>Ga0134121_10001486_pt1 | contig 21999 bp, 24 predicted proteins | sample KB301_FD_96463 | JGI IMG/M metagenome (GOLD analysis project Ga0134121, IMG submission 96463) | Terrestrial soil microbial communities without Nitrogen fertilizer from Kellogg Biological Station, Michigan, USA - KB3-0-1 | ecosystem: Environmental > Terrestrial > Soil > Unclassified ... | reverse complement strand
CTGGGGACGCTGGGCGAGAAGTTCGGGAGCGGTCCTGGAAACTGGCTGCTGCACACGGCGCCGAAGGCCGTCGTCGGGCACGCCTACTACATCTACGAGATCCCGCCGGCCGGCTCCTAGGAGCCTCGGACAGGCTCCTAGGGAAGCGCGGGCGCGTCCGGGGTCGCGGATCGGACCGCGACGCCGTGCCGGTAGACCAGCGATCCGCCGTGGTCGGCGGTGGTCGCGAGAAGCCCCAGGGCCCCGATCCCCCCGAACAGGAGAATCCAGCGCAGCGGACCGGAGCTGATCCGCGGCCGATCGTGCTCGCGCCAGGCCAGGGCGAGACGCAGGAGGGCCAGCGCCGAAAGCGCGATGAGCGACCAGCGCGCCAGGTCTTCGTGACGTTCGAGCACGGCGGCGGCGGACGGCGTCAGCGGTCCGAGACTCTCGGCCGCCTCGCGGCCGGCCAGGAACGCGGCTCCGGCGCCCGCGGCGGCGAGCGTGTAGAGCGCCGCGGCGCCCCGATCGAGCCAGGTCCAGGTCGGCCGGAGAAGACAGACGAGGTCGAAGAGAAGCGCGGCCGGAAGCAGCGCGATCGGGAAATGCACCACCGCCGGGTGCAGGTTCGGAAGGGAGGTCCAAGCATCCATGCCGGCGCACATGGTATGTCAGGAATGGGCTTGCGGGTGTATAGGCACCACGGCGGAGTTCTGCTATGCTTCCGCACCGCCCGGGGGATAGAAGAGGAGGCCCGGGAGGTGAACACACTTCCGTGGGTCGGTTCTCGATCCGACGGCTTGATCCGATTACCAACCCAACTATTGGCACGGAGCCAAGGAGGCGACTTAAGACTATGAAACGTTTCACGCTGCTCACCATTGCTGCTGTTGCGTTGTTCGTGGCCGTTGGCTGCGCCAAGCCGCCGCAGGAAGACATCAGCGCGGCACAGGCGGAGATGGACAAGGCCCGCCAGGCGCAGGCTGAGAACTGGGCCCCGACCGAGTACAGGGCCGCCGACGAGGCGATGAACGCCGCGCAGGCCGAGATCAAGGCCCAGGACGAGAAGTGGTTCAAGAACTACGACAAGGCGAAAGAGCTTCTCGCGAAGGCCAAGGAAGACGGAGCCAAGGCGTCTGAAGCCGCCGCGGCCAACAAGGAGCAGGCGAAGAAGGACGCCGAAGCGGCGATGACCGCGGCCGACACCGCCCTGCAGTCGGCCGAGGCCGCACTGAAGGTGGCTCCGGTGACGAAGGACTCCAAGGCCGATCTGGAGCTCTTCAAGAACGATCTCGCCACCCTCCATTCGACGCTCGACGGCGCCAAGTCGAGCTTCGGCTCGGAGGATTACAAGAAGGCCCTCGAGAGCGCCAATTCCGTCAAGGATCAGGCCACCTCGATCGCCACGCAGCTCGAAGCGGCGAAGCAGAAGCGCGCCGCGGCGAAGACCCCGAGCCACACCCCGAAGAAGAAGTAAGCGACATGCCGCGGGGGGTCCGTCCGGACGCACCGGCCGGGCCCCCCGCGTGATTCCTGCCCGACCTTTTCTCCCCGACGCCGTGGCCAGGCCGCTGACCCGATACCGAACCGAACCCGTCCCCCCTCCGACACGCGCCGGTCTCCCGGCGCGCTCCTTCATCTGGCCCTGCGCCCTGTTCCTGATCTGCGCTGGCTGCGCCGAGCCACCGCTGGGACAGATCGCGGCGGCGCGTCGCGCCATGGCGCGGGCCGCCGAGGCAGGCGGTATCCTGCGCGCCCCGGCGATCTGCGCGGCCGCGCAGTCGGCCCTGGCGAGCGCCGAGGCGGAGATCAGCATGCAGCGGAAGAAATCCGCCTGGTCGCGAAGCTACCGGGAGGCCGACACGCTCGCCGCCCGCGCGCTCGAGGCGGGCCAGAGCTGCGCCGCGCACGCCCGTGCCGCGCTGGAGCTGCGGCGCTCCCGCGCGCAGACCGCCCTCGCCGATCTGGAGGCCTCCATCGCGCGGACCACCACTCTGGCGCGTCACCTGCCCGACAGCGAGGGGGCCAAGGACGGCATCCTGCGCGCCACGCTGAGCCTCGGCGAGGGGAAGTCGAGCTTCGACCATCAGCAGTTCGAGCGCGCCGAGGAGGCCGCCGGGCGCGGCCAGGATCTGGTCCACGCCGCGGTCCAGGGGATCGAGCAGTTCATCGAGGAGTTCCGCAGGAGCCCGAGGCTGCCGATCTGGAAGCGGTGGATCGAGGAGACGCTGCGCGAGTCGAAGCGATCCCAGAGGACGTTCATCGTGGTCGACAAGCTGCGACGCCAGATGCTGCTGCTCAAGGGCGACGAGGAGATCGCGACCTACATGGTCGATCTCGGCGCCGGCGGGATCGAGTCGAAGACACGGGCCGGGGACGCCTCCACCCCCGAAGGGCGATATCACGTCACGGAGATGCGCGCGCCCGGCCAGACGCATTACTATCGCGCGTTGATGCTCGACTACCCCAACGCGGACGATCGGGCGCGCTTCTCCGCGCTGCAGCGGGCCGGAAAAATGCCGCGCGGCGGGCGGATCGGGAGCAATATCGAGATCCACGGCGAGGGCGGGAGGAGCCAGGACTGGACGCAGGGATGCGTGGCGCTGCGGAACGACGAGATGGATGAGCTGGTGGACCTGGTCAGCGTCGGCACGCCGGTCACCATCGTCGGGATGATCCCCGACGGGGTGCTGGATTGAGCCGGCGCGCGCTTCTCGTCGCGGCGCTCGGGCTCGTCGTCGCGGCGGCGGGCCTCGTCGCGCTGCTGCGCCGGCCGCCCGCCGCGGCGATCGCCGACGCCACGCCCCTCGACCCGTCCGGGGAGAAGGAGCTCAAGACGCTCAAGGCGCGGGCCGATTCCCTGCAGCAGAAGCTCGAGGCGCTCAAGCCCCATCCGTCCACCACCTACATCGTCATCGACACCGGGCGCAACCTGCTGTCCCTGTACGAAAACGGCAAGGAGTCGGTGCACGCCGTCTGCTCGACCGGCAGCCGGCGGGCGCTGGTCGATCCGGCGCGCAAGCGTCGCTGGGTGTTCGACACGCCACGCGGCGAGTTCTTCATCCGGGCCAAGCATCCCGACCCGGTCTGGATCAAGCCGGACTGGGCTTTCCTGGAGGTGGGGGAGCCGCTGCCGAGAAGCCTCGAGGAGAGGCTGGCGCCCGCCGAGCTCGGCGCTTTCGCGATGGACATCGGCGACGGATACCTGATCCACGGCACGCTCTACCAGCGGGCGCTCGGGATGAGCATCACGCACGGCTGCGTGCGTCTCGGGGACCAGGATCTCCAGACGGTCTACGGGAAGGTGCGCATCGGCACCCCGGTCTATATCTTCTGGGCGGAGATGAAGCGCGTGCGCGGAAACACCCGGTTGCTCGTCCTGGCGGCGCTGGCGCTCGCGGCGCCGGTCGCCGGAATGGGTGGCGCCGCGCGCGGCACCCGGGTCGACCTGGACGCGGAGCGACGCCGCGTCTTCGCGCTCGAGAGCGAGGTCGCGCTCGCGTCGACCCGCAAGCCCTATCTGGTCCTCGATCTCGAGAATCGGATGCTGCGTTACCGGCTGATGGGAATGACGACGCGCGAGGTCGCGCTCCCGGGGCTCGCGTTCAAGGGTCTCGAAGAGGCGACCCCGGGGGCGCCGCCGCCGACGCTCGCCGGGATCTTCACGCTGCGGGAGAAGGAGGGCGATCCGCGCCTCAAGCCGCTGTCTCCCGAGCAGGTGGAGGCGGGAGCGGACGACGAGAACGCCGCCAACGTTCTCCCTCCCGATCCGCCGAAGGCCTACGGCCTCAGGTTCAAGCAGCCGATCGCCGTGCGTGTCGAGGGGCGCGAGGCGACCGCCGGGGTGCATACCCTCTGGGCCGGGCTGCGTGATCGCTGGCGCGGGCTCTGGGCCAGGGAGGATGACCAGGACGCGCGGCTGGTCGTCTCGTTGCAGCTCGAACCGGGGACCGCGGCCGAGGTCTATCGGTCGCTCCTGCCCGAGCAGCACTGGCTGGTCCTTCCGCCGGACGGTTACGTCCTGCCGGCGGCGGGGCAGGAGGCCCCGCCGCGGCCGAAGGCGCCGAAGCCGGTGCCCGCGAAACCGGCGAAGCCCGTCGAGCCTCCCGGCGTGCCGTTCCAGATCCCGCCCCCGGTGGACGACAACGGCGCCCACCCCGGCGACACGCAGGACGGCGGGCCTCCCGACGCCGGGCCCCCGCCCCCCGACGGCGGGGGTCGTGCGGCGACCGCGCATCCGTCGTCCGGCACCCGGTCCGAACACCCAACCAAGGAGAACGATCGATGACGTCCGGACGCAAGAGCGCCGGCGCGCGTCCGCGCCCGGCCGCCAACGAGACCGACGATCTGGCGCGCATGGAGCCGCTCCTCGCGGTGATGGACAAGAAGGATCACTGGGCCTGGGGACCGATCAGCGGCGGGCAGGTCACCCGGCCGCAGCTCCTGCTCCATTTCCAGCAGGAGTACGCGGTCTACGTCCGCGACTTCCCGGTGATGCTCAGCCGCGTGCATGCGCGCTGCCCGCACGCCGAGGTGCGGCGCGACCTGGCCGAGAATCTGTACGAGGAGGAAACCGGCGGACTGAGCAAGGGGCTGCCGCATCCGGAGCTGTTCATGGTCATGATGGAGGGGCTCCGGTTCCCGCGCGAACGGTTCGCGGGGATCGATCTGATCCCCGAGGCCGCGGCCTACCGCGCCTGGATCGATCAGATCACGACGCGCCGCCCCTGGATCGAGGGCGCGGCGGTGGTGACCATCTTCATCGAGGGAAGCCGCGAGGACCGGCGTCGCGTCCTGGCCTCCGAGCCGGAGCCGCCCGCCGACATCGAGCGGGAGATCCGGGAGAACTTCCTGGTCCGATCGTACGGGGCCGACCCCCGCTTCCTCGACCTGAAGCGGGCGCACCACATGGTCGAGAGCGGACATCGCGTCATGGCCTGGAAGATGGTCGCGCAGCACGCGCGCACCGGTGCCGCGGTCGAACGGCTCACGCGGCTGATGCGGCGCACCCTCGACCTCTGGCTGCTCTATCGGGACGGCGTCGCCCGGGCCTCGGGGATAGAGCGGCCTTAGGTACGCCAAGCATAACTAGAACAAAATAATAATATTGTAATTGTAGTAATAATGACTATTGACTTCGTTTCGCCAGCCCGTTAGACTCCGCGGGTCATGAAAAACAAGCGGCGGGGGCGTCACGCATCGAGCTCCCTCGAGGCGCTCGACAGCATCCTGCGCTCGCGGGGCGAGCGCGCCACACGCCAGCGGCGGGCCGTGTTCGCCGCTTTGGCCGATCGCGCCGATCACCCCACCGCCGAGGCGATCCACCGGGTGACCCGGCGCCGGATCCCGGGTCTGTCGCTGGCGACGGTCTACACCAGCCTCGAGGTGCTGGTGAACGCCGGTCTCGCCGGCCGGCTCTCCGGTCCCGACGGCGTCGCGCACTACGACGCCCGCACCGATGGCCACGATCACCGGCGCTGCCTCGGGTGCGGACGCATCGAAGACCTCGACCGGACGCCCCAGCGCACGCTGGCGCTGGAGACCTGCCACGCGCCCGGATTCCGGGCCGTGGATTGCCGCATCGAAATCGTCGGTTACTGCGCCGCGTGCGACGAAGCACGCGGCGCGCGCACGCGAACGCCGGTCGCGGAGTCGTCCCGGACCGGCCCAACCCAGGAGGACCACCATGAGCCATCATGACAGCGAGTGCGTCGTCGCCCAGGTGGGGAGCCCGGCTCCCGATTTCACCATGGCGTCCACGCGCAACCTCGAGACCCTCGACCAGCCCGTCAAGCTCGCCGACTACCGCGGCAAGTGGCTGGTGATGTTCTTCTATCCGCTCGATTTCACCTTCGTCTGCCCGACCGAGATCACCGCCTTCTCGGATGCGGCGTCGAAGTTCCGCGCGGCCGGCGCCGAGATCCTGGGTGTGAGCGTCGATTCGCAGTTCACGCATCGCGCCTGGATCAAGACGCCGCGCGACAAGAACGGCCTCGGGGAGCTGAACTTCCCGCTGGCGGCCGACATCACCAAGAAGGTCAGCCGGCAGTACGGCGTGCTGCTGGAGGACAAGGGGATCGCGTTGCGCGGTCTGTTCATCATCGATCCGAAGGGCACGCTCCAGGCCGCCGTGGTCCACAACCTGGGCGTCGGGCGCAGCGTCGACGAGACCCTGCGCGTGCTGCAGGCGTTCCAGACCGGAGAGCTGTGTCCCGCCAACTGGAAGCCCGGGTCGTCGACCCTCAAGCCGTAGGCCGGCGCCCGGCCGGCGCTTTACGGCGCGCGACCCGGCGGTTCCCGGGCCGGGTCGCGCGAGGAGCGTCTAGCCCTCGCGCAGGGCGGTGACGATCGGCAGACGCGCGGCGCGGAACGCGGGAATGAGACCCCCGAGGAATCCCATCGCCAGGGCGAACACGATCCCGGTGACGACGTTCGCGCCGGTGACCTTGAAGGCGAAGGCGATCTCGCTGAAGGTGGCCTGGGCCGTGGCGGCCTGGTAGCCGTTCATGGTGAACGACAACAGACACCCGAGCGCGCCGCCGGCGAGCGCCAGCAGCATCGACTCCACGAGGAACGCGGTCAGGATGCTGGCCCGCGAGAACCCCAGCGCGCGCAGGGTGCCGATCTCCCGGGTGCGCGACGCGACGATGGCGTTCATGGTGTTCACGGCGCCGAACACCGCGCCGATCCCCATCACCACCGAGACGAACCCGGCGAGGACCAGGAGCGCCGTGCTGACCGGGCCGGCCTGATCGCTGTAGTACTGCCGCTCCTGCAGCAGATGGAGCTGCATCTGCGGGTTGGCCTTGAGGTCCCGGTCGAAATCGGCGACGACTCCAGGGTCCGCGAGACGGACGGTCAGCGAGTTCTGCCCGCCCCCCCGGAGGAAGGCGGGGCCCATCACGTCGAAGTCGCCCCAGATCTCGCTCTCGAACGCGCCGCCTTCCGCGGTGAACCAGCCCACGACCTCCCATTCGCGCTTCTGGATCTTGATCTTCTGACCGACGTCGAGCCCGACGATGCGGCCGGCGATCCGCTCACCGACGATGATCTCGTTCAGCCCGCTCGTGAACGCGCGGCCCCGCGTGATCGCGATCCCCGTGCGCACCTCGAAGGCGCGCGGGGTGACGCCGCGGACCGTGACGTTGGTCGGCGCCCCGTCGGTGCGGCGCTTCAGGCTCGCGACGATGACGATCTCGGGCGAGGTCAGCGGCAGGCCGTCCTTCCCCTTGGCGATGCGGGGATCGGATTCGACCTGGTTGCGGTCCTCGCGGCTGAAGAACGAGGTCAGCTCGGAGTTCGAGCCGCTCTGCACGATGATGCCGTTCTGGGTGCTGCCGGTGGCGCCCAGCGCGGTCCGGAATCCGCTCGCCATCGCCATGAGGACGACCAGAACCGCCACGACCAGCGCGATCCCGCCGATCGCCAGGACGGTGACCTTCCAGCGCACCACCACGTTGCGGACGTTGTAGGACAGCGGCAGGGCCATCAGGTCTGCCTCAGGAGATCGGTGATGCGGGCCCGGTAGGCCAGGACCGCGGGGACGATCCCGGCCAGGAACGCGATCAGGAGCGCCGTCCCGAAGCCGAGCGACCCGACCGCCGGCGACAGCCCGAGGTCGCGGAAGCCGCGCACCGCGTTGCCGATGAACGGCAGGCGGGGGAGGGCGCGGATCATCACCTGGCTGAGGGCCAGACCGATGGCGCCGCCCGCCGCGCCGAGAAGCGCCGCCTCGCCGAGGATGAGCCCCATCACCCGCGCGCTGGAGAACCCGAGCGTCTTGAGGACGCCGATCTCGGTGCGCCGATCGCGGACCGCCATCGCCATGGTGTTCGCGGTGACCAGCAGGATGGTGAACGACACCGCGAGACCGATGCTGTTGAGCAGGAGCGCCAGGTTGCCGGCGAGCGCCACGAACGACGCGCGGAACGCCGCTTCGGTCTCGGTCTTGGTCTGGGCGTCGCTGTTGTCGAACATCTCGTCGATGGTCCTGCTGATCACCCCGGCCTTGCCGGGATCGTCGATCTCCAGGGCGTAGTTGCCGACCCCGATCCGGCGTCCGGTGGCCTCCCACAGGTAGTTGTAGTGGAACAGCATCAGGGTGCGATCGGTGCCGGGGTAGCGCGCCTCATCGGTCGCGTAGATGGCGCTGACGACGAAGTCGAACGGCCGCCCCGTCCGGTAGGGCGGGATGAAGCTCTCCAGCGAGAAAGTGTCGCCGACCTTCCACCCGAAGCGCTGCGCGGTGTCCGGACCGATCACGCAGCCGCGCTGGTCGGCGAGGAAGGCGCGCCGCTGGTCCGGCGTCAGGAGGAACTCCGGGTAGATGTCGAGATACGGGTCGGCCTCCACCGCCAGGTTCGGGAAGAAGTCGGAGAAGTCGCCCACCCGGCGCGCCCCTCCGAACCAGACCACCTTGGCGACCCGCCGGACGCCGGGAACGGAGGCGATCCGCTCCTGGTACGAGACCGGGACGTTGAACACCAGGCTCACCGCGTGCCGCGTGACCAGACGCGAGGCGTTGGCGGTGCGGAGGTTCTGGTCGACCGCGGCGACGAAGGTCCGCAGCGTGCAGATCAGGAAGATGCAGACCGCCATCGCCAGGACGGTGAGGAGGCTCCGGATCCAGTTGCGGCGAAGATGGGCCAGGATGAGCGGGAGGAAGCGCATCAGGACGCCGTCAGCACGCCTTTCTCGAGATGACGCTGGACGTGGGCCCGATCGGCGGCGCGCGGATCGTGCGTCACCATCACGATCGTCTTCTTGAACTCGCGATTGAGCGTCTCCATCAGGTCGAGGATCTCCCCGGCGCTCTTGGCGTCGAGATCCCCGGTCGGCTCGTCGGCCACCAGCACCTTGGGATCGGAGACGAACGCCCGCGCGATCGCCACGCGCTGCTCCTGGCCGCCGGAGAGCTGGCGCGGATAGTGCTGCGAGCGGTCGGCGAGCCCGACGACCTTGAGCGCCAGAAGCGCCCGCTCGCGCCGCTCCCGCCGCGACAGCCGCTCGAGCAGCAGCGGCAGCTCGACGTTCTCCGCCGCGGTGAGCACCGGGATGAGGTTGTAGAACTGGAAGATGAAGCCGATGTGGCGGCTGCGCCAGCGCGCCAGCGCGTTTTCCGAGAGCTGACCGAGGTCGGTCCCCGCCACGCGCACCGTGCCGGAGGTCGGCCGGTCGATCCCGGCGATGAGGTTCAAAAGCGTCGTCTTTCCCGAGCCCGAGGGGCCGCGCAAGGCGACGAACTCGCCCTCGGGCACCGCGAGGTCGATCCCCGCGAGGACCGGGATCTCCTGGGTGTCACGCCGGTAGACCTTGCGAACCGCCTCCACCTCGACCATCGCCATTCGGATTCCCCCGGTCTGTCTCGTTCGCGACTGTCAGCCCCGCACCCGGACGGCGTCGCCGTCCTTCATCGTCGAGGGCGGACGCGCGATCAGCGTCTCGCCCCCGCTCAAACCCTCGCGGACGACCACCTTGCCGTCCACCGACGCGTCGGAGACCACGCCCCGCGCGCGGGCGCGCCCGCGGTCGAGCTCGAACACCACCGTCCTGCCGTCGCGCTCCACCACCGTGCCGGCCGGCACGGTCACGGTGGCCGGACGGGGCGTCGCGGTCTCGCCCGGCGCCTGCGGCCGCTCGAGGAAATTGACCTTGGCGTTCATCTCCGGCTTGAGTCCGGGATCCTTGTCCAGGATCGTCACCTTCACCTGCACCGTGGCGCGGGTGCGATCGGCCGTCGGGATCACCTGACGCAGCACGGCCCGGAAGCGCTTGTCGGGGAACGCCTCGACGCTCACCTCGGCCGGCTGATCGGCGACCAGCCGCCCCACGTTCGTCTCGCTGACGTCGGCTTCGACCTCGAGGGTGTCGAGGTCGGCGAGGGCGACGATGGCGCCGGAGGAGGTGGACAGGTTGACGCCCGGAGGGATCGGCGCGACGCTCTCGCCGACCTCCGCCATCTTGCGGAGCACGACGCCGGTGAACGGGGCGCGGATGACGGTGTTGCTCAACTGGGCCTTCGCGACCTCCACCTGGGCCCGCGCCTGCTGCAGCGCGGCGTCCGCCATCCGCACGCGGCTCTCGGCCGCCTCCAGGGTGTCGCGCGACAGCACGTTCTCGCGTTGCAGCTGCCCGGACAGGCGGAGCTGACGGTTCTGCTCGGCCAGGTCGGCTTCGGCGCGCTGCACCGCCGCCTCGGCGCTGCGGACCTGGGCGGCGTAGTCGGCGCTCTCGAGCCGTGCCAGGACGTCGCCCTCCTTCACCCGCGTGCCTTCCTCGACGCGCAGCTCGGACAGACGGCCCTGGATCTTCGCGGAGACCACCGCCTTGCGGCGCGGCACGACGTACCCCGACGCGGTCAGCACGGCGAGCCCGGGACCGGTGGAGGACGCGGATTGGACCGAAGGGCGCACGGTCTCGACCTCCACGGCCGGGAACAGGCGCGGCCGCACCACGAGCCAGGCCGCGATCGCCGCGGCGCCCAGCAGGACGACCGCGATCGGCCACACGGGGACGCGCCGGGCGCCGCGCGCGGCGGGCGCCGCCCTGTCGATGCGCAGCGATTCCAGCTGACCCTTGAGCTCGCTCACGGCAGAAGCGCCAGGACCTCCGCCGGGTGGGTCTTGGTGTCGACCTTCGGGAAGGCGTGCTCGACCCGCCCGTCGGGGCCGATGACATAGGAGATCCGACGCGGCGCATCGCTGTCCGGCTGGTCGCAGGCGCCGTAGGCCATCCCGATCGCGCGCGACGTGTCGCACAGGAGACTGTACGGAAACGAGAACTTGCGCGCGAAGGCGTCGTTCTCGGCGATGGTATCGAACGAGACTCCCAGAATCACCGCGTTCTTCCTCTCGAAATCGGCGGCCAGGTCGCGGTACCCGCAACCCTCCCGGGTTCAGCCCGGGGTGTCCGCCTTGGGATAGAACCAGAGGACCACCCGCCGGCCCGCGAAATCGGACAGGCGGACGTCCCGGCCATGATGGTCCTTGACCGCGAAACCGGGCGCCGGGGCGCCGATCGTAAGCAACGGTGCACCTCCCGTGGGGTTGGACGGCTGGCCGAAGGCTATCACCGCCCGCCGCGGGCGCTCAAGCCCCCTCGCGACGCGCGAGGACGGCGCGATAGGCCGCCAGGGTCTGCTCCGCGAGGAGGTCGGGGGTGAATCGGGCGGCGACGTCGGCGCTTCCGGCGCGGCCCATCAGACGGGCGCGGGCGGGATCGTCGAGCAGCGCGAGCAGGGCGCGTGCCAGCAGGTCGGGCCGGCGCGGCGGCACGATGAGGCCGGTCTGTCCGTCGCGCACGATCTCGGAGGAGCCCCCGATGTCGGTGGCCACCGCCGGAACGCCGCAGGCGAGGGCCTCCTTCAGCACGGCGGGGGACGCGTCGCAGTCGATCGACGCCAGCACCGCGATCGTCAGCGCGGCGGTGATCGTCGGGATGTCGTCGCGGAACCCGAGAAAGGAGCAGGCGTTCTCGACACCGAGCTCGGCGGCGAGCGCCCGCAGCGCCGGCTCCGCCGTCCCCGCGCCGACCAGCGCGAACCGCGTCTGCGGACTGCGCCGCAGGACCTCGGCGGCGGCGCGCAGGAGGTCGTCCTGCCCCTTGTCCGGCACCAGGCGTCCCACCGCGCCGACCAGCGGCGTCCCGGCCCCGAGGCCGAGCGACGCGCGCACGGCCGACCCATCGATGCCCGGATGGAACCGGTCGGGTCGATAGGCCGAATGGACGATCGACACCCGATCGCGGCGGAGGTCGCCGCGCTCGAAGAACGGCCGGTAGCGCTCGAGCACGCTGGCGCTGACCACGATCAGGTGGTCCAGGCGACGATAGAGCCAGCGGTTGAACAGGTGGGTCGCGACGTGCTTGGTGTTGTGACGCGTGAAGACAAGCGGCGGTGCGTGCGCCCCGAGACGGCGACGCGCCAGCACGGTCGTCCACAGGTCCTGCGAGCCGTGCGCGTCGACCAGATCGTAGCGCGCCGCGTCGAGGTGGGTGGCGAGCCGCCGCACGTCGGCGAACGCCGACGCGAGGTCTCTGGGCTTGCGGAACGAGGCCTCCTCGAAGGTCTGGAGGCCGGCGGCGCGCGCCCGCTCCGCCAGCACCGAGCCGCGCGGGGCCGCGACGACGACCTCGTGTCCGCGGGACGACAGACCCTGGCTCAGCATCAGGATGCGGGCCGGCTGTCCACCCCATCCGCGGTGGAAGTTGGTGTGCAGGATTTTCACGTGGAGGACGACGGCCGGGTCAGCGCCTGAGGCTGCGCGCGGGAGCGGCCTGGATCAGGACGGCGGTGATGTTGTCGTCGCCTCCGCGCTCGTTGGCGCGATCGATCAGGGCGCGGCAGCCGGCCGCCGGATCGACGCCCGGCGTGCGCAGTGTCTCGAGAATCTCGCCGTCGTCCAGCATGGTGGTCAGCCCGTCCGAGCAGAGGAGAAGGAGGTCGCCGGCCTTGAGATCCTGCTGGACGATGTCGGCCTCCACGTCCTCCTGGCTGCCGACGGCGCGCGTCAGGATGTTCCGCGCCGGGTGGCGGCGCGCCTCCGCAGGCGTCAGCGTGCCGGCGCGCACCTGCTCGTTGACGAAAGTGTGGTCGTCGGTGAGCTGCTGGATGTCCCCGTCGCGCAGCAGGTACGCGCGGCTGTCGCCGACCGACCCGATGTAGGCGCGGCGTCCCTGGATGTAGACCATCACCACCGTCGTCCCCATGCCGCGCATGCTCTGGTCGGCGCGCACCGAGCGGACGATCTCCTGATTGGCGAGACGGATGGCGTGCAGCACGCGGCGCGCGGCGGGCGGCAGGTCGGGCTCGTCGAGGGACTGCGTGCTCTCGTTCGGGAGCGTCGGGTCGGCGGCCGACTGCACCGCGGTGATGTGACGCGAGATCGACTCGACCGCGAGACGCGAGGCGACCTCGCCCGCGGCGTGACCGCCCATCCCGTCGGCCACGACGTAGAGCTTCATGTCGTCCGAGGTGGAGAACGAATCCTCGTTCGACTTGCGCTTCCGGCCGACGTCGGACAACCCGGCGGCCCGAATCTCCAATCCCGTCGTCATGACGTCCTCAGGCACGCGTCTCACCCGACGGGCGCGGGCCGCGGTCGCGGCGCGGGGTGGTGAGCTCTTCGAGCTTGGCGCGGGCCGGCTGGTTGTCGGGCTCGCGCACCAGCACGGTCCTCAGCTCGTCGCACGCCTCCGCGTCCCGCGAGCGTTCGGCCAGCGCGAAGGCGAGATTCAGGCGCGCCACGATGTATTCGGAGTTCACCTCGAGCGCCTTGCGGAACGCGGCGATCGCCTGGTCCCAGTCCTCCTGCTCGCCGCAGGCGACCCCGAGGTAGTTGTGCACGTCGGCGAAATTGGCGCGGAACAGGCTCGCCTGGCGCAGCGCCTCGACGGCGGCCTCGAGTCTCCCCTCGCGCAGACTCCGCAGCCCCCGACGGAAGTGAAAATCGAAGCTCTCCGGCCGGCGCAGGAAGGCGGAACGCATCCATTCCTCGGCCTGCTCCATCTCGCCGCGCTCCAGGCAGGCCATGCCGCTCTGAAACGGCTGGTCGATGGTGCGCAGCGCGAGATCGCGCACCGCGCCGAACTCGCGCGCCGCCTCGCCATCCTCGCGGTTGTGCAACAGGAGCATCGCCATCTGAACGCGCGCCTCCAGATAATCAGGATTCAGCTCGATCGCCCGCCGGAACGACTGGATGGCGTCGAGCGCCAGACCGAACCGGGCGCACAGCGCCCCGAGCCGGAAATGCAGGTCAGGGTAGTCGGTCGCGATCGCCAGCGCCTGACGATACGCCTCGACGGCCTTCTCCATCTCGTTCGCATCTTCGCATTTTTCCGCCAGGCCGATGTAGGCCTGGGTCAGATAATACAGCGCCATGCGCCGATCCGACTCCGTGGAATCGGGAGATTGCATCGCCTTGGCCAGATAGTCGATGGCCTGCTGGGATTCGCCGCGGTCGTAATGGTAGACCCCGGACTTGAGCTGGTAGTTTCCGAGCAGGTTCCGGATCGACTTCAGGAAGCGCATCAGTGGCCCTTCTTGTAGGTTTTCTTGGGAGGCTGCGTGCGGGAGATGAACAACTCCCGCGCGTGACGCCGCAGGACCTCGGGGATGTTCTTGTCACCGGCGGCGATCTTCAGGTCGCGGGTTCCGAGCCGGCCCAGGAACTGGAGCGTCAGACCCGGCGGGGTCTTCGGGTTGCGGATCAGCGCCACGACGACCCCGTAGGTCTTGGTCCAGTCACGGTTGCTGGCGATGGTGCGCAGGATGTCCTCGTGGACGTTGCGCATCGCCGCGAACACGGCGATCTCGGTCTCGGTCAGGCGGGGATTCTTCAGGACCGCCTGCGACACGATGCGGGCGGTGTCGCGGACCAGGATGGCGCGCTCCTCGCCGTTGCCTTTCATCGCCAGGACCTGACGCTCGGCGACGTTCAGCTTCATGATCCGCTGGAAGGCGGCGGTCTGCTGGAGGGCCTCCTCGCTGAGAACCTCCAGCGCCGGATCGGCGGCCGGGAGCGTCTCCTCCGCCGCGTCGGCTCCGGGCGCGGGCAATTCGGACGGCCCGGGCGTCGAAGCGAGATCCGGCGCGGCCGGGCCCGCGGCGGCCGGACCGGTGGCCGCCGGGCCCTCCGGAGCCACGGCTCGCAGGCGGATCGGCTCCTTGCCGATGAAGTCGCGCTCCAGCTCGGCCAGGCGCCGGCGGCCGTCGGGCGGGAGAGCCGCGTTGGCGCGAAGCGCCGCGAACAATTGCGGGTTGTTGATGATTCGGACCTCGTTGGTCACGATGAGCGAGAGCGCCTCGGCGTCGGTTCCGGAGGCGAGCGCCTCCAGCGTCGCGTTCGGGACCGCCGGGTGGGCGATGATGGTCGCGAGATCCTCGCCGTGGAACTGCCCGGTGCGTGCGAAGTGATCGAGCAGCTTCGGATCGCAACCCGGCTCGCGCAGCACCGGCAGAGCCGTTTCCGCCGACATCTTGGCGAGGCTGTCGCGCGCGGCGGCGGCCACCGCGCCGGACCGATCGTCGAGGAGGATCAACTGCGCGTAGAGGCGATCCACCAGCGGGATCGGCAGCGACCCGCGCGCGGCGCCGAGCCGGAGGGCCTCCGGCGCATCGGGCGCGAGCACGCGCTCCACGAGCGGGTGCCGTGCCGGAGCGGGCTTGAGAGCCGGTTCAGCGCCGCTCATTGCTCGACGAGCCTCCCGGGGGACAGATGGCGCGATAGTCCTCGGACCTGATCGCGAATCCCTCGACCCTCGTCCCCGGATCGCCGATCGGAACACAGCGAACCCCGTTGACGAACATGCGGACGGCGCCGGCGTCGGTGGCGCTGATGCGGATGAGGCTCAGGCAGCGCAGCGTCTGTCCTTCGCCGGCCTGGAGGGAACGGTTCATCCGATCCTCGCCGTCGCAGGAGACCTGGACCCAGACCGCCGAGGCCGCCTCGACGCGGAACTCCATCCCGCTGAGAGCCGGGGCGGGCGGCGGCTCCGGGATCACGGCGGGGCCGCGCGTCTCGGCGGGAGGCGCGACGGAGGCCGTCACGGGGCGCGGCTCCGCGGGCGGGGTCTGCACGGGAGGCGGAGGCGTCGGCACAGCGGGCCGCGGCCGCTCGGACGCGCCGTCCCGCGGCCCCGCGGCCGCCGCCGGTCGATCCTCAATGCCGGGGTTCGGCTCCGGATCCCCGCCCGGCTCCGGCAGAGAGGCGGCGGTCTCCTGTGGCGCCGCGGGCTCGGCGAGGACCGCCGGGGTCTCGGCGGGTTGCGCAGGGCGGACGGGTGATCCGCGGAAACTCCTTGCGCCGACCACCAGGATGAGGAGGACCGCGGCGGCGCCGACGATGGTCATCACCGGCATCAGCCGGCGCGACGCGGAGACGACAGGATCGGGGATCGCGGGCGCGGGCATCGCGGCGCGTGCGGCGGCGCCCGCGCCGACCGGCTCCTCGCCGGCGCTTCCGGCCATCGGGTTTGCTCCCGTCATGGCGGCCGGCCGGGTCTCGGCGAGGGTCATGGCGGGTCCCGCGGCCGGCGCCGTCTCCGCCCGGCGATTCGGCGGAGCCGCGTCGGTGCTGCGCCGCATCGGCGTCTCCGCCGGCCGGAGGAGACCCGGATGGGTCGGCGTGGGCGCCGCTCCCGCGACCGCCGCCTGGCGTGCCGCCACCTCCTGAAGGTAGCCGTCGACCAACGCCTCGCCGTTGGCGCCGATGAAGCGGGCGTAGGCGCGGATGAATCCCTTGTTGAAAACTCCCCCGGGAAGGATTTCGAAGCGGTTGTGCTCGAGGGCTTCGAGATAGCGGATGTTGATCTTGGTAGCGTCGGCGATATCGCGCAGCGAGATCTCGCGCAGCTCGCGCTCCCGCTTGAGTGTTTCGCCGAAGCTCGCCATCTCCCCGCCGATGCCGCGACGTCCGGGACGAGGGCCCCGGCGACCTGCGCGCGAGGTTGAATAATAAGGACCGGTCAGGGGTTTGTCAAACGCGGCTAAGCCATTACAGGTAAGTCAATTAGATGTCACTTGGCGGCTCCGGCAACCCGAGCGCTTCGAGGCGCCTTCGGGCGGCTAACGCAATCAGGGGCGGCAACCGGGGCGATGACAGAAGCCGGACGAGCCCGCCTCCGTCCAGTCTCTGGACAAGGCGAAGGGCCGCGACCGGGGGCGTGGCACCGTGCGAGGCGACCGCGATGCGCAGCTCCTGGCTGGCGGCGAAGCGGCTCGACTCCGCCACGACCTGAAGCACGGCGGCCGGAGCGCGCTCGGATTCCACCATCGACAGGGCGTCCTCGACCTGGAGGAGCGGGTTGTCGAGCATCGCCCGGACCACCAGGGGGCTGTCCTCCGAGCGGAGGGCCCGGAGCAGACCGCGTGTCGCGGTGCGCGCCAGCGTCACCTTCTCGCCGAGAGCCAGCTCGGGCAGACGGAGAAGGAGAATCTTCTCGGCCGCGCTGCGCACGGGAGCGCCGGGCCGGGGCGCGGCGGCGACGCGCGCCAGATCACCCCAGCGCAGGTGCGACAGCAGACCCAGGGCCAGGGACCGCGGCGTCGAAGGGTGCAGGACGATCGCCAGGCGGACCCGATCGAACTTCATCCAGATCGGACGGCGGCTGATCGCCACGATCAGGCCGGCCGTCACCCGCGGCGCGCGCAGCAGGCTCAGGATCCGATCGGCCGCCAGGGACGGATGGGCCGTCGCCGTTTCCATCAGCGACCGGAGCCGCGCATCCTCTTCCTCTTCGGGCGGACCCGCTGCGGACTTCGAGCCGCCATTGCGCCCGGGTGAGCTCGTCATCGCCCGGACTCTAGAGACGCGGGGAGCGAAGATCAAGGGGGCGCGGACCCGAGGTTTGACCCTCGCCGTTCCGAACCCTATAATTCCGGCCGCTGCACACGCGTCGGGTGGGGGTTGCATTGAGACAGTCCGGGAAGACAGCGTCGCGGGCCGCGTTGTCGGGTCTGGCGATCGGCGTGGCCCTGGCGCTCGTCACCCTGCCGGCGAGCCTGGCGGCGCGCGACGGCCAGGCGGGCGCGCCCGAAGGCGCGCCTCTCTCGGTCGCCATGCCGACCCTTCCTCCGCCGCTGGCGAGCGGACCGGCTCCCGACCTCGAGCTCCTGTTCACCTCCCAGGTCGCCGGCTGGATCGAACCCTGCGGCTGACCGCACAACCCGCGCGGCGGGCTGGCCCGGAGGGCCGGCTTCAAGGCAGTCTTCCAGAAGAGCTACCCCGACACGCCGGTGATCTCCATCGACGCCGGCGACTTCACCGGCGACCCCACGCCCCCCGGCCAGAAGCAGACCGACGCGATCGTCGAAGGCATGAACCAGATGGGCTACCGGGTCGCCGGGTTCTCGCAGCGCGAGCTGGCCCAGGGGTGGGACGCCTTCCAGGCGCGCCGCACCCGTGCGAAGTTTCCCTTCGTGTCCGCCAACATCGTCTGGCAGGACACGGGAGAGCCGGTCGTCGATCCGTTCGTCGTCGTGAAGATCCCTCTGCGCAAGGGGGCGAAGTCGCGTGACACGCGCCTGGCCTTCACGGCGCTGACCGTCAACAACCCCAGCTTCCTCAAGAACGGCGCGGGCCAGCGCCGCATCGTCACAGTCGATCCGGTCACCGCGGCGGCCAAGTACGTGCCGCAGATGCGGGCCAAGGCCGACATCGTCGTGGTGCTGTCGAGCATGGACCTCGAGGTGGCGCGCAACGTCGCCCGCAAGGTGAAGGAGATCGACCTGATCCTCGGCGCCTCCGGCCCGGCCCAGAGCCGGGCCGACGACTTCCCGGAGGACTCGCTCATCGGTCGGACCCGCCTCCAGGCCCTCGGCGACCAGGGGAAGACGCTGGGCGACGTGCGGGTGATGGTCGACGACCGCGGTGGCGTCGCTTCGGTGCAGCGCGTGGTGGTCGGGTTGACGCGCGAATGGCCGGACGATCCGACGCTCGCCCAGCTGATGACCACGACACGGGAGGCGGTGAACGAATACAACCGCTCCCTCGCGGAGGCGCAGAACCCCTTCGCCGCTCCCGCGCCGGCCGGCGCGGCGGCGGGCGCTCCGGGAGCCGCCGCGGCCCCCGCGGCCGGGCCTCCCGTCTACACCGGAGCGGAGCGCTGCCAGGCGTGTCACGCCGAGGCGTACGCGACCTGGTCCCGTTCGAAGCACGCGCACGCCTTCGACATCCTGGTGAAGAGCAGCCAGAACTACAACCCGAAGTGCGTCGGCTGTCACACCATGGGTTACGGCAAGCCGCAGGGGTTCGTCAGCGCCACGGCCACGCCCGGCCTCGAGCACGTCGGCTGCGAGGGCTGTCACGGTCCGTCGAGCCAGCATCCGGACACCGTCGGCAAAGGGTACGGCGCGACCAGCGTCGAGCGATGCCGCGATTGCCACACCTCCGAGAACAGCCCCGACTACGTCCCCTCGACCTACATCCCCCAGATCAAGCACTGGGGCGATGCCAAGACGTCGCCTTAGGAGCCACGCGTTTCTTGACCGTCCCCGGGCCCGCATGTACCTTTGGCGCATGGCGCCGGAGGCACGCGGAACGGACGGACGGGACACGACAGGTCGCGTGATGGCCCTCGATTACGGCGATCGGCGGATCGGCGTGGCGCTCTCCGATCCGCTGGGTCTCACCGCCCAGCCGCTGCTCACCCTGGAGCGCCGCTCGCGGGCCGACGACTTCGAGCGCCTGGCGCGGCTGGCGCGCGAGCACGAGGTGGAGCGCCTGGTCGTCGGCCTGCCGCTCGGCATGGACGGCTCGCGCGGCGAGCGGGTCCGGCTCACCGAGCTGTTCATGGAGCGCGTCCGCAGGGTGACCGGGCTGCCGGTCGAGCCGTGGGACGAGCGTCTCACCACGGTGCAGGCCGAGCGCTCCCTCATCGAATCGGATCTCAGCAGACGCCGCCGACGGGGCGTGATCGATCAGGCGGCGGCGGTGATTCTCCTGCAGTCGTGGCTCGACGCGCGGCGCGCCCGCGCGGGGTCCGGGGCGGATCGATGAAGAAGAAGCGTCTGCCGCGCCGCCGCGTGCTGATGCGCGCCAGCCTGGCCGCGATCCTGCTGGGTGTCGTCGTGGCCGGCGTCGCCGGTGTGCGCCTCTATCTCTGGATGGTCCTCCCGTACCGCAACTACGGCGCCTCGTCGACCTTGGTCGACGTCCCGGCCGGCACCAACCTGAGAGCGGCCCTCGATCTGCTCGAGCGCCGCGGGGTCATCCGGCACATACCGTTCGGGGCGGAGGCCCTGCGCGTGCTCGGGCGGGGCCACGGCCTGCGGGCGGGGGAGTACGACTTCAGCCGGCCGATGACGCCCGTGGAGGCGCTGGACAAGATCATCGCGGGGGACGTCTTCTTTCATCGCGTCACCATTCTCGAAGGGCTGCGGTCGGACGAGATCATCTCGCAGTTCGTGCACTCGGGATTCGGCAGCACCGACGAGTTCGAGGCCGCCTTCCGCGACGTCTCGCTGCTGGGGACGCTCGACGCGCAGGCGTACGACCTCGAAGGGTACCTGTTCCCCGACACCTACAGTCTTGCGAAGGGAACCACGCCGCACACCATCGTCGCGACGATGGTGGCCCGCTGGCGCGAGCTGCTCGGCACGGAGTGGGCGCAGCAGGCGGAGAAGCAGGGGATGACGGTCCGGCAGGCGGTCACGCTCGCCTCCCTCATCCAGCGCGAGACGACCAACCCCGACGAGCAGCGTCTGGTGTCGTCCGTGTTCCACAACCGGCTGCGCGTCGGGATGCGGCTGCAGTGCGATCCGACCGTCATCTATGCCCTGGCGATGCGCAACCGCTACGACGGGAACATCCGCCGCGAGGACCTGCGCATCGACTCGCTGTACAACACCTACCGTTATTCCGGACTGACGCCGGGGCCGATCGGCAACCCGGGGTTGGCGGCGTTGCGCGCCGCGGTCGATCCGGTCGATTCGACCTACCTCTATTTCGTCTCGATGAACACCGGCAAGCACTACTTCTCGAAGAGTCTCGCGGAGCACAACCAGGCGGTCTGGCGCTACCAGAAGAAGCCGTTCCTGGTCAGGCCGCCCGAGGCCCGGTCGCCGTCCTGATGGCGTGGTAGTTGATGGCCCGGCGGCGCTCCTGATCCGAGAGCCGCTCCGAGATCAGGCCGCGCTCGGTGATCTCGCCGCGACGGAGGCAGTCGTCGTGGAAGCGGCAGAAGCCGTCACGAAAGACCGGATCCCCGCATCGCGTCACCCCACCCCAGCTGGTCGTGAACCGGCAGCGCTCCATGATCTCCTCCGCGGCGCGGGACGGGCCGTCCCGGGCGCGACAGTATCGCCAAGCGTCGCCTCGAGGGTCAAGTGCGCGGCGGCGCAGGGAGTAGGTCGGCGCAGGGAGCGTTGACCAGCCCGCGGCGCGCGCATACCATGCGCCGTCGCGCCCGAGCGCGGGCGCGCCAAGCGGAGGTGGAGCGCATGGGGCCGCCGGCACCGCTCGTGATCCTCGCCGTGCTTCTCCTCGCCGCCGGCGCGCTCATCCTGCTGCGCGCCGCCCGGCGGCTCGCCGCCGTGGTACGCGCCCGGTTCACCTTCGGCGCGCCATACGCCGCCGGGCAGATCACCGATCGCCTGCTGGGTCTCGCGATGACGCTTCCGGTCGCGCCGTTGGGCGCCGCCCTGCTCTGGCTGGCGCTCGCCCAGGGAGCGTTCCAGGCGACGCGGCCGGACGAGGCGGTGCGTGTCGGACGCCTGGACGCGAGCCGCTCGGGGTGGGGCAGGACCGCGGTGCGGCTGTCGCCCGATCCGCTCTATCCCGAGACGCGGCTGCTCGACGGGGAGATCGAGGGCTCGCGGTGGGCCGTGACCGGGGAATTCCTCGACTGGGCGCCGGGGGTGCGCTGGCTCGGTCTGCGGCCGGCGCATCGCGTCCGGGCGCTGATCGGCACCGGCGACCCGAGCGGCACGGCGCCGAAGCAGAGCACCGTGGCCATCGACGCCGCGCCCTCCGCGGCGCGCCTCCTGCTGCGATCGGCGCGGTGGATTCCGTTCCTGACCGTCCGTCAGGGCGCGTCCCCCTGGATCGCCGCCGGGGGACGCTCCGTCGCCGTCCTGTACGCGACCAGCGCCGGATATCTCGCCGACACGGCGTCGACCGCCGACACCGGCAGGTGAGCGCGCGTCCGGGCGCGGGCGTACCTTGACACCCGATGATCGCTGGGTTAGGGTAGCCCGCTTTTCGCGAGGCCCGGCTCCCGCCGGCGGAATCGCAGGGGTGGAAATCGTGTTCGACGTCCGCTATTCTCTCCGGCCCCGAAGGGCGCACTGAGAACAGACGCGCGATGCTCGAGGTCTCCCAGGTCAGCAAAACCTACGGCGCCCGCCCCGTCGTCCGGGACGTGTCCTTCTCGGTCAGCAAGGGGGAGATCCTCGGCTTCCTTGGCCCGAACGGCGCCGGCAAGACGACGACCATGCGCATCGTCACCGGCTACGTGCCGCCGACCTCGGGGACCGCGAAGGTGGCCGGCTTCGACGTGCTCGAGCATCCGCTCGAGGTGAAGCGG
>Ga0134121_10001485_pt1 | contig 22001 bp, 20 predicted proteins | sample KB301_FD_96463 | JGI IMG/M metagenome (GOLD analysis project Ga0134121, IMG submission 96463) | Terrestrial soil microbial communities without Nitrogen fertilizer from Kellogg Biological Station, Michigan, USA - KB3-0-1 | ecosystem: Environmental > Terrestrial > Soil > Unclassified ... | reverse complement strand
GTCGTCAGCCTGGCACTCAGTAATTCTTTACTTGCTCCAGATATCCCCTCAAATTGCGCAATGTTTCCGTCGTCGAATCGCCGCCGAATTTCTCCAACGCGCAGCGGGCCAGGATCAGCGCCACCATGGCCTCAGCCGCCACTCCCGCGGCCGGCACCACGCAGACGTCCGAGCGCTCATACGCCGCCTTGACGGGCTCCCGGCTGGCGAAATCCACCGACTGCAAGGGGCGCCGCAGAGTTGAAATCGGCTTCAGATATCCGCGCACGATGATGTCTTCGCCATTCGACACCCCGCCCTCGATGCCTCCTGCATTATTTCTGCTGCGGGTAAATCCCGTCCCCGCCTCATAGCCTATTTCATCGTGCACGGCGGAGCCCGGAGATGACGCGGCCGTCACCCCAGCACCAATTTCGACCGCCTTCACCGCTTGCAGCGACATAACGGCGCCCGCCAGCATACCGTCCAGCCGTTCATCCCACTGCGCGTATGTGCCCAGCCCGGGCGGGACTTTGTGCGCCACCACTTCGAAAATTCCGCCTACCGAATCCCCCGTCCTGAGCACCTTGTCCACTTCCTCTTTCATTTGCCGCTCAGCCTCGGGATCAGCGCAATTCAATACAACCTCGTTGCGGTCCGCGAGACCGCGGATATGTTCCCATGCCACATCTTTCTTCAATGCGGCGCTGCCCACAGCGACTACATGGCTGAACACTTCGATTCCCAGCTCGCGCAGGAACAACTTGGCCAGTGCGCCAATCGCGACCCGTGCCGCCGATTCCCGGGCGGACGCGCGTTCCAACACATAACGGGCTTCCGAGAAATTGTATTTCAGCGCTCCCGCCAGGTCGGCGTGTCCGGGACGCGGCGATGCCACCCGCTTATGCTTTGTGGAATCGCCCTCTTCGACCGGAAGCGATTCCTGCCAGTTCTTCCAATCTTTGTTTTCGAGCAGGATCGCGATGGGCGACCCGATGGTCGCGCCGTGACGCACGCCCGACAGGATGTGAGCCTTGTCGGTCTCGATCTTCATTCTTCCGCCGCGCCCGAAGCCCTGCTGGCGGCGCCACAGTTCATGGTCGAGAAAGGCCTGATCCACTTTCAGGCCGGCAGGCAGTCCCGAAAGGAAGGCGACGAGCGCCTCGCCATGAGATTCCCCCGCAGTAAAGTATCGAAGCATTGTCTTGGAATTGTATCCGATGAAATGGATTTGGCTGATAGCTGAAGGCTGAGAGCTGAAAGTTACTTCGTCCCGTTCGGATAGACCAGAATCTTACTCGCCTCACCTGTCTTCAGACGCTCCATGGCCTTGGAGAAATCTTTCATTCCGATACGATCCGTGATTACAGGATGAAGATCCAGTTTCCCCGCCTTCAACAAGGCAGTCATCTGATACCAGGTCTGATACATCCGGCGCCCGCTAATGCCCTGAACCGTGATGCCCTTGAAAATAATGTCCTCGGAGAAATTTAATGCAATCGGCTTGGACGTCAGCCCCAACAGGGAAATACGGCCACCGCGCCGGACAATGTCGAAGGCGGTGCGAATGGCGCTGGGATGTCCGGCCATCTCGAGTACAACATCCGCGCCCAGCCCGCCGGTCTGCTCCATCACCATGGCACGCACGTTGTCTCTCGAAGGATCGAGAGCAAAGTCGGCTTTCATCTCCTTAGCGAGCCGGCGACGATGCTGGTTCACTTCGATCGCAAAAATCGTAGTCGCTCCCAGCGCGCGCGCTACCGCAATCGAGAACAGTCCGATCGGACCACACCCGGTAATGGCGACCGTCTTGGCCGCAATCTCTCCCGCGAGAACACTGTGCACAGCGTTGCCCAGCGGATCCAGAATGGATGCATATTCTTCTGGTATTGCGGGATCGAGTTTCCAGATATTCGATTCCGGAATCACCACGTATTCGGCGAAGGCCCCGTCGGCATCCACGCCGATAATTTTAACGTTCTGGCAGATGTGGGCTTCGCCGGTGCGGCATAGCAGACACTTTCCGCAAGCCACGTGCATTTCCGCGGACACGAAATCACCTTTGTTGACGCTGGTGACTTCGTCGCCGAAGGCCGCCACCTCGCCGCAAAACTCATGCCCCGGGATCAACGGCGGATGTATGCGGTTCTGCGCCCAGCGGTCCCACTCGTAGATATGCAGATCGGTACCGCAGATGGAGGCAACTTTGACCTTGACCAGTACATCGTTCCGGCCAAACCCAGGGACTTTGACCTCGCGGATCTCCGCGCCCGGCGCGGCTTCCGGCTTTACAACCGCAAGCATTGTTTTGGGCATTTTATGAGTTCGAGATAAACCGGTGAAACTTGATTTTAACACCTGCATTGAGGGGCATCTATTTCTTCCCCCACCCGCCGCCGCCCGGACTTTCAATCCTGATGCGATCCCCCGAGCGGAGCCGCACATTAGCTTTGCCCGACAGTTTCTCCAGCGAACCGTTGCTTCGAAGAACGGATGCATTTCCCGCCGACCCATCCGCACCTCCAGCGAGTCCCCAGGGACGGTGCAGGCGCCGATCCGCCAGCAGGGTGACTTCCGCGTCAGTCAGAACTTCGATTTCGCGCACGATGCCGTCGCCGCCGCGCTGCTTGCCCTCACCTCCGCTTCCGGGCCGCAAAGAATATCGGCGTACTCGCAGGGGATACGAATACTCCAGCGCTTCTGCAGGCGTGTTCAGTGAATTCGTCATGTGCGTGTGCACGCCCGAAATGCCCGGCTTGGTGGGGCGAGCACCCATGCCCCCTGCAATGGTTTCGTAATAGGCGAAGGGCCCGCCGGTACGGGGATCCATTCCCCCGATCGTAAGATTGTTCATGGTTCCAGAAGCCGCCGCTGGAATGCGCTCGGGAACTGCCTGCGCCAATGCGCGCAACAAAACATCCACGATCCGCTGCGAGGTTTCTACGTTCCCACCCGCAACCGCCGCCGGAGGTCGCGCATTCACCACAGTTCCCGCTGGGGCAATCACCCTAATCGGGCGCATCAGTCCCACGGTCGCCGGCACGTCTTCCGCTAGAAGACATCGGAACACATAGAAACAAGCCGAATATGTAATCGCCTCGACCGCATTGATACTCCCCTCGACCTGCGGATCCGACCCGGTGAAATCTATGGTTACCACTGGCTGTCTGGGGACGGAGCGGAGCCCGCCCTGAGCGTAGTCGAAGGGCCCCGTCCTAGCCGGGTGGGAGACCCGGCTCCGCGGATTTCTCTCAACCTTCAATGCCACCACAATCTTCACCGGCCGGTCGCTGATTCCGTCGCTATCCATGAAGTCTTCGGCTCGATATGTACCCGGTGGCACACGCCTCAGAAACGAGCGCATCATGCGCTCGGAATAATCCAGTAATGCTCTAGATGCAGATTGCGCCCGCCCCAATCCGTAACGCTCACAGACTTCGCGGAGGCGCCCTGCCCCGGTGTGACAAGCCGCAATCTGCGCCCCGAGGTCCCCTTCACGCTCATTCGGGGTGCGGACATTGCTCAGCAGCAATGCCAATACATCGGGTGCCATCGCCCCCGAGCGCATGATCCGCACCGGCGGAATGCGCAACCCTTCCTGGTAGATCTCGCGGCACAAACCCATCGATCCGGGATAGGTCCCACCCACATCCGCATGATGGGCGCGCGAGGCCACGTAGAAATCCGGACCCGGGCGCTGCCGGATTTTTGTAGCGCCGGCATCCCCGCCGGCTGTCGCGAGGGCATCTTGCCCTCGCTGTTTCTGTCGCACGTACACCGGCGCCACCAGTGTGATGTCCGGCAAATGGGTGCCTCCGCGAAAGGGATCGTTCAGCATGACCATGTCGCCGGGTTGCAGTGGAAAACTCTCAATCGCGGCGCGCACCGACATCGGCATCGAGCCCAGGTGCACCGGCATGTGGTCGCCCATGGCAATCACTTCGCCACGAGCATCAAAGACGGCGCAGGAGTAGTCCCGCCGCTCTTTGATATTGGGAGAAAACGCGGTACGCCGCAACGCCGCCCCCATCTCCTCGGCGATGGAGTGGTAAATATTTTTGAAGATTTCCAGCTCGATGGGATCCTGTCGCATAACGTCAGACCAAGTCGAGGTTCTGCGGTCTCTGCCAGTGTACGATAGCGTCCCGATCGGCAGTCACGCCGGGAAGCGCCGAGTTCGTCTTTTTCTGTTTTCCCGTCGAGACTTCGGCCAGAATTAAAGGATTCCTTTAGAATGTGGTTGTCCCGCGGGCGCGGTCATGCTAGAAACGCGATTGGGGCGGAATGCCTCCTGCGATGAATGCGGCTTCCGGAAACTAAGATGAGCCCACGAACCCGAGCCAACGCCAAATCCACCGCTACCGATGTCTTGATTCCCGAAAAGCTCTATTTCCGCATCGGAGAAGTTTCGCGCCTGTGCGACCTGCCGGCTTACGTGCTACGCTTCTGGGAAACTGAGTTCCCGCAGCTCAAGCCGGTGAAGAGCAGCACCGGCCAGCGCATGTATCGCCGCAAGGACGTCGAAAGCGTCCTGCGCATCAAGCAACTGCTCTATGAAGAAGGATTTACCATCCCCGGCGCGCGGCAGCACCTAAGGGCCGAGGTCAAGACCGACAGGAAGCAAGACCCCCTGCCCTTTCCGGCGCGTTCGACGTCGGACCTGAAATATATTCGCCAGGGCCTCAAAGAGATTCTCACCATGCTCTCAGCCCGGCGCTAGGCGCCAGGCTGAGAACCCGCTGCCGTCGTTATCAGCGGCGGTTGAAGTTGCCGGAAAAGTCGTCCCTCCCAATCCTTCCATTCACAATGATCAGTTCGACCTCGTTGCGATCATTGTTGAGCCGTGCCTGGGCCGTCCCGCGCGCATCGCCGCGGTCGGAACCTGTAATTCGCATGGTAAATCCGCCGCCATCGGAGCGCTCCACGACTCCATAGAATGTGACCCGGAAGTTGTCGCCTCTCAGCGCAATGGATGGGGTATTTCCCCGGCTATCCACGTAGCCGCGGTTGACATTGAAGCTTCCAGATCTGCTGCTGTAGAGACCCTGCATCGGGGTATCTACTTTCACCCTGGGATAATTAGGAACGCCAGGGCTCGGGTAGCCGCCAGGATACCCCGGCCCTGGTCCTGGGCCGCCTGGGTAACCGGGGCCGGGCCAATCGCCACCGTCGGCCCGCGGACGATAGTGGGCCCGTTCCACCCGATTCGTCTGGGGATCAACGACGCAATCGTAATTTGCCGTTCTCCAGGTGTTCGGACCGCCAATACCATAACGCAATCTGCCACGGATACCTTGTCGCCCATTGGGCTGCGAGTAGAAGTCCCGGGTATCGAGGTTGAGGTTTACGCGTCGTCCCGCGTCGGCGCTGACCCGCTCGGCTAGGGCGTTCTGGCATTGGATCACGACGGGCTGCGGACGGCCATACTGGCCCTGCGAATAATCCACTTGGGACTGCATCATCGAAGGTGCGGCAAGAGTCAACAAGAAGGTTGACACCAAGGCCAAGCCTGCAAGGTTCCGAGGCAGAAGAATACGGCACATAAAAACCCTCCTGAAGCGTTATTTACGACAGGGTGAGCTCCGAGAGGCGAAACTATACAACATATTGCGGCCGATAAGAATCCCGGCTCTTCCCTGGCGTCGTCCTGAGGGACTTCAGTCCCGAAGAGCCGGTCCTGAGCGCCGGCGAAGGGATCTGGCGCGTAGCCGCACAATTGCGGCCGGTACCTGTCCGCTTGCTTCCGGAGCTCAGCATGGCGCCGGCATCGACCCAGGGTTTCTAAATTGAGCCTGCACCGCCGGTGCTGACTGGGCTATCAGGTTAGGGCCCGGTCGAGGTGGCTGTATCCGCCGTCCACGAAGATATGCTGGCCGGTGGTGTGTCCGGACTTGCCGGAGAGGAGAAAGATCGTCATGGCGGCAATCTCATCGGCGGTGGTCATTCGCTTTCCCAAAGGAATTTTGGAGAGGATGGTGCTCAGCTTCTCCTCGGGATTTGGGAAGGTAGCCAGCCAATCCCGGTAGAGCGAGGTCATGACCTCAGCCGGCAGGACTGTATTCACGCGGATATTGTAGGGCAGCAGTTCCGCGGCCCATTCCCGCGTGAGGGCCATGATCGCGCCTTTTGAGGAAGCGTAACCGGAAGTCCCGCCCTGCCCGGTGACCGCGGTTTTCGAGCCGATGTTTACGATTGCCCCCTCAGCCCGCTTCAGGTGCGGCAGGCAATAGTGGGCCATGCTGTAGTAATGCACCAGGTTGCGCTGCAGGGAGGCCACGTACTCGTCCGGGTTTCCGTGCTCCAGCCCGACTCTGTCGTTGCGCCCGGCATTGTTGACCAGCGCGTCGAGCCGCCCGAATGTCTTAAGGGCTTGTTCAACTGCCCGGGAACAATTCTCCGGAGTCGAGAGCTCGACCGTGACTGCGCCACAGGCACCGCCCTGGCTCCGTAGCTCGTTTCGCAACTGCCCGCCCGCATCCGCATCGCGATCAATAATGACCGGCACCGCGCCTTCGGCGGCGCAGGCCCGTACGATGGCCGCGCCAATCCCTTTGGCCCCGCCAGTCACGATGACAACTTTATCCTTGAGTTCGAGATCCATGAGTTCAAGATCGATGGACTGTTAGTAATCCCTGGAGGCGGATTGCGTTGCGCGACCGCGGCGATTTTGCCGTCCGCACTAAAACCGGCCTAGCCCGCCGACTGACTTAGAGCGACACGCCCCGCTTCCACGGGATGAAGTCGTTCTGGCCCTTCAGCTCGGCCTTCGTTCTAGTCTCGCCGCTGGCCACTCTGATCACCAGTTCGAGAATTTCTTCGCCCATGCGCTCGATGTTGGTTTCGCCCGAGATAACACCGCCGGTGTCGATATCAATGATGTCGTTCATGCGCTGGGCCAGGGATGAATTGGTGGAGAGCTTCACCACGGGAGTGATCGGATTCCCCGTCGGCGTGCCCAGGCCGGTGGTAAACAGAACCACGCTGGCGCCCGCGCCCACCTGCGCGGTCACACATTCCACGTCATTGCCCGGCGTACATTGCAAATGCAATCCCGGTTCGGTGGAATATTCCGGATAGTCCAGCACCGCCGTGACGGGAGACTTTCCGCCTTTTTTCGCAGCGCCGGCCGATTTCATGGCGTCCGTCAGTAAGCCATCGCGGATATTTCCGGGGGACGGATTCATCTCGAAGCCGGATCCAACCGAGCGCGCGCGGGCCTGATAGTCGCGCATCAGCCTGGCAAAGCGGTCCGAGACTTCTTTCCGGATGGCGCGATTGATCAGTTCCTGCTCCACTCCGCACAATTCCGGGAATTCAGAAAGAATGGCGCGGCCTCCGAGTGCGACAAGAAGATCGGCGGTGTGTCCAATCGCGGGATTGGCCGAGATGCCGGAGAATCCGTCAGACCCTCCACACTTCAAACCCAGGCAAAGATGTGACAGCGCCGCCGGTGAGCGGCGGGACTTGTTGGCCTCGACCAGACCTAGAAACGTCTGCCGGATAGCATCCGACAGCATGGTGAACTCGGAGCCGCTTTGCTGCTGCTCCAACACAATCACGGGCTTGTTGAGCTTGGGATTGCGCTGCTCGATCTGCGCCCTCAGCAGGCCAATCTGCGCATTCTGGCATCCCAGGCTGAGCACGGTTGCCCCCGCTACGTTGGGATGATTTATGTATCCGGCGATCAGACCGCACAGATTGTTGGAATCTTCGCGAGTCCCGCCGCACCCGCCTTCATGCAGCAGAAACTTAATGCCGTCAACATTCTCAAACACGCGGGACCGTTGCGGGTCGGCTCCGTTGCCGGGAAGGCTCTGACTGCCAGCGTTCTCCAGGTTGCCTTCGCGATAGAGTTTCGCCAGTTCGGCCACCTGCCGGCGATAGACTTGCGGCGCCGCAAAACCCAACTCCTCTTCAAAGGCTTGTTTCAGGACACCTATGTTTCTGTTCTCGCAAAATACCAGTGGAACGACCAGCCAGTAGTTCCGTGTACCAACTTGGCCATCCGGCCGCTGGTAGCCGAGGAAGGTGCGGTGCTTCCAGCGCGAAACATCGGGAGCCTGCCACGTGTATGTGCCGGATTGTTCGTGGAAATCGGAAGCCTGATGCTGAACGTTGCTCGTGGTCAGCGCTTGCCCCAGGCTGATGGGTTTTGTTGCTTTACCCACGACACCGCCGTACATGATCACATCAGCGCCGCCCGCAAGGTCCTGCCTGGCGAACTTATGTTTCGCGGGTACGTTCGAAACCAACGTGTAGCTCTTGCCCGAAACCTCGACTCGCTCGTCTTGTTTCAGGTCGGTGAGCGCAACCAGGACGTTGTCCCTGGAATCGAGTTGCAGAACCTTGTCGGCCATTTTTTCTATTGTAAAGCAGGCATTTCACCTGCGTTCTGACGGAAGCTTCAGCCTCCAAAATCGTTGCGCATTCCCGCCCAGGACCGCCTCTTGGGCCTTCCTCGAAAGATGGCCGAGGTCATGCGTCACCGCCCCCATGGCACGGCCGTAGCAGTTGCCACAGTGCACACCGGCCAATCGGAACCGATCATCAGACGCTCCGGCCCAAAAGCCTCGAAAGCGACGTCCAGGCAGGGCGCCACATCGTCCGGCCTGCGGTGGTTCCAATCCGCCTGCGTGACTAAGCCGCCAATTTGCAAAAAACATTGGGGAACGCCGCCAGCTTCCGGATCCTCTCCGTCCAGGGATGCAGGATCTTGTTCTTGATCGGCGGCTTGGCGCGCCTGTACCGCAACCCATCCCTGAAATTCATTCTGCTCCAGTTCAAGCTTCAGCTCGGCCGGAAGAAAGTCGCGGCGCAGCGGCGTCATCGAATCGTCAATTCAGTCATACTCCCGCGGAGCATAGACCCAGAAGTGCTGATGAACATCAATGCGCGTGGTTCTCGAATGCCTACCCCGGATACCAGATCCGGCGCGGATCGTCTTCGCTTCGCTGATAGGCCCAGGCTTCTTCGATGAGCCGCTTCAGGTCGAAAGCCGGTCTCCAGCCCAGCAGGAATTTCGCTTTCGTATTGTCCAGCCAAGTGGACCAGTAAGGAGTTTCGATCTCGACCGACGGAAGCCCTCGCGTCTCTTTCAGGTAGTCCGCCACGTGCCGGTAGTCCACCGGCTCGTCCATACAGATATTGAAGGTCTGCCGGTGAGCTTTAGGGTTGTCGAGGGCCCGCAGAATGGCCGCTACCAGGTCGCTGACGTGTACGAAGTTGCGTTGCACGGGCTTCACCTTCGGATCGAGCATCAGCGGCACGGCGCCGCTTTTCATATATTCATCGGCGCGCGCTGCGCCCACCAGGTCGCGCCATCGCGGCCCCCCGAATACGTCGTCGCCAAAGGACAGCGAGTATTTGAAGTCGTCTTTCTCCATGATCCAGGGGGCTCTTAGGCAGCAGCCGGCGAGGCCATACTGGATGAAATATTGCTCCAGCATCACTTCCTCGAGGACCTTGGACAGGGCATAGCAACCCGGATAGGCGCTGTGTCTCTGTTGCTCGGTGACGGGCAACGGGTGAGGATAGAAAAAATGCCCTTGGGAGGCATCGCCGCCGATCAGGATGATTTGTTTGAAAGCCGAGCTGCTGCGGCACTCCTCGAGCAGCCAGAAGAGGCCCTTGATCGCAACGTCCATCACGTCGCCGGGAGTCTCTTTACAGGTGGCGCAATGCAGAACGTGCGTGACGCCCCGCATGGCATCGTGTACAACTGCGCGATCCGCGATGCTTCCCTGGACGATCTCCAAGCGGGCTTCGGGCTTTAGAAGGCGGTTATGACACAGCGCACGAATATTTACATCCTGATCGGAATGCAGAATACGCGCGATGAAATGGCTGCCGACTTTTCCGGCGGCTCCGGTCACCAGAATCCGCTTCATGGGGTTTCGCCATTCTAATAGCCTAGATGATACAGGCCCCTTCAAATCTGTGTTTGGGTAGTTGGTCATCGTCTTCTGCGCGCAGGGCTGTGATCCTGAGTGCAGTCTTTCGTCCCGCGTAGCGGGATGAAAGCAGGCGAAGGACCTCTGCATTCCGCGCCACCTCGGCACAACATCTGATCAAATCCAGAGTGGAATAGCACCAGCAATTCTGACGGGTTTTCGGCGCCGCTATCGTCCGGAAGGCATGGGTCCGGGAGCCCTTCGCGCAGCGAAGGACTCCGCTTCCTCAGGATGACAGTGGGGGAATATCCAACTGAGCTAGAAGGACGAACCGTTTAGGCCGCGGCGACGCACACGCGTCCTTCGCGACTTGCGGCAAATCTCAATTCAACTGTTGAACCTGCATCGTCTCGTCGATCCAGAACTGGGCTGGGCCACCGGCGCCGTCACGGGTGGCGGTGACACGAAAACCACTCGACGTGGTTTCAACATCGTAGGTATAAGGAGGCCGTTGTCTCTCGATGGTGATGTACCTTCCGGAAATCAACTCATCAAGGGAGGCGTACTTCTGCTCGGTGGCATAGAATCCCCGCTCGGCATTGGCAATGCTGATCAGATCGTTCTTCACGCCCACGACGTTAGCCGTTCCAGCGGGAGTGGTGCCTCCGCCGGGCGCAATGGCAGTTTTCAACTGCGTGGAATAGAGATACATACCAACAGCCATCACGACGATGGTGCCTATGAAACCAAAGGCTCGACCCATAGCTCCCTCCGTATGCTGCAATTGCATCGCGAATCGGACTCCGCAGCAAGTAACCAGAGTGTAGCGGGGGGGAAGCCCGGCGGCCGTAGTTGGTTTCTTTGCGACCTTTGCGGTTAGGTTTGTCCAGCAACCCAACTACATAACCGCAGAGGACGCCATGGGGACCGCAGAGATCGCAAAGGAGATCACAGCATGAGGTCGCGAAGCTGCTGAGAGAAAAGGAGTAGTTGGATGGGGAACGACAAAATGGCCCACACAAACGTCGACACGCCCAGGGCTAATTCGGAGAATATTGGCCGATAGCTACCTGGGCGTGCCGGTTGGTTCCGTGCCCCTTACCCCGCTATTAAGCAGGTTCCCGCGTGGGTCTGGTTCTGGACCGACTAAGCCGGGTGGGAAAGCCGCTTGGAGATCACTGTTGCCTTGAACACGCCCTTGCTCTCCCACGTGCCCTTGCAGATCACCCGATCGCCTTCCTTGACCTGGGTCGCATCAATGTCGGTCACCGTCTTGGCAGCGTGATACTGGGCGACCCACTTGGTCGAACTGTCATAGACGATGGTCATTTCGATTCCACCATCCCCTTTGCGAACGGTCAGCGTGGATTTATCCGGATTCGTTCTGACAACCGTACCCTCCCAGCGCACCTCTTTCGCCGTCTTCATCGGCGCATCCTGGGCGAACACCCCCGTTGACAGCGGTAAAGCAAGTACAGCCATGAACAGCAGAGTTAATAGCTTTTTCACCATTTGATCTTCTCCTTTTGCGGGAAGCTGTGAATTGCAAATACCAAACAATAGGCCCGAGAACTGAAAAGAGCAAGTACCGATGTCAGGGTCCGGTCAGGTAATTTCAGTACAGCACTTCGTTCTCGCCCTTTTCAGTGATCAGTTTTTGAATTTGCTCCACGATCTTGTCGCGCCGCACCATCAGCGCCTTAACTTCATCCTTGTTGAGGTAATGCTTGGTCTTCTCCAACACCTCGTCTTGATTCAAAGCCTTCAGTTTTGCGAATAGCTGCCGGTCGCAATGCGACAGGTCCGCAACGCCCTTCAGTTCCTTATGCAGCCGGAAGGCGCGGGTAAAATCGATTCTCCAGATTTTCCAATCCTCAGTGATCAGCACATTCGTGAGGTTGGGGTCGCTGTCGTAGACCAATTGGTCTAACACCCGAACTTTGTACATCTGATTGTTCCAGGCGTCGGGATCGGGCACGGCAATCTTCTGCGCGACACGCTCTTTTTCATCCATCTTCACTGGCAACCACCAACTGAGCGAGCCTGAGTCGCCTTTCCATTTGCGCTCGACATAGACCGGCACGATGTCGTCCAGACCCAACATCTCGGCCAGCCGAAAAGCAGCGATGTTGTAGCGGTAGGAATCAACGAAGCCCAGTTCGGTGCCGCTGGCAAGCTGCATCGTGGGCTTGGTCTCGTTGATCGCCTGGAAAGCAGCGTCGTGGGTGGTGGTGCCGTCGGAAAGCGTAAGCCGCCAGCTTCCGGTGATGCCCTTGCCTGCTGGCTTGCTACCCACGATCTTGGCGGTGGTGAGGAAAGTCTCGATCTGTTCTTTGGTAAGAGTAGTCTCGTCTGCAGCTCGGACAACACTGGACGAGATGAAACAGACCAATGCGACGACAAACAGCGTTCGCGCCTCACGAGAAAGGATGCGCATCAAACTACCCTCCAGCCAAATTGCGCCCACAAATCTATCCCATTCATCAGTGTTCGGCAACCTAAAAGCTTATAGGCCTCTGCGAACCGCGGGTTTCGCAATCAAAGCCAGACCGCAAGAAGGGAGAATCCTCTATTGTCACGACCGGATATCCACGCCTTTCACCGCCGCCGCTTCGAGACGCATTTTGGCCGCGCGGGCGGTCTCACGCAGCAGCGGGTCGGCATCATTCAGACAGCGCTGCAGCTCACCCTCGAGAGATTTCAGTCCGAACGTTCCAATTGCATAGGCGCCGCACGACCGGAGCCAGGGATCATCACTGGCGAGAAGTGCGGATACTGCCTGCTCTTGGCTGTCGATCGTAGTGTGTACCAGCCGTGCAGCGATGCGGGCCCGTTCGTGCACCGTGATCTTGCCATCCAGGAGCGGCACCAGCATCTCGCGCAACTGGGGCTTCAATACGTTGTCGAGAAATTCCAGCGCGTTGTCGTGGACTGACACACTTTTGGATTGCAGCCCTACGTAAGCGCTGTGAATATCAAGATGGGGATACAGCAAGCCCAGCAAGCGAAAGATGCGCTCCAACTCTTGCTGCATGGACTCCGCCAACGCGCGCGCTACGGGGTCGTCGCTGCCTGCCACGGTCCCCAGCTTGTCGAGAATCTGATACGACCGATAGTGGCCGAGAATTTCCGCCGCAAGCACCGTCTCTAGAGTCAGGGCGTCGGTTTCAATCCCAGGGTGAAGGCGCTGCAGCTTGTTCAGGGCACTGATGATGCGGAAACGCAAAGTGGTGTCGCGTTCCAAGAGGTTCTCCATCAGCACCTGGGCAGCCGCCGGCGTCCCAATCTTCACCATGATGGACGGGATTTCCCGCCGCGCCTCGACCGACACCGAGGGGTCGCCGAGATGGTCACGCAATGCTCCGACGATGGTGTCGCCGAACTCTCCTAAAGCATTGGCGGAGTGGGAGCGCAGATCGCGATGGGCCAAGCGGTCGAGCAGATCGGGAACGAGCCGCCGCTTGCGCAGCTTGCCCACAGAACAGATCGCCTCCCGCGCGATCGCCGGGTCAGGATCGGCAAGCAGGTTCGAAAGCAGGGGATCAAAGCAGTCCGGTAGCTCGCCCAGCAGGCGGGCCGCCTCCACCCGATGCCGCTGGCGCTCTGGTGACGGCTCCCCGACCATGGAGGTAAGGATCTGCTGCGCAGCCTCCAGTATTTGAGTCTCGCCCGGTCGCGCCAAATATGCCACAACTGCCGAACTGACCGAGAAATCGGCGAAGTCGGCCTCGTCCTGCATCAGCTCCAGCGGGTCGACATGCGCATGGTGAGTGAGGTAAAGCAATGCTTCGGTGCGCACATTGAGATCAGGATCTCTGATCAGCCGTTCGATGTCCGCGCGCACCGTCTTGTCCCCCGATTCGGACAGAATCTGGATTGCCTTCTGCCGCACTTCCGGAGAAGGGTGGCTCAGCAGACTCCGGATTACGGGATGTGCCGCCCTTTGCCGTTCCAACTCAAACAAACTGAGGGCATAGAGAATTTCTTTGGGATCGGACGCGGTAAGGCCGCTCGCCATCAACTCGGTGGTCGAACGGTCCAACACGGACGTGGAAGCCTGCTCCACGTCCACGCGATGCTGGCTGATGCTTTCCTTCAGAGTGGCTATATATTCCTTGCGCACAATCGCAACCGATACCAGCCAAATACTGACCAGGACCAGCACCACCCAGCTGATCTGGCGCGCTGGCATGCGCAGCAGGGTGGCGAAAACAAGGACCGCCAGACCGGACAAGCCGTCGCCCAGGCGCCAGACCACAGTGTCAAGGAACCACTTGACCTGTATCTTGACCCGGGCAGCCAGTGGCAGATAGAGCAATTCGCGAGTGGACTGGTCCAGGGAATAGCGGAGAACCTGGTCACAGCTCTTCAGCGCAGTGACCGCCGCCAGGGTTCCAAAAGCCAGCAGGCCGACAGAACCCAACATAACCGTGGCGGGAAGCATGAACAGCGCCGTACCGATACCGAACCGGCGCAGGAACCTGGTGGTCAACAGCAATTGGAACGACAGCGAAAATATGCCCGCATAAAAATTGAAGTTGCCCAGAAAAATCGCCAGCGCGTCTTTTCTCACCAGCGTCTGTTGTGCAATGGCCAGGAACTGCCAGCCGGTCAAGGTAGTGACCAGGGAGGAAACGCAGATCACGGCGGCGATGGCGCGCAAGTATGGCGTGGCAAACACCAGGCGCATGCTCTGGTTGATGTTCCGTGGGCTGTCCTGGCCCGTGCCCTCCTCGATTTCATGCCCTCCGCCAACTGCAGCCTGCCCGCTGCGCCAGATCAGGATGACCAGTCCGGCGCAAATCAAGACGAAAACCACCATGCCCAGCAACAGGCTTTCCGTACCGAAGCTCCGGGTCATGGTCTTCGAGAAATAGCCGGAGAAGATCCAACCCGCCACTCCTCCACCGCCTACCATCCCGAATACGCGCTTCGCCTCTCGCGTGGTCAAAACGTAGTTCGCCACGGTCCAGATCTGGGTAGGCACAAGAACTCCAAAAATCTTTACCCAGATGTAGAACGCCGGAAACAACCAGATCAGCCGGGAGTAGTAGTGGTCCAGCACCCAGAACACGGCGCAATTGCTGGCGAAAAACACCATGCTGCCTACGACCAGATTGCGCAAGTGAACCCGCCGGGCAATCACCACGTAGCCAGCAACAATAATGGCCACCAGCACCGAACTGGCAATGTCGGCGTAGGCAAGCTGCCGCGCCTGGAAGCGCGAAAGGAACAAGGCGGCCGCCGCCACTCCGCCGATCTTGTAGGCAGTGATGATCAGGAACAACGAGGAGCACAGCAGAGTGCCGCGTCCCAGATCTCCGGGGTGAACATTCAACGCGCGTTCAATCCACGTCTTCATCCCCAAACTCTTCCTAAAGCGTCAGTGTTACTTTCCCGCGGCTGCCGCGGCGCAGATACCACCGCTCGGCACGGTGGCCGGTGTTTCGGGAGCCTTCCCGGCGTCCGCCGGCGCGGGCGCTGCATTTTGCGCAGCAGCGCCTGGACCCACAAGCACGGTCTGTTGATCCATGTAATCGGCCGTGAATCGTCCATCGCCGCAGATCTCCAGAGCCGAGGCCCTGCCGCCGGGGTAGTAGCTGCTGAGCATTCCGGTGTCGATCAGGAACACCTTGTTGCCGAAACGCGGCCGGATTCGCCCGCCCTTCTGCACGGTGTGTCCTACGGCGATGTGAACGGCATCATAAGCTTCCAATACTTTGCCTATCTGAGCCATGCCCTCTTCGTCGGTCCACTTGTCGTAGCCGCGGAACCACAGTGGGCCGTCAACCCGCACGCTGAGCCAGTCCCCATATCCCAGGAACTGTACCAGCCGGGCCTGGCCTTGCGGGTCTGCCGGCACCTGCCCCTTGCGCTCAACCGTAATCTCAGCCTGCACGACGGCGGTCATTTCCTGAAGCGTAAAAAAGGGCAGAATCACGTTCTTCTCAAGCAAATATTGTTTGGCCTCGTCGAAGGCCTTGATCTCGTCGCGAATATGGCCATTGATGGTGTCCAGTTTCAAGTGAGCCAGACTGGGATCAATCCCACCATGCAGGAAAACTGTGTCGTCAATTTCGGCCAAAGCAGCGTGTCCGCGCACCCACTTACCGTAAGTCCCCCTAGGGCCGAAGGCGTCGGCGTGCTCGACAAAGCCGAGGGGATGCCGCGCCATCCACTCCGCCTCGGTGATCTCCATGGGCTGAGGAAGCTCGGATAAAAGCTGCGCATGACTATTCCGCCACTTCACGTACTGCTGATACGCAGCTTTCTGGCGCTGCTCGGAGTTGCTGTCCCCGAAACTGGCGTAGTTCTCCACCGTAACGTAGCGCAGGTCGCCCATGAGGTTCATCATCTCGTGGTTGCCCAACAGGCTCACCACTCGACCACCTGCGTTTGGCGCTTCCTTCTCCAGCGCCATCATCAGTTCCATGACCTCGCGCGGCTTCGGACCCCGATCGATCAGGTCTCCCGTCTGGACGAACACGGCCTTGCCGCCGGTCCAGTGGTTCTGTTTATCGATCAGTCCGGAGCGCTGCAGAATAGCGACGAAATCATCAAAGTCGCCGTGCACGTCGCCGATGGCGACCACCGCGTCCGCGGGCTCGCCCTTTGTCTTGGCTGGTCCCGCCGATGCCGGGCCAACCAACAACAGGAAAACGAGTGTGACGACAGAAAGTCTGTGGGGGAAAACACGGCGTGGAGGAGGAAACATTTCTCGGCCTCCTGTAGCCCGGCTCTGCGAGATTTGGACAAAAACTCTGCGTTTTATCAGCGTATCCCTCTATGGAAGGTGAATCTTAGGCCGCGCAGCAAAGCAAGTCAATAAGATGGAGAGGGCTGTTGTGGGTCTTTCGCACCCCTGTCATGCTGAGGAAGCGGAGTCCTTCCGCTGCGCGAAGCCCTCGCGAACCGTGCCTTCCGGACGATAGCACCGTCAAAACCCTGGCAGATATGGGGATACGCTTTGAGGCTGGATTTGACCCGACACAGCATGAGAAGGCGCGCGGAATGGTTCACTTGCTTTCATCCCGCTTCTCCGGACGAAAACCTGCGCTGAGGGTAACAAGCTTCGTAGGTACGCAAAAAAGGATGGGGGCCCCATGGTAATTAGGGTTTGGCCGGATCAGCTCTGGAATCTTTTGGGGTCAACTTCTTGATGAGAAATTCCTGAATGAGATTGGCGCCCGCGGTTGCGCCAATTCCAATTGCCCCACCTTCGAAGGTCAATCCCACTCCATCGCGATCCTTCGCCGGATAGTAGAGATTGGAGATGGCGCCGGCCGCGAGATTTCCCATGATACTTGAGTAATTCGGCTGCCAGTTTCCATTGTCGCCTTTGCAAATCACCGAATTGGCCAGCGCATACAGAATCCGCGACCGCTTCATGCCAGTCCCCTTGTAGAAATAACGCGGGTCTTGTTTGAACACCGATGGCAGTATGGCGCTTCCGATGAAGGTGCCTGAAACAAAGTTGGCGTAGGAGGCGCCATAACGCTTGCCATAGCCTTGCGCGCCCTGGCCATATCCACTGAAACTGTTCTGCGACTGCTCGATTCCGGCGATGACCCCAATCAATCCGAAGCTGACTGGATCAACGACTGTCTTCCAAGCAAGCGCGAACTTTTGCCTCGAGCCCAGAGGAGCGGGATGGGGAGCGTAGCTGACGTAGAAATTTGGGATGAAGCCGAGCACACGCTGCTTCTCTTCGTCGTGGACCTGCTCTTCCGCCACTTCGATCGGCGAAAGTCCAACCCGCACCTCAGTAAGTGCGGTCGCAACCGCCAACACAATCGGCGGGACAATGTAGGTCTCGCCCGCACGCAGGACTCCGGAAAATGGTTGCGCCGCGAAACCCGCCGACGTAATCGTGAGCCGGAAAGATCCGGAAGGGAAGCTAGCAAAAGAGAATTGGCCGTTGTCGCCGGATACAACCTCCAGGCTTGGAGACAGCCCGTTCAGAGATTGACTCTGTCGTGTAAGTCTCACGCGGGCCCCGGCGACGACGGCCCCAGTCCTATCAACCACTGTTCCATTGATGCTTCCTGGCGATTGTTCCTCAGAGGGCAGCTGAGACTGGGCCGAGGCGGCAAGGGTCCAACATAAGACAGTCAGGGTCAGCCAGATTACGCTTCCAACTCCAAGGAATGAACTCCGGAACTTCCGGGTCAAGCTTCTCTTGCAGGGGCCTTGATTCGACAAAATCACGACTGTTCCAGTATTCCCTAAATTGCCGCTGGATCAAATAACTAAAGACTACGCCTGGCAGGCGGCTCGATCCGGAAGGGGTGTCTTCCTGGGGAAAACTTCCGTTCGGCATCACGAACGGCCAACCACCCTGAGCAGTTCGCTGAGTTCGTGGATATCGGCTGGGCCGGCGTCTCCGATCACAATGTAGCGTAATCCACTTTCGCTCCACGTCTCCACGTTAAAGGCCATCTCGCGGGCCACGGTCGCGCCCATCACCAGCGGAACCATCCCCGGCTGGTCTTGCAGAATAAATACCGAGATCCGGTGATTGCGCAGTGCGAACAGCAGTTGGGCCCCCGGACTGTGCTTGAAATACATGAGCCTGCCGCCCACCAGCTGGAAGGGAGAATTCTGCAATTCAGGAAGATTAAAAGTGAATGGAAGCTTGCCCTGGAACCATGGCTTGACCGTGTGGCGATCAGTCGAAATCACGTCAACCGGATTCGCGCTTGCCATGGTCGCCACATGCAGATCGAGCAGCTCCGCCAAAGCCTGCTCGCGAGCGGAATGCCGCATCCAAAGTGCCGCCGAGGCGACGATCAGCACAAGTGCAACCGCGAACGCGGCCAACGTGGGCATCCAGGCAAATCCCCAGACCGGTTTGCGACTCTGGATGCTCTTTTCCACGCGCAGGCGGAACTGCGGCGACGGCGAATAACGCGCCGCGGCGGCTTGCGTCATGCGCTTCATTTGCAGGCGACCGAGCGCGTCCGCGGCGCAGGACGGACATGTTCGCAGATGCTCACCCAGACTCGCAAAGTCCGCCTGCGAAGCATCGCCATCCACGTAAGCGTCCAGCTTCCCCTGCCACGAGTCACACGTCATCGCGAACCCTCCTGCAATTTCGCCGTCAGCAACACGCGCATGGCTTTGCGCGCGCGGGAAAGTCGCGACATCACCGTCCCGAGGGGAATCCCTAGCAACTCGCCGATTTCCTGGTAACTCATTTCCTCCAGATCACACAAGAGAACGATTTCGCGAAACTTTACCGGCAACTTCTCAAGAGCGTTCTGGATGGTCTCCTGTTGCACCCGCGCCAGCAGAACCGACTCCGGAGTCTCGGATACCGCCGGCTCGATGGGCGCGTCGCCGTCGCTATCACTGTCCAGCGAAACCGACGCCCAGGCTTTGAGGCCCGTCTGCGTCGTCAGGAAAGTATTCCGCAGGATCTTGTACATCCAGGCGCGGAAGTTTGTCCCCTGCCGAAAGGAGGAAAAACCTCGCAGCGCCTTCATGTACGTCTCCTGCACCAGGTCCTCCGCCGCGGCGCGGTCTTGCGTAAGCCAGTGGGCGAAGTTGTAGAGCTTGGCGAAAAGCGGCATCGCCAGTTCCTCGAACGACCCGAATTCGCCAGCAGGATCGGCCACTGCCTCAACAGTGTAACGCTGGCGAGGTTCGTTCTTTCTCCGCGCCCAATTTCCACGGGCATCTAGGATGCAGCGCTGAGCGGCAGTCGACGAATCCAAAGACCGGCGCGATGAGACGGGTTCCGAGAGCCCGCATCGTCTCCATTTACGCAGGAGGACAGCATCCAGCGATCACTCTCCCGGCCCCATTGATTAACAGAAAGATGACAACGAGAATCTGCACGTAGTCGGACCGTTTTCGTGCAATACAGCCCAGAACCGACCTGCGGAGGAGCGGGAGGCAGAGGCAGGGCCGACGTTCCCACTGGCTCGTGTTTTACTTGTTGCACGCCCCGGCCAGGCACGGGGTGGTGATGGTCATAATGAGGTCCACATCGGAACTGTCGTAGTTCTGCATGATGGCAGGAATGTTTATCATTTCGTCCTGAGCATCGGCGCGGCGAACCTACAGATTCTTCTCACACCACGTCCACGTCTTCCTAACTCGGATTCTCAGGTTCCCATCTCCAGGCCGTGCCGCTATTTCTGACGCGCCCCAAGCCGGGGAACGGGAAGTGATAAGCCAGCACGGCGGCGTCATCGGCCGCGGCGCGATCGAGTAGGCGCCGCCGAGTTGTTGCAGCGGTATCCTCACTTAGGTCGAATACGTTGCGCCACGCCGGGTATTCCAGGTTCATCGGATGCAGCACGGAATCGCTCATGTGCAGCAACTGCTCGTTGGACGACAAAAGTAACAGTGCGAGATGCCCCGGGGTGTGACCCGGCGCCGGAATGGCATAAACTCCCGACACGATTTCCTTTTCTCCGTCCAGCAGTTCGACGCATTCTTTGAGCGGTGGCAGGTTGGCATGCGCGCAATTGACCAGCAGTTCTTTCAAGTGATCATTCAACCCGCTGCTGTTCAGATTGGGATCGCCGGCCCAGAAATCCCACTCCGTTCTTGACATCACGTAACTGGCATTGGGGAAAGCCGGCTTCTGGTTCGCGTCGAGTACACCGCCGATATGGTCAGGATGCCCGTGGGTCAAGACCACAGTAGTGATCTCTTCGGGCGCGATCCCTTCAGCCCGCAACTGTTTCAGCAGATCGCCCGTAGTGGGCGCCATCCCGGCTGCGCCGGTATCGACCAGGACTTTGTGTTTCCCCGTCTTCACTAGAAGACAGGTGTATGGGGTCGCAACCTGATCCGAGGGGAGGTCATGATCGCGGAGACTGCCCTCCAGCTGTTCTTGCGGAACATTCGAAAAAAACCAGTTGGCGGGATAGCAGAATGTACCGTCGCTGATTGCGATGCATTGCATATCGCCAATGCTGAACGATTTCGTGCTTGACGCCATAAGCTTCCTCCCCTGATGCCGCACCCGAGCGTTACGCCGAAAGGGCGCTGGGAAATCGGGTCTGGAAATCCAGTATGCCCACCCATTCTGGAGTAATAGCGACGCGAACCATCGAGGGCGTAGTGCTGCGAAGTTGATTGACCCAGGCCTTTCCCTGTTCGCGTCCGAAGTAGCGCTCGGCAGCGAGGGCGTACTCCGGCACAATTCCGTTCACGGTCTCCAGATAAGCGGTTCCGCGCACCAGCAGCACTTTGTGGGGGAAGCTGTTGTCGTCAATGGTGAGCGCCACTTTCGCATTCCGTGCCAGCGCCTTGAGCTTCGGTGCTTTTGGTGGAGTGCCTAGCACGAACTCCTTGCCGTCCCAATGAAACCAGATCGGAACCACTCTGGGTGTTCCATCGGTCCAGATATAAGCCAGCCTGGCGGGGATCTTCGACTGCAGCAGTTCTTTTGATACGGGGTCCTGCAAGAGTTCCAGACTTCCCTGTTTCATCACGCGCCCTCCTTTTCGAAGACATGCTCAGAGGTCGGCCCGATTGCAAGAATGCGGTAAATTCTGCGCCCTGCGCGGGGAAAGTTCAACTAGTCCGGCTAGCGTCTGTGCGAGGTCTTGTTACGAGCTGTCTTTACAATTCGCAAAAACCTTCTGGCCAATTCGCTGATTTGTTCGGGCTGCCGATGTTCGATAGCGGCTCTTGGTATGAGTCGGCCACCGATTCCAAGTGCAGCGGCCCCTGCCAGAATGAAGTCGGCTGCTGTTTCCTGGTTGACCCCTCCGGCAGCGATGATGGGCACCTGCGGAAAGGGGCCCTTTAGCGCCCGGATGTAGGCTGGACCCCCGATCGGCGCACAGGGGAACACCTTCACCAACTCTGATCCTGCCTGCCAGGCGTCAATCACTTCGGTGGGCGTCATCACGCCCGCGATAATCAGGATGTTTTCTTTGACGGCGAATTCGACAATCTTCAAATTGAGTCCCGGACTGGTGAGAAACCCGGCTCCGGCGGCGATACAGCGCCGCGCTGTCTCAATATCCAACACGGTTCCGGCGCCCACAATGAGGTTCGGAGAATTTCTCGCCATGTCGGAAATAACGTCGATTGCATTGGGCACGGTCATCGTGATTTCGACGATCGGAATGCCGCCCTGGGCGATGGCTTCGGCGGCAAACCGGCCGT
>Ga0134121_10001484_pt1 | contig 22008 bp, 23 predicted proteins | sample KB301_FD_96463 | JGI IMG/M metagenome (GOLD analysis project Ga0134121, IMG submission 96463) | Terrestrial soil microbial communities without Nitrogen fertilizer from Kellogg Biological Station, Michigan, USA - KB3-0-1 | ecosystem: Environmental > Terrestrial > Soil > Unclassified ... | reverse complement strand
TGGCCGGGGACAGGGAAAAGTGCCTTGCTGCCGGCGCGGAGGGCTACATCGAGAAGCCGATCAATCCGGAGACGTTCGTAGCGGAGGTGGAGCGATTTCTCAACTCACCCCGTGAGGAACCCACCCCATGAAGTGTGTACTGATTGTGGACGACAACGACGCCAACCGTTACCTTCTGCGCGCCCTTCTGCAAGGTCACGGCTACATCGTGGAAGAGGCCCGGCATGGCGGCGAAGCGTTGACCAGGGCGCAGCAAGATCCTCCCGATCTAACCATTTCGGATCTGATGATGCCCGTGATGGACGGCTACACACTCCTGCGCCGGTGGAGAGCCGACGAGCGATTGAAAACCATCCCCTTCGTCGTTTACACCGCTACGTTTACCGAGCCGAAGGACGAGCGCCTTGCTCTGGCCCTTGGCGCGAACGCGTTTATCGTCAAGCCAGCGGAGCCGGAACCCTTCATGGTCCGTATTGAGGAGGTTCTGGCGAGGACGGAACGCGGGGAGCTGCTGCCCGCGTCCGGTGATTTTGAAGAGGCTGCCCTGGTCGAGGCGCACAACGAGATCCTCATTCGCAAGCTGGAGAAGAAGGCCCTCCAGTTGGAGCAGACCAATCGTGAACTGCTGGAGGAAATCGCCGAACGAAAACGAGCCGAGACGGCGTTGCGCGACAGCGAGGAGCGCTATCGCACTCTGTTCGACGCCATAACGGATCCGCTCCTCGTCTACGACCGCGAAACCCTTCGATATCTGTCGGTCAACGATGCCGCCGTGGCTGAGTACGGTTACAGCCGTGACGAATTACTTCGGATGACGATCAAGGACATTCGTCCGCCAGAAGATGTGCCAGCCCTTCTCATGCTGGCCGGATCAGGGGCGGTGGGGGAACACCGCGGCTTCTGGAGGTTCCGGAAAAAAACTGGCGAGATCATCGAAGTCGACCTTACGGCCTACGGCCTGGCTTACGCCGGGAGGCCGGCATGTCTCGTTCATGCTCGCGATGTCACCGCGCAACAACAAGCCGAAAGAACGCTGCATCTTCAAGATCGCGCAATTCAGGCGGTCTCGCAGGGCATCCTCATTACCGATCCGAAACTGCCGGACAACCCGATCATCTACGTGAGCGCGGGGTTCGAGCGAATGACCGGCTATAAGGCTGACGAGGTGCTCGGTAAAAACTGCCGCTTCCTGCAGGGCAAGGACACGGATCCGGAAACGGTGGGCAAGGTGCGTGAAGCCATCGCCGACGGGCGCGCGTGCGCCGTTGAGATTCTGAACTACCGTAGAGACGGCACGCCATTCTGGAACGAACTGTCGTTGAATCCCGTAAACGATGAGAGCGGAGCGCTGTCGTATTTCGTCGGGATCCAAAACGAAGTCACAGAACGCAGAAAGCTCGAAGATCAGCTCCGGCAGGCCCAGAAGATGGAGGCCGTCGGCCGGTTGGCAGGCGGTGTCGCTCACGACTTCAACAACCTGCTGACGGTCATCTCGGGCTACAGCCAACTCATGCTTGCGCTGCCCGACATCGGTCCCAGCCTTCGCAGACCGATCCAGGCCATCAACGACGCCGGTGAACGGGCGGCCTTGCTGACCCGGCAGCTTCTTGGTTTCAGCCGCCAGAGCATCCTGCAGCCGAAGGTTCTCGACATAAACACAGTCGTAAAAAATACCGGGGACTTACTCCGCCGCCTGATCGGCGAAGACCTCGTTCTCACGACCGTCCTGGCGCCAACCCTCAGCGCCGTAAGGGTCGATCCAGGCCAACTCGACCAGATACTGATGAACCTGGCCGTCAACGCTCGCGACGCGATGCCCAAGGGAGGCATGCTGACAATGGAGACCTCCAACGTCGTGCTCAGCGACAAATACGCCGACGGACACCTTGACTGCAAAGCCGGACATTACGTTCTGCTGGCGATAACCGATACGGGCTGCGGCATGACGCCCGACGTCGTGGCCCGCATATTCGAGCCGTTCTTTACTACCAAGGACGTCGGTCACGGAACAGGTTTGGGGTTGGCGGTGGTTTTCGGGATCGTCCAACAAAGCGGTGGCTGCATCCACGTCTACAGTGAACCAGGTCACGGAACGACATTCCGGATCTATTTCCCAACCGTCGCCGAACCAGTGACGAAACCGAGGGGCACGGAATCGGAACTCGGAGAGACAGGGACCGAGACCATCCTCCTGGTCGAAGACGAGCAAGGCGTCCGTGGGCTGGCCCAACTAACCCTGCAACTGCACGGCTACACCGTGCTGACCGCCCTGGACGGCGAGGATGCCTTAAGGGTCGTGCAAAGCCATGATGCTCCGATCGACCTCGTCCTGACCGACGTTGTCATGCCGAATCTCAGCGGCCCGGAATTGGCCCGGTCTCTGAAAACTCGGCTGCCCCAAGCAAAGGTTCTGTTCATGAGCGGTTACACGGACGACTCCGTGGTCCGCCATGGCCTGCTCGAGCACAATGTCTTTTTCATCCAGAAGCCGTACACTCCAATCGGGCTGGCCCAAAAAGTACGTCAAGTACTGGACGGGAAATCGCCCGCCGGCGAGTAGGTATTGGCGACGCTGGAAGCCATTTTACGACCACACACCGCGATGCCCGATCAACTGCAACGCCGCAATCTGATGCAGCAGTTTCCAATAGATCGGGAACAAGCCCCACGTCACGGATGCGCCGATGGCATACCAGTATCCTTTTTGCATCACTTGCGAGGGAGTTCAGCCCGCCACTGACTCGATAAAGCTCACCTCTTCTTCGGTGAGCACAATTCCGGAAACGGCCAGGTCTTCCTTCATATGCTGTTCATCGGTCGTTCCGGTCAGAGGCACCATTCCCACCTGCATGGCAAAGCGAAAGACGACCTGCATGGTATCGACGCCGAGGCGGCGGGCGATGGAAATCACCGGAGGATGGCGCAGCACGGGTACATTCGCGGTCAGGAGCGAGAATCCCTGATAGGTGATCCCATGCCTGAGGCAAATAGTGCGAACCTCGCGGTCCCACCCTCGATTCGCATAGCATCGATTCTGAACCATCATGGGTTTGATCGCGGCCTTTTCCACCAATGCCGCAAGCTGAAGGTGATTCACATTGCTTATGCCAATCGCGCCGGCACGGCCGGAACGATGAATCTCCTCGATCGCCTTCCAGACTTCCCAGTCCTCAGCGCCAAGGTTCGGGAACGAATACGGTCCATGCAGAAGATAGGAGTCGATACGATCTGTCTTGAGATGCTGGAGCGAAGACTCGAAGGATTGCTTCACTTGCGTCGTGAGATTGGCCTTCGGATCGTATGGCAAGCGTTCATCCTGACCGTTGAGGGAGGTGAACTTCGTCTGCAGCCACAGCGAATCCCGCGAAATGCCGTCTCGCGCCAGGGCTGCGAGCGCCTCGCCCACCAGAGATTCGGAATAGTGCTTCGCCTGGTTCGCCGTATCGATCGCCTTGAAGCCCGCCTTTACGGCCGTCTTCACGAGTTCGGTCGTCGCCTCTTTCTTCCACGCGGTGCCGTATATGAAGGATGGCGTCATTGGCCTGCCTGTTGCTGTTCCATGTAGGCCGAGACCGCTTCGATCGCGCCTTCGTGCATGCGCTCCGGCCGAACATAGCGCCAATGCTTCTCGAACTCTTCGTCCGACATCGCTTCCCTGCCGACGCGTTCCTTGTTCTTGACGAACTGCTCGGCCCATTCGCGGACCTTCGGATCCTGGTTCATTGCCGTGCGCGCCATATGCATCGAAATTGTGGTCATCGTTATTCCTCGTTACAAAGATTTCAAGAACGTACCAAAGCGGATTGATCCGCTCGGCGCCGCCCCAATGATCAAGTCGCCCAGAACATCATCTTCGATTGGAGTATATAACCAGCCGCCCTACTCGGCGCTCAGGCAGAATCGTTTGACTTCCCGGAAGAATTACGTTCTTCTGTCTCCAAAACCACCCGGAATTCTTATGAGAACATCCGCACAAACCATGCTCACGCTGACGGCGACGGGCTTCATGCTCGGCATGATGATTACGACCAGCGAGACGGCTGCTCTGGCGCAGAGCACCGCGTTCTCTTATCAAGGTCGACTCAGCGACGCCGGCGGCCGCTACAATCCGGCGGGCAACAGCTGGACGGTGGTGACCACCGCCGGTGCGCCCTCCCGTCTGGGGCGGAATCAATCTCGGCGGCGGCCATTTCAACGACACGTTCAGCTACACTCCCGGCCGCGTGATGTATCTCTATCAGAGACCATGAAACAAGAGGGATCCTAATGAACCGTCGGCAGTTTGTCTTCGCAGCCGCAAGCGCCCCGGCGTTTGCTCGAATCCCGAGCGTATTTGGGGCATCCGCCACGAAATACGATTTGATCGTCAAGAGCGGGCGCGTGATCGATCCTTCGCGCAAGCTGAACGCCATTCGGGACGTGGCCATCGTCGGCGGCCGCATTGCGGCGGTCGAAGCCAACATTGCGGGCGATGCTGCCGAAACGATCGATGCGCACGGCAAGCTGGTGACGCCCGGCCTGATCGATATCCATACTCACGCCGCGCGTACCAACGACGGGCCGCAGCTTTGTCTCGCCGACGGCGTAACGGGATTCATCGATGCGGGATCTCAGGGCGCGGATCGCATCGGCGAAACGATTGCCATCTGCAGGTCGGCGCCGCAAACATGCCGGGTCCTGATCAATATCGGACGAGCCGGCATCCTGTCCGACGGCGACACCATGGACCTCAACCGCGCCGATGTCGCGGCCGCGCGCGACGCGATCATGCGCAACCGCGACATGATTGCGGGCGTCAAAGCCAGGCTGTCACGCGATGTGGCGGGCGCCAATGATTTCGAGGTGCTCCGGCGCGCGCAGGAAGCGGCGGTGCCATTCAAGCTGCCGGTGATGATCCATATGGGCCAGACGATATCGCCGCTGGCCAAACTCTTTCCGCTCCTGAAATCCGGCGATATCGTCACGCACATGTTTGCGCCGCCACCCAACAGTATTATCGATGACGCAGGTCATATTCTGCCTGAGGTGATCGCAGCCCGCCGGCGCGGCGTGCACTTCGATCTCGGTAACGGACGTACCGGGCATCTGCGCTGGGACATTGCCGAGCGCATTCTCAAAGCCGGGTTCCTGCCCGACACCTTGTCCACCGATTGGACGGTCGAAGCACGTACAGCCCAGGTCTTTGACTTTCCCAACGTCATGTCGAAGTTCCTGATGTTGGGCCTGTCACTCGATCAGGTAGTCGCTTGCGCGACCGTCAACGCGTCACACGCCTTTCCCGTGTTCCGCGACCGAGGCACGCTGAAGGCGGGCGCGCCCGCGGATGTTGCGGTGCTCGATCTGCGGGAGGGAACCTTCGAGTTCGAAGACAATTTTCAGAACAAAAGAACCGGCGGCCAAAGACTCTTCCCCGTCGCCACCGTCCTCGCGGGCAAGCGAGTCGCCGGCCGTTAAGACTTCGGGACACGATCGTGCCTACGAGCCTTTCCTAGCCAGGGACCACCGTCCGCCCAGTCCTTCCGTGCCCGAACACTACAGCCATAATGATCCCAACGCCCACATAGAACGCCGCGGTCAGCTCATGCTGTTCGCCGAGAAATACGATCGCGAGAATGATCGCGTATACCGGCTCCATGTTTACGACGAGCGCGGATGAAAACGTCGACACATGGCGCATTGCAACGAGGAATAGTGCGAACGGAACCAGGGTGCAACCGATCGAAAGAACGAACAGCAGGATCGCATCGTGGCGGTTCGGCATCACGAACGGCGAGAAGAACGCCAGGCAAACCGCGCCCGCAGCCATCTCCAAACCAGTCACCGTCAATGCGGGCCCTTTCTCGACAAACCGTTTGTTCAGTATCGAGAAAATCGACGCAAAGAATGCCGACAGGACCCCTACCGCGATTCCCGCACGCATCCCCGCGGGTGTGCCGCCCACCACAAGGGCGACTCCGGGAATAACAGCAAGACCGAAAAAGACCTCCCGCACATCGAAACGACGACGCACAAGCAGGGGCTCGACGAACGCCACAAACACCGGAGTCAAAGCCATGCACGTGGCGGCGACCGAGGCGTTGGCGAGTTTGATCGCGCCGTAAAACGTCACCCAGTGAGCCGCGACGAAAACACCGATACCTGCGTAGGTTGCCGTCAGGGGCAGCGGCATGCGGACAAGGCCTCGCCAGAATCCCGGGACGAGCATCAGCGCCGCGGTCACAACGATCATCCGAAGCCACACCAACGGTAGAGCCGGCAAGGTGATCGTCTTCCCGAGAATCGCGGTAAAGCCCCAGAGAATGACGCAGAAGTGCATCTGCAGCCATGCGCGAGTAGAGTGCGTCACTCCGTGAGTATCTCATTGATGAGCGCTGCGCATGAGCGGAGCGAATGTGAGCCCGACAGGGCGAAACCATCAAGTAATGATAAATTGTTTGGTTTGATGCTCAACGACTTTCATCCCGGACAGCGGTGGATCAGCGAGAGTGAGCCCGAATTGGGCCTCGGCTCGATCGTTCGAGTAACCCATCGCACGGTTGTCGCCGAATTCAATGCGAGCAACCAGAAGCGCGAATATGCCCGCAATAATGCCCCGCTGCGGCGCGTCCGCTTTCGGGTCGGCGATACGGTGGAGAACCGCAAGGGGAAACCGCTGACAATCCAGTCGCTGGACGAGCGCGGCGGGATTCTCTACTACCGAAGCGGCAAGCAGGAGCTCTGCGAAACCGAGCTCAGCGATACGATCAGTTTCAACAAGCCGGAAGAGCGTCTCTTCGCGGGACAATTCGATTCGTCGAAAACCTTCGATCTTCGGGTTGCAGCTCTCGAACACCAGCACCAGCGGCGCAAATCCAAGGTGCGCGGATTCCTCGGCGGACGCATCGATCTGATCCCTCACCAGCTCTACATCGCATCCGAGGTCGCGGGGCGCCTCGCTCCGCGGGTCCTCCTCGCCGACGAGGTCGGCCTCGGCAAGACGATCGAAGCCTGCCTGATCCTGCATCGCCTGATCCTGACCGGACGCGCTCAGCGCGTGCTGATCCTCGTGCCGGAGTCGCTCGTGCACCAGTGGTTCGTAGAGCTCCTGCGCCGCTTCAACCTCTGGTTCCACATCTACGACGAGGAGCGCTGCGCAGCCGCGGGCTACAACAATCCGTTCCTCGAAGCGCAGTTGATCCTGTGCAGCATCGCGTTGTTTACGGCAAACGAGGAGCGGACGCAGGAAGCACTGGATGCCGGATGGGACATGCTCGTCGTGGACGAAGCGCACCATCTGCAGTGGTCTCCGAAAGGCGTCAGCCCCGAGTATGCCCTGGTCGAAAAGCTGGGGCGGAAAGCCCACGGGTTGCTTCTTCTGACGGCGACCCCGGAGCAACTGGGCATGACCAGCCACTTCGCGCGCCTGAGCCTGCTCGATCCCGATCGATTCTACGACCTCGACGCGTTCCTCGAAGAAGCGGAGCACTACCGGGAAGTGGCGCGCAAAGCGGGCAAACTAGAGGAAGGCGCGAAGCTCGACGCGCTGCTGGACCGGCATGGAACCGGACGCGTGCGTTTTCGCAATACGCGCGTGACGGTCACCGGTTTTCCCAAACGCATTGTTCGTATGCACCCTCTGGAAGCCGTCAAGGGAAAGGATCCTCGGATCGACTGGCTCATCGATCTGCTGCGCGCCATCGATCCGGAGAAGGTTCTGTTGATCTGCCGAACCCCGGAAACCGTCGCGGCCATCGAGGCCGCGCTGCGAAAGCGGATCCGAATCGAGCTCGGAGTCTTCCACGAAGGCCTTACGCTCGTGCAACGCGACCGCAATGCAGCGTGGTTTGCGGAAGAAGACGGAGCGCGCATTCTTCTCTGTTCGGAGATCGGCAGCGAGGGCCGGAACTTTCAGTTCGCGCATCACCTGGTGCTGTTCGATCTTCCGGTCGACCCGGAACTGCTGGAGCAGCGGATTGGACGTCTGGATCGAATCGGGCAGAGGTCCGAGATCCATATCCATGTGCCCTTTGTGCGAAACAGTTTTCAGGAAGTCCTCGCGCTCTGGTATCACGAAGGTCTCGATTCGTTCCAAAGCCAGCTCCAGGGCGGACGCGAACTGCTCGAGCGCTTCGGGCCGCGAATCAACAGTATGAAATCACGCGAAGATCTCTATCTGCTGATCGAAGAGACGCGTGTCGCACGCAAGGAAATCGCTGAGCGCCTTCACGAAGGACGCGACCGGCTCATCGAGCTGAATTCGTTTCGACCGAAAATTGCCGCCACGCTCGTGGAAGAGATCCGCCACGAAGATGCAGACACCAGGCTGGAAGAATTCTTGCTGGCGGTGTTCGATTTCTATTCCATCCACGTCGAAGAAATCGCGGATCGGACCTACAAGCTGGGCTCAGCGGGCGTTCTGAGAGACTCCTTCCCAGGCTTGCCCTCAGGAGGATTCACCGTTACCTGCGATCGCGAGCGAGCCCTGGTGCGCGAGGACGTGCAATTTTTGACCTGGGATCATCCTTTGGTGAGCGGGGCACTCGACCTGCTGCTCGGCTCGGAAAAGGGAAACTGCAGCCTTGCGCCGGACGAGAAAACGAAGACAGCAGCGCCCCAGATTGAATCCGTGTATGTGCTGGAGTGCATTGCGCCGCAGCAACTTCAAGTGGATCGATTCCTTCCGCCGACTCCGATCCGAGTTGTGGTGGAGGGAGAAGACATCGAGAGCATGCTGGCGCAGGCGCATGAACTCGCGGAAAAGAATGTTCAGGCGATTGTGAAAAGCGCGCGGCAGGCCATGGAATCGCAGCTGAAGGCAGAAATCACTCGGTTGAAAGAGCTAAAGAAGGTGAACCCCAGCGTGCGTAAACAGGAAATCGATTTGCTCGTCGATCAGCAGCGCGGGTTGGAGGAGCACCTCTCAAACGCACGGTTAAGGCTGGATGCCATCCGCGTGAGACTGCCATCCTAAGCACGGGTTTTCGTAATTACGACAACGTGTTCGTGCGGTTGTCCCCTCCTGAGTCAGGAGCGGTGGCTGCGGCATCAAGAAAAAGATGCGAGAGCCACCATGGAGCCGCAGACGGGCGCGAAGCGCGAGCCCGATAGGGCGAGCCTCAAGAAAATGGTTCCGAAGCGACCGCTTTCCGAAATGCGCTCTTGTGACGTTTCGGCTTTGGAACCACCCCGTCTGTGCCGCTGAGGATGCTAGCGCGAATTTTCCACTGGCACAGCCACCCCTCCTGACCCAGGAGGGGACGCGCGAGCCCGTCACCCTAACTATAAATACCACTGCTTAGGAAGAGAGTTTGCTTTTCTCCCGCCTCTCCCCCACCGCATATTTCCACGCCATCTGCAGCAAATCCGGCAACACCGTACCGCGCAGCTTACTCACCCGTGCCAGCACCCATGGATGCGGCCGATGGTGATCCGTGGTGAAAAACACTTCGGGATCTTCTTGGATCATGGCGTCGCGCTGATCGAATGGCGCGCGCACAACAATCGCGCCGAGATCCTCGCGAAAGCACAGAAACATTTTCTGCTTCACCCGAAACGCGGGGAGGCCCCATGCCGTGCCTTCTTCGACGTCGGAAAGATTCAGCGCTGCCTGTCTGATCCTTTCAAAAGTCATCCGGGGATTGTACTCTTAGCCCTCAGTGAGAGCCGAAGTCGAGATTACCCCGCCTATATTCTTCAAGCTCCGCCGGCCTGTCGGACCTCTATCGGAATTCGTCGAGGTCCTCTGGTACTGGTCGGACCATCCGCGTCCGTTCGTACACGAACGGATTCTTCCGATGGGAACCGTCGAACTGGTGATCCGGCTGGAGAGTTCGCGCACATCGGGCTCCGGCATTGCGGGTCCGCGATCGACGCCGATGATCATCGAAAGGCATGAAACGAATCAACTCCTCGGAGTTCACTTCAAGCCAGGCGGCGCCTTTCCGTTTCTCGGTTTTCCATTTGGAGAAATCCACAACGCGTGGATTACGCTTGCGGACCTGTGGGGAGAGAAGCGGGCTCAACGGCTGCTTTGCCTTCTCAACGAGGCGCCAACGCTTGAGCTGAAGTTTCAACTCCTCGAGCGCTGGTTGACCTGGATTGCCAGTCAGCCATTGAAACATCACGCTGCGATTGCGTTCGCTTTGGGAGAATTCGACAACGATCCGGGGCTGCAATCCAGCGCGGTCGTGGCGGAAAAGGTAAATCTGAGTCAGCGGCGCTTCATCGATCTGTTTCGCAATGAGGTCGGAATGACACCGAAACTCTTCTGCCGGGTGCAGCGATTTCGAGACATTGTCGAGGCAATCCAACCTAAAGAGACCGTGGACTGGGCCGATCTCGCTCTGTCCTTCGGGTATACGGATCAATCTCATTTCATCCACGAGTTCCGCGAGTTCAGCGGACTCCGCCCCAGCGAATACCTCGGCCTGCGCACCGAGCATGTCGGTCACGTCAAGTTTCCCGAGTAGGTCAGTTTTTTACAATACGGCTCTCTTCCCGTCCACTTATAGTGTCGCCTGATCAGAAAGAGGAGGCAATTCCATGAAGGTAAATCCAATTCCGGAGGGCTACCACACGATCACGCCGTATCTCGCGGTGAAGGACGCGCATGGCCTGGTGGAGTTTCTGAAAAAGGCGTTCGATGCCACGGTGGAAGTGCACACAATGCCGGATGGCACGATCTTCAATGCTCAAGCCCAGGTGGGCAACTCGATGGTCTTGATCGGACAAGCCCCGAAAGACCGAGCGGACGACACGCTGATGCCTGCAATGCTATATCTCTATGTAGAAGACGCGGATGGCTGGTACCGGAGAGCGATGGCAGCCGGTGCGGAATCTATCCGGGAACCTGCCGATCAAATCTACGGAGATCGAGTGGGGGCCGTGCGAGACCTGGCGCGAAATCAGTGGTGGTTCGCGACGCACATGGAAGAGATGTCTTCCGAAGAAATGATCCGTCGCGCAATGGAGAGGAACAAAAAATCATGAAGACAAAAAAGAAAACGGCGACACCGAACCCTCAAAGACTCACGCCTTATCTTTTGTACCGGGACGTGGGCAAAGCTCTCGACTGGTTCAGCAAGGCATTCGGCTTCGTCGAATCCGGCGAACGCTTTACCGGAACGGACGGAACAGTCCAGCACGCCGCCATGAAGATACCCCCGAAAGACGAAGTTTTCATGCTGGGATGTCCCGGCCCGAAGTACAAGAACCCTAAGAAACTCGGCAGCGCCACGGCATTGATGTACATCAACGTCGATGACGTGGATAAGCATTTCGCGCGGGCGAAGAAGGCCGGCGCAAAGATCATCCAAAAGCTGGAAGACACCTTCTATGGCGATCGCCGGTATGGAGTAAGGGATCCCGAAGGCCACGAATGGTACTTTGCTCAGCACATCCGCGACGTGACTCCCGAAGAAATGAAAAAGGCCGCAGCGAAGGGATGAAGTCAAAGCCATTCGCCCGGCACTTGCAGCGGGTCCGAAAGATCTGTCTCGGTATGCCGGAAGCGACGGAAAAGATTTCCCATGGCGAGCCAACCTTCTTTGTGAAGAAGGGAGTGTTCGCCATGTTCTCGAACAACCATCACAACGATGGACATGTTGCCCTGTGGCTTCCGGCGCCGCCGGGCCTGCAAGAGGCGCTGATCGAAGAGGCCCCCAAAACGTATTACCGGCCGCCCTATGTCGGCAGCGGCGGATGGATCGGCGTCGAACTGGATCAGGTCGATGATGAAGCGCTGGCCGCACACATCCGTCAGTCATGGCAACTCATTATGAAGAAAGGAAAAAAGTAATCATGTTTGTTCCTGAGGGCTACGGCACCATCTTTCCCTACTTTCTCGTCAGCGAGGCAGAGCGCTTTGCGGATTTCGTCAAGGGCGTCTTCGATGCTAAAGAAATCGGCCGCACGGTGATGCCAAACGGCCGCGTCGCCAACATTCGAATCCGCATCGGCACATCGACCTTCATGGTCAGCGAAGCGGGTGGCGATAACCCGAAATCCATGTCGGCGGCTTACTACATCTACGTCGAGAATGCCGATCAGACCTTCGCCAGGGCCTTGTCACACGGTGCAGTGAAGATCTTCGACCCGATGGATATGCCTTACCAGGACCGTCAGGGCGGGGTTACAGATCCCTTTGGCAACATCTGGTGGATATCCACGCGCCTGGTTCACGAGCCGTACGACTAGATTGAAGCATTCGAGCGGGTGTCCCCTCCTAAGTTAGGAGGGGTGGCTGCGGCATCAAGAAAATGCGCGCTAGCTCCTTAGGGCCGCAGACGGGGTGGTTCCCGAGCTATAACGTTTCGGAATGCATTTGTGCAACTTTCGGCTTCGGAACCACCCCGTCTGCGCCGCTAAGGAACTTGAAATCTTCCTACGGGCGCAGCCACCCCTCCTGACTCAGGAGGGGACACCCGCTCGAATACGTCGCCCGTTATAACGACCCTCAGAACACTTCATTTGCCGCCTGCCAGAATCGCGCGCACGTCCGCACAACTCATGCCGCCGTACTGGACGGGATAGTAGAAGTTGACGCCCTGGGGGTAGGTGGCAAGAGTCTCAAAGTAACCCTGCCAATCGGCGGATCGCTTCGCCTGCTCGGCAGCCTCCTTCAGCGGCACATAAAAATGCAAATGAGACAGCTTGGGATAGCCCCGGAAGTAGGCAACAGAGAAGGTGACAGAAAAAGCCAGCGCGACCACAACGATAGCTGGAGCGCTCCAGGTGTATCTTTCGACAAAGGCGGCCAGCAGACATCCAGCGGCAATCGCCCAGAACGGCCAAACGGAAATGCTCCGCAACGCGTGGGGCAGGGATTCCCACGTCAATGCCGCCGGAACAAATCCGGTGGCCGCGCACCACGCCACAATTCCGATCCCTTCCGACGGCACGCCTTTTTCGCTTCGACCGCGGAATCTGCGGGCCCAGGACTTCGCGGCCAGCACGATGCCGCAACCCAACGCCAGGATGTCCAGCCAACCCAATTCGCCGAATTTCTGCGTCGAGTGTCTCCAATTGGAGTCTCCGGAGATGAAGAGGAATCGAGGAGAAAAGTGCTTCAGATAGTTTTCAAAGAAAACGAGCGGGTAGTTGTACCAATGGCCGCCTGTTAAAGCGCGATACTGATCCGAGAAGACGCCGATCTCTCCGAAGCGAACCATCAGATTCCCCGACAACAGCACCCAGACAAGCGGCAGCGAAGCCAGAGCCGCGGAAGTGACCAGCGCCAGGGCTCCGCGGGGGTCTTTGCGTTTTACGAGAAGCACCAGCAGCCCGACAATAATCAGGGGCGCATGGACCCGAAGCGGCGGATAGGCATAGGCGGACAGCGCGAGCAAAAAGCCACCGGCGATCTTCCAGAGGAAGCCGCGTTGAATGGCACACACGAATCCAAATATGACAAATGCGGGCGCAAGAGAGGCATCCCACGCGATGCGGGAGAAATGAAAGGACCAGGGGGAAAGGGCTGCTACTGCAAGAGTCCAGGCCGCCGCGCGATACCCGCGAAAGAAGTATGCCGCGATTGCAGCGCCGAAACACGCCAGGACACCGAAAAGCGCGGCAAACCCTCGAAAGCTGGCGATGCCGCCGCCGAAAACTCTGGTCCATGCGGCACCCATGTATACGAAGACCGGCGAGACAGGGCTTCCTACTCTGGCGTCGAAAAAGAAGGGATGCGGAACGCCAAAAACGCTTTCTCCGGTTTGCGCAAAACAGGAAACGCTGCCGGCAGCAACCATCTCATCCAGGTCGAAACCGGGAGGGCTGACGTCCAGTTTCCAGAAGCGGATGAAAAGCATCAGGAACGTGAGGATAAGAAGTAGGACTTGAGATGCTCTTGTAATCGAACTGCGCACGGGAGGGAGTATAGGGGTTAACACTCGCAAAGGAACGCCCCACTCGGTCAAACCAGCGGAAAATAGTATGAAGGCGTGTGGGATGTGCTGCCCCCACCCGGCCTTTCTTTAGGCTTCGCCCTATCGGGCTCGCGCTTCGTTCAGCCACCCTCTGGCGGCGGGAGAGGGCCCGCGCGAAACGGTTTCCCCTAGAACACGATCGCCTTCTGCTTGAGCCGTTCCCGGCGCGCGTGGAGCGACGCGCGGTAGCGTCTGTTCTCGGGGGTGTCGGACAGACGAGACAAGGCCCGTTCCACAACCTCGAGCCCACGAACGGCATCGCCCGCAACACGCTCGTAATAAATGGCAGCCCCTTCGTAACCGATCATGCTGAATACGGCGCCAGCCATAAGCTCGCGGCACAGGGCGAGCGAGCGGGCGTGATCTCCCGCGCGCCGGCAAAGGACGGCAAGGTTTTCCCTGGCTTTGGCCTGAATGGGATCGGGAAGACCGCCGGAGAGAGCCCACTCGTAAAACGTAAGGGCACGTTTCCATTCCGCCGTGTTCTCGACGATCCGGCCGAGTGAAAAAAGATCGAGAGGGTTATCCAGCCGAGCGGGTTCCGAAACGACGCGATCGGCGGCACACACGGTCAATGCTGCCAACGAAACGATGTCGTGCACATTGTGCTTGAGGACGCCGTTCATCGTGGAAGCGCCGCGCCCCTGCAGGAATTCGAAATAGGAGCGCGGGATCATCGCTCCAGGAACATCGGGGCCGCGAAGGAATCCTGCGATCTTGTTCTCGAGCGCCGCGAGGCGGCAACTTCCATGGCCATTCCGCCAAAGCCGGCGCGCCGCAGGCAGCAAATCCAGATGCTCCAAATCCCCGAATGGGCTGTTGAGGCGCGCGAGTGTAAAGCGCGCTTCCAGCAGAGGCAGATCGAAGGTCGCTCCGTTGTACGTCACGACGAGCTTGAAGCGCTGAAGAATATCCCCGAGCGCCAGCAGCATCGACGGCTCTTCATCGAAGTCGCGAATGAAATACTGAATAACGATGAAGTCGTCGCCGTTGAAATAACCCAGCCCAACGAGGAAGGGCACCATGCCGGTCCCGCCATGAAGGCCGGTCGTTTCTGTATCGAGAAAAACAATGCTGTCGCGGTGCGGTATCGGCGCTTTCTGCTTCATCAGGCTGGAAAGCCGCTCGAGATCGGCGCAGGAGAATCGCCCGAGACGCACATTGCCGTGATATTCCTCAGGGCCATAGATTCTGCGAACGGCCAGGTGACGTCCAAACGGGGTGATTTCCTCAACGCCATCAGGGGCGACGGCCTCCGACACACACCGCCTCGGCGATCGGGACTTGAGAAATGCGAGCTGCTGACCGAGCGACCCTACCGGGCTCTCGGATTGAAACAGGAGTCCCTGAGGCGATTCCTTCGGACGAAGTTGTCGCAGAGCTTTTCCGAAATCAGGCCGGTCGGGTCCATCAAGCATGGCTCAATCCTTCCAGAATCGCCAACACGACTTCCTTCGCGCGTGACGTCGGGCCGACGCACGAGGGGCATCCGTCTTCGCAACCGCAGGCCCGGATCAGATTCCCCACCGCAACCATGACCTGATCGCGAATCTCGTAGAGCGGGCGGCTCAGTCCGATGCCGCCTGGATAATTGTCGTAAATGTAAATCGTCGGGTGGAACTGTGGATTGTCGAGCCCGAACTCGACTGCAGCGCCCAGGTCCTTGCGATCGCACATCAGGAACACGGAGGAGAGCTGCGCCAGCGCGTAAGCCAGGCCATGCAGCCCATTCAGCCGGTCCACCGAGGGAAAGGGCAGCGCTTCGAGGGCTGGCCGGGGAATCGTGACCCAGTACGCGGTCGTATGCATTTCCTGAACCGGAAGATTCAAGTCGCCGGAGCCAACGTTCTCCATTGTGAAGAATTTGATTTTCTTGAATCCAACCACCTGATGCGCGACATGAACTTCGCCATGGTGGTGTTCGGCAACGCTGTCCATCGTTTCCAGCGTTTTGACCTTGGTGTAGGTGATTGCATCAGTGAAGTAATCCGAATCGACATGTTTCACATAGGCGCGGCGCTCGGCAATATCCAGTTGGTGCACGTAGTACTGCTGGCGCTGATGCAGGTAAATCGCTTTCTCATGCAGGGTCGTAAAGGCGCTCGTGTAGTCCGTTTCGCCCAGGATTCGAGCTTCGCCGGTCGTTTCGACCACCACGAAGTTGTCCGAGCTGATGCTGCGCAACGACACGGAATCGGCCGGGTAGGCTTCGCTTGTCCAGTGCCACTTGTCTCCGGCGAGATGAATGAATCCACGCTCCGCGAGATAATCGAGAACCTCGCCCATGGGATGACCGCCGAATGTCTCATTTGCCCCAAACGGCAGTTCGAAGGTCGCGCACTGCAGATGGCTGATCAGAATATGAATGTTGTCGGGATTCACCAGGCCGCGCTCAGGAGGCTGATTCAAAAAGTATTCCGGATGATTCACGATGTACTGGTCCAGCGGCATGCTCGAAGCCACCATCACGGCGACGGACATGCCGCTGCGTCGCCCGGCGCGTCCCATGCGTTGCCATGTTGAGGCGATGGTCCCGGGATAGCCGGCGAGGACGGCAACGTCCAGGCTGCCGATGTCGATGCCGAGTTCGAGCGCGTTCGTCGAGACGACGCCACGTATCCGGCCGTCCCGTAGTCCACGTTCGATACTGCGGCGCTCGTTGGGAAGGTAGCCGCCACGGTAACCCACGATCGTCTCTTTCGGTGAGGGGCCCTTCTCGACCGCGGCCTTCAGATAGCGCACCAGGATCTCGGTGATGAGCCGGCTATTGGCAAAAACGATCGCCGGGATATTGCGCTTCAGAAAGGCCGCGGCAATTTGCTTGGTCTCGTTCACGTACGAGCGGCGTATACCGAGTTGCTTGTTCACGACCGGCGGATTGTAGAAGAAAACGTGCTTCTCGCCTTCGCCGGCGCCGCTCTCGCCGATCAGCTCGAAGGGACAGCCCGTAAGGCGCTCCGCGAGCTCCCCTGGATTCGCAATCGTCGCCGACGTACAGATGAATTGGGGCCGGCTGCCATAGAACTCGCACACGCGAGCCAGCCGCCGAAATACGTTGGCAACGTGGCTGCCGAAGACCCCGCGATACGTGTGGAGTTCGTCCACCACGATGAATGCCAGATTCTCAAAAAGACGCGCCCATTTGGTGTGATGCGGCAGGATGCCCTTGTGCAGCATGTCCGGATTCGTGAGCACGATGCTCGCTTTTGCGCGCACCGCGGAGCGCGCATCCTGCGGAGTGTCGCCATCATAGGAAAATGCCGCGACTCCCCATTGCGTCAGGTCGTCAAGCTGGTCATAAGTGAGCGCCTTCGTGGGATAGAGGTAAAGAGCGCGGGAATCCGGATTTCTCGAAACCTGCTGCAGGACAGGCAGGTTGTAGCACAGCGTTTTTCCCGAAGCCGTAGGCGTAACAACAACCGCATTGCTTCCCTTCTCGGCCAGTGCGAAGGCTTCAGCCTGATGGGAATATAGCTGCCGAATTCCCCGGTCTGCCAAAACAGCCCGGATAGTCGGGTGTAACGCGGCGGGCAGATCCACCAGGCGCGGCGCGCGCGCCGGAATGTGATGATAGGCAGACACCGCTGCGTTTTTCTTGAACTCCGCCAGGTACTCTGTCACTGGAGACGGCGGTCTTAGCGCGGCGTCGTGTAAGACGAGTTGAGACTTGGGTCGCACGTAGCCCAGAATGCCGCAGAAAACGGCCAAGTCAGGTCCGGTAGAAACCCTGGGGGAAAATCCACTGTGATTGCGTCAATTTTGGGGCGATGCACGGGCTGCTGGTACAGGGCCATCAAGGCTCCAGGATCGAAGGCGATGCCACTCCAGCGCCCCCCGCCGGGGCCGTGCCTTCGCCGTCGCGGAGCGAGTAGAGAATCGGTTTAACCCTTCGCCTTCTCCGTTGTCGTCAAGAATTACTGTATATGACTTGTCCCCGGTTTACAGTAATCGGGAATCGAATGAAGCCCGCACTCATCGTCGAGGATCGAACGGAGCCGCGAGAACATCCCACGGCAATCCGGCAAGTCCGCAAGCTCAGCGCACCACGCGTGGTCACCGGCAAGGAGCGCCGGCGGATCAACCCGAACAAAGGCGTGATCAAAGTGGTGGAGCGGAACGTGGACATTGCCGTGTCACGCTTCCTGTATCCCCATTTGAGCCGCATCTGGAATCCCTACAGTTGGTTGCTCGAGAAGCGTTTCGGTCTGGCGGAGACTTCGGTTTCACCATTGCACTGGCCTGGAAACATGGATCCGATTCGGGTACTGCTGCTTTCGGATATTCACTGCGGCATATTCCTGAAGCCGCAATCCCTGGCGGACATTCTTCGTGCGCTCATGGAACTCCAGCCGGACCTCGTCGCGATCAGCGGGGACATCGTGACCGGCCACTCCAACGAACTGCTCCCTTACCTGGAGGCTCTGTCCCCGTTGGCGCGGGCGCCGCAGGGCGCCTGGTTTTGTTTTGGGAATCACGACTACTACGACGGAAACCCTGAATTCATCAAGACGAAACTCGCATCAGTCGGTATCACGACGTTAAAAAACGAATCCGTTTCCATACATCACGGCTCAGGAAACTTTGTCCTTGGCGGCGTCGATGACTTGATTTTAGGCAAACCCGACTGGGACCGCTTGTGCGATTCACATGGACCTCCGCATCTCCTGCTGGCCCACAATCCCGATCACTTCTATGAGGCGGAATCGCGCGGAATTCCGCTAACGTTATCCGGCCACACGCATGGTGGGCAGATTCGTCTTCCAAAAGGTTCGCCCATCATTAGACACAGCCGATATTGTCTCGATGAAGGAGCCTATTCGTATCGTTCATCCACGCTGCTGGTCTCCCGCGGGCTGGGCAGCGTAGGACTTCCCTGGCGTTGGGGCGCCGACCCTGAGGCACTGTTGATCGAAATTCTTCCGTCCTGAGGATACTTCCCTCTACTTTTTCAATTGCGAATGACCGCAATGGGCGAGAGCGTCGGGTTTTCCGGCCGAGCGAGTAGGAAGCGCTCATCCGTCGTCCTTTGTATTTACCTCCACATCATCCGAGTACCTCCATGTGAAATTGCGCTTTTTTCGGCATGGTCGACGACCACGTCGAGGAGATTAGGTACTAGGCAGTGAGGATATACTTCCCCACGGCCCGATAAATGGCTGCGAAAGCAAGCCCCGGCGAAGCGTGAGCGCGATAGCGCGAAACCTTGAACGATTGGGCGCAGCCGTCAAGAAAGAGGAGACCACTCGATGAAAACTCAGCTCATGTACGATCGGCTCTCGCAAATCAAGACCGATCTCCTTGTCGTTATACTCGATGAAGAGCGCACGTTCCACGATCTGGGCGCTTCGCCTTTGCAGGAAACCATTCGCCGCGTCCAACGCGATTTCAGGGATAAAAAACTCAAAACCGAATACTTCTCCGCGCTGGACCTTAAAGCTGGACCGAAAAATCTCGTTATCTTCTCGACCAGTCTGAGCAAGGCGTTCAACGTCTGGGAAAACGTCAAGACTTTCGTCGCGCGATCGATCGGGATGGCGCAACAACGCGGGCTGGAGCACATCACCGTGGCTCTGAATGCGAAAGACGCGGTGCCTTTCATCGGGAAAGCGGTTGAGGGCGCAATCCTTGGAAGCTACACGTTCGACAAATACAAGACGGATAAAACCGATCTATCCAAGATCCGGGTTCACCTGGCGGCCATGCGTGAAACCGACATCACCAACAAGCGCTATCTCGATCGCTATACGCTGGTCTCCAATGCTGTCAACGAAGCGCGCGACCTCATCAACGAGCCCGGCAGCGCTGTCGTCCCCGAGTCCATGGCGGAAGCCGCGCGCAAGATCGCCAGGGAGGCCGATCTCGACTTGAAGGTCTGGGATGAGAAACGGCTCGCCAAGGAAGGCTACAACGGACTGCTCCAGGTTGGACGAGGCAGCGTTCATCCGCCGCGTATGATCCGCCTGGCATATCGCTCCAAGAAGGCGAAGAGACACCTGGCCTTCGTCGGCAAGGGTATTACGTTCGACACGGGCGGAATTTCCATCAAGCCGGCTGAAAAAATGTGGGAGATGAAAGGAGACATGGCCGGCGGCGCCGCCGTCATGTTTGCCATGAAGGCCATTGCCAGGCTCAAGCCTGATGTCAACGTTACAGGCATCGTCACTACGGCAGAAAACTCACCCGACGCCAACTCCCAGCTTCCCGGTGATATCTTTTATGCGAAGAATGGCAAATCCATCATGGTCGATAACACCGACGCCGAAGGGCGATTGGTTCTTACCGACGGCCTCTACCTGGCCGGTGAAGAGAAAGCCACCCACATCCTCGACATCGCCACACTGACAGGAGCGGTCGTGCGAGCACTGGGTACCAGCATCGCCGGAATTATGGGAAACAACCCCCATTTGATCCGTTCCGTCATCCAGTCGGGCCAAAATCACGGAGAGGACTTCTGGGAGCTACCGCTTCCGGAGGAATACAAGGAAATGCTTAAGACTCCCTGTGCCGATCTCAACAATATCGGGGGTCCGGTGGCGGGTGCGCTCACTGCCGGCCTCTTCCTTCAGGAGTTCGTTCCCAAGGGCGCAGCCTGGGCGCATCTGGATATTGCGGGTCCGTTCCTGATCGAGAAGCAGTGGAAGTATTACGAGGCTGGCGGTATCGGATTCGGACTGAAGACTCTCGTAGATCTGGCCGAACGTTTTAACGACTATTTTTAGGCCTACACGATGCTAGATAACTATAGCGAAGCTCGCGAACAGTACGAATTCCAGATGGGTCCGGTTCGCGGGAGACTCGCAACCGCGCTGGATATCCTAACCGATGCCCTTACGCTCGTGGGCCAGCATGGCGTATATTGCCGGAGCCAGCGACAACCCCAATATCCGTCAATGGATGTGCGGCTCATTTTGCAGCAGATCGAAGACTCCAAAGGGCTCGTTATCGAGGCAATGGAGGCTCTGAAGACGCCTAGTAAAAGTACCTAAAAAAGTGTTTGACAAGGGTCTGCCCTCATTGCCTAATGATGCCGTGCTTGACGAAGGAATCGTAAAACGAGCAAAAAAAACAAATTTAACCCCTGGGATTGAAAGGTCGGCACACAATCCGGGGGTCTTTAGGACAAAAAGCCATGAAGGAAATGCACACTGAAGGATTCGAATTGGAAATCGTCATCGAAGAACTCGAGGCGAAGATTGCACCGGACGATAACGGGGAAACTGTTCTGCCGTTGGGACGCCACGGGCATTAACTAGACGTTCGATTGTTGCGGACCGGGTGTGCCTGTAGTGCCACCCGGTTAAGCAATCCTCCCACTCCGCCTGCCAGACCGTGTGTTATTCTGCTGGCCGAGCATGAAGATCGGCATCATCGACCATATCGACTGCGCCCACTTTCTACCTGGTCATCCGAAATGCGGGACACCCCATGGACATACCTATAAGGTGGAGTGTGTCGTCGAAGGCGAGCTCCAGAACGGCATGGTGATGGATTTTGCCGACCTCAAGAAGGTCGTCCGCCAGACTCTCGCCCGTTACGATCACAAATCCTGGAATGAGTTTCTGGAATATCCTTCCGTCGAGAATATTTGCGACTTGCTGTATCGAGAGCTGCGTCAGGGCTTCGATTTTTCCTGCACCCTTCGGGTATGGGAAGGCGAGGGAAAGTGGGCGGAACTATGAATCGAGTCGAAGTGCTGAAAGGTTTTCTGGAGCAGGACCCGAAAGATTCGTTCTCGCGGTATGCCCTCGCTCTCGAATACGTGAAGTTGGGCCAAACCGAAGATGCCCGGCGTGAGTTCGAGTATGTCCGCGACAACGATCCCGCCTATGTCGCCACATATTTCCAGCTCGCCCAGCTTTATCGCAACCTGGGGCAGAAGCATGACGCCGAAAAGACTTACCGTTCTGGAATCACCGTAGCCTCTAAAGCCGGCGACGCCCATACGCAGAGCGAACTCGAAGAAGCCCTCGAAGGCCTGTTAGGTGAAACTTAGGCACTGAATTCGGGTGCGGGGGTAATTCGGGGCCGGGGGGTAATTCGGGGCCGTGCTACTCGAACCCCGAATTCGTAGTCCAGAATTCGGGGTTCGAGTAGCACGGCCCCG
>Ga0134121_10001483_pt1 | contig 22025 bp, 15 predicted proteins | sample KB301_FD_96463 | JGI IMG/M metagenome (GOLD analysis project Ga0134121, IMG submission 96463) | Terrestrial soil microbial communities without Nitrogen fertilizer from Kellogg Biological Station, Michigan, USA - KB3-0-1 | ecosystem: Environmental > Terrestrial > Soil > Unclassified ... | reverse complement strand
CCCTCTTCGATGGCTCTCAGGTTCACGGCCAGCTTGCGTCGCAGGTCGGGCCCCTCGGTCCTCAGGATTTCGAGCTGCTTGCGGTTGGCGTACGCCGTGAACCCGCCCGCCTCGGCCAAAAGCTCGATGAGGCTCATCTTCAACCTGAGGAGCTGACGCCCCGGCTTGTTGACCTCGCCGATGACCGTCACCCACTGGCTGCCGTATTCCTTGATGTTCACGCTGATCTGAGGATTGACGATGAAGTCTCTTCCCAGGGCGCGTGTCATCTCGCTGCTGATCTGCGACAGGCCGCGGCCTGCGACCGGGACGTCCCCGATCAGCGGAAAGCCGATCGTCCCGTCTCCCCGCACCTCCAGCACGCGGTCCAGGTCGGTGTGCCCGAGGACGGTGATGTCCAGCTTGTCTCCGGCGCCGACCAGATACGCGGAGGACGCGGCGGCGGTCTCGATCGGCGCCGGGGCCGCCGCCGGGGCCGCCGTCGGGATCGGAGCCGCGGCGACTGCCAGGAACCGGAGGTTCACCCCTTGTCCGCCCAGTTCCACCGCGGCGAGGGCGCCCTCCCCGAGGGTGAGACGGATGCGCAAGGCGACGCCGGGCCCGGGCGCCTTTTCGACCTGCGCCTCGCGCACGAGGGGGTCGCCGAGCGCGTAGCGCTTCTTGAGGCGGCTCATGGCGGCCGGGAAGTCGATCACCACCTGGCGAGGATCGGACTTGTCCATCACGCACGTGAACCGCGGCACGGGAACCGACGTCACGAGCGTGATGGTGGTCCCGTCCTTCGAAGGCTGAACGCTGAGGGCCTGGACGACATCGCCGGGTGGCGCCGCGGCGGCCGCCTGCAGGGGGACTTGAGCCAGGCACGAAGCGAGGCATGCGACGAGGATCGATCCGGCGACTTTGATGGTCACATCCACCCCGCTTCAATGCGGAAAATGAAACGGTGCAACTGATAGTTGAAGGGATCCGCGCCCACGCCGCCGGTCATCTGCACGACATTCGATTCACGCTGTTCGACGTTGAACCCGGCATAGCCGCGCAGGTGGCGCAGGAACTCGTGTCCCAGGCCGACCTCGGCCCGCATCAACCGCTCCTCGCGGCCCACGCCCTGCACCGGGACGAAGTCGCTCTGCTGGATCGTGGCGGCGGCGTCCAGGTAGCTGCTGCGCCAGAGCTGTCGAATCCAGCGCACCTGCCCGACCGTGGCCAGGTAATAGTTGCTGTCGAAATAGATTGAAGCGTACGGCCTTCTCAGGACGACCACGTTGATCCGGTTGAGGTTCGCCACCTCCCAGGACACGTTCGCCTCTCCGACCGGCCCCGAGAAATCCTCGCCGACCCCGCCGTCGAACTGCATGGTCTCGTAGCCGACCGACACCTGCGTCACGACGAGCGCGTGCAGGGTCCGCGTGAGGCCGAGCCCGACGGTGTTCGACCGGATGGTGACATCCGGGGCGTCCGACACGGTCTGGAGGGTCCGGTCGAGGATGGAATACAGGTAGGCCGTCGCCGGTTCGGCGAGCCGGTAGTTGTAGCGTCCCTCGATCGCCTTCGTCGTGTAGCCGTAGTCGACGGCCTGGCCGAACCCGGAGACGAGTCCGCTGAAGGCGGAGTGCGAGTAGCTCGGAAGGATGGAGAACCCCTGCCGGAGTCCCACGCGCATCCCGAAGTCCAGGCGGGGATTGTGGACCTCGTAATGTCCCAGTCCGAAGGGGACTCCGTTCCTGACGACCTGCTCCTGCAGCGACAGGGTGCCCTTCGCGTAATCGTCCCGGAAGCCGATCGCGACACGGCCGCTCTGGTGGAAGGTTCCCTCCACGCCGAGGACCTGGTTGATCTGATCCTCGGGCACGAAGCGATCGTTCGTATAGCTGCGGAAGAAGGGGGCGTAGAGCATCCGGACCCGGCCGTCACGCAGCGGCAGATCCGCCAGGAAGCGCGCCCGCAGAACGTTGACGCCCGATGCGACCGGGACGCTCCCGGGGAGGTCGGTGCTCATGAAGAGGATGTTGTCGTCGTACATGTACTCGTAGGAGACGGAAGGATAGAGATTGAAGTGACCGGCCGGCAGTCCGGGGCCCAGGAGGTCGTAGACCGAGGTGGTCTGCGCCTGGGCGGATCCCGCCGCGGCCAGTGCCAGGAGCACACCGAGAGCGATGCTTTTCATTGTGGTGTTCGGGAGAGCGTGTCTTCGGAGAAACGTGGTGGACTGCAGGAACTCAGGGCTGGATGACGCCTCGACGGATGGCGTACCGGACGAGGCCGGCCGTCTCGTGGATGTCGAGCTTGTCCATCAAGCGCATCCGGTGCGTCTCGACCGTTTTGGGGCTGACGCCGAGAACCACGGCGATCTCCTTCGTCGTCTTCCCTTCGGCGATCAGCTGCAGCACCTCGCGCTCGCGACCGCTCAGCGGATTGACGCGGCTCGCCTCGTTTTCGAGGTAGGCCTGCAGGAGCTCGCGCGACACACCGGAGCTCAGATAGAGCGCCCCGCGCGAAACCTCGTGGATCGCCTGGATCAGGTCGGCGGCGGCCTTGGTCTTCACGAGGTACCCGTTCACCCCCGCCCGCAGCGCATCGAGGATGTACTGCTCGTCGGTGTAGTTCGTCAGGAGGATCTTCTTGATCTTGGGCGACACCTTGCCGATTTCCCGGGCGGCGTCCAGGCCATTCATGAGCGGCATGGCCAGATCCAGGATGACCACGTCCGGGTTGAGCTTCTCGGCCATCTTGACCGCCTGGCGGCCGTCCGACGCCAGGCCGACCACGTCGAACTTCTCCGGCTCCAGGAGCACTTTCATGCCCTGGAGGAAGATCGGGTGGTCGTCGGCGAGGAGAACTCGAATGGACATGACTAGGGTGCCTCGCGCTTTCTGGGAATGGGCCTCATCATAGCACCGCAGGGGCCGCGAATCGGCGCCTGATGCGGCGTTTCGAGGAAATCGCCGCACTCAGGAAACTCGGCAATCTCTTGGGGGGAATTCCCGATAGTGTGTCAGGATGTCACTGACAGGTGACGTTGTGATGCAGACAGTCGCCGCCGCTCCTGCGCCGACCCCCCCGTGGGGACCGTGGCACCATCCGGCAAAGGGGATCTGAGCCCGGCCTTTGTTCTGCTGTTCCGCCCAGGTGACCGGTTCCATCAGGATCCAGGCTCCGCACGGGCGCTCTCCTTCTGATGGCACCACGCTTGCTGTGTAGCTCGCTTCCCACAACAGCTTTCTTCCGGGTGCAATAGGGGCCCTCCGAGAGATGCGGGATCGACCCGCGGCTCTCGTGGGGAAGAGGGGGGTGTCATGCGACGGATCGGCTTCAGTGTCGGCACGCACCATGCGCATCGGTTCCTCGGATTGTTTCGTGTCGCCGCCTTCGCGGCACTCGCGCTTCCGCCAGGCGGTTTCGTCGAGAAGACCAACAGCACCGATGTCCGGCCGCTCCTGAACGCGGCCCAGATCCAGGCCCTGCTTCCCGCCCGCGGCGCCTTCGTGTTTCCGTCCCCTTACAACACTCAAGGGGTGCGGATCACCAACGGCACCGACTGCGGCGGATCGGACTGCGTGCAGTCCGTGGGCTACTCGTACTGGCGCAACATGAACAACTCCGCGGGGAGCAGCACCATGCTGATCTTCCTCGGGCTGAACCGCTCTCGCGGGGGCGGGGGCCCCACGCTGTTTGCATATAATAAGGATACGGGCGTCATCAGCGTCGTGGGGCCGTTGTTCGATGCCGCGAGCCCCTTTTCGTGGTCGACGGGGGAAGGCTGGTACTTCAGCGCGACGCTGCCCACCGCGCTCTATCTCAACAACGGTTCCGCACTCCTGCGTTACGACGTCGTCACCCATCAGATGCAGACGGTGTTCGACGCCGCTCCCCAGTTCGGCAGCGACAAGTACATCTGGCAGGTTCACTCCAGCGGCGACGATCGGGTCCACTCGGCCACGCTCCGATCGTCGGCCACCTACGAAATGCTGGGTTGCCTGGCGTACCGGGAGGACACGAGGCAGTTCTCCTACTTTCCCCGCGTCGGCGATCTCGACGAGTGCCAGATCGACAAGAGCGGCCGGTGGCTGGTGATCAAGGAGAACGTCGATGGTCTGTACGGCGAGGACAACGTCATCGTCGATCTGCAGACGGGGACCCAGACGACCCTGCTCGACCAGAACGGCGCCGCCGGACATTCGGACAACGGCTATGGCTACATGGTCTATGCGGACAACTGGAACAACCTTGCCAACGCGTTCCGCGTCTTCCCGTTCGGCACGAACCCGCTCCAGGCGCCGCTCGTCCACAACAACATGGACTGGTCGGTGGCGGCGCCGGCGCACGTGAGCCACGCCAACGCGAAGCCGGGCACCCCGCTCGGGCAGCAATTCGCCTGCGGGAGCAGCGTCAACCGGGTCAATTCGAACCGCGCCAACGAAATCCTCTGCTTCCGGCTGGACACCTCCCTGGACGTCCTGGTCGTCGCCCCGGTGATGACCGACCTCAATGCCTCCGGCGGCGGGGATGACTACTCGAAAGAGCCCAAGGGGAACATCGATCCGACCGGCCAGTACTTCATCTGGACGACCAACATGGGGGGCAGCCGGCAGGACGCGTTCGTCGTCAGGGTCCCGTCGCAGCTTCTCGTGAGCGTCCCGTCCGGAGACACGACGCCGCCGGTGCTCTCCGCGGTCGTGGTCTCGCAGGTGACGTCCACGGGTGCTTCTTTGAGCTGGACCTCCGATGAAGCGAGCGATTCGCAGGTCGAGTACGGGACGACGACCGCCTACGGGAGCGTCACCACCCTCGACACCGGGATGGTGCTCGCCCACGCGCGGACGGCGGGCGCCCTGGCGGCCGGGACCCTGTACCACTGCCGTGCCCGGTCGCGCGACGCGGCGGGCAACCTCGCCGTTTCGCCGGACCGCACCTTCACGACCGCGGCTCAGCCGGTCCCGCTCTCGTCCGTCATAGTCGGCTATTGGACGCTCGACGAGACGTCCGGCTCGCTGGCCGCGGACTCCTCCGGCAACGGCGGCACCGGCACGCTCCTGAACGGTCCGCTCCACGTCGTCGGCCGCCTGGGTCGGGCGCTGTCCTTCGACGGCGGGGAGGCGGGGGTCCGCATCCCCCATGCGGCCGTGCTCGACGCCTATCCGATGACGGTGTCGCTCTGGATGAGCACGACGGCCGGCACGCTGGGGAGCTTCGTCAACAAGTACGTCCCCGCCTCGTTCGGCGGCTACCAGGTGTTCACCAACGGCGGCAGTCTGTGCGCGTGGTATTTCAGGGACGCGTCGAACTACATCTGGGATGGCAGTGGTTGCACGCTCGCCACGCCCGGGATCAACGACGGCCTGTGGCATCACGTGGCCTTCACCGTCGATGCGTCGGGTGGTCGCCTGTTCGTCGACGGCACCCTGCGCATGACGCAGTCCTGGACGGGGACGCCGGGTGCCACGACCACGACGCAGGACCTCAGCCTCGCCCGGTATCCGGGGACCGCGGTTCCCGGTCTGCGCGCCCGGATCGATGACGTCCGGATCTACAACCGGGCCCTCAGCGCGCAGGAGTTGTCGTCCCTGGCCACCGTCGCGAGGGTCCGTCCCCGCGGGGCGAAGGATGGCCGCGGGCGGCAGCGCCCGGGGCCGCTCGCCGATCCCGATCCGACAGGGACGCCCTAGGCGCCGCAGGGACCCGCCGCTCATGCCGGCGCCTTGTCCCAGGTCACCCGCTGGCGCGAGGAGAGGAATCGGAACGCACCGACGATCGCCGCCGCGTTCACGAGACAGAAGGTGTACGGCAGGCTGAAGAGGGGAAGCACGCCCTTCCTGCCGTGCAGCATCCCCCCGAGCACGGCTCCGGCATAGAAGGCGATCTGCGCCAGGAACGCGAGACGGTAGCCGGGCCGGCCGAGAAGGAACAGGTTCGACGCGAACGCCGCCACGAGCAGGCCCGGTCCCAGGAGGCGCAGGCCCTTGTGCGACACGGTCTGCACCCACAGCCGGTTGCCGAGCGGGTTCAACAGCCACGTCTCCCGGAAGAGGAGCTGGAAATTGCCCGCCAGCGTGCGCGCCTTGCGGCCGAACTCCTCCCGGGATGTCGCCGGGGCTCGATCGAAGGCGCGCGCCGCCGGCTCGAATAGCACCCTGAACCCGCGCCGGACGATGCGCATCGGGATCAGGACGTCGTCCAGGATGGTGTCTTCGGGAAGCGGCTGGAACAGGCCTCGACGCAGCGCATAGATCGCCCCGGTGACGCCCACCGTCGAGCCGACCCGGCTCTCGGAGCGGCGCACGAAGCTCTCGTAGCGCCGGTAGGCGCTCACCCCCGGGCCCACGGCGGTGTCCCGCCCGTCCTCGGTCAGGATGAGGTCGCCGCTCACGGCCCCCACCGCGGGATCGTGGAAGGAGGCCACGAGGGCCCGCACGGCGCCCCGATCGAAGCGCTGCCTGGCGTCCGCCAGGACCACGATCTCCCCACGGGCCTGCGGGACGATCTCGTTGAGGACCGCGGGCTTCCCGCGCCGCGTCGGGAAGGCGACCACCCGCATGCCCGAAGTCGCCCGGGCCAGCGCCCGCTCCGCGGTGCCGTCGGTCGATCCGTCGGAGACGATCAGGATCTCCAGGGACTCCCGGGGATAGTCGAGAGCGCTCAGGTTGTCGATCCGCGCCGCGATCTGCTCCGATTCGTCGTGGGCCACGACCAAGATCGTCACCTGAGGCAGGCGCGAGCCCTTCGGTGTGGGGTGCGGACGAAGCATGGCCCACGCGCCGATCAGCGCCGGATACCCCAGGTAGGCATGGAGCAGGAGCAGGAGCGCCAACCAGAAGATCACCACCGGGATCATGGCGCGGCGACCGACAAGGCGGGATGCGGCGCGGCAAGCGCCCCGCGGCGCGCGGTCCGATCGATGTGGCCTTCGATCTCCGCCACGCGCGCCTCCCAGCTCTCGGCCCCCATCGCCGCGGCGCGCGCCCGATCCGCCGCCGGGGAGCGCTCGCCGAGTGCGGTGGCGATCGCCTGCGTGAAGCCCGCCGTCCCCTCGGCGAGGTGCACGAGCGCGCGGTAGCGCGCCACCTCGGGAAGGGACGTCGACACCACCGGCAGGCCGGCCGCCAGGTACTCGCGCAGCTTGAGCGGGTTCGCGCGCAGCGTCAGGTCGCTCGTCCGGAACGGAATGATCCCCACGTCGAATCCGCGGCAATAGGCGGGCAGGAGCGCGTAAGGCTTCTGCCCGAGCAGATGGACGTTCGGCAGCCCGCGGAGCGCCCCGGTGCCGGTCGCCTGCTTCCCCACGAGGGCGAACGACCAGTCGGGGCGGCCCAGGGCGATGTCGCGCACCAGATCGAGATCCACCCAGTCGGCCAGGAGCCCGAAGAACCCGATGACGGGACGCGGGAGAGCGCGCAGCTCGGCGGGGATCTCGATCCCCCCGTCGAGTGCCGTGGCGAAGTGCGCGAGGTCCACGCCGTGGCTGACGAAATGCGTGTTCGGATTGAGCCCGACCCGTTCCGAGGCCAGTTGCGCGGACGAGGTGAGCACGAGGTCGGCGCGCCGGACAAAGTCGCGCTCCAGGCGCGCGATCGCGTCACGCGACACGCCGGTGAAGGCCGAATACTCGTCCACGCAGTGATAGATCGCCAGGCGCTCGCCGAGGCGGCCCAGCAGCCGCCCGACGTTCGGCAGGAAACTCCAGAGGATCGGATCCTCGAGCCCGCGCCGCCGGCAGAGGCGGCGCAGCGTCGCGGAGAGGATTCCCGCGTTGAGCCGGTCGGCCACGTTCCACCCGGGCAGGGGGATGACCAGCGGGTTGGTGACGAAAAGATTCGGCTCGACCTCCTGGCAGCCGCGCAGACCCTTCGCCACCTTGTCGAAAAGCCTCCGCAGGTCCCGGCCCGAAGCCGCCGGCCGGCGCATGGCGATCGAATTCACCCAGAGGACGCGATTCCTCCGGGCGAGGATCTTCATGATGTGCGTCTTGCTGGTCGGATCGCCGCCCCAGTCGTGGGCGAAGCACAGGATCGACGCCCCCTCCATCATCGGCGCGCCGCGATCCGGGCCGCCGAGGCATCCACGAGATCGCCGCGCAGCCCGGCGTAGACCCGGGACGAATTGGCGGGATCGATCGCCAGGGCGACGGGCAGGCGGAAGTCCAGTCCCGCGGACGCCGCCGTCCACGTCTGCGCGCCGTCGGTGCTCTTGAAGATCCCTTCCCCGTCGACGGCGGAATAGATCGTCGACGGACTGCGCGGATCGATCGCCAGGGCGCGCACCGAAACCGTCCCCAGGCCGGCGTTCGCCGCCGTCCAGCTCGTGCCGGCGTCGTCGCTCCGGAAGACCCCTCCTCCGCTCGTGCCGGCATAGACGATGGAGGCTGCCGGGTCGATGGCGAGCGAGTTGACGTCGTAATACCGCCCCGTGGGGCTGATGATGCCGCCGCTGATGAAGCTCCACCTCAGGCCGCCGTCGATGCTCTTGTAGACTCCGCCGCCGTTGGGCGTCGCATGGAACACTCCGGCATAGAGCGTCGACGGAGTCGCCGGGTCGACCAGGAGCGAAGTGACGGAGTCGCCTCCGACGGTCGAGTAGGTCCAGGTCGTCCCGCTGTCGACGCTCCTGGCGACCCAGACGGCGTCGGTCGCATAGCGGGTCGTGGAGACGACGGGGTCGATGGCCACGGAACGGAACACCGGGTTCGACAGGGTCGGTCCGACGGGGCTCCAGCTCGTACCGCCATCCCTGCTCTCGAACAGGCCGCCGGTCGTGGCGGCATGCAGCGTGGAGGGCTGCGCGCGGTCGATCCCGAGCGCGTTGATCGCCAGACTTCCCAGCCCGGCGTTCCTCGCCGACCAGGTCTCACCCCAATCGGTGCTCTTGAAGACTCCACCCGATCCCGTCCCGGCGTACAGGGTCGACGGGTTGACGGGATCGATGGCCAGGGCGTTGACCCCGAGAGAGCCCAGGCCGATGGCCTTCCAGGTCGCTCCGGCATCCTCGCTGCGGTACAGGCTCGCCTGGGTCCGGTTGTTTGCCAGGGGAGGGCGGGCCGCGGCGACCGCGAAGAGCGCGAGCGCGACGATGGACCAGGAATTGAATGCATGCTTCATGAAGGCCTTTCTCCGCGGAGCGGAAGGTCAGGCGCCGGAGCGCATCCGGATGGACTGCGGCCCCTCGCCATCGAGAAAGATGCGTTGCCAGATCTCGAGATTCACCAGCAGCCACAGGCGGCTGCCGTGGTCGGCGACGCCGGCGTGGTGCTCGTACGCCATCGTCCTGAGCGCGGCGGGACGGAAGAGATTGCGGCGCAGTGTCCGGGGGGAGAGGACGAACTCCTCGACCACGGACCGCCAGCCGTTGCGAATCCACCGGCCGAACGGAACCGGGAACCCCATCTTGCGGCGCTCGAGGATCGGCCGCGGGACGACGTCCTGCAGCGCGGCCCGGAGCACCGCCTTGGTGCGCCCGCCGCGCAGCTTGAAGCGCGCCGGCAGGGCGGTGACCTGCTCGACCAGTGGATGGTCCAGGTAGGGCACCCGGCTCTCGAGGGACGCCGCCATGCTCATCTGGTCCTGCTTCATGAGGAGCTCGACGAGGTACGTCTGGATGTCGGCGCGTCCGATCCGATCGAGCGTGTCCCCTCCGGCCGCCTCGAAGGACCGCAGCGTCTCCGCATACGGATCGCGGACGGCCCGCTGCATCCGGGCGGGCAGGAGGCGGCTCTGCAGGCGCTCCGGAAAGACGGCGTAGTTGTCGCAGAGCAGCGCCCGGGGACCGGGCTCGAGTCCGAGGAAGCTGCGCTCGGCGTAACGGCGGATCGACCGGGGAAGCGCCTGCAGCATCCCGCCGGCGCGTTCCCGCAGCGACGAGGGGACCAGATGCCGGTAGACCTTCCCCAGCCGCTCGTTCCACGCCGTGACCCGGTAGCGGTTGTAGCCGAGGAAGAGCTCGTCCGCCCCTTCGCCGCTCAGCACCACCTTGACGTGCCGCGCGGCGAGGCGGGACACGGCGTGCAGCGGCACGCTCGATTCGAAGGCGATCGGCTCGTCCTCGTGCCACACCAGCCCGGGCAGGTCGGCGAAGAAGTCCCCCGCGCCGAGGACGATCTCCCGGTGCACGGCGCCGGCCGTCCGCGCCGCCAGTCGCGCGAAGGGGAGCTCGTTCGCCTCCGCGTCGTCGAAGCCGACCGCGAATGTCTGGATCGGGTCCCGCGTCATGCGGGCCATGAGGACGGCCAGCCCGGTCGAGTCGAGGCCGCCCGAGAGGAACAGCCCCAGCGGGACGTCGCTCATGAGGTGGCTTTGCACCGCGTCCTCCAGCCGCGACCGCACTTCGGCCGCCTGCTGCCGCACCGTCCCGCCGGCCGGCTCGACCGGATCGGGAAGGTGCCACCAGCGCCGCTGGGTGACCCCCGGCTCGCGCGACCACGACAGCACCCGGCCCGGCAGCAGCTTGCGCACCCCGTGGAAGAAGGTCTCCTCCCCGGCGACGAAGCGGTTGGCCAGGAATTCCGGGAGGATGTCCTCGTTCAGCCGCGGGGTGATCCAGCCCGACGCCAGGATCGCCTTGATCTCCGACGCGAAGATCAGCTCGTGCTCGGTGAGCGCGTAGTACAGAGGCTTGATCCCCAGCCGATCGCGCGCCAAAAGGAGCCGGCCGCGCTTCCGGTCCCACAGCGCGAAGGCGAACATGCCGCGCAGCGACTCGACGCACCGATCCTCCTGCTCCTCGTAGAGGTGCAGGATCGTCTCGTTGTCGCTGTGCGTCCTGTACCGGTGTCCCCGCGCTTCCAGGCGCGGCCGGAGATCGGGATGGTTGTAGATCTCGCCGTTGCAGATGATCCAGACGCTTTGATCCTCGTTCGCCATCGGCTGCCGGCCGCCCTTCGGATCGACGATGGCCAGCCGCCGATGCCCCAGGCCGACAGGACCCTCGACGAGCAGCCCTTCCCCGTCCGGTCCGCGGTGGCGCAGGGTGTCCCGCATCCGCTCGAGGCGCTTCGGTTCCACGCCCTCGCCCGGGCGCAGCTTCAGGATGCCGACGATGCCGCACATGGAAGGGTCTAGAGCGAGTCGAGGTACTCGACGAGGTCGCTCTTCTCCTGTGCGCCGAGACCCAGCGCGAAGAAGGTGTCGTAGTGATCGACGACGAGGTTCAGGGTCGCGAACCGCCCGTCGTGATAGAAGCCGCCCTTCCGGTGCGTCCACAACCCTTTGAGCGGAGTGGTGCGATAGCGCCGGTCGGGAGAGCGGCTCGCCTGGAAGTCGTCGATGCCGATCTCGGAGGCCGCGTGCAGATTCCAGCCCGGCTCGGTGAAGATCGGCGGGACATGGCACGAGGCGCACCGCGCACTGCCGTTGAAGATCGCTTCCCCGCGTGCCGCGGCCGCGGCGTCGAACGAGCCCCTGGGCGGGCGCGGGGCCTCGAGGGCGAGCTGGTAGAAGTGCAGGGCGGCGAGCCTCGGCGTGATCCGATCGGAGTCGCTCTTCACGTGCCCGAAGCCATTCGCCGCCGCGATCGGGAACTGCGCCGCGTCATCCAGCCTCGGGTCGAAGAAGATCCCCTGCCCGTGCATCTCGAGGTTGGCGACGAAGGCGTTCCAGTGGGTCACCGACCCCCAGCCGGTCCAGGTGTGCAGGTTCACGCCGGCGAGGCCGAACGCCGGCGGCAGGAGCGTGGCGGCGGTGGCGCCGTCGGGGCGGAAGGCCTTGCCGTCCAGGAACAGCGCGGCGTCGAACTTCCCGGGTCCCCAGGAGGCCAGGACGGCACGCACCGTCTCTTCGGGGACCCCCAGCAGCATGACGACCGGCGTCAAGTCGGGCGACAATCCCACGATCGCGCCGACGTTGAGGTCACGGTTCGCCCAGCCGTCGAGCCGGTGGCCGATCCCCGGGGCGAAAGAGTCGTCGACCGTGGAGTGGCACAGGGCGCACTGCATGCCAATCGACGTGAGGGTCCCGCGGGTGTCGAAGAATCCGGTGAGGCCGACGATCGCATGCAGCTTCAACAGGGCGACGGTGGTCTTCGGGCTGCCGAGATCCACGTTGCCGCCCTTGAGCTGATCGAGCAGGGGCCTGGGAAGGGCATCGACATCGACCTTGAGGCCGGCGCCGAGCGCGGCCCTGGCTCCCAGACCCGGACCGACGCCTCCCAGGGCGGCGCCGGCGATCGCCCGGTGAATCCCGAGGGCATCGCCCCAGAAGTGCTCGTCTCCGAAGGTGTCGAAGCGGAACGTCTGCCGGCCTGCTTCGATCATCGCGCGCGCATGATTGGCGACCTCTCGATCCGATGCGCTCGCCTTGCCTCCCTCTTCCGCCGTCCCCGCCTGGGTCGATGGGATCCCCCGGAGCCCGAAAAGCAGCCCGAGGAGACCGAGGGCGACGAGCGCCAGGAGCGATTTCGGTGCGTGTGTCATGGTCTCCTTTCAGGGACCCTCGACCACGATGGAGGTGTCGAGGTATGGGAGAGGAATGGAGCAGGAGGCTGCCGTGGTGCCGTTGTTGTTGAGCCGCGTGACCCGATCGGAGTGTCCGATCTCCATCGTCCCGCCGGCCGACCCCGGATGAAACGTGGTGAAGCACTCGTACCGCGCGTTGGTGTCGCGGTCCAGATACGTCCAGGCGACGTCGCAGGTGACGTCCGCGACCGTCGCCGTGAGCCCGGTGGCAGTGATCCTGAATCCCGGCAAAGCCTCATCCCTGACGACGGTCACCGGGCCGAAACGGTTGGCCCTCGTGGTCGTCGCGAAGGGGACGCCTGCCGGACAGAACAGCGTCGCGGTGACGTGAGTGATGACCCAGGCCCCCTGGAGATCGGCCTGAGTCACCGTGCAGCCTGCGGCCCCTGCAGCTTCAGGAATGATGAGGTCGGGTCCCCCCTGGCACGCGGTCAGCAAACCGAGACCGAGAGCCACCAGGGGGATCAGGACCGCCGGAAGCGCGTGACGAGGTCGCCGGGAGATCCGCTGGTCCATCAGGCGACCGGCTCCGGAAATCTCCGGCCATTGACGACGACCGCGTCGTCCTCGAACCGCAGCGTGTCCCGGCCCTGGTCGAGGACGAGCCCGGATGGCCGTTGCGCGTCCGCGTCGAGGAGCGACACTTCGGGAGTCGCGCCGGGCTCGCCGGCCGCCGGGAGCAGCAGCGTGATGAGGCGGAGGGGCAGGCGCGTCTCGGCGGTGACGATCATCACCGGGGCCGGCCGGCGCTGTCCGTAATGGGGCGACACCCAGCCCTGCGGCGGGGCCTCGCTGCCCGTGACGATGCGGGTCGCCAGGTCGACGTTCGCGAAGGAGCGCATGATGAGCCCCCGCCCCCGGGGTCCGAGGGCGTGCACCCAGCCGTCCTTCTGCTCCACCCGCAAAGGGGCGAACTGGAACCGGGCGTCGATGCGGTGATCGGCGTTCCCCTCGAGATCGTCCACGATGATCAGCAGGCGCGGCTTCAGGAACAGCACCCGCCGCCGGTGCACGACCGGATCGGGGAGACGGCAGTACGCGCCGTGCTCGGCATCGGCGTAGCCGAGGGAGTCGTCGGAGGCGTGGCGCCGCAGCCGGGCGCCGGGCGTGTCGCGCCAGGCGAACGGGCCGTCCGGCTCCGCCTGTCCGGCGCCGTCCACCATCACGGTGCTGTGGGCCGCCGTGCCGCGGAACGCGTCACGCCACGAGCGGTCGGTCGCATAGAGGAACGTGCCGGAGTCCACGACGCACGGTTCCCCGAACATGGCGCACTGCACGCTCAGCAGATCGGCATGCGCGTGGCCCGCGGCGGCCGGGGGGCCCAGCGGCCCGACGTCGAAGATGATCTGGTGGTCGCGCGGCTCCCAGCCGCTGCGCATGACGACATACCCGCCGGTGCCGAACAGTCCATGGGACGAGCCGTCCGGCGGGGCGGGAGCGAGGGCGCGGAAGGCCTCCGCGCCCGACGTGCCGAGCAGCCACTCCGTCTCCGGGGCCAGGTCGCCGGCCGCCCAGGCGTAATCGGGCCGCCGGAACAGCGCCGCCGCGGTGGAGAAGGTGGCCCGCATGTCGTCCGGTTCCCGGCGGTGCAGCGGCAGGAGGCAGCCTCCGTCGCCGTCTCCCACGCTCGGAACTTTTCCGCCGGGCAGTGCGAGAGCCAGCAGGAAGTCGATCGCCTTGCGGATCCTTGCCGCGACCTCTTCCGGGACGGGACGACCGCAGCGCGACGCCAGGATGAGGTAGTGCAGGTAGATCTCGACCGTGTACCGCTGGTAGCAGGTCGACTGCTCGAAATAGACGCCGTCGTCCAGCACCTGGAGCGCGACCTGCTCCACCAGGATGCGCTCGCCGGTGCTCGTCCAGCCTTCCGCCCCGGAGAGCTCGGGGAACTGGGTGCCCGCGTAGAACAGGCCGAGGGCTTCTCCCGTGAGGTGGGTGTTGGGTGACGTGTAGCGGGACAGGTAGCGTTCGATGTGCGTCGCGTGGCTGCTGATGCCGGCCCGCATCTGCGCGAACAGATCGGGCGTGAGCGCGCGCGCGCCACGGAACAGGTGCAGGGCCCAGCACCAGGAGATCAGCCGCAGCGCGACCTCCAGACTGCTGGCCCAGTTGATGCCCCAGCCGACCGGATTGGCGCCCATCCAGCCCCGGACCGACGAGGCGAACGTCACGGCGTAGTTTTCGTCTCCCGTCAGGCGATAGGCCTGCCCCAGCGTCACCAGCCATTGGTGCCGGTTCAGCTCCCAGACGACTTTGGGGTCGCCCATCGACTCCGAGTCGAACAGGTCGAGACGGCTCCAGTGAGCGAAGCGCGTCCTCCGACCCGAGACCGGGTCGAGATGCCAGTCGATCGGGTCGCCGAAAGAGAGATCGCGATAGCCGAGCAGATCGAAGCGCCTGCGACCGATCGCCTCCGCCTCCGCCAGCAGCTGCGAGAGTGTCCTCGGCGCGGCCCGATCGAGGAGCTGCCTCGCCTCCGCCGCGTTCGCCGCGCCGTCGAAGAACCGGCCGGGCGCCTCCAGGTTGAACCGCTGCAGCGACCGGCCGAGCGCTTGTTCGAGCTCGTCTCCCGCGTGCCTCGCGGGGATCGCGCCCGCGCAGGACAGGAGGCGGCCGCGCCGCGCGGCGTCATCGGGATCCCCCGTGACACCGAGACGCTCCAGCCACTTGGAGACCTCCTGCCGGCCGCGACTGGCCAGCTCGTGGAGTCCCATCCCCGGCAAGCGCTCCAGCCTCATGCCGGCCGCCCCGCGTAGACCGCGAGCCAGGATTTCCGCACGTGCTCCCAGCTGTACTTCTCCGCTTCCTGCCGGGCGCTCCGGGCGATGGAGTGGGCGCGGTTCGGGTTCCCGAGGAAGTAGGACGCGGCGCTGGCCATCGCCTCCGGATCCGCGACCGGCACGAGCAGGCCGGTGGTGCGGTGGCGGATGATGTTCCCCAGGTCGCCGGTGGCCGTGGACACGACGGGGAGTCCGGCCGCGAAGGCTTCCAGGACCGACACCGGCTGGTTGTCCACGGCCGACGCGTTCAGGAGGATGTCGGCCTCTTCGTACAGCGCCGGCATCCGGCCCGGGGCGATCGCTCCGAGGAAGCGCACGTCGCCGGCGCCGAGGCCCCGGGCCAGGCCTCGGAGGCGTTGCTCCTCGCTGCCCGACCCGGCGACGGTCAGGGTGGCCTCCGGGTAGCGCTTCTTCAGTTGCGAGAACGCCCGGATCGTCACGTCCACGCGGTAGTGCGGCTCGAGATTGCGGGCAGAGAGGAAGCGCGGACGCAGAGGCGGCCGATCGCGGAAACGGAAGCGTCCGGTGTCCACGATGTTGCGGATGACGCGCGCCCGGTAGCCGTGGCGCGCGAACACCTCCCGAAGGTAGTCGGACGGCACGACGATCTCATCCACCCGCCGCAGGAAGGGATGCACCAGCAGGCCCCAGCGCGCCAGGTGCGTCTCGGCCTCGCCACTGTGGTAGTGCAGAACGACCCGCTTCCCGTAATGACGCGCGACGGCGATGGCCGGCGTCGGCGCGAGGAGGAACGACCAGAACGAGGCCGAGAAGGCGTGCGCCACGTCGACCTCGCGCAAGCGTCGCAGCGAGGGCACGTAGAGGGCCTGGTTGAGGAGGGTGCGGGCGTAAGGCCAGCGGCGCAGCCATGACAGCGAGGAGGGGAACGGCGGATCGATGGGGATCCGCGTCACCTGGTGCCCCTCCGCCTGCAGGTGATTCTGAAGCGCGGCCGCCTGCACCTCCTGCCCTCCCACGGATCCGGGTCCCGGCGCGATCAGAGCGACACGCATGCGACCTCCCTTTGCCGCGCGGGGCGGGCGTCGATGAAGGCACGGCACCACAGCTCGAAGGACAGCAGCGTCCAGACCTGCAGGTCGAGCGGACGCCCCGCTTCGTGGCTCCGCACCAGATCCTCGACGGCGGCCGGGTTGAAGAAGCCCCGCTCGCGACTGCGTTTCGTCAGCAGGAGATCGTGGACGAACCCGCCGAGCTTCCCCCGGAACCAGCGGCCGAGCGGGATGGCGAAGCCCTGCTTGCGCCGGTCGATGATGTCGTCGGGCAGGATGCCGCGCATCGCATCCTTGAGGATCCACTTCGTCGTCCCGTCGCGCAGCAGCATGTCGGGCGGGATCGCCGCCGCGAACTCGACCAGGCGGTGATCGAGGAGCGGCTCGCGCGCCTCCAGCGAATGCGCCATGCTCATCCGGTCCACCTTGGTGAGGATGTCCAGCGGCAGGGACGACTTGAGGTCGAGGTAGCGCGCCGCCGACAGCCAGTGGCCGCCCGCGTGCTCGAGGTACCTGCGCTCCGCGTGCGAGGGGTCGTGCGGCCCCATGCGGTCGAGGACCTCGGGCGGGAACAGCCGCTCCAGGTCGTCCCGGCGGAAGAGCGTCGATTCGTCCAGGTAGCGGTGCGCGCCGTCGAGCCCCAGGTTGAGGAGGAAGTTGCGTCCCTTCGTGCCCGGCCGAAGCCGTCCGGCCGCGCCGCCCGCGATCCGGCGCGCGAGGCGCGGCAGCCGGAACGCCCGCCGGCGCGCCTCGACGACATACCGCTCGTACCCGGCGAAGATCTCGTCCCCGCCGTCGCCGGAGAGGACCACCTTGACGTGCTCTGCCGCGAGCTTCGACACCATGTAGGTGGGAATGGCCGAGCTGTCGCCGAACGGCTCGTCGAGGTGCCAGACGATGTCCTCGATCTGGTCCGTGACGTCGGGCTCGAGGATGAGCTCGTGATGGTCCGTCCCGAACTGCCGGGCGACGCGCCGGGCGTGCGCGCTCTCGTCGTACGCCTGGTCCGCGAAACCGATCGTGAACGTCCGGAGCGGACCCTGCACGTGGGGCGCCATGGTGGCCACGACCGCGCTCGAGTCGAGGCCACCGCTGAGGAAGGCCCCCACCGGCACGTCGCTGACCAGGCGCAGACGCACCGACTCGTCCAGAAGCGTCCGCAGCTCCTCGATCAGGTCGCCGGCGCTGCGGCCGCGGTCCGGGTAGAACGTCACGTCCCAGTAGGGGTGGACCCGGGTCCGGTGACCGGCCGCGGCCACCAGGAGGTGCGCGGCCGGGAGCTTGTGGACCCCCCGGACGATGCTCCCGGACACGGGGGTGGTGAGGAACGTGAACAGGTGCGACGCGGCCGGCCAGTCGATCTCCGGCTCGACGTCCGGAAGCTCCAGCAGGGCCTTGAGCTCCGAGGCGAACACGAGTCGTCCGGCGATCTCCGCGTAGTACAGCGGCTTCACCCCGAGACGGTCGCGCGCCAGGAGCAGCCGCCGGAGCTTCTCGTCCCACAGGGCGAAGGCGAACATGCCGCGCAGATGGTCCACGCAGCGATCGCCGTACTCTTCGTAGAGGTGGACGATGGTCTCCGTGTCGGTCTGCGTGGAAAACGCATGTCCCCGGCGCGTCAGCTGCTTCCGGAGATCGCGGAAGTTGTAGATCTCGCCGTTCAGCACCACCCAGACGGTTTTGTCCTCGTTGTGAATGGGCTGCCGGCCGGTGTCGAGATCGATGATGCTCAGCCGCCGCATTCCCAGCCCGGCTCCGGCGCCCAGGTAGAGCCCCTCGTCGTCCGGTCCGCGGTGGCGCATGACGTCGCACATGCGTCGCAGCTCTCCCGGCAGGACGGGTCCGCCCCCGAGATCGACGATGCCGGCGATGCCGCACATGGCCGGGATTACCCCGCCTCGGCGCGCTGCGGCCGGAGCACGATCGCAGCGCCGCCGCCGGAGCCCTGCCGTCGCCTCAGTCCGGCGAGCGCCGCCAGGTAGATCGCCGCATAGGTCGTCCCGGCCGCCGCAATCCCCGCCAGCGGATGATCCTCGAGCGCTTTCATGACCATCCACGCGGGAGCGGCTGCGGCTATGGCCAGCCCGGCGGTCTCGGCCAGGCCGCGCCAGGGAAGGAAATCCCGCAGTCCGGTCTCCAGGCGCCGGCTCACCTCGAACAGCATCAGCCCCTTGGCGAGGAGCATGCCGGTCAGGGTCACCAGGACGGCCCCCATCATCCCGAAGGTCGAAAGGAACCAGGAGATCGACCCCAGGATCAGGAGCAGCCGGAGGACGTTCACCACCAGCAGGAAGCGGGTCCGCGCGAACACCCGCAGGACGCCGTCGGTCTGCAGCACCGGGAAGAGGATCGACAGGGACCAGACCAGGAAGATCGGCACGCTCGCCGCGTACGCGGGCGTGAACAGGGTGACGATCAGATCGCGTCCGAGCACCAGGAGCAGCGTCGTCAGCGGGAAGAAGATGAGCGCGAGGCGCAGCGTCGTCCGGTGCCAGAGCGGCAGCAGGGAGCCCGTGTCGCCCCGGGCGCGCGCCTCGCTCATGCGGACCATCATCACGTTGCCGGCCGGGCCCGCCACGAAGTCCACGAACGGGATCTGCAGGCAGCCGACGGCATACAGGGCGAAAGTCGCCGCGTCGAAGCGCGCCGAGACCACGTACTGGTGCAGGTTCCCCTGGATCGTGTCGATCAGGACCGCCGCGCCGAACGGCAGGGCATAGGAGAGCTGTTCCTTGAGCGCGCCGGAACCCGGACGCAGCGCCCCCCTGAATTCCGTCGCGAAGTAGCCGAGCGCCACCACCACGCGCAGGGCCGCGAACGCCACCGCCCCGTACAGCAGCCATTCCAGCCGGCGGGTGAGCAGCGCGGGGACGATGAACACCGCGGCGCGCAGCAGGTCCGAAAGCCCGTACGACGCCGCGGCCCAGGCGAAGCGACCGCGCGCGATCAGGACGATCTCGAGGCCGGCCGACACGAGCATGAGAAAGAGGAACGCGCCGATCCAGGGGAGCGAGTCGGCCAGGGCGGGGTTGTTCAGCCAGGCGCCGATCGCCGGCGCCCCCGCCCACAGCAGCGCCCCCGACAGGAGACCCATCGTCGTCAGGCCGAGGACGGCGTGCGCGACGTACGTCCCGCGGCGCCCCTCGGTCTTCGGGACGAAGTAGAAGAGGCTCTCGGCCAGGCCGGCCTGCGCGATGAAGTACAAGGTCGTGAACACGAGGAAAAGCTGCTTGTAGGTTCCGAACGTGGCCCGATCGAACACCCGCACCAGCACCACCGGGATGAAGAAGGTCGCCGCGAAGCCGACGCTCCGGCCGAGCGTCAGGACGATCTCGGGCCCGAGGAGCAGCGCGCGAGCCCGGGCGGGCAGGTTCGTCATGCCGTGCGGCTCCACTCGGCGCGCAGTTGCGGCCGGTCGTCGATTCCCGGCCCGTGGGTCTGGCGGCACGGCGACAGCCGGTCGAACAGGCCGCCGACCAGGCAGTCGAAGACCGGCGCGAAGAAGGCGCCGCGTCCGTCGACGGCGGCGCGCTCCCAGAGGATGCGGCGCGGCAGCGTCAGGAGCGGAAACGCCGCGTCGCGGTGCGCGCAGGCGGTGTAGGCGAAACGGTAGCCGGCCGCGGCCGTGGCGACGAGCGTGCCGGAGTCGAACCGCCCGTCGGGGTAGGCGAGATGCTCGACGGGAGTCCCCAGGCGCGCCTCCAGCATCCGGCGCGAACCGGAGATCTCGTCGTGCTTCCGCTCCTGGCTCACGTGCGTGAGCAGGGCGTGGGTCCTGCCGTGCGAGCCGATGCTCACGCCGGCCGGGGCCATCGCGTCGATCATCTCCCACGTGAGGGCCCGGTCTCCGTCGCCGCCCGGGACGCCGAAGCGGGACTCGAGCGTGGCGATGACCGCGAGGATGGCCGGCTGCGGCAGCGTGTCGAGGAACAGCCGCAGCGCCGTGAAGTTCGTCCGGGCGGCGCGCGCCAGGACCCGCGGATCGGGGACGCGCAGTCCGCAGGCGCGGTGCAATCCGCCCAGCATGCCGGCGGGGTCGGCCGTGTCCGGCAGGGCCCGGCCCAGGAGGGCGTACAGCCGATCGTGGGACAGCGACCGCGGCGTGCCGATCATCTCGCTGACGACGAAGATGGTCGCGGGAATCCCCTTGCGCACGAGGATCGGAAAGGCGTTCTCGTACACGTCGCCGTAGCCGTCGTCGAAGGTGACCGCGGCGGTGCCGGCGGTGCGTCCTTCCAGCAGGCGCTGGCCCATCTCCTGGAGCGAAACCAGCCGATAGTGTCCGCCCAGCCAGTCGAGCTGCTGCTCCAGCATCCGGGCGCTGATCAGCATCGAGGGGATCGCGCTTCTGGCGCTGCGGTCGAAGTCCTGCACCACCCTGTGGTATCCGACGATGAGGGGCGCATCGCCGCCATGCCGTCCGGAGGCCAGGCGCCTCGCGACGCCCGACGTGCTCAGTCCCAGCGCCAGAGTCGACTTCAGGAAACGTCGCAGCACGTGCGTGTCTCTCCCGATCTGCGGTTCAGGGCGGCGGCGATGCGGCCGGCCACGACGCGGGGCAGGGCGCGGCGCGCCAGCTTGCGTGCGTCACGGCCGAGCTCGTTCACGCTCCGCTGGAGGACGCCCCGGGCATGGGGCGGGTAACTCTCCAGCCGTCCGATCTCCCGGCGTTCCCGCGCCCAGAGCGACTTGTAGGTTTCATCCCCGTGCAGGAAGTCGAATTCCGCCGCCCCCGCCTCGAGGGCCTTCCGGATGGTCAGCCCCATGGCGACGAGACCGACGCTCTGCTTGCGGTACGCGGGGTCGAACCCCGACTGGTAGAAGGAGAACGTCGTGCCGTACTGGAACCCGTAGAGCGCCGCGGCCGGTTTCCGATCGAGACGCAGAAGGTACAGGCGCAGCCAGCCGCGTTGCCGCGCCAGCGCGCTGAACTCCTCGTGGAAGGCGAGCAGTCCCGGGCTATTGAAGGCATCCGATCCTCCGAGCTCCCGGCGGCGCAGAAGGTGCAGGTCGATCAGGTGGCCGAGGAATGTGCGGCGCTCTTCTTCGCTCGCCGCCGCGGTGAAGATCAGATCCGACGAGCGGGACAGGTTCCTCAGGCGGCGCTGCAGATTGGCGCGGTGCGCCGGGCCGAGTCCGGCGAGATACGACGCCCACGTCAGCCCCTCGAGATCGATGTAAGGGCACACGGAGGTCCCGGAGGCGGTCAGGCTCCAGCCTCGTCCCTCGATCCGCTCCGCCAGGTCGCGGGCCAGGGAGCCGCCCGTCCTGATCTGCGCCAGCTCGAGCATGACCTTGCCGCGCGCCAGGTGATCGGCCAGCACGGACAGGGCGACCGATTCCTGCCCGGCCCGGACGATCAGATCGAGGTAGTCCGATCCGGCGGTCCCGGTCCCCAGGAATTCCAGCGCGCGGAACGGCGCCAGGCGGCCGTAGTCCGGGGGGCGGAGGGCGAGCGGCGCGATGGCGATCAGCTCACCGGCGGAGCGGAGCGCCAGGATCGACAGGCGCCTTCGCCCGCCGAGGTGCTTCCACCAGGTGAACAGCCACTCCCAGGTCAGGAAGAGGCAATCGGATCGGCTCGAGGCCAGCAGGTCGTCCCATTCCGGGCGCAGCCGACGGAACCCCTCCACCTCCTCGATCGATTCGATCGAGCAGGGGAGGGACGGGGCGATTCCCGCGGGGGGGGAATTGAGCATCGAACGCGGCTACGGGTGCACGGCGCTGTCGTTGACCCGAAGGCTGGCGATCATGCGGTCGAACGTCTTGCCCAGCTCGCCGTAGTCCTCCCCGGGG
>Ga0134121_10001480_pt1 | contig 22041 bp, 12 predicted proteins | sample KB301_FD_96463 | JGI IMG/M metagenome (GOLD analysis project Ga0134121, IMG submission 96463) | Terrestrial soil microbial communities without Nitrogen fertilizer from Kellogg Biological Station, Michigan, USA - KB3-0-1 | ecosystem: Environmental > Terrestrial > Soil > Unclassified ... | reverse complement strand
GGGCAAAGCGAGCGGGTAAATCGTGACGCCCTGACGATCGGCAGACGCGAACACGTAAGTCAACGCCGCACTCGAATGAGGCTGAATCGCCGCGAGTGCTTCTTCATTTGTCTGCGCTTTCGATAACGTCGACCGATCGGAGTTGCGGAGTTGCGTATCCAACCCATCAGTCAAAACAACAATCGCTTTGCGACGTCGCGGCCCTTCCTTCTCTAATTCTTTCAAGGCGTACTTCAAAGCATCGTAAAAATGCGTTTCGCCGGCGCCATTAGCAATCTCGATCGCGTAGTAAGTCTTCGTGCGATCGGTGCTAAAGCCCGACAACGACTTAACATCTTTATTGAACGCAAGGACCGCGACGCGATCTTCAGGCGCGAGCGCGTCGAGAAAACGCTGGCTCGCGAGTTTCAACTGCTGCCGGAAATTGATTGTCGAGCCTGACATGTCGAGCATCAACACGAGGCTGAAAGGCGCGTCGACGGGCTCGAAATGCTGGATCGACTGCTTCACCCCGTCTTCGTAAATCGTGAAATCGTTTTGTGTCAGCGACGTGATGGCGCGACCCTGCTTGTCGACCACGCCGACATTCAGCTGGATGAGTGAAGTTTCAGTGCGGATTACGTCGTCAACGTCCTGGGCCCGCGCGGGGACGAGTGCAACAAAGGCAAAAAGCGCAAAAATAAAGGTTTGATAAAAGGGTTTTGGATAACGCATAGAAATCGGCCTGCAAGTATGCCCGCCCGTCCGGAGTTTTTCAAACGCGCTGATTTCGGACGCTTTTGCCCCCGGAACGGTTGCTTTTTTCGTGAATTGACTATAATGCGAACACTTTGTCGTTCCTCACAGATTATCGTCCAAATTTTTGTTCGGAGTGCGGCGCGAAGATCGTGCGGCTGCGGTGGCGTGTCTGGACCAGCCGTCGATTCTGCGACGAATGTGGCGCGCGCCTGGGTCGCAAGCTGCGACTGCAGCGCGTCGGAATCATTGTTGTACTGGTTCTTCTGGGAGTGCTGATCGGACGTGGCTTCAGACGTGAGCCACCGCCACTAGTAATCGAACGCCCTGTATCAGCCCCGAATTCACAGGCTGCTCTACCCGCAACGACGGTCGAAGAGAAGACCTACATCTGTGGTGCGAGAACAAAGAAAGGCACACCCTGTTCACGTCGCGTGCGTGGTCCAGTCAGGTGCTGGCAACACAAAGGCGCGCAGGCGATGCTGCCGCTGGAGAAGCTGGTTGTTAAGGAGTAATATACGCTATTGGGAGTGACTAATCTGTGAAGATAAATTTCTCGCCTCTTCAACGACGCTATACACTGGAAGAGTTTTGGGCTTTGCCTGAACGTAACGATCGTTCCCATTACAATCTTATAGGAGGATATCTCTTTCTCGTACCGCCACCCGAGCCGCCTCACGGAGATGTAGTTTCTGAAATTTGTAAGACTTTACTAAATTTTCTGACTACCAAAAACATTGAAGGCCCTGTTTATTTCCCACGGGAACCAATTTATCAGCATGAGAACTCGACTTATCTTGAACCAGACCTGTTTTATGTATCAGAGTCGTTGCACGCGCAGATGGGATCCCAACATACATCTGCTGATATTGTCTTTGAAGTTCTAACGTGCAGCACGAGCGTCTACGACCGTACGACAAAGGCCGACACGTATCTCGCACTAGGTGTTCGAGAGTTATGGTTAGTTGATCCGTCTAATGAGACGATCGAGGTACGTCGCGCTTATGAAGAGATAACATATTCGCACGGGCAGCGGGCCAAGTCACTCGTGTTGGAAGGATTTGAAGTATCGGTGAGCGACTTGTTTGCTGAGACTAGTTAGACAGGATTACAGGATTTGCAGGATCTTGTTCATCCTGCAAATCCTGTCATCATGGACCAACTACTGATTCCCTTGCTCGGTGGCCTTTGAGGTTTGGCGACGGTCGATGGTCTTTACCGGTGGGGCGGGCTTGGGGGGAAGCTTTACGGGTGTTTTGAGCTTCGCCATCGTTTCCGCTATCGCACGCTCGAGTTGTGAATCTTTGCCGGCGATTACCGATTGCGGATCGTTATCAACTTCGATATCCGGATCCACGCCGTAGCCTTCGATGATCCATTCGCCGGTCTTGCTCGCAAAACCCGACTCCGGAACGTTCACCACACCACCATCGATTAGTGAACCACGGTTCGAAATACCAACCACGCCACCCCACGAACGCTTGCCAATCAATGGTCCAAGTCCGGCTTCGCGGAACATCGCCGGGAAGATGTCGCCGTCTGACGCTGAATTCTCGTCGAGCAACGCCACCATCGGTCCGATAAATACGCCGTCAGGATACGTCGAAGCATCATCGTTGGTCCGCGAATAATTCACCGCCAACAATTTCCGGCGCAGCCGCTCGATCAGCATGCGCGAAACGTTGCCGCCGCCATTCGCACGCACGTCGACGATCAGCGCTTCTTTCTTCAGTTGCGGGTAGTACCACTTGATGAACTCGCGGATACCATTCGCACCCATGTCGGGAACGTGCAGATAGCCGACGCGTCCATTCGTCGCCTTCGAAACCATCTCACGATTGTGATCGACCCAATCGAGATAGATCAGGTTTTGCTCGTCAGTAATCGGCTTGTAAGAAACCGTGCGCGCACCCTGCATCGTCGGAGTCTTGTTGAGCGTGAGCTGCACCGGATTGTCAGCTTTGTTTTTGAGCAGACGATACGGATCGTCGTTCGCTTTCAACTCTTCACCATCGATCGCGAGCACGTAATCACCAACACTCGCATTCACGCCAACTTCCGTGAGCGGCGAGCGATAGATGTCTTCCGAATTATCACCTTCGAAGATCTTCGCGATGCGATAACGTCCGGCCTGCGCGTCAAACTCAAAACGCGCGCCCGGCAATCCAAATCGCGGCCGCGGCGGAATCTGAAAATCACCGCCGTCGATGTACGCGTGCTGCACCGTGAGCTCCGAAATCATCTCGCTGATCACGTAGTTGAGATCCGAGCGATGCTGCACATATTTCAAAAGCGGCTTGTACTGCTCGCGCAACGCAACCCAGTCGAAACCGTGCATGTTCGAAACATAAAACCAGTCGCGATAGCGCCGCCAAACTTCGTTGAAAATCTGGTTCCACTCTTCGGCCGGCACACGATCGACATACAGTCCATTCGTTGCCACCGCCTTCTTCGTTCGTTCACCTTGCGGCGTGGCGTCGTAGAGGCTGTAACCCGGACCTTGAGCGACAAGCACTTTCGAACCGTCTTCAGACAGCGTGTAACCACGAATATCGTCGACAAGCTGGGTCTCTTTGCGATCTTTGATCGAGTAGATGCGCAGCGAAGCATTGCGATCGCCCTGGCGACCGTAGTAAGAAGCGCCACCAACTACGTAAAGCAGATGTCCGGTTTTTGCAGACAGTCCGAAGTAGTTGTCAGCGCCAAGCGGAACACGCGCGACGCGATTCGTAATGTTATCGAAGTCGATATTCATCGTCGCGGGCGGCGGCGGCGGTTTGGGCGCCGCGGCTTCCGGTTTTGGTTCGGGTGTCTCGGCCGGTTTCTCTGCTGGTGGACCAGCGGGTTTCGGTCCATCTTCCGCAGACTTCGCGATCGTTACTTCATCACTCTCCGGCGGAAACGGATTCTTGACGTCTTTGCGCAACGCGAGTGCGTAGATGTAAGTCGGGCGATTCGTCGCGTAGTTGAATTCGATGTTTGAAAGCTGCGGCGCAAACTCCCTGTCACTCAGAAAGTAAAGGTAGTTGCCCTGCGGATCCCACGCCGGATTGTAGGAATTGAAGTAGTCGTCAGTAACGCGCCGGAGCTGGCCGTCATTCGCGCTCCAAACAAACACTGACTGAAACTGATTCTTATTCACCATCGAGAACGCCAGGAAGTTTCCGCGCGGCGACCAGATATAATCACGAATCTGTCCACGCGGCGTATCCGTCACTTCAGCGAGCTTGCGATCCGCGAGCGTGAGCACATAAAGCTTGCCGTCTTTGTCGCTGAACGCGATTCGTTTTCCGTCGGGCGCCCATTCCGGCGAGTAGCGCATCGCGGCTCCGCCGTGCGTGATCTGCTCCGCGGGTTTCGAGCCATCCTGCGGAATGAGATACAGCTCTTCTTCACCACTCTTATCGGAGATGAACGCGATCTGCGAACCATCGGGCGACCAACTGGGCCACTTATCATGCGCGCCGGATGATTCAGTCAAATTCCGCGTCGGGCCTTTTTCGATCGGCGCAGTGAAGATATCGCCGCGCGCGGCAAACAAAGCGCGCTCACCTTTCGGACTCAGACCAACTGCCTCGATCAGATTCGCTGCCGACACGCGACTCGGCCTGCTCCAGTTACCTTCAGCCGGAACGTTGATCGAAATCGGATTGCTCTTCTTCGTGCGCGCGTCCATCACGACGAGCTCGCCGTCCAACTCGTAAACGATCTGGCCTTCGTTGTCTGAGCTGGGCCAACGCACGTCCCACGATCGGCCGGTGGTGACTTGCGTCGTCCGTCCGCTCGACACGTTGTAAGTGTAGAGATTGAAGTGACCATCGCGATCTGAGTTGTAGAAGATCTGGTCGCCAATCCACATCGCATCACGTGTGGCGCGCGGGCCTTCGGTGATGCGCTTCGCGGCACTGGTGCTCAGATTGAAGATGTAAAGCTGATTCGCCTGGCCGCCGCCGTAACGTTTTTCCGAGCGGAAGTCGCGCGACTGTGGCGAGTAAACGATCTCGTCGTTGTTGGGCGAGAAGTCGCCGGAACCGGCGGTAGGCATCGGGAGGGGCGTCGATGGACCACCGTCGATAGAAACTGTGAACAGACGCGCGATCGGAAGTGACCAGGAGTCGCGCAACGAGCGGAAGATGATGCGCTTGCCGTCTTTGGACCAGCCAAACACCTGGTTGTCCCAGCCCCAGCGCGGCGCGAGTGGTCCTTTTGCCGGATAGAAAGTCAGTTGGCGCGGCTCGCCGCCGGAAGTCGGAACGACGTAAACCTGTTCGTCGCCGTCGTACTGGCCGGTGAAAGCGATCCACTTTCCGTCAGGGGAGAACTTCCCGAAGACCTCGACGCCCGGGTGCGACGTCAGACGCTGGGCGGTGCCGCCGCTGGAAGGCGCTGTCCAAAGGTCGCCCGCGTAAGTGAAAACGACGCGGTCGCCGCGAATGTCAGGGAACCGCAGTAGCTTGGTTTGGGAGTACGCCGTGATTGAGAAGACAAAAATACCAGCCAGGGCAAGGAGTTTCTTAGTAAACAAGGGAAATCCTCCAGGAGTATCCACAGATTACGCAGATTGCACAGAAACTTATGCCGGACAAATCTGTGTAATCTGTGGATGGTTTTTACTTCCGATTTTTGAACGCGTCGTTCAATTCTGTGTGTCTACTGGTTAACACCACCGGACGGCCATCTATTAACAAATACTTTATGCGGGTGCGAACTTCGAGCAAATCGCCGTCAGTCACGACCAGGTTGGCCATCTTACCGACCTCGATCGAGCCCAAACGGTCGGCCACGTTCAAAATCTGGGCGGGGTAAAGCGTGACTGACTTGACCGCGTCGGCTTTGGAGAGCCCGAAAGCCGCTGCCATTCCCGCGTACTGCGCCAGGTTTCTGACTTCCGGACCGGCGTCGCCAGTGGAAATGCAGAAACGCACGCCGGCCTGCTGAAGTTTCGCCGCATTCTCATAAAGTGAGTCATAGGCGTCGTCTTCGCGGCTCGGAAGCGAAAAAATCCCGGTCAGGATCACGGGAACGTTCTTCTCTTTCAACAGGCTCGCGACCTTCGAGGCATCGTTCCCGCCCAGAATGATCGCCTTGAGCTTCATCTCGTCCGCGAAACGAATCGCGCCGCGGATCTCGGCTTCACGATCGGCACGAAAGATCACTGGCTGCTCGCCGCGAACGTACGGCACGAGCGGCTCGAGCACGACGTTGCGGTCCGGGCGTGGCAGCGACTTGTCTTTCGCGTAAGCATCCTGCGCGCGGCCGTAAGCTTCGGCGTCGCGCAGCATCTTCCGAATCTGCTCGACCTGGCGCTCGTTTGCGGTCAGCGTCTCGGCGAGATTTGCAGGTTGCTGGAAGCCGCCGCCGAAACCACCGCCGCCGAAGCCGATGCGTGGATAGTTGATCACGAGTGCGGCTTGGGGAACGACGGCCATCTCTTTTGGCGATGTGCCGAGCAGGTTGATCAGCGCCGCCTGGCCGGAGATCAGGCCCCCGGTTGGAGCGGTCAGCGTGTTGGTGATGCCTTCGACGCGCGTGACACCGATGTGTGCGCTGTGTGGGTTGACGGCGCTGATGGCTTTGGCGTTCGGGTTGAACTCGCCAACCTCAGACAGATCGACAGTTCCGTTCGCGCCCTGCGGGACCTCGACGAGGCCCATGTTTGTGCCGGCGTCGATCATGCCGGGATAGACTGACAAACCATGGCCATCGATCATCTGCGCGCCCGCGGGAACGGATACGTTTGTGCCGACTGCTTCAATCTTGCCGTCGCGGATCACGACGGTGCCGTTCTCGATGTCCGGACCGCTGACCGTAACGATGCGCGCGTTACGAATCGCGAATGTGCCGCGCGGCGGCAGCACGCCCTGCTGCATGGTCGGGTTGCCGATCTGCTGCGCGAGTACGGAACCGGCACAAAGGATTAGAGTCAGTAGGATCTTCACGTATTTTTCTCCCGCAACGGCGCCACGGCGCAGCGTAATATTCTCCCGTTGCGCCGTAGCGCCGTTGCGGGAGAAATGTCTTTGAATGGAGTTCACGGCTTCTCAACCTCCGCGTCATCCTCGTGACCACTGGGACGCCGGCGGGGAGTTTGCGGTGATTGACCGCGTGCCGGTGGCTTGTTTGGCTCAGCCTGTTCGAGCGTCGCGCGCTCTTTCGCAAGCGCCGCACGTTGCGCGAGGTCCTTTTCGCGATCGAAATAAATATCGCCGTCGATGAACGTCGTATCGACGCGCGAATAAACACTGAACGGATGCCCGTTCCAAATCGCGAGATCCGCATCCTTGCCGACTTCGAGCGAGCCGACGCGTTCCTGAATACCGAGCTGAATCGCGGGATTGAGCGTCACGAGTTTCAGCGCCTGTTCTTCCGTCAGGTCGCCCCAGTGCATCGCTTTCGCTGCTTCGATGTTCAACCGTCGCGCGCGCTCATCCGAGTCGGAGTTCATCGATACGACTACGCCGGCGCGCGTCAGGATCGCCGCGTTGTAAGGAATCGCGTCGTAAGCCTCGATCTTGTAGCCCCACGAGTCGGCGAAGATCGACGCGCCCGCGCCGTGCGCCGCGATCTCTTTCGCGACTTTGTAACCCTCGAGCACGTGCTGGAAAGTCTTGATCTTGAAACCAAACTCGTCAGCGATATTAATCAGCATCAGGATTTCACTCGCGATGTAGCAGTGCGCGTGAACGTAGCGCTTGCCTTCGAGAATCTCGACGAGCGGCTCGAGTTGCAGATCGCGGCGCGGCGGCACCAGGTTCTTGTCTTTCTTCACCGCCTCGCGATACTCGTCCCACGTCCGCTTGTAATCACGCGCGCGCACGAACGCGTCGCGAATCGTTTCTTCAACGCCCATACGCGTGCTTGGATAGCGGCGCGGGACGCCCGGCAGGTTGGGTCGGCTCGACTGCTTCACGTTCTCGCCGAGCGCAAACTTGATTCCCGGCATCGCGCCCGGAAACAAAAATTCGCTCGCCGGGCGGCCGTATTTGATCTTCACGACGGTGTTCAGTCCACCGATCGGATTCGCAGAGCCGTGCAGTAAGTTGAGCGTCGTGACACCGCCAGCCAGCTCACGATAAAGATCGACGTCGGTCGTGTTCAGCACGTCTCGCGTGCGCACCATCGAGGTGACGGAGAGTGTGCCTTCGTTGATCGTGTCGAGCATCGAGTGTGAGTGGCAATCGATGATGCCGGGCATGACGTACTTCCCGGTGGCATCGATCACGCGCGCGTTCGCGGAAGCCTTGAGGTTCTTGCCGATGGCGGCGATCTTGCCGTTACGCATGAGCACGTCGGTGTTCTGAAGCGTGCCTTGCGTGACGGTGAGCACGGTCGCGTTGCGGATCAGAGTCTCGGTTTGTGCGTGCGCGGTTAGGGCAAACGTGCCGAGGATTATTAGAAAGACAATTAGGCGTTTCATTGTTTACTCCATTGAAGAGTATTTCTCACGCAGCGGCGCAACGACGCAGCGCCGTTGCGCGGCCGCGTGAGCAAAACTAATTTGGCCGCGTGGCAGTGAATGTTCCTGGCGCGGCGCCGACGATCGTGACGTTTCCGCGAATCTGGTTGTTCGCGAGATTGCCGGTGAATGTCGCTTCTTTTGTTTGACCTTCAACATTCACAGACACCGTAAACCGCACCTCGCCGGTGTTCGACGCCGATCCATTCGAGATCTCTCCCGCTCCGAGCGGACCCGAGATCGATCCCGTGACGCGCTCTCCTTCCTGTTGCAACGTCAAACTGATCGTGCGGTCGCCCTGACCCAAATTAATGACGACAGTCCACATTCCCGCTAGACTGTTTCGCCCCTGAGGTGGACCGCCCGGAGCTGCCGGCCTGACATCAATTGGCCGCCCATCGATAAACACGTGCGTGATGCGACTGTTTCGCTCAAACAGATCTCCACGCGTGACCGTCAGGTTCGCGATCTTTCCCACCTCGATCGATCCGAGCTGGTCCTTAACACCGAGGATCTCAGCCGGCCAAATCGTAAACGCGCGCAAAGCATCGAGCGGCTGAAGCCCACTCTCAATCGTCTTGTTTGCATTACTCAGCAGGTCAGAAGCATTTGTCATCGAGCCTGATTCAAACGCGAACCGAACGCCCGCCTTCGCGAGCTTGCCCGCGGTTTGCTGTGCTTCGACGCGCTCGCGCAAAACTCGCAACGGCTCGGGATCAGCTTCCGGCAGCGCGGCAGTCGTGCGTCGCGGCAAATTGAGCGACAACAACACGGGCACGTCCTGTTTCGCCAATCGCTCCGCGACTTTCTCCGCTTCCTGCCCGCCCGCGATGATCAGTTTCAACTTAAACTCACTCGCGAGATCCAGCGCCCGAGTGATCTCGCGCTCGCTGTTAGCAACCATCACCACCGGCATGCGTCCATCGACAACCGGAATCAGCGCCGCGAGCGATCGATCCGTGTCGGGACGGCGCGTGCCTCGCGGGTTGCGCTCGTAACTCTGCATCGCGTCGCGATAGCGTTGCGCGTCGAGCATCATCTGTCGCAGCGTTGAAAACACACCCATCAGCGATCCGGGATACGCGCCGGTTCGCAGCGGCGTGAAACCGACGTGCATGGCCACAGGCGAACGAACGATCATCTGCTGCGGCGTGTCGCCCGAAAGATTGATCAGCGCCGACTGGCCCATCCAGATACCTGAGCGCGGCAACGTCAGCGCGGTCGTGACGCCGGCGCTGCGCCACGACTCGATCTCGTTTCCGCCCGGACGGATCACGTCTTCAACCATCACTTCCGGTTGCAGTCCGGCAGGCTGAGTCGAGTTTGGACCACTCGGTGGTCGCGCCTGTTGTTGTTGCAGAAGGAAGAAACCGCCACCACCGCCGCCGCCCGGAGAAGGACCAGGCGCCGCTTCCGGCAACGCGAGATTTGTGTACGAGTCGATCAAACCCGGATAGACGGTCAAGCCAGTGCCATCGATCACGCGAGCGTCGGGCGGCGGGCTGGCGTTTGCGCCCGCGGCAACAATCAACCCGTTGCGAATCACGACTGTGCCGCGCTCGATCACTGGTCCGGAGACAGTGACGATGCGAGCGTTGGTGATCGCATAAGTATCGATAGCACTGCGTTGGGCGTTGAGCGGGTTAACGACAAGAAGCAACAGCAGGGTCGCGACAAGAAGGCGCGAACGGACTTTTGGCATAGGTAACCAAATCCCCATCGTCTAATTTTTGCGAAAAGCAGAGGTAAGTTGGTGAAGATTAGCACACGGATTTAACGGATCAAAGCCACGGATTTGAACGGATATGAAGTAATCCGTGTAAATCCGGGCTTGAGATCCGTCTGATCTGTGTTACCGGTTCGTGCCGCCGGCTCGTTTTCTGGCGTTTGCGTTGGCATTTGCATTTGCGTTGGCGTTCGCGTTTGTGTTGGCCTGTACCTTTAGCTCGTTTCTGACGCTCTTAACACCGTCGACAGCTTTCGCTACGGCTTCGGCGCGCGCTTTCTGGGCTGCGCTCGCCACCGTGCCGCTCAGCGTCACCACATCGTTATCGACGTCGACATTGATCGTCGAATCGCGAAGATCGTCCGCCGCCGCGAGATCGAAGCGCGTCTTTATCCAAAGCCAGGTGTCGTTGGCGCCAGTGCCGACTTTGCGACCCGACTCCTTCGCCTCGCGGTTGTATCGTTCTTTGTTTGCCTCATAATCCGAGCGCGTCGGCGCTCTGTTGCTGTTCGTGTTGGCAACGGGCGTTGCGGTTGGTGTCGCGGTTGCGGTCGTATTCGCGTTTCGATTGGCGGTCGCGTTCGAGTTTGCGGTGTTATCGCAACCGGGCAGTAGTACCGCAAGCGCGGCTAAAGCTATGAATCCTGTGATTCTGCGTCTCATCAAATCTCCTCCTTAAAAGTGAACACACACAATCCAAGTTCGGAAAACATACGTTGGTGGAGGAGGTGAGCAAACGGCGAGCCGAAATGAGACGCGGTGACAGGATTGAAAGATTTACAAGATATTTACCACTTCACTGTTCCCTCTTTGGTGGTGTCGATCTCGGCGACTGTCGGCACGTCGCCGAAGAGATAGCCCTTGATGTTGTCGAACAGGAACGTTTGCGCGTCAGGATTGGTGAGATCGAGACCGTAGTGGTTGATGATCTGTGTCTGTTTTTGCAGCCAGCCGCTCCAGCAGGGCTGGCAGATTTCCGCCGCGATGCGCTGGCCGAGCTCGTTGGGGAAAGGCGCGAACGTAAGAGCCGGGCGCTTCTCGCCGCAGTGTGTGCATTTGATTGTGTCAGGCATGAGTTACTCCTTGTCCTTGTGCAGCTTTGATCGCCGCAATATTATCATCGTCCTTCGGCTTGAATAAGCCGATCGGGCGCACGTCGCGGTGGCGGATGATTCCGTTCGCGTCGATCACGAAAACTGATCGCGCCACGCGTCCCGGAATCAGCGAGCGAGCGCCGTAAAGTGTCGACACGGCGCCATCAGAATCTGACAGTAGTCGCAACGGCAGCTCGTGATGCTCGGCAAACTTTTTGTGCGACTCGACCGAGTCACCCGAGATGCCAACTACTTCCGCGCCGGTCGCGATATAGTCGTCCCAACGATCGCGCAACGAACACATCTGTCTCGTGCACACCGGCGTTTCGTCGCCCGGATAAAAAAGCAGCACGACGACTTTGCCGCGATGATCGGACAAGCGCCACTCGCCGCCGTTTCCATCTTTCAGCGTGAAATCGGGCGCGGGCGTGTTGACGGTAGCACTCATGATTCAATCAGCTCGGCAAGAATGTTGAGCGCTTCCTCAACTTCCTCGTCCGTATTGAAGAAGTGCGGCGACATGCGCAAGCCAGCGCTTGGCCGCGAGTCAACAAAAACTCTTCTCTCCGCCAGGCGCTCAACCATCACCGGCGCATCTTTGACGCCGATCATAACCGATCCGCCGCGTTGGCTCTTCTCGCGCGGCGTGTTGATGGTCCAACCACGCTCCGATGCGAAATCGATCATTAGCTGCGTGCGGCGCTCTGATTCGGCGGCCGTGTCAGCAACGCCGACGGCTTCGATGATCTCGAGCCCCGGAATCGCTGAGTAGAGCGCGGGAATGCTGGGCGTGCCCTGCGCAAAACGTCGGACGGAGCGCGCGTAACGCATCGGCGCGTGGGCGAAGTCGAAAGGTGAATCGTGTGCGACCCAGCCTGTGAGCCGGGGTCGCAGATCTCTTTGTAGATCGGGGCGGACGTACAGGTAACCGCACGATGGACCACCACACAGCCATTTAATCGTGCCGCCGATCAGAAAGTCGACATCCCAGCCTGCGGCATTAAGTTGCAAGACACCGGCGGACTGGTAAATGTCGAGCAGCACGAGTGCGCCTTTTGCATGCGCGTGCTCGACGATCGCGCGCGCGTCGATGCGATATGAGCTGCAATAAGACGTGTGCGCGAGCGCGACGAGGGCTGTTTCGTTGTCGATCGCGTCGAGGATACGCTCGAGCGGCACTGAGATGTTGTCACTCGAAGGAACGACTTCGACGCGCGCGCCGATCTGTCGCTGCGCGTCCCAGAAGTATTCCATCGAAGGAAAGTCGAGCGCAGTCGTGACGACCTTGCTGCGGCCCTTGTTGAAATCGAAACAGGAGGCGACAGTCGCCATCGCGATTGATGCGTTCGGCTGAATCTGAACCGAGCCGGGCTCACCGCCGAGAATCCCCGCGATGCGATCGCCGACGAGGCGCGAGAGCGTCCACCAGCTCGTGGCCCATGCGTCTTCGCTGGTGTGATGTTCCCAGGCATCGATGTAACTGAGCATCGACTCGCGCGCAGCCCGCGGCACCGGGCCGAGGCTGTGACTAAGCAGATGAATGCCCGAAGCCAGAGTCGGGAATTCATCGCGATGCCTGTTTGCGATCATCTTATTAGACAGGATGACAGGATTTACAGAATGTACAGGATAAGAATCTTGTTAATCTTGTTAAATCCTGTAATCCTGTAAAACTCTTTCTAAACCGAGGGCGTCCTTGGACAGACTTTCGAACACCCCCTTTGCTTCATCTCCAATCGGCGGATCGTGACGCTCTTCGCGTATGGCAGCCAATATCTCGCCCGCGACGAATTCCTTCGTCATCTTCGGCACGTCCGCGCCTTTGCTCATGTCGGTATCGATCGTCGTCGGCATCACGGTAATCACACGAACGTTATGCTCAGACAAGTAAGCTCGCATCGCCTGGCCCAACGACAACAGCGCCGCCTTCGTCGCGCAGTAAGTCCCGACAATCGGCAGATTCACTTTCGCGAACGCGGTGGCAACATTAACAATCACGCCATCGCGCTGCGCGATCATCCCGGGCGTGACTGCACGCGTCACGCGCAACACGCCGAGATAGTTCACCGCGATTTCTTCCTGCACGGCGGCGAAGTCCATCGTCAACGGATTGCCGAATCCCGCAATCCCGGCGTTGTTAACGAGAATATCAATCGCGCCGAGATGCACGAGCTCTTCGACGTCATCCGCTATCGTGACGTCCAACTGCACCGGCGTCACACGCGCAGACTTCAAAGCTTCTCGATCTTCAGGCTTGCGCGCACCCGCGATCACTTCGCTCGCGCCCGCATCGACAAACGCCGCGACGAGTGCGCGCCCGAGCCCGCGACTCGCTCCCGTGATCAGCACTCGTTTGCCTTCAATCTGCATGTGCGCCAACTTTCGCAGCGTCATCATCGCGCTGTCCGCGAGCGAGTTGATACAAAATCGCTCCAATCACTCCCCACACGATGATCAATTCAATGCTCGTCAACGACTGTCCACTGATCCGCTCTCGTAGCGTCTGCGTGCTCAACACCACCGCGTCCTGCCGCAACTGGATCACGATCATCAGCCCCATCGACAAGAGGGAGACGATCGCTGCCGCCTGCTGCAAACGGTGCGACAAGCTGATCTTGATCTCACTCGCAAGCGACGGGTTCAGACGAGGGAGGAGCAAAAATACTAAGCTATGAATGAAATAAAGCACGACGAGGGCAAAAACTGCAACGTTCAACGCGAGTGAAAGCTGTCCGCTGATGAGCAAAATCGCGCAGCAGATGAGCGTGAGCGTTAGCGCGCGTATCGGCGTCGCGGTCGCTTTGTTGATGAAACCGAGCCAGCGCGGCGCCAGACCGTCTTCGACAAACATGATTGCGAGTCGTGAAGGAACGAAGATCGTGCCGTTGAGCGCGGTCATGATCGCGGCGATCGCGCCTATAGTGACAAACATCGCAGCGCCTGCAGGTAAGTAGATCGACGCGACTTCAGCCATCGGCGCACTGCTCGCTTGCAGTCGTCCACCGGGCAGCGCGCCAAATGAAACGATCGAGGTGAAGACGTAGATCAGCGCGGTGACTGTGATCCCTTTCAAAAGGATCTTCGGCAAACGGCGCGTGCTGTCTTTCACTTCGCCGGCGGTTTGCGCGATCGACTCGAAACCGGCGTATGCGAAAAATAACGGCAAGAGGCTCGCGCCAAAACCACTCGTGCCGTGCGTAAAAAACGGTGCGTAGTTTTCACTGTGAAGCACAAACAAACCGGGGACGATCAGCACGAGCAACGCGAGCAGCTTCAACGCCGACATCAACACCTGGAACCGACCAAACCAGCGAATGCCGATCACGTGGATCAAATAAAAGATGACGAGTGCGGTGAGCGCGAGCGGTAGTCGAAACCGCTCGAGGCGATTGCCGCTGAGGGCGATGATGTAACCCGCCATCGCGTTGGCGAGATACGCGCCCGCGCCGATGTAGGAAATGATCTTGAGCCACGAACCGACATATGCGAGTCGAAAGCCGCCGACGGTTCGCGAGATGTGCAGATACTCGCCGCCGGGTTCGCGACCGAGCGGTGTCGAGAGATACGCAGCATACGGGATCGAAGTCGCAAGAATCGCTGGTGTGAGGACGAGATAACCGAGAATCACGCTTGGACCAGTCAGCGCCCACGCCTGGCTCGTGACCTGAAAAATGCCCGCGCCGATCAGTATGCCGATTACGGTGGCATACGATTCAAGCGTACCCAGATCGCGCCGCAGTTTCATGGTAGTTTTAACCACAGATTACACGGATTAAATTCGCGGATTCAGGACTTTCTCGGCGCTTTCAACGCCAACTACCGGCAGCTTCGTTGAATCGATCAACCCGAGTTGCGCGAGCACGGACGCCTGGTCCCAGTAGATGTGCTCGTGCGCGAGCTTGCCGTCGCGGAAGTGGACGATCACGACGAGCGCTACCTTGACGTGTTTGCCCGTCGGCTCAACACCCGGCAACATCCAGTCCATCTTGATCGTGTGCGTAAACTCAAACACCATCTCATCAACGACGCGATCGACACCGATCGTGCGCGACACGGGCGTCATAGCCGTGTCAGGCGGCATCTGTGGGATGAAGTCGGTCGAATAGAATTGGCGCAGCTCTTCGTGCCCGACGCCGCCAGTCATCACCGGCACGTGATTGACGTAAGCATCGGCAACCATCGTCTCGAGCGTGTCGTCGGTGTTGCGCGTCGCGAACTCGTATTTCACGTGATCATCCCAGCGCTGCGAGAGCGTCTGCTGTGCTGAAGCGCAACCTGCACCCGCGAGATTACTGACAAAAAATTCGAGCGTGCGAAGGTTCGCGAGCTCTGCCGCAGCGGCGTCGTAGTGCTCACCGCCGGTGCGTGCGAAGGCATGGTCGGCTTCGGGGTAATCGTGAATCCTCGCTTTCGCATCGAGCGCGGCATGAATCTGCGCCTGCGCTTCCGGCAGACAAAACTTGTCGAGCCCGGCGATATGCAGCATCAACGGACTGTTCAGGTTCTTCGCTTCGTCGAGACTGTTTTCGATACGGACGCCGTAATAGCCAACCGCCGCATCGGGTTTGAATCGCACTGACAACAGGTAGGCGAGCTTTCCGCCGAGGCAAAAACCGACGGCGCCCACGCGTCCGCTGCACGCCGTGTGCTTTCGTAAGTGTTCGAGCGTCGCCGCAGAGTCTTCAATAGCCTTCGCCTCATCGAGCTGTTGATAAAGATCGAGCGCGCGTTTCCAATCGTCGCCTTTGTCGGTGAGCTCGATGTTCGGCTGGATGCGCCAGAACAGATCCGGCACGAGCGCGACAAACCCGTGCGCCGCATACCAGTCCGCAACATCACGCAGGTACTGATTGATCCCAAAGATCTCCTGAAGCACGACGATGCCTGGTCCATACCCACTCGCCGGCAGCGCCAGGTACCCGTCAAACTCCCCACCATCGAAGGCTTTGATTTTAATCATAGGTATCCACAGATTACACAGATTACACAGAAGCAGACAAGAATCGATCTAGTCTGTGTAATCTGTGTCATCTGTGGACCAGTTCTCCGCAACCCACTTCTTGCCCGCCTCGCACACGCTGAGAAAGTTGCACATGCGGCAGTGAGGCGCGGTCTTGACCGGAAAATTCGCCGGGTCGGAAGAGAAGATCGTGCGCTGCATGCCTTCATCGACGGCCTGCTCGCAACGGGCAGGCTCGAGCAACTCATCCGCGAGATGCACCTCGACATTTGGATCGAGAAAATGCAGCGTCACGCGAACATTCGTGCCCGCAAGCGATGGCAACAACTCACGCACGGCAAGCGCGTATGCCTGCATCTGTAACTGGTAATCCTCAGCCGCAGTCTTCAATGCCTCTTCAAGCGACGGATGACGATTGACCGGCTGTGGCGGACCTTCATCTTCAAAATCAAACGCGAATTGTCCGCCTTTCGGCGCGCGAATCCGCGGAGCAGGCAGCGCGCGGGGAGTTTCGGATTTGTCGTAGACGATGCGGTTTGTTTTGAAGTCGATGATCTCGATCTCAGAATCTGTGATCAGGAGCTTGTCGATGATGCCGTTGAGAACTCCGAGGCGGCGCCGCAAACGAAAGCTGAGCTCGCTCCATAGACCTTCAGCGCCGGCCGGACGTGGTGAGTAATGCTCCGCGATCTTCGGCACCGCCTCGACACGCTTGTAAACGTCGCTCGCGAGATAATTCTTCGCGAGCGGCAACATCGCTCTGATTGCAGCTTCGTGATCGATCTCGACGAAGCGATCCGAAAGCTGCGCCTGCCGCAAACGCAGGACTTCGTCGAAACTAGTTCGCAGACATTCTTCGACGCTCTGGTTAGGCGTGTAGCGCTCGCAGAAGCGATGAATCACCGAACCTTTCAGAGTCGCAGTCAAATTTGCCGGTGGCTCGGGCGCTTCGGCGTTGTTCCAGACCGCCATCTGGTCGGCAGCCGGTAATTGCAACACGCGATCGAAATAATATTGACGCGGACAGCGCTGGTAGTTGATCAACTGCGTGACACTGAAACGATGAATCGCGTTGCCACTTTGCTGACCGAACGGCTTAATCAGCGGAAAGGCCTCGGCCAGCGAGTCGGCCGAATGCATGCTCGTCTGCGGCGGTTGTTCCGGCTGCGGCTCAAACTCATCGGGCGGCTCGTCGGCGAGATTCATCGTGAGCTGTAACTGAACATCGTCATCCAAATCGATAACGTCACTCGCTCGCCTGTCGTGCAACTCCAACGACTGCCAGATCCACTTCAACCAGGAGTCGTTGTTCGACCCTAACTTCGCAACGTCTTCCGTCACGCCCGAGAAGATCAAACGATCTTCAGCACGCGTCGCGGCGACATAAAGCAGCCGCATGCTTTCAAACTGCTCGCGCCACGCGTGTCGCTTCTCGAAATTGCTGAACGTGCAACCGGCGACGAGATTGCCGCGACCATCCGGCACTTTCAACGTCAATCCCTGATGACGATCGAGCAGCACCCAGTTGTCAGTCGCGACGCGCGAGAGCCGTTGCAAATCGGGAATGATCACGACCGGAAACTCGAGTCCTTTCGCCTGGTGAATCGTCATCAGTCGCACCGCATCCGCAGCCTGGTCTATCTGGCCTTCGCTCTCGCGACTGCCGATCGCCTCAAACTCTTCGACGTAACGCACGAAGTCGCGAATCAAGTGCGTTCCCGAGCTTTCGAAACGGGCCGCAAGCGTGAAAAGGCGCTCGACGTTGGCGAGACGTTGCGCGCCATCATAGTTCGCCGCCACGACAGTCATGTACTCCGACTCCTCGACCGCGTAACGCAGCAGATCCTGGATCGGATAATGATGACGTCGATCGACCAGCTCGCCGATCAACTTCGCCGCGCGATCGAGTAGCTCGTGCTCCTCCGGACTGATGAACGCGATCTCCTCGTGATGACGCAACGCCGCGTAAAGCGGGCGCGTCGCGGAGAATCCATGCAAGGGCTCTTGAACGTCATTCACTAGCGGCGCGCAACGCAAACCGAGCAAAGCGTTGTCAGAAAGACCGCAGAGCGGCGAACGCAACACCGCAGCGAGCGCGATCTCGTCAGTCTTGTTATCTAAGAAGCGGAGCAGTTGAATGAGATCGGTGATCTCTTCGCGCTCATAGAACCCACGGCCGAGCACGGTTTGATACGGAATGTTTGCGCGACGAAAAACCGACTCGTAAATAGACACCTGCGTCATCGCGCGGAACAGTAGCGCGATGTCGCCATACTTGATTTTGTCGGGACCTTGAGTGAGCGCGAGGATGCGACGCGCAAGCTGCTGCGCATCGAGCACGCGCGAATCCTGCTCGGCCCACGGATCGTCTTCGAGCGAGGGCTTCGTCGTGACCAGCAGCTCGACGAGTGGACCATCATCCCGCAACTCGCGCTTCGGCTCACTCGGCTCGTGCTTCACGTAACCGAGTTGGTCCAGGTTTTTATATTCACTCGCCGGGACATCAACCGGAATTTGAAACAACCGCGCGAAGAGATAATTGAAGAACGCGATCAGCGGCGGCTGACTGCGGAAGTTCAACTGCAATGCCTTCTCTTCACCACGTGCTGCGAGCAGGATCGCGGTCATCTCGCGAAATACGTCAACGTCCGCGCCGCGGAAACCGTAGATCGACTGCTTGCGATCGCCGACGATGAAAAGGTTCGCAGGGCGACGATCTTTCGAGAGCGCCAGACGTTCGAGCAACACACGCTGCACGGCGTTCGTGTCCTGAAATTCGTCAACGAGAAAGAACCGGTAACGTTCCGAGGTACGCGCGATTACCTCCGGACGCTGCAACAGCTCGAGCGTGCGCAATTCGAGATCGTCAAAATCGAGCGCCGAGAGTTTCTGCTTCTCTTCGTTGAGTCGCTGATCGACGCGCAGCAACAAATTGACCATCTCGAGCGCGTACTGCCGCGCAAACAGATCGAGACAAACCTGCGGCACGCGCCCCTGCAACCCCTTTTCCCAAACGAGCGTGTCGAGCGCTTTCACGTGATCTGCCACGGGCGCGCGAGCCTGCGGTCGATGCGCGCGGAAATTCTCGACGAGACGGCAGAAGTCCGGAAGCGTTTCGTGTGACGGAATGGACTTCAACAACTTCTGCGCTTCAGTCCACGCGGCGAGCACTTCCGCCTGGTTCGTCATCGAGGCTTTCGTCGTGCGACGAATGCCGAGAAATTCAGCCATCAAGCGTTCGAGCTCTGCGAGCGCCGCGGCGTGATCTTCTTCGGTCGCGTGTACGCGTGCCGTCGCGAGCGCCAGATCTTCGAGGCCGAGCCCCTGGCCGCGCGCTTCTCGATACAGTTGGGCGAGGGCGGCAGCTAATCTGCTACGTCCGACGCCCAACGTCAGCCGCGAGATCTCGACGTGGCCGCTGCTGATGAACTCGGAAAGAACTTCCTCGACGATCAATTCGAGCATCATCGCCGCGCGATGTTCGTCGAGGAGTAGAAACTGCGGATCGACGCGCGCCTCGATCGGAAACTCGCGCAGCAGTCGCGCGCAGAAGCCGTGAATCGTCGTGATCACGGCGCCATCGAGCGTGCGTTTGTAGTTGAGCCAGCGGCGTCGTTCTTCCTCGTTGGCGATGCGCAGCATCTGGTTGAGCTCGCTGCGCAGGCGCTCGTGCATCTCATTGGCTGCGCGATTGGTGAAGGTGATCGCGACAATCTGATCGATTGATAGACTGTGTTCGCGGAGAATGTGGACGTAGCGCTCAACGAGCACCGTCGTCTTGCCAGAGCCCGGCCCCGCCGTGACAGAGATGTGCTTTTCGATCTCGTACGCGGCTGCGGCTTGTTCTGGTAACAGGATCCTTTGGGTAGACATAAAACTCGCGCAAATAACAGAACCGAGCGCGGTAGCGCCGGGTCAACGTCCCCAATCACGCCTCATGGTAGGGTTGACCCGGCGCTACCGCGCTCGGTTCTGTGCTTTCTATCAATGCGATCGCGATCGTAGCGACAGACGGCGCTGTAGTCGCAGAAGCGGCACGTCTTCAGGCGCTCTGAAGGATCGACGATGAAGCGTCCCGCGCGGATGCCGTCGAGAAATTCCCAGATGCGTGCCGTCACTTGCTCGCGGATCCTCGTCCAGTCTTCATCGGTGAACACTGAATTTTTTGCGCGCAGGTTAAGGTAGTCTAACTGGCTCGCGCGATATAGACCCTTGTTGCGTCGATCCTGACCACCACGAATTATGTAGTAACCACCGCCGGCGATCGGCTGGTCCGGCAGGATCAGTTTCTCGAGCGCTTCGAGATAGATCGGAAGCTGCAGGCTGCGGCCCGAAATGATGTCGCTGCGACTCGATCCAGTCGAGAGCTTGTAGTCGTAGGCGATGATCGTGTCGTCTTCAGCAACGTCGACGCGATCGATCTGTCCGCTGATCTTGATCGTCTCTTCACCGACGAACGTTTTGCGCGTCAGCTCGAGCGGCTCTTCTTTCGAATCCGGATCTTTCGCCGCTGACTTCATGCCGCCGAACGCGACTTCAAAATACGACGGCAAAACCTGCTGGCCTTCCGCCGACTCCTGCACTTCCAGCTCGTACAACAGCACCTGGTCCAGAAGTATCTTGCGAATCTCGCGATCGATCTTCCAGATCTGGCGATTGAGCGGCGGCACGATGCGCTCGTGTTCGTCAAACACAGCATCAGCAATGTTCGCGAGTTCTTTTTGCAATTTGCGGCGATCGAGCTGGTGCAGTGGCTCGCGACGATGGCGCTCGAAAAAGCGACGCAGAATATCGTGCAAAAGCTTTCCCGCATCGATCGCCTGCAGGTCGAGCGCCGCTTCACCGCGCGGCTCGAGTCGCAACACGCGCTGCGCAAAGAAACGATAAGGACAGTTGCCGTAAACACTCAGACCGCTGGCGCTGTGAATGTAATCTGATCCGAACTTCAGCTTAGTAAGGTGCAACAGATCCGGATCGGTGATCTCGCCATCGTACATTCCGAAGTATGGACCAGCTCGCTCACGCTCGATCTCGATGCGACGCAGCGCAGCCTTACTCAAAAACCCGTCATTACGCGCGAGCGTCAGCAGTCGCATGATGCGCGGCTGCGGCAACAAACTGCCTTTCGCGCCGCGATGCAGGTGACGTTCCTGCTGGCGGACGAGACCGACCTTCATCTCGGTTGTCGTCGAGGCGTCGTCGAGGTTCTTGCCGTCGTAATCGCGGCGGATGATCTCGGTTTCAAGCCGGCGTGGCGCGATCGCGCGCCGCAGCTCGTCGATGTAATAAGAAGCGACCGTTTCCGAATCGTCGCCGAGCATCAGCGGGCGCGTAAGATACAAACGCTCCGTGGCGCGACACGCACACTGATAGAAATAGTGTTCTTCTTTCAGCAGCGTATTGGGCGAGATGTCTTCGAGCGTCAGCCCATACTCTCTTAAGCGATCGCGCTCTTCGTGCGGGTAGATCCAGTCGCGCGACGCGCTCAAAGGGAAACCGCCTTCGATCAACCCGGCGATGAACACCGCACGAAAGCGCAGGCCGCGCACGTCAGTCGCTTCGAGCACTCGCAAACCGTTGCGATCGGGCGCGCCGAAGATTTGCGACTGTGCGTTGAGCGAGCGACGTACTTCCTGCAAAAACGTCGCGAGCCGCACGGTTCTTGGACCACCCGCCACGAGCTCGATGCTCTTGATCGCGGCGACGAACGCACGGCGCAACCCCTCAAGTGCGTTAAAGTTGAGCATCACTTGCGGCAGTTGCTTCTCGTCGGTCGAATGCTTCGCGGGCTCGGCTATTTGGTCGCGGAATCCCAGACGATCAAGAAGCCGCATCAGCTCGCTTCGTAACTGCGCCGGCTTGCCTTCGCGCGGCACGGCGTGCAGCAGCTCGGAAAATCGCTGGACCACGAGCGCAGTCCACGCGAGCGCCGCCGGGTGAACGTCACGTGATGGGCGTCGCTTCTTCTCGACGCCTTTGTCTTCGAGCTTCACGATTTCCGCGTTCTCGACGTTGTCGGCGATGTCGCGGTCGCGATCGTAGGCGCCGGGATCGATGTTCAGCAGCTCTT
>Ga0134121_10001479_pt1 | contig 22051 bp, 39 predicted proteins | sample KB301_FD_96463 | JGI IMG/M metagenome (GOLD analysis project Ga0134121, IMG submission 96463) | Terrestrial soil microbial communities without Nitrogen fertilizer from Kellogg Biological Station, Michigan, USA - KB3-0-1 | ecosystem: Environmental > Terrestrial > Soil > Unclassified ... | reverse complement strand
CCCAAGCTCAGCGATCCGGCCCACCATGACTAACGATTGCAACGAGAGTGTAGAGGCCGGGTTCGGTGCAGCGAATGGTTCGGCGCTCGATGCTGCACGCTTACTGGCCAAGGCATTCGCTGTCGAATGGCAAGGGACGCGCCGAGATACCTGCCACGCCATCGGAGAGAAGATGCTTGAACTCAACAGCGAGCAATCGTCCGTGGCATGGGCGTCACTCGCAGGCCATCTGATTCGTCTCGGTGAACGGGACATCCCGAAATTCATGGACGTGATAGCGGGTATCAACGCGGCGACTATGGTCGGTGTGGTGCGTGCGCCGAACGACCCAAGCTCGGCCCCATCCCCGTTCCGTGCGAGCCGCCCAACGCCGAAATCAGAGACCCCGCCAAATGAGTGCCACGCTTGAAAACCAGACCGTTCAGGCGGGGTTCTCTGCATTGAATGGTTATGCCGCTGGTCTTAGGCTCCTCGATTTGTTTTGCTGCGCTGGCGGAGCGGGCGAGGGATACAGGCGCGCTGGCTTCGATGTGACAGGCGTTGACATTGAACCGCAACCGAATAATCCGCACCATTTCATTCAATCGGATGCTCTGGAATACCTCGAAGCTCATGGCAGCGAATACGACGCGATCCACGCCAGCCCTTAAACACACGGAGCTACCATCCGAGGTCGTCTCGGACTTCCTTCCATGACCGCGTTGGCTCGTGCTTCCTGGCCTCGACCAACTCACGCCCCTCGGTTGCAAAGTTAAAAACCCGCCCGCTCCAATTTCGTCCCGTATAACCTGGCCGCATGACCGTAACGCTGGCGCCTTCTACGAGGGACACGCTGTTGCCCTTTGGTGGTTCAGAAATATCAATAGAAAAAAACATAAGTAAGCATGCGTGTTATTGTTTGGTCGGACTCGGATTTGGCGGGGGAATGAAATTGATTGGATTAACAGGCAATGGCCTGTCTTTAATTTTTTCTCCTGAAATCATTATCTTTACGGTATAGACGCCCGCCGATTGAAAGACCAATGGACCAACTGGAAAAGATGCGTCGACTACCTCGGAACCCGTAAACGCATAATCAGGCACAAGACCGACTTGGCCAACAACGTTGGCCAAAATTTCGGCTGTTTTTTCGTTTTCGATTCGCACCGCCACGGTCAACGGTTTTGACCTCCCTCGAATGTTGGTCAACAGTGGGGTGACCACAAATTGCGGAACAGCAAATGGAAAGGTAGGCGACTGGTATTGGATGAAATGTGCCAATAAAAGACACCTTGCCCGTTCCCATTTCTCGGATTGTGGAATCCGAAAAAATGATGGCCATGCACGCTATGTCTTGTTCTTCCATTTCTCAGGCCGGTATTGCGGCAGCTTAATATCATAGCAATCCCCCTGCCGTCAATCACAGACCAACGGGAGGTGTAGCACGACCGACCCAGCCCATATACCAATTGACCAAGAACCTTACCGGAAGGTATCGACCAAAGACAAAAAAGGCTGGATTCAAAAAAAGGGATTTCAAAGTAGCCCACTACCGGCCATCGGCTGGCAGGAGCCTCCGATGGTTGCCGAGCAACCGTCGATTTCGGTCACAGCCAGAAGATCTTGAATAGGTGCCGAGAGAGTTTTCGTCCCCCCCCCCTTGGGGCTACTGCCAGAACTGACAGAAAGGGGTTTTGTCGGTTCTGTCAGTTCGCTGGGGCGCTGTCTCGGATATTGGGATTTGTCTCAAACGTCGGGCTAGCTGGTCTGCCGGTTGTTCGGCCAGTTTCAACGATCGGGCGAATCCAGTCCAGCTCGCATAGAATCTCGGTTGCCGCTTCTGCTTCCTCTTTGGTGCCCAACCCGGCCCAGCCCTTGCGGTAGGTGTCCCGAAGCGTGAACCTATCGGGCAGCTCGGCGCGTTGCAAATGCTTGGCTAACTCGCGGGCCGCTGCCGTGTCCGGGCATAGCACAGCGGAGTAGATTCGCCGAGCGTGGGCTTCAAGATACATGGCCCACAGAAATGCCTTGTTGAGTGCCGCCAAGGTAACCGACCCGGTTTTGCGGTTTGCCAAGGTGAATGAGTAGGGCGAGCGCGGGAATGAGCTTTCGATATTTCGACAAGTGCGCCTCAAACGCCGGATGCTCCATGTCACTACGGAGCCTTGCTTCCAGCTCGGCACGCCAGAGGTTAAAACGCTCCTGAGCATCGCCGTGTCAGGGTTACTCAAACCTGAAAGCAATGCACCCAGGGCGAGAGTATCCGATGCTCATAGAGCCTGTGCGTGAACTGCTCAAACGCATCGGAAAACCCTACGTCATCGAAAACGTCGAAGCCGCGCCACTCCAAGGATACTCGGACCTGTTCGGCAATCATGGCGTGGTGCTATGCGGATATTGGAAAAAGGAAAGGCTGCAATTCATTGTGAAATGCAGCCTCTATTTCGAAGGACAAGAAGCTAAAGTGAATCAGCTTGGGATTTGTTCGTCAACTCCCTCTTTAAATCCAAGAGTCGTCGCGTCTGGTGAAGCAACGGTGTACTCAACGTCAAGACTTACGGGTTGATCTCCCTCGCCGACGTGTCCATCTGCGGTGAATCGCACCGCTTTGTCTCCGGTTGCGCCGTCGCCGTTGAGCCAGCCCTTGATGCTGGTTGCCGTAGACGCCGGGTCAATCGTCACAGTCGAATCTCCAGCAATAACTTCAACTTGAACGAATGTTCCGCTGTCCGTCTGATCGACAGCTTCGTCCGGCGTGATCGTGAAGGGCCGCCGAAAACCCGGTTTAATAGGTCGGTCTAGTTTCATTTTGTTTTCCTTGGGAATGGGCTGATCGGCTTCAAATGTTATGAGCCACAATCGCACCCGTGGTTTTTGTTCACACTTTAAGAGACCGCAAAGCAGCCCCTTAAGATTTGGTCCGCGATATTGCAAGGTGAAGTCCTCTTGGCTCATGCTTGCAAAGTTGTCATCTCTTGATAGTCTGGGAACGCGAAAGCCGCTTCCCTGTAAGGAGCGGCCTCGCTAAAAACGATATGAGCGACCACATCGAATCTTCCATAGTTATCCCACAATACGCCACCATCGGCAATAGGCATTGCAGAGTTAGCCCAACAAAATGTCCAACATGCGGCAAAGACTTTTACGTTGAAAGGTATCGGCTTAAAGACGGAGCAAAGCCAGCATGCAGCCTGTCCTGCAAACGTTTATCCAAGAAAAGTTGTGGAAATACGCCGCCTCTACGGAACTGGCGGCATTAGCTACAGCCAACTTGGGAGGATGTTTGCAGTAAGCAGCGCTTCCATTCGGCAAGTAATTATGGGTAGGTCGTGGCGGCACGTTGTTTGAATAAATTCTTGCTCCATCATTTGCCTCGCGTGTCGATGGTCGTGTTCGCGGGATCGTTGGGATCGAGCGGTTGCGGGTCTACAAGTTTCTTGATCTCAGTCTGCACCCCTTCATACGCCGCAATGACCTTCTTCCATCGGTCAAGCGTCGATGCGGACACTTCGACTTCGTTGTTCTCCGCACTCTTGGCTTCCAGTTGGAAATCCGGGTACCGCTCTTTTATGCCGATGTATGCTTTCATGGTTTTACAATGTTCGTCACTACAATTGGCGGTTGCTGACGAATGTAGGCTGCTAACGCGGCCTCGATTGCCGATTGCATTAGCTCGACTTGGTTGTCGTTGTAGCCCCTGAGCCTGAGCCGCCGCGTGCTGTTCGTTCCTGTTTCAAATTCCAAATCCTTCACGGCTTTTCGGGTGAAGAGGCTGGAGGCGCTAAACGAAACCTTCTCACCGCTGGCCTCATTACGCTGATAACTCAGCGACGAACAACCGACAAGCAGGAGGCACGCGCACACCGACAGGGAAAGTCTCATGAGTTAGTCTAAGCCTATTCGGTGCGATAGCAACGCCTATTACCAAGCAATTAAAGGGTGATCGAATATGCCGCCCATAATGAAGTTGATCAAAACCAACGCCCCCAGCACGACAAATAAAATGTCCCAAACAGTTAGTACGACTTCAGGTGCTTTCATTTTAGGGAATACCCATCGCCCAAGCAGCCACACGATCAATGCGCAAACGATGAACGCGAAGAGATACATGAGTTGCTTGAGTAAGGCTTGTCCGCTAACTACTGCGATAATTGGGGTTGTCATATATTTTTGTAGGCGAGATCCATAACTTCCTGAGCGCGCATCGGCAGATACGTCATCGTCCGATCATCCGGTACTTTGAGGATTGTTTTTAGTTTTTGCAGAATATCTGCCTGCTGCATGTTTGATGAATTCAACGACGCCACTTCCGCTTGCAGCTTCGCAATCGTAGCATCCCTCTCGTCCGGTCCAGCGTTGAATTGCAGAGCGAACACAAGCTCTTGAAGCAGCGTGAGAATATCGAAAGACGCGCTCGGATTGGCGGCCTGCTTGAGGCGAATCTGAACCTTGTCCGCGATTTCTTGGAGGGTGTAGGGCATTATTTAACGACCTTGATAAATTTGAGTATCTGTCGGCTTCTTTCCGAGTCCGCCGATTTGGGCATGATTTGTTCTCGAGTAATAAAAACCCAAAATTAAAAACAACGAAGTCGAGAGGATAACCGGATGATCATTCATCCCCTTGTTCCCGTTTATGCCATTCGTCACAGCTACGGCAAGATTGGCCATCACAACGAGAAGCGTCACGGTGCTTTGCGTGTACTCCCAAATCAAATTTATTTTGCGCTGACCAGCAGTAACCAAATCCTCCTGTGCAGTTGTAGTCGGGGGAGCGCTCTTAGTGACCTCTGGAGTGACCTCTGGAGTGACCATAAAATTACGGCGTTGCGAAAATCTTCCCAAACATGCTTTCAAACAAAAGGGACGGATATGGCTCAGTCGGATCGGGCGGCAATCCGTTAGGCGTCTTGTAGACCACGACGTTTGTCGAGGGCCAATAGACCGGCTTTCGTTCGGGGTTGAAAAGATACACAGTACACCAGTTTGTAGGGTCGAACGGCAAAATGGTCAACGCTATTGCACCTAGAATTTCTTTGGTTTGCCTGCGGCCCTGAGCCGGATCTATGATGCTGCCGACCATCGGCGTTAGCGCACCCGGCTGGGCATACACTGTGTTGGTGATCGAAATTGTGTTCGTAATCGGCACGTAAATCGTATTGGTGAAGTAAAAATAGATGTACTGCGTGACGACCTGGGGCGGTCTAAAATTGACTGATTGAATCGCTGGCAATTCTGGTTCCGGCATCAATGAGGATTCACGAACCGTCCACCGATGACCGTTGGCGCATCCGTAGGTGACATCGACCATAACATGATGGTCTGCTCCATGTCCCCACCAACCGGCGGACGTGAGCGAGACTTTGCCGGAAATATCGAATTGCTGGCAGACAGGACAAACCAAGCCATGAATCACGCCGTCGATGAATACAGGTGGCGGGGCAACAGGCGGTAGATCTTGTGCGCGAATAAATAATGCAGGCAGCAAAAGAAGGTAAAGAACGCTAAGCAGCGAGAATTTCATCGGATGTTCCTTCGAGATTTTTTGACGCACGACAACAGGATGTCCCCAGTTCTTTTTCAACATAGCCTTTTCGCGGTACTGTTTGCGCTTCCACTCTTTACTTTTTTCATCTCCCAACGCTGACGCAAGGATTCGGATCTGGCTCTGGGCGGTTGCAAGCTGATTGTTCGCAATCGCGAGCTGTCTTCGGAGTTCGGCGTTTTCTTCCGCGATGGTCATTCAATCGGTTTTGCTTCGGCATTCACAATTTGCACATTGAAAACACATCCGGTCGCTTCTTCCTCGTTGGCTATTCCGCGTCTCGCAAGCAGGTTCAGCAGAAGCTCCTTGCAGCGACGTTCGGCTTCAGATGAGTCAACCGAGTTCGATCCCGTTCTAAATTTCGCCGTGATGCTAACTTCAAACATTTGTCAAAATGGTTTCCGTTTGGTCGAATGTCTTGCTTGTCCCTGGGTGACTGGCGGTGGCGGCACAACCACCTGGCCAAATGTGTAGGAGGTTTCAGCCGCGTTGCCAGTCGCATCCGTTGCCGTTACATATACGGTATGATTACCTGCCGAAAGGTTGCTGAACCAGACATGATTTGACTGCGAGTAAGGCGAATAACTTCCGCCGTCCAACTTCCACTTATAGCTGACGTTTGTCGCATTCGCGTTTGGTGGCCACGCGGTCGAAGTGTCGTCGAGTGAAGTCCACTTCACGAGCGCGGCATTGGTGGCTCCAGACCAGTTTCCACTCGGCGCTATGTCAAACGATGTTCGAGGCGCGAGCACGTCCGCTGCGCTGGCGACGGTGGCAGAGGCGAGTGTGTTGCTCAACTGCGCCAGCGTCAGGGACGAACTCACGAAGTACTCAGGAACGCGGCAGATGCGGGCGACGGCAAGATTAGTCTGAATGGAATTGCCCATTGCGTCGAGGACGCCAAAGGCAGAACTGCCGAGGCTTAGACTGCGATTCACCCTGTCGTAATTCCACGCGGCGATCACCGGGTTGCCGATGGAATTCGTGAACGAGTACATTTCAATGGTTGGTGCCGACGCATTTATCACCCTGCCAAAACCCCGTCTGACGACCGATTGAGCAACAGATAAACTGACAATCTCTGGCCGATCAACCTGGAGGTAGTCGGCTGGATAGGGTTGCGTTGATTGAAACGAGGCGTCGTTGAACATGCGCGAGTCGTAGTAAAAATATTTGCTCATTCCGTAGCCGATGCAGCGCAATCCCTCGGTGAGAATTCTTACCAACGAAGCAAGCTGCCGGTTCTCGCTTTCCGAGCGCCACGCTTCCGGGCTGAGCGTCTGCTGAATGTCGTAGGCGATTGGCCAAATGCCATTGAGACCCTTGATCGGCCCAACTGAATATGTGCCGCTCTCCGTATTCCACACCGGGCAAATGCTTCCGAATCGAATTATCCAATCGCCAGGATTCGAAAAATGACTGGCCGCATCTTCAGCGGCATTCGGGTCTGTCGCATTATCCTGTGGGTAGATATGGGTGCTCACGGCAAAGATCGCGGCTCGGCTGGAGGCAGAAATATTCGTCCACACATCCATTGCCCAGTCGCCGTTTCCGAAAGCCCCGGCGATTGCAATGATCTTGGCTGTCGGATCAGCATTCGTAACTCCGCGGATGCCCGCTTCCAGAACCTTTGCGTAGTTTGTCGCAAGCTGAAGATTGAGCGGCGTGAGCGGGCCTGACTGGAATGGTTCATTCGGTCCAATCTCCCAGTAGGAAACGAATGTTTTGTAACGGCCAACCACCTTGTTGCAATAGTTGGAAAACGAATTCAAATCAATCGTGCCGTCGGCATTCGTGCTCCACGTCGGCCAGAAACCGTCAGATGGCGTCAACGGTACTAGGATCGTCATTCCACCATAAAACAAATTCGTAATGGCGTAGTCGTTGAACGTGAAAGCGCCTCGCGTTGGTTCTATATAATCCCATCGAGTGCCCGCATAATCCGGTGACAAAACCCGCCCCCACCTACGCCCAACCATCATCTCTCTCTGGACATGAAATGCAGACGCATGTGGATGACCACCGAGCCAGTCCGTTGAAGCGACGGCGACGGTGTTACTTGCAAACGGATATACGACCAGCGTTGCCTCATCATCGCTGTCATTCACAGTTAGTAATCGGGACTTAACACGAAACCACCCCGTTCGATTCGATGGAAGCGTTACCACAACCGCTGTGTTCGTTGCTGCCGCGAGTGCGGAAGTGTTCTGTCCTGTCAGCACGTTCGCATTCCAGGCATCGAACACGTTGTATTCCGTCTGCGCCGTGATAGCGCCTCCTTCATTCCTAAAGTTGAGCGTAAACGACGGAACTGCCCCGCCAGCGAACCAAACGGCGTTGCTGCTGTCGATGCTCAACCCGGCTTCAATCGTGGCCTGTGGCGCATAAGCTGTCGCGCTGGCACTGGTCTCAAGTTGCAGGGCATCAATCTGGAAGTTCGCTGTTTGGAACGTGTAGATTTTGCCCCAATAGAATCCGTTGCTCGATGCCGTAAATGGTGAGGTATAACGAGTCCATGTGGATGCGATGTTTGCCGTGCTTGGCGGGGCAGTGTTGTAAAGGTTAGCCCCGTCCAGTATCCCGAAAAAGAGCGGGCCAGCACCAGGAGACGAGCACTTGGCGTATAGCGAGAACGTATAGGTGCCCGCATACAAGTAGATTCCCCGCGTGTATATGACGCCTTTAACGTTCAGGGAATACCTGCCGTGAAACGCATCATTAGTAAGCAACGATCTCGTCTCGAAAGCGTTCCCCAAAAAGGAATTGTCGGATGTGCCGTAATTAAGCCAGCCACGGCCGACGCCGCATTCAAAGGAGGAATTTGGGATAAGATTGGCGGCCAACGCTGAAACGCTGAAAAACTGAAAACCTGAAATAATAGCCAGCAATGCCAACGGAGCAGCGGTTCGAAATTTCGGGTTTTCGGATTTCAGCGTTTCAGATTTTCGAAATTTCAAGCATTTCATTTGGCTGGCGCGTTCGTTCCGTGGATTCGCTGCTCGCGTTGCCAACGTCGGTACGCTGGCGAGTTCGTCGGCGTCCCTGAGTGAACCACGTCGTATTGATTCGTTCCAGTGTTCGGCACTTGGACGAGTGGAGCAGGCGCAGCAATCGCAATCGGCACAAGATTCGTTACCGCGCGACTCGACAACAGGATGTCTTCCACCGTGACCGTTCGCTGCACGACGGTATCTTGAGAGACAACCAGTGCCCGTCCGTTGGTTTGGCCGATGACGGCTTGCTGCGAATTCGTGAGCAAGCTCACGCAAAGGACAAAGGTGTTGGTCATTGGATCGAGACGTAATTATATTTGTAGGTTGTCGATCCCGCCAACCCGAGCGCCACAGGATTTTTGACCGAAAACCCATTAACAGTGCTCGTCACGTATGGCAAAAAGCCAACGACGCTCGATGTCGCCGAGCTTGGCCAGAGAACCACGTAAGGCGCAGCGTCGTACGCCGTGTTGAAATTTATCGTGACGATCGAGGCGTTCACGGCGGGTGTCAGGCCCGTGTTAATGGTGATCTCCCCGGACAAATCCGAGCCTGTGATCGTTGCCGAGGCGCCGCCAAGCCCAGAGCCGGAATTTGTTGAGATGGTCGGAGTAGAGCCGAAGCCGTCCAGATGGATAACTCCGGCAGTGCCCTTGAAATCTACGGTGAATTTGTTGGTGGTGTTGTTTAGAATTTCCACCAAGTTTCCGCTAGTGTGAGTACTAGGATTAAAATAGAGCATTGGACTTCCATCCGGCGCGGAAGGTTCAATTAGTCCTCTTGTTGCTCCACCAACATACCAGTAGGTTCGAGAGTAATCTCCGTTAAAATCAGCCCCCACGTCGTCCACAATAGCATTTCTGCCACCGCTTGCATTATAAGTTTCTGTACGGGTTTGCCATTTTCCTCCCTGCAACCCTAAACTTCCTTCGCTATCAAATTCAGCAGCCATATTGGGATTACCACTATCTATGGAATAAAAAACAACACCATTAGCGTTTCCTTCCCCGTAAACAACATCGTGGATTGATACTAATGAAATGCCATCAGCACTAGCAGAACTACCCCACCAACTCCAATTAGCTCCCAAGTTTAATCCGCCGAATGCGTCCACTTGGAAATAGTTAGTTCCTGCATTACGCACCTGGAATGGAAACTCAACATCGGTAACAAATAATGGGGCAACGCCGTTCGTCCACGGAACCAACGTATCTAATATCAAAACTCTATTTGTCGAATGGTCCGCAAGCTGGCTCGTGATGTTCACGACGTTGATAGCGGGGCTAGGAACCAGAACGCCGCCAGCGGATGCCCATAGCGCGGAGCCGCCACTGCCTATTAAAGTCCAACCCGTATTTCCTGTCCCGGTCGACTTTTTGTAAATGTCGCCATTCGCTGCATCGCGGTAGATGCTCCCAGGGAATCCGTTTTTCGCCCCCTCGGGCGAGCCGTTCCCCCAGGAATCGTGCAGGCTGTTCGTCGTCCCGTTCCAATTGATGTCATCGGAAAGCGAGATACCTTTCCATGGGTTGTTTCCAGAGCCTAATGAAATCAAGCTGGAAGACGGAGCCAGTTCGGTATCGAACGCAATAACACCTCTTTGATTCCCATTCGCAAACCACGCTGTCAGCGAGCCGCCTTCGTAATGCGCGACTTGACCGGTGCCATCTACGTCCATGAACGCCGTCCCGCCAGGGCTTTGAACGATAATTTTCGGCTCCACATTGGTATAGACCAGAGCAGCCCCGCTTGTGGTAAGGATGTTCGTCGAACCGTTCAGACCGACGGTTGTCGAGGTTACGCGCTGGAGTGGACTGTTACTGAAGGTCGTTCCATTTAAGCGGTAAGGAAAAAACCCATCTGTGGGATTGATGGTTATCAGCGGTGGAGCCGGATTGTTGGTCCTTATCCTGATCCTCAAGCCGTTCGTCGTAAATTGCGTTTGGTCGAAGGATTCGAAGGTTGGGAGAGCAGCCCGCGCAAAGGAAATGAACGTCAGAAGCGGCAAAAGACAAAGAAGCTTTTTCATTCGGATTTCCAATCTTCTGGCGGTTCGAGTTTCCTAGCTATCTCATCAGCGAGATCGTTCGCTTGCGCTTGCTCGATAAACTCTTGGCAAAGAGCGCGACGGGCATACCAGTTACCAGAGCCTCGTTTTTGCCCTCTCGTCCTGCCATCTGCGTCCAAAAATGTGCCGACCACTTGCACAGCATCGTAGATTTCGGCCAAAGCGTTGACATGCTTTTCGAGGATTTCGATTCGCTGGGTATCGGTCATGTCAATGCCACGTAACCCCGTTCCACTGCCAAAGCGTTCCGGGAAAGTCCTCATCGTAAGCAATCGCAGAGTTGACCGTCGGAACATCAGTTGGCAATCCACCGCCGTAATGACCGGAAAAGACTGCTTTCGGACTTCCGCCAGCACCACCGCTGCTGATGCCGGTGATCGTCGCGATGAAGTTCGCAGAATCGTCCTCGCGAAAAATGTCGGCCATGTCCCCATTAGTGCTCAACACCAGCGTCGGTGCGCCATTGATTAGCTCACCGCAAAGGGTGTGAATCGTGATGTTGTTAAGCGCGGCATTCCTCGTCGCATCGTAAACTTTGAAACTCACCCCCGGCTCAGGCAGATGCGGCAAATAAAGACGCACCGGCGCAACCACCGTATCAATCAAGAACCGACCGCCTTCAATAGGCAGCACCTCAGTAAACGGCGGGGCGAAGATTCTAAGTTGGGTTGCCATTTGGTTCGGGTTTGGGATGCACGTTAATCTGGGTATTATTCGTTATGACCGTCCGCGCCGGCATCGTCGGCCTGTTTTCCATCGGCGCGTCACTCGCATCAGTCTTGCGCCGGGTGCGATGCAGATTCATCGCGATCCTGGCAATCCGGTCCTGGGCATACGCTGAAAGCCGCGAGTATTTCAGGTAATCCTTTTCATTGTCGGTATCCAAAGCTTCCTGAGCCTTCTTTGCCCATTGCCTCTGATACTCGCTCAAATTAGCAATCGAATTGGTGAGATAAGCACGAGCCATGTGATGCTCGCCAAGCTGTTCGATGTATCGCCCGGTCTTAGCCTCCGCTTTTAACTTTATGGGTTCCAGCCTAGCAAACTTGGCTTCCCGCATGGCTTCCTTGGCCGCCTTGTCGCTGATGGCCTTCTCAGCCTTGGCCACGGCAGGCACCGTAACCTTCGGATCGGCCACTTGAATGGCAGTCTCAGACATTACGTTAACGTTAACAGTATGCCCACGGATTGCGAGAAGTCATTTTGCGTCAGAAATCGTCGGAAAGGTGTGGACAGGAACCAAAAGTGCGTGAATATTTTCGCACGTAACCTAAATGAGTGATGAATTATTTGCAGTCGCCCCATGCGAAAAATGCAATGCCGTTGCTGGACATGCGCCACTTTGCCCAAATCAGACCGTTGAGGAAAAGGCCGCAGTCGCCGAAACCTTACTATCGAGCGTGGCTGGCAGATTCGGCGCATTACCAGAAACAGCGTAAGCGGTTGAGCAATCTGATTACCTTATGGCAGGCGAAACACGCGATGCTCAGGCATGAAAACAATAAGCTGCGAAGAAAGCTATATCCAAAGAAATGAAGCTTAGCGAACGTAGGACAGAACTTGAGAAGGTCATGCATGTGCTCGACGCCATCAATGGTGTTCAATACGTTCGCGCTAGCGTTGAGGCCGTGGATAAAGAGGAAGGCAAGTCGGTTCCGACAGAGGTTCTAATGATACCACCGCTAGTCTTTCATCGTGCGACGGGAAAATATCTGTTCTCTGGGCCAGCAAGAACGCCGATGCCGCCGGGACCAAATCACAAGCCTGGTTGATATGGGCAGCCACCTTCAACTCTACGCCAGCAAGAACGTCACATTGGCCGATGCTCGCCTGTGGTGCGAACTGAAAACCGTAGATATTATCCGCTCGCCATCTGCCGCAGAAGAACCAAGGGCCGGTCGAATTCAGGCCGAAATGACCGTTCTCGAACGGACACACTCACCGGATCACGTCGAATGCTGGTGCGGTGCCCTCCAAGCGTTCACGTTCCTTAATTGCGAGGCGCACATTTGCACGGACGATCTCGTTGAAAAGGCTGTAAGGCATGGCGACGAATATCAAGACAGCCAGATACGGCATAATCCAAATTCGGATTACGCGAAGCACGATTGGGGCAACGATATTGCAGTGCGATTTTTGCGCGACCACATTGGCTATGTCGTTTGGGGCTACAACGACGGTGTATGAGATGGTGGCACAAATACCGCATCGCTGTCCTCGAAAGGAATCTCTGGAGGCTCAAAAGAGATATGCGTTGGCAGTTTGACAATATCCAAAAATACGCTGGCTCCGATCACCAAAGCTATTGGGGCATGATGTGGGCGGCATCTGACCGGCAGAAGACGTGGCTGATTGAAGAAATCGCGTATCACGAATCGAAGCTTGAACGAAAGGCGAAGAATGCATTGGCTAGAGAAGTTTGATAAGCTGCCGCCCCACTGGTGCCGATTGGTTGCCCGCGAACCGCACCGAATGAAGCAACCCAGAACAACCGAAACCATTGCCAAAATCAGCGGCTTCTCGAAACAAAAAGTTCTTCACATAAGCAGGCTTAGGACTTGGAAAGACGTAACAATTGGCGACATGGAACTGTTCAAAAAAGCATGTGGGATAACGCCGGGTAAAGGCGAACCACTTCAACTCGCTTACATCAAACGCAGCAAGGACAAAAATCAAACCGCTCAAGGTTTTTATCATCTTCGCCGACTGATGAAGAAAACAAAGGATCAGCGGCTTGAAAAGTTTATCGTGGATCTGATGTTGCCGAAGGAAGAATGAGATATGCGGGAATTTGCTATTTGCCACCGTCATTCGGTCACCCCGAAGCCTTCCTGCAAAACATTCGAGCCTATGACCCAGGTGCTCCGCTTTACGTGATGTCTGACAGCCCAAAATACGAAAACGTGATCCCATGCATCAACCCCGAAGTCGTGGCCGTCAATCCGCGATTCCGTTATTGGGTTGCGAACCACATTTTTTTGCAGGCGTTGTTGCTGGCGATGAAGGAAGGGTTAGATCGATTCATTTTCATGGAGAGCGATTCGCGCGTACGGGGCGATCACTGGCTTCGTTTGCTTTTTGAAGAATGGTTCAGTTATCCGGGGACTTTGCTATACGGGACTCCAGCAGCTCACAACCTCAAAAAGTCCTGCCACGCGATCCCGCAGATCATCACCGATTACGCTCACGATTATTTCAAGGCTTCGCAGACGCCAATGCGCGTTTACGGTCACTGGCCAGGTGTACATTTCTTTGCTAACGGTTCTCTCAGCGGACACGTCACCGAGACCTGCGCTGCCATCTTCCGACCGCTGGGCTTCGAGACGGACATCAACGCGGCTGCGATGCAAAGAACACCTTACGATGTGCAGATCGGAATGGCATTATCCCAGCAATATGGCCTTGAAATGCTACGCTACTTCAGTCCATCAACGCTCAGTTATAGCGGATTTGGCGACAAGGTTTACTCTGAGAACCAGCGAATCGAGATGCTTGAGTCGGGACTTAAGCGAGCGATCCACCCAGTGAAAGGGAGCTACATTCCATCGTAACGACAACAAACCAAACTATGAGCGATCTAAAACTCGGACAGATAATCACCGGCCCCGCAGCAAGGGATGCGGTTCACGTCGCCGTTGCCCCAGTTAAGGCTGGCGAACTTCTCATACCCGGCACTCGTATCTCTCTTGCCAACGGCATCGCAGTTCAGGATTTTGAAGACAAAGCCATCGGCATTGTCGATCCGTTCCTGCAACGCTCCGTGCAAGTCGGGGAGACCTTCTGGCTTTTTCTGTTTCCCGGCACCATCACGGCGCTGCGACATGAGTGGACGCATCCAGCTTTCCATGTACAGCTAAAAGAGCCTGAAAACTCTGAAGCGCGTGAATGGGTAACAGCGTTTGCTGCACGGTGGAAATACACCTTTGACGAGTTCATGGCTGGCGCTCGCGAATACGTTCAAAAGGATTATAACCTCGACGACAAATGGGAGCAGCTTGACGTTCCCGATGAAGATTGGAACACGTTTTGGGAGCACTTCCACGCGCTGACTGGTCTATCAATAGCCGACAAAGACAAGGAGTTCGTTACCTGCTGCCCATGAGCCGCACCCTGCTCGCCATCATTTCGTCCGAGGCCGACAACGAACGGCTGGCTCGCCATTGGAAGTATTTCGTTGCAACCGGATGGAGCCTGATGTTTTGCGGCACTGTGGACAATAAAGCCGTCTGCCCCGATCCGAATACACCGATGTTGAACAACGGCAAGCTCGGCAGGAGAATGACGCCTGCCGGGTTGTCCATGTGGCCGCTGGTGTATCAAGAGGTCAACATCTGGGAATTCTTTCTGAACCACACAGAATTTGATTCAGTGGCCATTGCAGAAGCTGACGGATTGTTCATTCGCAAACCTCCCACCGAACACCCTGGCGGTCCTTATCTTGTTAATCTCGTTCCGAATTTTTCTAGGCCCGGTTTGTTCAAAACATCGACATACTTCCAGACCGTGCGCTGGTCGGATCGGCCAATGACGGAAAAGCTTTTCAACTATGGGTCGAAGATGCTCGCGGAAGGCGATGCTGAGCACTGGATTTCCGACCGTTTTCCGGCATGGGTTTGCTATCGCTATCACCTTTCGTTCATGCCGATCCCGAACTGGACTCGCTTTGCATTTCCAAGCTGGTCGGACTTGGGCGAGGATGCTTGTGCGTTTCGTGACATTCGCGTGGCGGTAAGAATGGGCTGCTGGTATCTCCATTCCATCAAATCGGAAGCTCACCTTCATTTCGCTGAGGAGGCGTTGGCAGAATGCGAACCATCAAAGAAATAATGTACCAGGACAACGTTGGTTACGTGGATGCCTCGATTAAACAGGATGCGGAACGACTAGCGGAGACGGCAGCAAAGTCTCCTGACGCAACTAAGGAAACGCCTTGGGAAATGATTGCCGACGGCATTCGGTGGTTTCTGATTTTGAGCGGACTAGGCCTTGGTGCCGGATTATCAATGTATGGCTGTTCGTACCTCTCAAAATAGCAACGACATGCCGGGTGTAATCACAGTTCCATTTCTCGCGAAGCAGCGGTTCGGCAATTCCTGTTTTATTTTTTGCTTCGCGAAAGCCTACGCAAAAGCGATGGATGCCGAACTGCAAGTACCCGAATGGTTCGGAGAAAAGATTTTCGTCAATGCGACCGAGCCGAGGATAGGCGCGAACCTGAGATGGACGGAGCTAGACAGCTTATCCAAGCAGCCAATCGGATTTTGGTTTGGAGCCACCAACATTGCGATCAGGGCGTACTGCCAGCACCAAGTCTATTTGGATTGGTACACGAGAGCGCAGGCCCGCGACTGGTTGAAGCTCAAACCCGAATTCGAAGCCTATGCTCCGTCAGCGCTAACCGCCCTCTCGCCTGTCGCTATGGGTTACAGCGCAGCGCATATACGGCGCGGAGATTATTTGAACCCACTCTTGCGCTCAAACTACTGCGAAGTATCCGACGAAAGCTACGAGCAAGCGATAGAACGCTGGGATATTCCTGAGCCTATTTACCGCGTCCAAGAAGGCGCAAGGCCCGTGCCGCCAGAGTTGGAAGCACAAGGCTTGGGATTTCTTCCCGATTTCCTCCTGCTCCGCGATGCCACGCATTTGCTGCGGGCGAATAGCTCGTTCTCGGTCTGGGCGAGCTGGTTGGGCAACGCCAAGACTTACGCGCCGGTTGTCGAAGATAAAGTTGGGCTGCAAACGGTCGAGTTCGTTCTTGGAAATCATCCTTGCACGGCTGGACGGTTCAAAAATCAGTCATCATTATTTTTACGCGAATGAATCCGACAACCCAAATAGGACCAATTGGACGCTGGCTTAATTCACTCAGCAGAAACAAATGGCAGCTATTGCTCTGGGCGATTGCTGGTCCGATTTGGATTGCATCTGCATTCTTAATCATAGGTCCGACCATAGATGCGATTAAACCCGAAACGCCATTAGCTATGGCGTTGGTCAACGGTGGTGTGTCGATTGGCTGCATGGCGGTTGCGCTCACTGGCACAGCTTGCGTCCTGTTTAAGTTAGAATTTGGAAGTTGGTGGCCATGAATTCGCAACACGTCTTTTCCGACCCCGATCTCGCCGAACTCGACCGCATCTGGCCGCTGGGCAGGCAGCTTGTCGTGCCTGAACACGGCGATATTGTTGTGGTTGGCGCTTACGAAGGTCGCTACATGACGTACCTTCGTGATCTATTCCCGACAGCTTCATTGACTGGTTACGAGCCGCAAACGGCGAAGTTCGATATTCTGAAATCGAGATTCGCCGGCCAGCAACAAGTCATCGTGTTTAACGCTGGACTTGCTACGGCGGCTAGGTCGGTGCTTCTCGGAAATATCGGAACTGATGGAGCAACGGTAGCGACGACATCAAATCACGGCTATGCGAAGATCAAAATGTGGGATGCCGTAGAGGAATTGAGTTCGCATCTGTCTATCGACCTGCTTCTGATGAACTGCGAAGGATCGGAGTGGCCGCTGATTCCCTATATTCTTGACGAGATGCTGCATCATCGCATCCGTTCGATGGCGATCCAGTTCCACCCGCAGTATGTGTCGATTGAACGGTGCAATCGAGTCGTGAGTTACATTCGAGAGTATTACACGCAAGAGTACTTCGACTGGCCGAACTGGTGCTACTTCGTGAGAATGGAGAAACCTTACAATGTTATCTCAGGATAAAGAGTCCGAAATCATTGCCGAGTTTTTTGGCGACCATATCGGCCATTTCATTGACATCGGTGCATCGGGCGGCGTGGCGCTCAGTAACACCTACGAGCTTGGATTGAAAGGTTGGCATGGCCTACTGGTGGAGGCGTCACCGCTCCACTTTCAAAACCTGATCTCCAACTACACGCATCGAGGCGGATTCAAATTTGTGAATGCGGCACTCTGGCACACGCGGGAATTGATGAAGTTCAATTACAACTTGGGCTTCTATTCCAGCCTGATTTACAAAGAAGAAGATGGGCTATGGGCGGCTCAGTACTGGGTGCCCACCGTCGTAGCGGACGATCTCAAACAGATTCAACCGCAGTGTGACTTTTGCTCTCTGGACATCGAGGCCGCAGATTTGCTCGTGTTTCCAGACTTGATCCGAGCTTATCCCGATTGCCGGTTATGGGCGGTCGAACATGCTCATTCGGAAAGCTTGAAGACCGAGTGGCAGAAGTTATTCAACAGATACGACCTGAAAATAATTGCCACAACACCAGAAAACTACCTCGTTGCCAAAATATGAAAAAGACTCCTTCAAGACAATACCTCAACGAATGCTTCACCTACGATCCGCTAACCGGCGAACTGTTCTGGAAAGAACGACCGAGGCACCATTTTAAGACAGCGATGGCTTGGCTATCTGTCAATACGCGGTTCGCTGGGAAACTTGCCGGGAGCAAACATTTTCAGAAAAACAATACACCTGGCTACATCACGATTAGCACGGGCAGTACCCCAATGCCTGCACACAACATTATTTTCGAGCTTATGGGAGTAAGCATTCCAGCAGGAATGGAGGTTGATCATAAAAACACAGATCCATTTGACAACTCGTGGACAAATTTGCGTTTAGCAACCAAGGCTCAAAATGTTTCCAACCGCAGCGTTAAGAAAGCCACAAAGTACAACCTCCCCAAAGGGGTGACGCCGCATCATCTAAAATTCAAAAGCCAAATCTGCTGCAACTATAAAAAACTACATATCGGATTGTTTGATACCCCCGAAGAGGCTCACGCCGCATACTGTGCAAAAGCCAAAGAACTTCACGGAGAATTCGCTCGGTTCAACTGATGAAGCCGACGGCATACATTATCAATCTGGACCGCAGACCCGACCGCTGGGAAACCTGCCAGCGTGTCTGGTCGCCCTACTTCGAGTTAATGAGAATCCCGGCAATCGACCGCCCTGACAATCCCGCACTCGGCTGCAAACTTTCCCATTTTAGGATCGCTTCTCAAGCTGTTTTGCTTTCGACCAAAATGAAGCCGGTGATTGAAATGGCGATCGTACTCGAGGACGACTCGGTTCCCACGCCTGCGTTTGAACAAATCGGACTGAAGTGCATCGAGGACGCTGGCAAGCATATCAACGAGTGGCGGATCGCCAATCTAGGCCCGTATTTGAACGTGGATTGCCTTGGCCTTGGACGAGCTAATCTTCAGGCAACGAAATCGGAATACTTCCTGAGCGCCTCATACTGCCAACAAACCCATGCGATGCTCTACAACGAACGGACGATTCCGCTCTTGCAGATGGCATTGAGAAGCAGTTTGCCATTGGATGTTTTTATTGGTCGAGCCGTGAACGACGTTTGGGTTCCGATCCACCTGCTCGCCACGCAGTCGGACAGTCCGAGTGATATACCTAAGCCGGTCTGCGATGCGAAGGCGCTTTACGCATTGTCGGAAAAAATGCTGGAGGACGCGGTAAACAAAGCAAAAGTATGAGCTTGGCAATAATCTCAAAAGATTGGAGTCGTGCATGGTGGCCACGGTGCGCCAAGTGTGACAAGCTCGTGGACATGCTTAAATCTGTGCCTCTGCCCGCAAATCCGACTTCCCTACAACGAGCGGTGCGATATTACGTTGTCGAATGTCACGGAGAGACTCAAAAAAGCTTTGTTGGTATTTGGGCGGCAGATGAAATTGCCAGAAAAGGAAGCCGACTGCCAGATGCTTTTGTTGAATGAACTTTCCACGTTCAGTCTGGATTATCAGCAAAGCATTCATCCAGTCATTCGGGTGGTTCGATGGCGGTCGAAGCGTTCTGCACGGTGCTTGGCAACTGCTCAAGGCCGTGCTCACGCCAGAGTCGGAGTTGAGCAAAGCCAGAATGGAGTATTGTAGGCCTTGCATCATGTACGACGAAGAAATGGATACGTGCGGCTATGTTCCTGAAGTTTACCAAGATGACCAAGGGAAGCTTCATACGATCGGATGCTGGTGTCTGTGCAAATTTGCGACCCGATTGAAAGCAAAAGACTGCTGGGGAAGGGTTAATAAAATTAATACGATGAACCAAGCACAGATAGGCTGGCCGGACGCACTACGCCCAAAGGAATAATTATGCCTCGCGGAAGATACATGAGACGATCGCCTCGCACGCCCACAGAGCAAACTGCTTGGGAGAGTCCGACTGGTTGGGCAGCCAAACCGGAACAGGAGAAGTGGGAATACAAAACCGCGTCACCCGGTGAGCTTGCCGATTATGGCAAGGGCGGATGGGAAGCCTACTGTGCGGTCGTGAGTCAGTACGGTGCGGCAACCATTTACCTGAAACGCAAACTTAAATCTTAGGACGCCACTGCAAGTCATTGTCCTACCGACTTGAGAAGGAAAAGATTGAAACTGAGCACCGCAAACGATACAGGTGTAGGATTGCATAAAGAGTCATCTTTCTTTGTGTGATCACGGAGTCGGCGGTACGAACGCGCGACTCCAATTTCGTTTATCTTAACAGTGGTTCTGTAACTTGGCTAGGAAAGAACTGGTCGAGCCATGTAATTTTTTCCCTCTATTTCGTACCAATCTCTACAATCGAAATCTGCGTTGAAGTCATGCTTTGCGGCCAAGGCTTGATAGTCCGCGTTGGCGCTTTGTTCACGTCGCAAAAATGTTGGCGCGGCCACCTTCGCATCACCCAAACTACTTGAGATATAAACGCCGTCTTTAAAATGTGCGCTGAGCAATTTGCCGATGAACATTTCGGGCAAAATCTGACTGGCGAAGCGACCAAACTTATATCCATCGACGTAACTTGCCAGAAACTGTCCGGGTGAAATCGCGCCGATTCTGATCGCAAGGCAATCGGTCAAAATTCCAAGACCGGAAAAGTATTTCGAAGTCGGCAGAGCAATCTTCCCAGCAATCGACCGCCCCGGCACAACGATGTTGATCGCCTTGTCCGCAAACGGCGTTTCAACAAACTCCCGAAACTCTGGCAGCACCGGCACGAACCGCTGATTGAGAAACAGCAAAACATCCGCGCCTTCTTGCTGGGCGAAGCTCAAGCCGGAAACGATTGACTGAATTTTTCCGGCGCATGCTCCCCTTCGATGATTTGACGTGACGAAACTGACTTCGGAAGTGATGGCGTCGATTTCCTCGGTTTTGTCCGAGCGATCATCTGAAACCAGAATCGCGGCATCGGGGAAAATGGATTTGAGTTGTGCGAGATTGAGACGGACGAATGCAGGCTGGGCGTAACTCCCAATGACGACGGCGATGTTCACTGAACCATCGAATTGTAAATCGAAAGATCCGAAGATACCTTAGCAGCGCCGGCTGGAACTTTAGCAAATTCTCCTGTTTTGGCACGCTCAACGAACGCATTGAGTGAATTCATATCAATGTAGACCTTGCCAGCGATGTTGCAGGACTTAATCCATCCGCGATTGCGCCAACGCCATAATGTAATCGTGGATATTCCGATTTCTTTCGCTATTTCACTGGCAGCTCGATAAGGCGGATTTGGGTTCATGCCGCCAACCTTCTCAAACGTGGCGGTGAAAGTCTAGGCATTCGAAGGCGTACCTTTGGACGACGCAAGCCAAAGCTTCTGCCGCTTGAAGCTCTGAGCCGCGAGCGACCGGATGCGCTAGCGGTTCGACCACCTCTTGGCAGCGCAGCAATCGCTTGGTCAAATCGGCTTACCGTTGAGCGAGCACGTTGGGCCAAATCGGACGGCAAGTTTGCATAAACGCGATCCAAGTCGGCTGGGTCTGGCTTTGATCCAAAGACCGATGTAATTGGATTTCGGCTTTTCAGCGCAGACAACGCCGCACTCTGCGGGTTGAGACTGCCTGTTCGCCTCTTGTAATCCACCAGGGCGTTGTAATCTCTCTGAAATCCTTCCTGGTCATTGTTTCCAAGACTATTGATCGCGTTGTTGATTAGCGGAGTTGCACCAGAATAGTTTTGTTCGGAGATGCCTCCACCGGGACGCCTCAGCTTTGTTTCGAGTCCGGTCCCCTTAGCTCCCATCGTTAGAATATTTCTGGCGTTTGAAAAATCCCTCAAGCCGCTCGCAAATGGAAGGCGTGAACCGATCACATTCGCAGGAAAGGTGTGGCGCGTGGCGAATTGGAACAATGGCCGTTCAAACGAACCAGTCTGAACGATTTCCTTGCCCATCTTAAACGCATCCGAGGCCATGTTGATTGCAAGGAATCGCGAGTTGACATCGAATCCGCTTCGAAAGCCTTGCCCGGTGAGCATGTTGTAAGCATCCCCAATGACGGGAATGCTATCAGCGGTAGCGAACAGAACTGCGTTAGCTGCTTGTTTCGGCGTCGAGACATCAAGCAAGGTCGGATAGGTCGTGACGCGATTTTCCAAATGCCGCACGAGCCAAGTGATGCCGGCCATGCCAAGCGTCGAGGTGATCGCCAGCATGACGGCAATCGACATCATGAACGGAATGCGCTGG
>Ga0134121_10001478_pt1 | contig 22071 bp, 19 predicted proteins | sample KB301_FD_96463 | JGI IMG/M metagenome (GOLD analysis project Ga0134121, IMG submission 96463) | Terrestrial soil microbial communities without Nitrogen fertilizer from Kellogg Biological Station, Michigan, USA - KB3-0-1 | ecosystem: Environmental > Terrestrial > Soil > Unclassified ... | reverse complement strand
TCTACAACCAGCTCGGGGCCATGCACGGCACCATCATGGTCTTCCTCGGCATCGTGCCGCTGGCCGTCGGCGCCTTCGGCAACTACATCGTGCCGCTGCAGATCGGCGCGCCGGACATGGCGTTCCCCAAGCTCAACATGGCCTCCTACTGGTCGTACTTCGTCGGCGGCGTGATCATGCTCTCGAGCTTCTTCGCGCCGGGCGGCGCCGCCCAGTCGGGGTGGACCTCCTACCCGCCGCTGTCGGACATCGCGCCCACCGGGCAGACGATGTGGCTCTTTGGCATGCTGTTCCTCATCATCTCCTCGGTGCTGGGCTCGATGAACTTCCTGGTCACCATCATCCAGCTCCGGGCCCCGGGCCTCACCTGGATGCGGCTGCCGTTCTTCGTCTGGGCGCAGTTCGTCACCTCCTTCCTGCTGCTGCTGGCCTTCCCGGCCCTGCAGGCGGCGGCGGTGCTCCAGATGATGGACCGGTTGGCGGGCACGAGCTTCTTCCTGCCCTCGGGCCTGGTGATCTCGGGCCAGCAGCTTCAGGTGGCTGGCGGCGGCAGCCCGCTGCTCTGGCAGCACCTGTTCTGGTTCCTGGCCCACCCGGAGGTCTACGTCCTCATTCTTCCGGCCTTCGGCATCATCGCCGAGGTGATCGCCAACAACACGCGCAAGCCGCTGTGGGGCTACCGCTCCATGGTCTACGCCGTGTCGTTCCTCGGCTTCATGTCGTTCATCGTCTGGGCGCACCACATGTTCATGACCGGCATGGGCACGGTGATGAGCACCTTCTTCCAGACCACGACGATGATCATCTCGATCCCGTCGGTGATCGTGCTGACGGCGCTCATCATCTCGCTGTGGGGGGCCTCGATCCGCTACACGGTGCCGATGCTCTTCGCCCTGGCCTTCCTGCCGATGTTCGCCATTGGCGGTCTGACGGGCCTGCCCCTGGGCCTCGCGCCCACGGACATCCACCTGCACGACACCCTGTACGTCATCGGCCACTTCCACTACGTGGTGGCGCCGGGCACCATCTTCGCGATGTTCGCCGGCATCTACTACTGGTTCCCGAAGCTCACCGGCCGCAAGATGAGCACGATGCTGGGCCACATCCACTTCTGGCCGTCGTTCCTGTTCATGAACGGCATCTTCTTCCCGATGCTCATCCAGGGTCTCGCGGGCGTCCAGCGCCGGCTGTACGACGGCGGCGCCTCCTACTCCCACGCCCAGCCGGTGCTGCACTGGAACGCCTTCATGTCGGGCTCGGCCTGGCTGCTCGGCCTGTCGCAGATCGCCTTCATCATCAACCTCTTCTGGAGCATGAAGAAGGGGGAGAAGGCGGGCAGCAACCCATGGGACGCCACCACCCTCGAGTGGGCCGCGACGACGTCGCCGCCGCTCGCCCACGGCAACTTCGTGGAGGTCCCCACCGTCCACCGCGGCCCCTACGACTACAGCCTGCCGGGCGCGTCGAAGGACTTCACCCCTCAGCACCAGCTCCAGGAGGCCTGAAGCGATGGAGATTCCCTATAACGTCGAGGCCCGTCCCGACACCGGCTTGTTCAACGCCAAGCTGGGCATCTGGCTCTTCCTCGCCTCCGAGGTGATGCTCTTCGGCGCCCTGTTCTCCTCGTACGTGCTGCTGCGCACCGGCGCACCGGCCGGCACCTGGCATCACGGCCGCGAGTTCCTGAACGTGCCGCTGGCGACGCTCAACACCATCATCCTCATCGCCTCGTCGGTGACCATGGTGATGTCGTGGGCCTCGCTCAAGCTCAACGACTTCAAGAAGTACCGGATGTACATGGGGCTCACCCTGCTCGCGGGCGTGGGCTTCCTGATCGTCAAGGGCTTCGAGTACGGCCACAAGTTCGAGATCGGCCTGCTGCCGAAGTCGAACACGTTCCTCGCCATCTACTTCACGCTGACCGGCCTGCACGGCCTGCACGTGATCGGCGGCATGATCGTCAACGGCTATTTCCTGGGACCCGGCGCGAAGATGTTCAAGACGGAGCCCGAGCGGTTCACCAACCGTATCGAGGTGGCCGGCCTCTACTGGCACTTCGTGGACCTGGTCTGGATCTTCCTGTTCCCGACCCTCTACCTGCTCTGAGGAGTCTCGAGAGATGAGCGCGAGCGACGCAGAATCGATCCGCAAGCAGACCCGATCCTACATCGTGGTCTTCGTGACCCTGATGGTGATGACCGTGCTCACCGTGGCGGTGAGCTACTTCCACATGCCCGTCGGCCTGGCCATCCTGGTGGCGCTGCTCATCGCCAGCTTCAAGGGCTCGCTGGTGGCGGGAGTGTTCATGCACCTCTCCCACGAGCGCAAGGTGATCTACTGGGTGCTGCTGGTGACGGTGATCTTCTTCATCGTGCTGATGGCCATCCCCTCGATCTCGCAGTGGGACCAGCGGATGCTCCGGTGAGCCTGCCGTCATGAGCCTGTCGCTGCGATCGTTCCACCTGTTCTTCATCGCCGCCTCGGTGGTGCTGGCGGCGTGGGTGGGCGTCTGGGGAATCCAGAGCTGGCAAGCGAATCGCAGCGGTAGCGATCTGGCCGTCGGGCTGCTGTTCTTCGCCCTGGGAGCGGTCCTGCTGGTCTATGGCCTGCGGGTGCGGAAAAAGCTCCGGGCGATCGCACCCGACGAGGAGGACTGAACCATGATGAAGCTCGTCAACGTCTTTAAGATCGTCAGCGTCGTGATTGTCGCGGCATGGCTCGCTCTGCCGCCGGCCGCCATGGCGTGCGCCACCTGCTATGGTGCCGCCGACTCGCCGATGACCAAGGGCATGAACAATGGCATCCTGACGCTGATCGCCCTCGTGGGCATCGTCTACGTGGGGATCGGCAAGGTGTTCCTGGACTTCCGCCGGAGGTCCCGGAGGCTGAACGAGAAAGCAACGGTGCGGCAGCGGCTGCACCTCATTCACGGAGAGAAACAGTAATGGGAAACACCACGCTCGGCCTCCCCATGGGATTTCCCCCCTCCGCGTCATCCCATGGCGCGCAGCTCGATCAGCTCACGGCTGTCGTCCACTGGTTCATGCTGGTGCTGTTCGTCGGCTGGGGCCTCTTCTTCGTCTACTGTCTCTTCCGCTTCCGCCGCAAGTCCAACCCGGTGGCGAGCTACGCCGGAGCCAAGGGCGGGTTCTCCACCTATGGCGAGGCGGCCGTGGTGCTCGTGGAAGTGATCCTCCTCGTGCTCTTCGCCGTTCCCATCTGGGCCAAGCGGGTCGGCAACCTGCCGGACAAATCGCAGGCCGTGCAGATCCGCGTGGTGGCCGAGCAGTTCGCCTGGAACGTCCACTATCCGGGCAAGGACGGCGTCTTCGGCCGCACCGACTCCAAGCTGGTGACCGCCGGCAGCAACCCGCTAGGCCTCGATCCGAGCGATCCCGCGGGCAAGGACGACGTCACCACCATCAACCAGCTCCACCTGCCGCTCGGCAAGCCCGTGCTGATCTACCTCTCCAGCAAGGACGTCATCCACAGCTTCTACCTGCCCGTCATGCGGGTGAAGCAGGACGCCATCCCCGGCCAGGTGATTCCGGTCTACTTCACGCCCGACGCGGTCAACCCGGACAAGGCGAAGCTGCCCGACTGCGCCGTCTCCAAGACCTGCTGGGAGATCGCCTGCGCCCAGCTCTGCGGCCTCACTCACTACCGGATGCAGGGTTACCTGACCGTCGAGAGCGAGGCGGACTTCGCGAAGTGGCTGGATGAAACCGCGCCGAAGCCGGCCGCGCTGGCGCCCGCCCCGGCCCCCGTCGCGGTGGCGGTGCCCGCGGCGACGCCGGTTCCGGTGACGGCTGCCCCGGTGGGGGGGAAGTAGGCGAGACGAAGTAGGCGTTATCGCTGCTGAGGCGTTGGCCCTCATCACCCCGGCCCTCTTCTCCCAGCCTCCCCCCCGTCCGCCGGGAGAAGAGGGAGAAAAGCAAGAAAAGTTTTTGCTGTGTTCCCCCTCTCCCGGGCCGGGAGAGGGGGTTAGGGGGTGAGGGTCTTGGGCGGGGGACGCGGAGTGAGTCGAATTGCCATGCTGCACATCCAAGACCTCCCGGCGCTTAACGCCACGCTCAACGCCATTTCCGCCGTCCTCTTGATGACGGCGTACGTGTTGATCCGGTCGGGGCGGCCTATCGCCCACCGCAACGTGATGATCGCGGCTCTGATCTGCTCGACGTTTTTCCTGACGTCGTATCTGATCTACCACGCGCATGTAGGATCCAAGCACTTTCCGGGGACAGGCGGGGCGCGGACGCTGTATTTCACCATCCTCATCACGCATACGATTCTCGCGGCGGCGGTGCCTTTTCTCGCCGGCATCACCGTCTGGCGAGCCTGGCGCAGGCGCTTCGACCGGCATGTGCGGATCGCCCGGTGGACCTTGCCGATCTGGCTCTACGTGTCGGTCACCGGCGTGATCGTCTACTGGATGCTCTACCGGATAACCTGGTGACCAATCCGCTGGATTCCTTACCGCGTATCTTAGGGTGTAGACTTGGACTCGATCGAGAGACACGGAAGCAAGTTGTCGGGAGCCGGGGGCTTGCTGTGAGCCGGGCCGGCTGGATCTCGTGACCTTTTTCCTAGGAGACCGAAACCATGAAGAAGTTGACCGAAGACGTCAGCCGGAGGGACTTCGGCAAGCTGGCCCTGGCCGCGTTCGGCGGTGTGGTCGCCGGCTCGATGCTGGGCAGCAGCCTGCTGTCGGCGGACGAGAAGAAGGCGGCGCCGAAGGATGCTCACGCCTGCTGTGGCCTCAACGCCTGCAAGGGCCATGGCGCCGACGGCAAGAACGAGTGCGCGGGCCAGGGCTCCTGCGCCACCGCCGAGGCCCATAGCTGCGCCGGCAGCAACGCCTGCAAGGGGCAAGGCGGCACGGGCGACAACGCCTGCAAGGGCAAGGGGAGCTGCGCGGTTCCGATCAAGGGCGACGGCTGGAAGAAGGCCCGTGAGGGCTACGAGGCCCGGATGAAGAAGGCCGGCAAGAAGGTCGGCGCGGCCCCCGCCGCCTGCGGCGCCTCCTAGGTCCCAGTCTCAAGAAACCAGCCCTCCTCGTCCCGCCAGGGAAGGGAGGGCTGGCGATCTGGGTTCTGAAGTTTGGCCGCCGGCCGGGACCTGCCAGGAAGGAGCCCTATGAATCCACCCCGCCTCGGACACGACAACCTCGGCCTCGGATTGGGCCTGCGGTCCGTCCACTTCGATCACATCCTGAAGCATCAGCCGGCGGTGGACTGGTTCGAAATCATCAGCGAGAACTACATCGACTCGCAGGGCCGGCCGCGCTACGTGCTGCAGCAGATCGCCGAGCGCTACCCGGTCGTCATGCATGGCGTGTCGCTCTCCATCGGCTCGACGGACCCTCTCGACTTCGAGTACCTGGGCAAGCTCAAGCGGCTGGCGAAGGAGGTCAACGCGCAGTGGATCTCCGATCACATCTGCTGGACGGGCGTCATGGGCCGCAACACCCACGATCTACTCCCCGTACCCTTTACCGAGCAGACCTTGCGCCACGTCGTGGAGCGCGTCCGCACCTTGCAGGACTTCCTCGAACGGCCCTTCGTGCTCGAAAACCCCAGCTCCTACGTCACCTTCCAGGACTCGACCCTGGACGAGTGGGAGTTCGTCTCGCGCATGGCCGAGGAGGCCGACTGCGGCCTGCTGCTCGACGTCAACAACGTCTACGTGTCGAGCTTCAATCACGACATGGACCCGGACAAGTTCATTCGCTCGCTGCCCCACGAGCGCATCGTTCAATTCCACCTCGCGGGGCACAGCAACTACACCACCCACCTGATCGACACGCACGACAATCATGTGATCGATCCCGTCTGGGAGCTCTACCGCACGGCCCACGAGCTGACCGGCGGCGTCTCGACCCTTCTGGAGTGGGACGCCAACATCCCGCCCTTCGAAGTGCTCCACGACGAGGTGCTCAAGGCCAAGCGGTTCATGGGCGAGTACCTGCCGGCCACGCCGGCGAGCCCCGAAGAGGCCGAGCCGGTCCTCGCGATGTCGGGGATCGGCGGCGAGCGCGCGCCCCATCCGCTCCATCACATCCTGCCGGAGGTCGAGTGAGCGAATCGCCGCCGCCGCGGACCTTGGGCACCGTCCAGCAGTGGTTCCAGGCGGTGGTCACCCATCCTGACGGAGTCGAGGGCGGCGTAGCCTCCGAAGAGGCGCAGGCTCTCATCCGCCTGCCGCGGGGCGAGTTGGAAGCGGTGATCTGCCGCTCCCGCAACCTGACGGCGGCGGAGCGTATCGGCATCTACGCCAACGCCTACTACTCTCGCCTGCTGGAGTGCGTCGGCGACTGCTTTCCCCTGCTGAGGGCCGCTTTGGGCGAGGACGTCTTCAACGGCTTCGCCTTCGATTATCTTCAGCGCTACCCCTCGCGCAGCTACACGCTGGATCATTTGGGAGAGACCTTTCCCCGCTTTCTGGAGGAGACCCGGCCGGGTCCTGAGGATGGAGGACCGCCGCCGGGCGAAGTCGGCTGGCCGGACTTCCTCATCGACCTCGCCTCCTTCGAGTGGGTGCTCGCCAAGGTTTTCGACGGCCCTGGAACCGAGGGCCAGACCCTGCTGACCCCCGAGGCCTTGAGCGCGCACCCTGCGGAGCGTTTCGCCGAGGCCCGTCTGACTCTAGTGCCCTGCCTGCGCCTCCTGGTCTCCCGCTTCCCCGTGAACGCCTATTTCACGGCGGCCCGTCAAGCGGAAGAAGGGGAAGAAGTGCCCATCCCCGACCCGGCACCCGAGTACACCGCCATCACCCGCCGCGACTTCATCGTCCGTCGCTACTCGATTTCGCAGCCCCAGCACGCCCTCCTCGTCGCCCTCCAGTCCGGCGCCACGATCGCCGAAGCGCTAGCCGCCGCGGCCGCCGTCAGCGATCTGGACGACGACGCCCTCGCCGCCGAATTTCGGAGCTGGTTCCGCCTGTTTACAGCGGAAGGATTCTTTCAGGCGATCGAGTAGAACGCTCCAACCGGCCCCCCTGGGAGCGCTGGCGTCCCGCCGGCCAACTAACTCCGCTTTTCGCGTTCCAGGACGAGGGCCGTCCAGTCGTCCTCCAGGCTGGACGATGTCGCTGCCCGCACTCGCTCCAGCACAGTTTCCAGCCATTCGGAGGGCGTCGAGGATGAGGCGACGTCGAGCAGCTCGGCGAGAGCGGTGTAGCCAAGCGGCTCTCCGCCCGCTACCGGCGCTTCGGCGAGCCCATCGGTGAAGAGCAGCAACCGTTCCCCGGGGGCGAGAGACACCTCCAGGGATTGATACGCAACCTCGCGCCGCACTCCCAGCGGCAGGCGCGGTCCCGGAACCTCGACCGCCCGCGCCGGTCCGCACAGCGGGAGCAGGTAGGGATCCGGCAGGCCGGCGTTGGCAAGGACGAGACTACCGGTGGCCGGATCGAAGCGGGCGTAGGCCAAGGCAACGAACTCCCGGGGGGAGAGCTCGGCGGCCATCCGGCGATTGAGCTCGCGTAGCGTTTCCTCGGGAGTCCGCTCGGCGGCCACGAACGGCAGTATGGCCTTGACCGATGCCATGATCAGCGAAGCAGCCATTCCCTTGCCCGCCACGTCCGCGACGACTATACCCAGGGCACCGCCGGCCAGTGGGAAGACGTCGTAGAAATCTCCGGCCACCACCCGCGCCGCGAGATTGCGCGCGGCGATCCGGTAACCGTCTCCCTCGATCTCCGGGGGAGGCAGCAGCCGGCTCTGAAGGCGCCGGGCGAGCTGAAGCTCGCGCTCCGCGAACTCGGCCTCCTTGAGGCGGGCGACGCTCTCCGCCAGCCGATCGCGCAGGAGGTCGAACGTGTGGAGCAGGAGACCGGCCACGATGGCGATGGTCCCCGAAACCAGAATTTGGAAGAGCGTGCGCTGCACGGGAAAGTGAGAGGATTCATGGCGGGCGAGCACCTGGAGACTCACCACGAAAAAGTAGCTGAGCGCGGCGGCGACAAACCAGACGCCGGCCAGCAGCAAGAGATGGCGGATGCCTGTCCACCTCGAGATCCACCGCTCGAGAAGCTGGAGCAGGGTCTGGGCCACGGCATAAATCACCAGCGAGGCAAAGATGGAGAGGGCGAACTGCACCGGGGGCAGAGGAGCGCCAAACGCAAGGCTCGCCACCAGGATGATTCCGATGCCGAGCAGGACGCAGAACAGGAGGTCCCGAGCCAGAAGACCGGACCGAAAGCGGCGACGAAGGCCGAAATGAGGGATGGGCTCGGACATGGGTGCTCCTGCCGGTACTATACGGAGCAGCGCGGCCTGGGTTTAGTTTTCCGTCAGGAGCGGTGCCTCTCCGCCCTAGAAGGTCGTGCAACCGCTCCCAGGATCGTGCTAACGTCCAGCCCACGGCGCTTTGATGTCGGCTGTGGGCCTGTGGTCGTAGGGGCTTTTCACCCTGGCGGAGCTCGTCGCTTGATCTCCATGGCTTTGCGGACGCGCTCCTTGGCGCGGCCTCTGCGCTGGGAGGTCCAACGGCTGCGCTCCATGGCACGGCCGCTACGCTCCCAGGCTCAGCGGCTACGCTCCTTGGCACAGCCGCTACGCTCGGTAGCACAACCGCTGCGCTCCCACGCACAGCGTCCGCGCTCCCTGACACGGCCGCTGCGCTCCCAACTCCACCGCTGAGCCGAGGCTCCAAGCCCGGAATGCAATGTTTCGCGGACTTTTTGGCCGGATCGCGAGGCCAAACTCGCGAAAACGGTCTCTTACCGAGTATTCGCGCATTGGGGACTGGAATTCCCCGTCCGAGAGTGTAGCGGGAGAATTTTCCTCATCTCACGGCGGATTTGACGTCGATCTGCAAAGATCTCGAACTGCCAGTCGCGAATTGGGTAATAGCGGAGGAATTAGGTAAGGAATTGGGTAAGAGAACCTTCGTCGCGACCACAAAGCCATGGATGACCGTCGTGTTTCGAAAAGCGGTGTTCACTGTAGAGACGCCCGACGGGGAACCCCGTGGGGCGTCTCCGAGGCGGCTCAGCTTCAAGCCCGCGCCAGAGCGATCCTATGAGTCTGCGACAGCCAGGACCTGAGTTACACTGATTGTCATGGTGGCCTCCAGTGCGCGATACGACGTTTTCCTCTGCTATAACAACCTCGAGAAGCAGCCGGTCTCATGGTTGGGGGAGAAGCTCAAGGGAGAAGGACTCCGAGTATTCCTGGATGATCGTGTCCTCGTAGCAGGGACTAGCCTGCCGACAGAGATCTCGTCGGCTCTTACAGATAGCCTTTCGTGTGCAGTGGTGCTAGGGCCAAGCGGAGTCGGTAAATGGCAGAAGTTCGAGGTCGATATTGCCATCGAGCAATCGATCGCCGATTCGGCATTTAGAGTCATCGTCCTGATGTTGGCCGGAGCGAACGCTAATGAGATCCCGCCTTCGCTGCGCCATTTGCTCCACGTCGACTTTTCGGCTGGCCTCGACGACTCAGAAGCATTCCGCCGGCTTCTCGACGGAATTCAGGGCAGTTCGAGTTACACGGGAGACTCGGCCGATAGTCCGATAGATCTTCCCTACCGCTCGATGGCGCCTCGCTCAGAGGGCTTTGTACTGCGACCGGAGCTCGAAGCGGTAATGGCGGCGCTCACGCGCGAGCCAGAGGAGGGAGCTCACGTCCCTACGGCCGTGGCCCTGACTACGGCGCTTCGAGGAGCAGGAGGGTTCGGTAAGACAGCCCTCGCCCAAGTAGTTTGTGAGCAGGAAGCGACGAGGAAGCGTTTTCCGGCAGGCATTCTCTGGGCCACTCTTGGGCAGCGGCTCACCGAGGCACAGCGTTTGGCGCGTGTTCGAGATCTGCTGCGCTGGTGGACGCGTAGGGAGCCTTCCTCGTATGAGACCTTGGAGTCTGCGGCAGCTTTTCTCCGCGAGAGCCTGTCCGGCCACCGGGTGCTCTTGGTGCTGGACGACGTATGGCTTCTGGCAGACGTGGCGCCATTCGCAGGGCTTGCCGCCCCGGCTGCGCTACTCATTACCACGCGCAACACTCGGACCTTGCCAACCGCTACCCAGGCAGTGGTGGTCGATGCCCTTGAAGTCCCAAGGGCAGTGGAGCTTTTGGGACAGGGTTTGAGTCCTTTTCCTCCAGCGTCCACTCTTGCGCGGTTGGCAGGCAAGCTGGGTGAGTGGCCTATCCTACTCAAGCTGGTCAACGCCCAGCTACGCGAGGAGTATCGTGCTGGTGTTTCCGCCGACGCGGCGCTCCGAGTCGTCGAGGACGCACTCGGCGAAATGGGGCTCACAGCATTCGATCGCGAGGACGAGGAGGCCAGGGATCTCGCGGTTCGCAGGACTGTAGAAGCGAGCCTTCAGCGTCTTTCCTCCGAGGACCGGCAACGGTATGCACAGTTGGCTGTCTTCCCGGAAGACGAGCACATCCCCTTAGCCGTGCTCGAACTGCTCTGGGAGGCAGAGGAGCAAGAGGTCGCCCGCCTCTGCCGCCGATTGACGGAGATGTCATTGCTCTACCGGTTCGACCGGGTCGCCCACTGGATTCAATTGCATGATGTAATGCGTGCTTACCTGCTTCGTGAGCATCGGGAGTTGATCCAGTCTTTTCACGGTGCATTGGTAGACAGCTACCTGAGTCAGGAGGCCTCACAGCTTGGACGAGACGCAGAATCCTATTTCGTGGCACAACTTCCTTATCACCTGAAAGAAAGCGGCAGAGAGCTTGAGCTAAAGAACCTGTTGTTTTCCTTTCCCTGGCTTGAAAAGAAGCTTGCCGGAAGCGATGTCAATGCGGCCATGGCCGACTACGAGCTTCTTCCAGGTAGCGAAGAAGCCGCCGCGGTTCGCGAATGCCTACTTCTTTCCAGAAGTATCCTCACAGAGGATCCCTCTCAGCTAGCCAGCCAACTGCATGGACGTCTCGCGAGCCCCAGATCCAATAGGATCAAGAACTTCCTGGAGGAAGCTGCCGCCAATCAGGCCCGGCCCTGGTTACGTCCTCTGAGTGCGACCCTCCAAAAACCGAACGGTCCTCTTATCTCTACCTTCCAGGCCCACCAAGGCGAGGTTCGGGCAATCGCCCAGTTGGACGAGAGACGCTTCGCCACAGCGGGGACAGAGGGCGAGATTCACGTATGGGACTTTGCTACGGGCGAGTTGATCGCGAGTATGGGAGCGGTGAGTCCCATAAGGCATCTGGCGACTGTCACCCCAAATCGATTGCTTGCAGCCTCGGACGACGGCATCATTCGACTTTGGGATCTTGCCGAGGAGCAGGTCATCCGGAGCTTCGAAGGGCACCGCTCGCCGGTCACAGCGCTACGGCTGCGGCACGAGGAGTTCCTTTCCGGAGCTGAGGACGGAATCCTGCTGCGCTGGAGTCTTGATGCCGAGCTGCCGCTAGGATCTTTCCAAGGCCATTCGTCGAAGATCAACGGTATCGGCTATCTCGATTCTCGAACCATGATTTCGGTTGGCAAGGATAGAACCCTCAGGGTTTGGAACATTCCGAGCGGTAAGCAGCTTAGAAATCTGACCCTCCCGGTCTTTGCCGCAGAAGTTCTGGAGGTCACGGCTTCGAACGAGGTGATCCTCGGAACCTCTGCCGGTCAGGTCCAAGTATGGAAGCCGATGTCGCGAGAGACTAAGCCGCGCCGATCACTCATGTACCGCTCCGTTGGCATGGACGCCCTTCGCATGCTGGAGAGAGACCTCGGAGTCTCAACGCTTGGTGGTCTTTCTGGTATTCAGCTTTGGAACCCGAGAGCGGCCTGTGTTCTGGGTCCTGAGATTCACGTTCCAGGCGGTGGCGTGAGCGCGTTGGAGAGGTTCGGTTCAGGTCACCTGCTCTGTGGTTCAAAAGACGGGAGGGTCTCTGTCTGGGCGATTGAAGCACTTCGGACTCAAACGGAACGCCTCCCCGGAGCCGTTTACGCTGTTGCTGCCTTGGACGCCATGACCGCTATCTCAGCATCCTATTCAGGCTCGTTGAATGTTTGGAATGTGTATGAGGGAAGTCTCTTGAAGACTTTTCCGGCCCACTCGGAAAGCCTTAACTCTATGTGCGTTTTCAGCCCGACTTGTGTGGCGTCCTCTTCATCAGATAGTACCATTCGCATCTGGAACCCGCAGACTGGCGGGCTTCTCCGGACGCTTCAGTGCTCTGAGAAGCCAAGCTCGCTGGCTGCGCTAACCGAAGAATGGCTTGTTAGCGCACCACTCGCGTCCTTGACTAAAGATCATTCATGCCAAATTTGGGATATTGCTCGAGGTCGGAAGCAAGTGGATCTTCCAGCCTTCGGTGGCGTTGGCGCACTTTGTGCCAGTGATGGTCGATTCCTCGTGATTGGCACCTTCGAAGGGCTGATTGTGCACCTGGACATTTCGACGGCATCGGTGCGCCGCAATTTTCATCTCTCTGGCCACGAGAGGGGAGTGGTAAGCCTCACGATGATCGATCGGGAGCATCTCGCCTCCGGGTCGATCGATAAGACGATTCGCATCTGGGACCTTAGCTCCCAGAGAGCTATCCAGATCCTCAGGGGACACGAGAGCGAGGTGACTGGCTTGGCCTCTCTTTCCTCGCGATTCCTTGCCTCGGCGAGCCAAGATCAGACGATCAAGGTCTGGGATATTGAGACCGGAACATCCGTCGTGAATTTCCAGATGGATATAGGCTTGAGCTCTCTTGCTGTTATGCCAGATTGCAGAACCTTGGTCGCAGGCGACGCGGCTGGGACGGTGCACTTTCTTCGGTTGGAGGGATTAACGAAGTGAAATCGCCGCCGCGACGTGGACGAGAGCAGGAGCCGGCAATGATGACCCTTCACCGCTTCACGGCCCAGCCACCCGATGTGCCGATGTCCGCGGCGTGGTACCTCGCCGATCTAGGCGAGGCCAAGGGTAGACAGGAGCTTTTCACTCGCCAGTCGCCGCAGCGTCTCAAGGCGTTGCGCGAGCATGCAATGATCGAAAGCGCCGTCTCCTCCAATCGTATCGAGGGAGTGGAAATAGACGCTTCGCGCGTCCAAACCGTCGTCCTCGGCAGGCCTGCACTGCGCGACCGCAACGAAGAAGAGGTGCGGGGTTATCGCGACGCGCTCAAGCTCATCCACGACTCCGCCAGCCGCCCTGACGTCTCGGAGAAGACCATTCTCGACCTGCACAGCCTTTCGCGAGGCGGCGTTGGGGATGCCGGACAGTACAAACAAAGGGACATCGACATCGTCGAGACATATCCCAACGGTCGTTCGCGCGTGCGGTTCAAGACCGTGCCTGCCGAGCGCACGAGCGCAGCCATGAGCGAGCTCATCTCCGGCTTGAACGACGCGCTGGAGGACCGGCGCCTGCACCCTCTCCTGGCCGTTGCCGCTTTCAACCTCGACTTCCTGTGCATTCATCCGTTCCGCGACGGCAACGGCCGAGTCTCTCGCCTGCTCCTTCTCCTCCAGTGCTATCACCTCGGCTTCGAAGTGGGGCGCTACGTCAGCATCGAACGCATTATCGAGCAGAACAAGGACCGTTATTACGAGACTCTGGAACAGTCCTCCCAGGGCTGGCACGAAGGCAAGCACGATCCCTGGCCCTATCTGGGCTATCTGTTGTTCATTCTCAAAGATGCCTATCGTGAGCTCGAGGATCGCCTCGGGCAGGTCAAGGCGCCGCGAGGAGAGAAGAGCGAGGTCGTCATCGACGCCATCCGCCAAGCGTCCGGTGACTTCAGCATCACCGACCTCCAGCGCGAGTGTCCAGGAGTCAGCGTCGACATGATCCGCCACATCCTCAAGCGTCTGCGTCAAGAGGACGAGGTGGAATGCCTCGGGCGCGGCCAGAGCGCCCGGTGGCGACGCCGCCAGCCGCGAAATGGGTAATAACCGGTGAATTGGGTAAGGAATTGGGTAATGGAAGACTTGCGCGGCCCCTTCGGGCCGCGCGAAGGGCATAACGTGTTAGCGGGCGGCGACCACGGCCTGGGCCGTGGGCGCCTGGACTTTGGAATCCAGGCTGGTGAGATGTCGGCGACCTCGTCCACCGCCGCGGTGGTAGTGGTCCCAGCAACAGCCGGAGGTGGTGAGAGCCATCAGGCTGGCGCAGACCAGCAGGGTAGGAACGGTCCGTTTTACGGTCATGAGAGATACCTCCTGAACCCGGGCGAATTTGCACGGGAACGTGTTGACACGCCCATAGGTTGCATTGGCCGTGCCAGGAAGCCCCAGAGGCGTTTTGCCCGCCCCGAAGGCTGTTTAGCTGGCCAGGTGTCCTTTAGCGAGGGCTCCTGCGATCTTCCACGAGGACGATCAGAGGTTCTGGGCCAGAGGCTCCGGCTTGGTCGGTCTCCCATTTGGGGTACCATGTCCGCGAAGCGGACCCCAATCTCCTGGAGGGAGCCATGGCTGATCAGAACTTTGCCACACACCGGAAATTTGTTCCCGGCTTTCACTTCGTCACCTTCGGAATCCTCGTCGTCAACTTCCTCTGGTCCGTGTACCGGGCGATCCGGCCGTTCGACCTTGCCACGCCGATCTTCGACCGCCTGCTGGCGGTTCTGGTGGCGATTGCCCTGATGCTAATCGCCTGGTACCTGCGAGCCTTCCCGCTACGGGCGCAGGACCGGGTCATCCGTCTGGAGGAGAGGCATCGCCTGGAGAGGCTGCTGCCGCTGGACCTCCGCGGCCGGATCGGCGAGCTCTCCACGGGCCAGGTCATCGCCCTGCGGTTCGCCAGCGACGCCGAGGTGCCGGAGCTGACCCGCATTGTGCTGGACCAGAATATTATGAGCCAGAACGAAATCAAGAAGAGGATCCGCGACTGGCGGGCCGATCACATGAGGATGTAAAGCAGCGCAGGATGTAACAAGGCAAGAATCCCCGAAGGATCGTACGATCCTTCGGGGGTTGGTTGATCTTCGCCAGCTATTTCGCGGCCGCCTGCGCCGCCGCCGTCTCTTTGAGGACGATCTTCTTCGAGAGCTTTCCACCTTTCAGGCTGTCGTAGGTGAAGGTGACGTCGCCGTCGCCTTGCACCAGGAAAAACAGGATGCGGGTCGAGAGGCTCTCGACGCCGGGGACCATCAGACGCTCGGGGCGGTGCGCCTGGACGTCGATCTTGTCGAGATACTGATCGTTCACGATGCCGCTCGAAATCACCTTGCCGCCGGTGACGGTGGCGAGGTCTTTGCGATGGAGCTTGTTGTTCAGTGCCACCGCCGTCATCGTGGGAATCGCCCGGTCGTTGAGCACCGGCACCTCGACCTTCCACAGGCGGTCTCCCATCTTCTTCACCACCGCCTCCCCGATCGATAGATGCGGCAGGTGGTAGGCGTTGAACAGCACGAAGGCGTTGTTGCGGTGCGTCTCGTCCTCCAGCGCCCAGCCCTCGGGCACGCGGCCGACGTCGCGCTTGAAGCCGCCGATCTCGATGGGGCCGTATTGCGGATGATTGTACGGATGCCAGTCCACGAACTGGCGGCCGAGGGTGAGGAGGTCGTTGAACTTCATCAGCTCTTCCGGCGTCACCTCGCCGTTCTTGTCGAAGTCGGCCGGCGGGTTATACATCTCGTTGGTGAAGGCCAGCACGCCCATGGTGCCGTAAAAGTGATCGGTGGTGGCGCCGTGGACGGTGTAGAGGTCTTTCCACGAGATGTAGTAGTGATAGCCCGGCAGGAGCTTCTCGCCCTCTTTGCCGATCAGGTCGTACACCTTGAGGTCCTGCGGCGGGTAGGGTGCGTCGGCCTTGGCGCCGGGACCGCGAAGGATCATCTGGCCGTTGTTGTGGTAGCTCTCCACGGCCGCGATGTTGGGATGCTGGAGCGCCCAGAGTGCGATGGACCGCGTCTCGGGGATGGAGAATGGATAGTTGCCGGCGCCCGCCTGAACGTAGGGGGGCTCCCAGGAGTAGCCCCAGGTGCGGTTGGGATCGACATAGCCGATCGCGTCCTCGTTGACCAGGCCGTCGCCGTCGTTGTCGATTCCCTCGCTGCCAAGCATGAGGTAGTCGCCGAGCTCGCCGGGCTGAATGGGCACCAGCAGGCGCGGGTCCTTGGGATCGAGCTTGTGCGTGCCCTGACCCAGCGGCACCTTCTTGCGCATGGTGGTGATGTAGCCGTCGCCGTCCAGATCGTCCGGGCCGTCCTCGTCCACCTTGCCGTCGCGGTCGTCGTCGACCGGCTGCATGACGGTGCGGGGGAAATCGGCGTCGGAAGGTCCTTTGAACCATAGCGCGCGGCCGTCGGGGTTGACCATGGGCAGGACGTAGAAAACCGAGCGGTCCATCATCTCGGTCACCCGCGGCAGCACGCCGTAGTTCTTGAGGAGGTAGTCGACGGTGTAGAGCGCCGTCTCGCCGCCCTGCACCTCGTTGGCGTGGATGTTGCCGTCGATGTACATCGCGGGTTTCGAAAGCTCGGGGCCGGTGGCCGGATTGTTGATGGTGATCATCCAGAGGTCGCGCCCCTGGATGCTCTTGCCGATGCTCTCGAGCTTCGTCCACTTCGGATAGGCGGCCGCGTAACCCTTGAGAAGATCGCTGATCTCCTCGTAGGTGTGGAGGCGGTTGAAGGTGGCCGGAACGGCTGAGCCCACCGGCTGGAGAGGGGCCGCCGAGAGGGAGACGGTCATGAGCCCGGCGAGCGCCAGGGCGGTCAGGGGAAGGGCTGCGATGCGCGATTTCATGGTCAAACTCCCTTCCCGACGGTCCCGCCTGTACTGGGGACAATTGACTTCTGATCGTGGCCGGCGTTGTCGGTCGTCAGGTCGACGACGATCTTGCTGCCGGGTTTGGCTTTGACGAGCCATTCGCCGGAGAGCGTGCCGGAGGTGCCTTCGAGGCGGTCGGAGGTGGCCGCCGGATAACCGGTCACCAGCTCGATCCCCTTGCCGGTTTCGAGCACGAGGCGAACGGGGATGTGGACGCGGGCGCGGGCCGCCTGCTTGGTGTGGCTGGGGAGATAGCCCTTGTTGCCGCCCACCGCTTTGACGCGCCAGACGCCGCCGCCGAGATCCGTGGCCGTGAGGGAAAGGATCTCGACGTGGGCGAGCTTGCCTGCGAGGTCGAGCACCGTCTCGGTATGGGCGCCGAGGGCGGGCTTGAGTATCGGCAACGGCGGATTGAGCTCGACGAACGGATCGAGCCCGCCTACCTCGGCCTTGGTGCCGTCCGGCAGGGTGACGGGAGCCCACGGTGTGAAGGCGCCGGGCGCGTTGGCATCCACCCAGGCCAGCACTTCGCGCTCGCGGGCGCCGGCCTCGGAGGCTTTGCCGCCTGCTGCGCCGGAGCTCGCGCCGCCGCCGCCCATCTGCTTCATGCGATCGATCATCCCCTTGGGGGTGATCTGGCCGCCCTTCATGGCGCCGATCACCATGTCGGCGTTGAACTGCGCCGGCACTTTGTTCTCCTTGAGGAACGCCTCGATCTTTTCCTTGCCGAGGGCGACGAACTCGTCGGAGCTCATGGCCGCCACTTTTTCCTGCGTCAGAGGCTCCTCGCCCGGCTTCGCCTCCGCTTTCTTTTCGGCCTTGGGAATGCCCCAGACGTCGAGCTCCAGGGCCATGGCCCCATATTGATAATAGAGCCACGGCGTGAAGCCGCCGCGAGCGTACTGCGCGCCGGGCCGGTCGGCGGAAAGGCCGGCTTTTTTCAAGCGCTCCTTGTAGCCCTCGGCGAATTTATCCAGGAAGGCCTGATCGTCGGCGTCCACCTTGGTGGCCGGGCCGGCGCCGAGGAACTGAATGAGCTGCTCTTTGGTGATGCCGTTCTGCTTTACGAACGGGAGAGTCTGGGCTACGTCCCAAATCTGATCGATGGTGTATTCCTGCTCGGGATCGAAACCCAGGAACTTGGCCGCCTGGGGTGGCACCTTGAACTTCTGGGTTCCCAGGTCGCCGCCGCCGCCGAGGCTCTGCGGCGCGGCGAGCAGGTTGTTGGCCGGGCCGTAGACCACGGCCAGGGCAATGTTCCGGTGAGCCAGGAGGAAGTCGAACAGGGAGCGGGTCTCCGGCGCGTAGCCGGCCCACGGACCGCTGTCGGGCGTAGCGGGAAAGGCGTGGGGGAAGTTGCGGTCCGGCCAGATGCCTTCGGCGGCGTCCTCGTTGTAGTCGCCGTCGCCGTCGTCGTCCTTGCCTTCGATCTCTACCTGGTAGGCGCCGGCCCGCCGCTCCATGGAATCGGCCTTCACCAGCACGCGCGGATCGGTCGCGTCCGGCAGCCAGGGCCCGGTGGGATCGGAGATCCGCATGCGGGTGATGACGCCGTCGCCGTTGAGATCGTCCGGTCCATCCTCGCCGGTCAGTCCGTCGACGTCGTGGTCCACCTTCTGGGCGTTGCCGCCGCGGCGGACGCGGGGTGTCGCGAAGATCCCGTCGTGGGCGTCCGGATTCAGGGCCGGGCCGACGTAGAAGGTGGTGGTGGCGAGGAGCTTCGCCGCCGGGCTGCCGGCGGGTGAGGCCACGAGAGCCTGGATGAGGTCGAGCGCCGCCTCGGTGCCCGCGTTGTGGTAGCCCGCGATGTTGGCGCCGACGAAGACGGCCGGCCGGCCATCGGGATCCGGCCCCGGGCCGGCGATGCGCAGCACGTAGATCGGCCGGCCGCCGGCCGACTTTCCGGCGACGAGCAGCTTCACCTCTTGAGGGTGATCCTTCCCCCAGGCCTGGAGCTGTTGCTCGACCTTGGCGAAGGAGTGATAGTCCTGGTAGATGGCCGCGGTGCTGGCAGCGGCGGCGGTGCCACCCAGGGCCAACAAGCCCAGAGCGGCGGCGGCCGTGGCGGTCCGCAAGCCGGAGAGCGTACTGTTCAAGAGCACCTCCTCGAATTCGTGAAATGAGACGACGGTACACAAATCCCAGGGGTTTATACGGGGAGCCCGGTAGAGGGTTTCGCTCCCGCGGAAGAATGGGGCTGTTCGGAAGAACCTTCAGACAACGAGACAGGCGGGGGGATTCCCCCGCCTTTTCCTGCGATTCCACGACCTTCTTGCGGTCGCCGCGCTTGGGCTCACTTCGGCGGCGTGACGGAGACCTCGGGCAGCTTGATGTCCTTCTTCTCGGTCTTCACGGTGACGTCGGTGGGGACGTTGATCTGCTTGGTCTTGGTGCCGACTTCCACGGTCGGCCCCTTGACGTCGTACTTGGGAACCTGGCCGCCCTTCACTTCCACTTCGGGCATCTTGCCGTCCTGCGTCTTGGTGACCTTGCAGCCGGTCGTGGCGACCGTGAGCAGGGCCGCGCTCAGCAGGAACGGCAGCGCTGCCTTTTTACCTGAGATGTTGAACATGGGAGCTTCTCCTTTGGCTTGACGTATCCTTCAATGGGGTTTGAGACTTTGACTTCCAGACGAGAGGAAACCAATGCAAGGCTCATTCCACCCTCGGTCTCAAAGGCTGATCCGCATCGCCGTCCTTCTGCTCCTGGTGCCCAGGATCGGCGGCTGCGTCCGCTATCTGCCGGCCCGTCTGCGGCCCACGCCGGTGCCCTTGCGGATGGTGAGTTATCCCGGTTCCGCGATGATCTCCGGCGCCGCTGGTCAACCCCGGACTCTCGTGGTGCTTCTGCCGGGCCGCTGGGATCGCCCGCAGGATTTTGGGAAGTATTCCTTTCCGGAGATCGCGGCCCGGGCCGGCGCGCAGGTGGACCTGGTGGCGGTGGACGCGCACCTCAACTACTACCTCAAGAACATGATCGTCGACCGCTTGCGGGAGGACGTGATCGGCCCGGCCCGCCAGCGCTACGACCGCATCTGGCTGCTGGGCATCTCGATCGGCGGCACGGGCGCGCTGCTCTACGCCTCGCGGTACCCAGAAGATCTGGCCGGCGTCATCCTTTTCGCTCCCTACCTCGGCGAGGACGCGGTGATCGACGAGGTGGCGGCGGCCGGCAGCCTCGCGCATTGGCAGCCGCCGAAGACTCTCGCGCCGGACGACTTCCAGCGCCGGCTCTGGATCGGGCTCCAAGGCTACGCCAAGGAGCCGCGGCGCTTTCCCCTCTACTTGGGCTGGGGCGAAACGGACTCCTTCGCCCGCGCCAATGGCCTGCTGGCCAGGGAGCTGCCCAAGGACCATGTCTTTACCGCCCCGGGCGGCCACGAGTGGAAAGCTTGGAAGGCGCTGTGGGAGCAGGTCGTGCGGACGGGGGCGCTGGGCGGCTCCGCTCCGACGCGCTAAGACCGGGCCCGATGCCGGGGCGCGTCGAGCGTCACGTACTCCAACTCCCTCCCTTCGCGGGCGGCCCGCAGCATCAGGGCGCCGCGCTGCATGTCGCCCATGCCGGCGAAATCTCTGGGGAAAAGGAGCCTGTCGCCGAAGACCGGTCTCAGGAGGTCCACGTACTTTCCCGTCGCGACGCTGCCGAGCAGGACCACCCGGCCGGCCTCTGGCATCGTCACCTGGAGCTGCCGGGCGTGGGCGCTCAAGGGGCCACAGTACTTGGGGCTCGCGAGGTCGACCGGCGTGCGGAGGATCGCCAAGCGCTCGGGGGTGAGCCGCCAATCGGGTGGCACCAGGCCCACGCCGGGTGCGATCACCAGGATCCCTTCCTCCTCCGCGAAACGCCGGGCGTAGGCGATCTTTCCTCGAAAGTAGAGGGAGCTGACGAAGCTGTAGGCCTCCGCGATGGGCACGCCCTCCGCGCTGCGGTAGCGCACCGCCGTCTCGAAATCCGCCCCCGGCGCCAGGAGCTGCGCCGCACGGGCTCCCGCAAGGTTGGCAGGGGAGAGAAGGAAGACTGTCGGCGCGAGGTTCTCGCTCTCCATATCGTGACCCCATAACGCGGTCACGGCGTAGCGCATTCCTGCTACGCGCTACGGCACCACCGTCCGCACCCGCCGCATCAGCAACTGCTCGGCTTCGTCGGCGGGGACGGCTGGGGAGAGGAAGAAGCCCTGGCCGTACTCGCAGCCCAGGCCGCGCAGGCGGGCGCGCTGGTCGGCTGTCTGGATGCCCTCGGCCACCACTTCCATACCGAGCTGGTGGGCGAGGGTGACGATGGCCTTGACGATGGCGAAATTGCCCTCCGCTTCCTCGATGCGGGAGACGAAGGAGCGGTCGATCTTGAGGATGTCCATCGGGAAGCGGTGGAGGTAGTTGAGCGAGGAGTAGCCCTTGCCGAAGTCGTCCAGGTAGAGCTGCACGCCGAGGCTCTTGAGACGCGAGAAGCGGCTGCTCGCCGAGTCGGCCTGGCGGATGATGACGCCCTCGGTGATCTCCAGCCCGAGGCAGCCGGGATCGAGGCCGGAAGCGGCGAGGGCCTCGGAGATCTGATCGAAGAGGTCGGTCTGGAAGAACTGTTTGTTCGAGAGGTTGACGGTGAGCTTGAGGGAGCCGTTCTCCGGGTGCTTGCGCTGCAGCTCGCGGATCTGCCGGCAGCCCTCCATCAGCACGAAGCGGCCGATGGGCACGATGAGCCCCGTTTCCTCGGCCACGGAGAGGAACTCGTCCGGCGGCAGCAGGCCCCGCCGCGGATGATGCCAGCGCACCAGGGCCTCGAAGCCCATCACCTCGTCCGTCGAAAGGTCCACGAACGGCTGGTAATGCACGCGGAGCTGCCCGCGCTCGACCGCCCGCCGCAGGTCGGTCTCCAGTTGCAGGCGGGCCATCACGAAGCGGTGCATCACGCGGTTGAACACCACGTGGCAGGCGCGCCCGGAGGACTTGGCCCGGTACATGGCGGTGTCGGCGTCGCGCAGCAGGTCCTCCGGCCGCTCGTACTCCGGCGTGTGCACGGCGATGCCGATCGAGGCGGTGATGAAGACCTCGTGACCGCCGAGGTTGAGGGCGGTCGTCAGCCGGTCGTGGATGCGCTCGGCCACGCGCACGGCGTCGCTGACGTCGCGTCCGCCTTCGAGCAGGACGGCGAACTCGTCGCCGCCCACCCGGGCGATGGTGTCCGAGGGGCGCAGGGCCTCGGCGAGCGAGCCAGAGATCTGGATCAGCAGCTCGTCGCCCACCAGGTGGCCGAGGCTGTCGTTGACGATCTTGAAGCGGTCGAGGTCGAGGAAGAGGACGGCGGTGAGCAGCTCCGGCTCGCGGCGCGAGCGCTCCATCGAGTGGCGCAGGCGGTCCATGAACAGGGCGCGGTTGGGCAGGCCCGTGAGCTCGTCGTGCAGGGCGTCGTGGAGGAGCTT
>Ga0134121_10001476_pt1 | contig 22091 bp, 20 predicted proteins | sample KB301_FD_96463 | JGI IMG/M metagenome (GOLD analysis project Ga0134121, IMG submission 96463) | Terrestrial soil microbial communities without Nitrogen fertilizer from Kellogg Biological Station, Michigan, USA - KB3-0-1 | ecosystem: Environmental > Terrestrial > Soil > Unclassified ... | reverse complement strand
CGGGTGTGCGCCAGCAAATCACGCAGGGGCTCACGAACCAGCGTAAGCAGATCCTGAATGCGGCTTTGTTGGAAACGGCGATGAACGAGGCGCGGATCGTCAACCTCCTCGCTACGAACATGCTGAACAATCCGGGAAATCTGGGATTGCGTCCGGCTGCCGGCGGCACTGCTCCAGCGCAAGCCCCAACGCAGGCGCCTGCAGCAGCAAGTCCTGCGGCCAGCAGTCCTTCAGCCACTGGAGCAGGCTCGACTTCCGTGAAGCCCGCGAGCTCACCGAAGTAAATTTACTACGAGCGGGGGCAAGCCCCCGCTGCTGAAGAATTCTCGCTAAAGGCGCAAAGAGATTCGAACGTGTGGATCACCTTTGCGCCTTTGCGCGTCAGTAAACTCAGATATGTTGTTCCGGCTTTCAGACGTTTATAAATCCTACGGCACTCAGGATGTCCTGCGCGGCGCGTCTCTGCAGGTGAACCCCGGTGAACACGCCGGGCTCGTCGGTCGAAACGGCGCCGGCAAGAGCACGATCTTCCGTCTCGTCAGAGGTGACGAGACAGCGGATCGCGGCGACGTCGTGCGCGCGCGTGGAGTGAAGCTCGGACTGTTGGACCAGCACGTCCACTTTAAGCCCGGCTCGACGGTCCACGAATCGGCGCTCGCGGCGTTTGGCCGCCTGCAACAGATCGAGCACGAGATGCACGAGCTGGAACATCGCATGGCAGACGCCGGTGACGATCTGGACAAGATCCTCGAGCGCTACAGCGATCTGCAACAGGAGTTTGAGCACGAGGGCGGCTTCGAATACGCCGCGAAAGCAGAGTCGATCCTTCAGGGGCTCGGTTTCGATCGCGACATGTGGTCGATGGAAACCGAGAAGCTCTCTGGCGGCCAGCAGAATCGTCTCGGGCTCGCCTGCCTCCTACTCGCCGCGCCCGATGTTTTGCTACTCGACGAGCCGACGAACCATCTCGATGTGAACGCAGTCGAGTGGCTGGAAGAGTTTCTCCAAACCTATCCAACGGCGATTGTGATTATCAGCCACGATCGTTACTTCCTCGATCGTTCGTGTCGTCGCATCATCGAGCTCGAAAACGGTCGCGCTGCAAGTTACACCGGAAATTACAGTGACTACCTCGTCGAGCGTGAAGAGCGTCGGGAAGCGCAGCAACGTGCTTACGACAACCAGCAGCAGTTGATCGCGAAGACCGAAGAGTTCATTCGCCGCAACATCGCCGGGCAAAAAACGAAGCAGGCCAAATCGCGCCGCAAGATGCTCGAGAAACTCGAGCGCATCGACGCCGTGCGTCGAGATCAGTCGTCAGGAGACTTTCGTCTTGGCACGATCGAGCGAACGGGCAATCACGTGCTCACCGTCAACCAGCTTTCGATCGGTTACACAGACAATCTGCTCGCGCGTGACATTTCATTCATCCTGAGACGTGGCGAATGTCTCGGTATCATTGGACCAAACGGTTCCGGCAAGACGACGTTCCTGAAAACGATTCTAAACAAACTCGCGCCGCTGAGTGGTGAAGTGCGCTGGGGAACAAAGGTTCAGATCGGCTACTACGCGCAGCAGCTCGACGATCTCGATGACCGCAACGAAATCATAATGGAATTGCGACGCGTTGCGCCTGCAAGTGCAACCGCCGGTGAGCTACGCTCGTTCCTGGCGAAGTTTTTGTTCACGGGCGACGACGTCTACAAACAGGTGACCGATCTTTCCGGCGGCGAGAAGGGAAGACTCGCCCTCGCGAAGTTGATCTACTCGCGCGTGAACGTGCTCGTACTCGACGAGCCGACAAACCATCTTGACATCCCTTCGCGTGAAGCGCTTGAAGAAGCGTTGTCGGCGTATGAAGGAACGATCGTCACGATCAGTCACGACCGTTACTTCCTCGATCGCGTGGCAACGCAGATACTCGCGTTAGACGGCGCCGGCAACGCCGAACATTACGATGGTGATTACACCGAGTATCACGACTGGAAACTCGGTTTGCGTGAAGCTGCGCCGGCCGTGAAGGTGATCTCGGAAGAGAATCTGGTAACGGTTGCTCCTCCGGTTGTTCAGCCGGAGGCGCCGCCAGCGCCGAAGAAATCCGCGCCCGCGCCGAAGAAGCCCGGCGTGAAAGTCGTCAAGAAAAAGAAATCTGATGCGCGCACGCCGGAGCTTGTCGAGAGTGATATCGCGCGCGCCGAACAGCGTCTCAACGACATTTCGGAACAGATGGGCACACCTGAAGTCGCTCGCGATCCTGATAAGCTGATTGCGCTCAATAACGAATATCACCAAACCGAAAATTTACTTCGTAATCTCTATGAAGAATGGGATCGGGTTACAGAGGCGACGGGACAACTTTCCCAATAGCGGTTTGAATTGCGGCTAAAGTCTACGGCGGAATACCACTAAGCGGTTGACATGCTGATCTAAAAGTACGATACTCCGCTCCTCCCTACTCAACTACTTCCCGACGTCGCAGTGAGCCCAGTGACATAAACGCACCAAGGGTGCGGATAAGGGGTGAGGCGATGCTTGGTGTTGCACAGCAATTTGAAATCGGAAACAAAATTCTCGCGGCTCTTCCACCGGAGCAGTTTGCCCGGTTAGTTCCACATCTCACACAGGTTCGCCTGGAAAGAGATGAAGTTGTTTACATAACCGGTGATCAGATCCGGTATGTGTACTTTCCCGTAAGCGGGTTGATGTCTCTGCTTTCCACGACTGCCGCGGGCTTGACCGTTGAGGTCGCGATGGTCGGCAACGAAGGCATCGTCGGTCTGCCGGTGATTCTGAAAAACAGGCTGATCCCCTACGAAGTGACGGTTCAAACTGAGACCGAGGCTTACCGGATCAAAGCAGAAGACTTGCAGCACGAGTTTGATAAGGGCGAAGCGTTGCACGAGTTGATACTGCGCTATCTCAACGTGTTGATTGCGGAGATCTCGCAGTCAGCTTTGTGCCATCGTTTTCATACGGTTGAAAAAGCGCTCGGTCGCTGGTTGTTGATGGCCCAGGATCGTTTGCACACGGAAAATTTGAATCTCACTCAGGAGATCATTTCGCATGCGCTGGGCGTGCCGCGCACTGGCGTGACGATGGCTGCGGGCGCGCTGCAAAGAGCTGGCTTGATTCGTTATAGTCGTGGCAAGATCATGATTCTTGATCGCGCGCGACTCGAGGAACAGTCATGTGAATGTTTTCGGATCGTTCATACAGAGTTGAATCACTTCCTTACAGGAGTAAACACTTAATCAACGGAGGTTGGATGAAATGAGAGACGACGCGGAAGATACCACCATCTACAAGGTCGTGATGAATCACGAAGAACAATACTCAATCTGGCCCGCCGATCGTGAGAATCCACTCGGCTGGACTGACGCCGGCAAGTCAGGTCTGAAGGCTGAATGTCTTGAATACATCAAAGAAGTTTGGACAGACATGCGTCCACTCAGTTTGAGAAAGAAGATGGAAGCGGCTGCGGCTGGCAACAACTGATGAGCACGCCAACTGTTGTCAAATCATTCGTAATCTATCCGAAGCCCAATCCTCAGTCGCGGATGCGTCTGTTCTGTTTTCCGTATGCTGGAGGAACAGCGGCAGTATTTCGTAGCTGGGCACAATACCTTCCCTCGGAGATCGAGCTGTGTGCGGTTCAATATGCAGGCAGAGGGAGTCGGCTCGCAGAGCCTCTGGGCGAAGATGTGATGGAGGTTATGGATGGGATTTACCAGGACCTGCTACCGTTTCTGAAGAAGCCTTTCGCATTTTTTGGTCATAGCATGGGCGCGCTCGTGGGCTATGAATTCGCGCGGCGTCTTCAACTTGAACAGCAGCCGGAGCCCTTTCAACTGTTCGTCTCCGGCTGCAGTGCTCCTCACGTGAGAATGTTTGACGAGCTCACCTACAACCTGCCGGAGCCCGAGTTTATTGCCGAACTGCGACGCTTGCAGGGCACGCCTGAAGAAGTGCTCGACAATGCGGAGCTGATGCAGCTTATGATGCCGATCATTCGCGCTGACTTTAAGGTTTCGCAAACTTACGCGTACGTTCCTGGTCCACCAGTCGAATGTCCGATTCGTGCGTTTGGCGGTCTCAAAGACGAGATGGTGCCGCGTGATGAAGTGGAAGCGTGGAGCGAACACACGAGCGGCTCGTTTCGCGCCCAGATGCTCCCGGGCGATCACTTCTTTCTCAACACCTCACAGTCATTACTCACGCGCATCATCGCGCAGGAACTGATCATGCAGATGAACAAAGGTACCGGCCGAGTTCAGCACGTCTAAACAGAGTTTTTGACGCAAAGATCGCCAAGATCGCAAAGACGCAAAGGCGCGCCCGAAGCATTTGACCCGCCTTGGCGTCTTTCCGATCTTTGCGCCTTTGCGTCAGAACTATTTGAGCACGGACGGCTGCGGCTGGGTGGCTCGCAGTTTGCGTCTTTATTGTGCGCGAAGTGAGGCGCAAACTGATGTTACGAAATACGAAAGCTCTGGAAGGTGCCAGGATCCGCGCGATCGACGGAGATATCGGTCACCTCGAACAATTCTATTTTGATGATCGAAATTGGCAGATTAATTATGTCGTAATGAATATTGGCAACTGGCTGCATGGCAAGCTGGTGCTCGTATTACCGGAGGCGATTAGTTCCGTCGGGGGTGATCATGAGCCAGTGATTAATGTGGCCTTAACAAAAGAGGAGGTGCGACAAAGTCTCGACGCGCAGACTCACCGGCCGGTATCGCTGCAGCAGCCACATGACTATTACTTGTACCTCGGGTTACCGCACTATCTTGCTGTGACTGACAAGTCAGTATCGGATCTGGATTCCGATGCTCATCTGAGAAGTACGAAGATTGTAGGCCGCTATCACATCATGGCGGTCGACGGCGAGATTGGTCATCTCGATGGTTTCATCATCGATGACGAGACCTGGACCATTCGTTACGCCACAGCGGCCACGAGAAATTGGTTACCCGGTAAGAAAACATTGCTAGCCACGGAATGGATCAACTGGATCAGTTGGGCTGAAGCAAACGCCTACGTCGGCTTCACGCGCAATCGTATCGGTAACTCACCAGAGTTTGATCCAGAACACCCGCTCACCCGCGACTTTGAGCTCGAGCTTTACACGTATTACCAACGAACACCTTACTGGGAATCTGATACTGTGCGCGAAGCCGGTAGCAGGATGAGGAGTGTCAACAATAGACGAACCGGCTAATGCTGGATCTGTTTGCCGCGAAATGTCACCGTGTCTCCCGGCTTCATTTCAAAAAAGGGAATCTTCACTTGCTTAAGGTTCGCAGCGAATTCGTCAGCGGTTTGGAGCAAACCGGGAAACGTTCCAAAGTGCATGGGGACCGCAAGCTTTGCGCGCACTGATTGCGCGGCTCGCGCCGACAATTTTGCGCCCATCTGACTGATGTTTATGAGTGCAACATCGATCGAGTAGGTCTCGCCGATGATTTCCATGTCTTTAAAATACGCAGTGTCGCCAGTGTGATAGATCGTGGGACCGTTCCTGATCATGATCACGAATCCTGCGGGGCTGCCGCCATAAGCGCGCTCAGGTTCGTTTGGTCCAGCTTTTGGATTGAAGACGCTGCTGGAGTGCACAGCTTCGGTCATCGCTATGGTGACTTCGCCATCGGCGATCTGAATCTCGCCGCCCATCTGCATGATGTTGTCCTGCGCTTGTTTCGCTGGAAAATCAGTGAGCTTGACGAGATTTCCGGCAAGTTCGGGATTAGCAATAAGGAGCGCGCCGGTTTTGTTCGCGATCTCAACCGCATCGCCAACATGATCGCGATGACCATGAGTCAACAGGATGTAATCGACTTTGGAAACCGCAGCGAGCGCATCTTTGTTGTCTTTACCTTCCGGATTGGATGGATTACGCAACCACGGATCGATGAGTAGGACCTTTCCTCTTGGCGTGGTAATAGCGAATGCCGCATGGCCGAACCATTTCAGTTTCGTTTCCTGGGCCGCAGCTTGAGACGCGAGAGCGAGAGCCGCAAGGCACCCCATGCAGAAAATTATAAAGTTTCGTTTCATGTCATTTCCTCTCATCTGCCTGTGACGGGCGACGCCGGCAGTTCATTAATCAACACCTTGCCGTGATCAACTGTGACCGCGTCCGCCTGTTTGAGCAAACCATAGGAGCTGCCGTTGACGATCAACTCATCGTTGCGGATCAGGACATCGGCATCGCGGCATGGCCTGAAATGATAGGACTGTTCGCTCGTGCCTCCGGTCTTCTCCGGCGGAGTGACACTCGTGCGGTAACAATCCGTGACGACCACGGTATGGCCGCCGACTGTCGCCTCGACACGCCCGAGCAGCAAGTTATTCGATCGATTGCAAGCCGAGCATGCCAGAAGCAATCCGCAGATTATCAAACCAGTTTCTTTACGCCACATCGTTGTCCTCACGCGTTCAGAGTAAAGAACCACCACCGCTGAAATCAATGCGTAACTCCTACTGTTGATACTTTTTCATGGGTTTGTGCGCGTTATTTGGTAGCGAGCTTCGCGCCGCTGATCGAGTAATTTGACATGGAGAAACTTATGAAGAAGACTCTTCTTGGTTTTGTATTGGTGTTCGGGATCATCGCATCGCAAAGTGTTAAGGCAAACGCGCAGAATTCGGTGGTTGGTTACTGGCAAACGGGTGGATTGGGAATGATCAATGAGGTCAACACTGTCACCGGCCAGACAAAGAACCGCCGTGGTCAAATGTTCTCCTATAAGTTTGCTGCAGACGGAACCTACACATTCGTAGGCTACATGGAATCGACTATGTTCGGCTGCACGACGGGCCTTTTCAACGAGATCAACGGCCGCTACATGGTTGACGGTACGACCATCTTTCTCAACCCCTCGCGCGATTTCTGGAAGAACACGTATTCGTGCTTCCCGAATTCAAACAGGTCGCAGACGAAGGTCCCGACAAAAAAATCGCTGGAATTCGGTTTTAAGAGGGATCAATACGGCAAGGACTTCATCTGCCTGAACGACGCGGGCGTCGAGACCTGCTACAGGCGCGAGAAGGAATAAGAGCCGAAGGCATATTTGGTTTCTAATTAGGATAAAGATCGCGCCCCTAACGGTGGCGCGATTTTTTATGTAGACGTCAATTCCCTCAAGTAGGAGCCATTGGAGTTTGAGCTGGTGCGTAATTTTGAAATCACGTGCTATTATGTCGCTCCGTTTGCCCGCACAAATCGCCGCACAATTCAGTGTGGAACAGGCGAACAAAGCGGATGCACCGGATAAAGCGGAATTAAAAGTAGTGGGATTTCGTTAGGCTTTTTTGACAACCATCCTTTTAGGCGCGTAGCTCAGGGGTAGAGCACTACCTTGACACGGTAGGGGTCTGCGGTTCAAATCCGCACGCGCCTACCAAACCTTTCAATAAGTGAGCCTGCATAACCACATTGTCGTTACCCAAAAACATTGGGCCTTTCTTAACTTTGAATGCCCATATTGTTGTCGGAGATTCTTAAAAGATTCTTGACTGTGGAACGGCGACACAGCGAAACCCCTGGTCATCGAAACGCTTCGAGGATTCTAGCCGATTGCGAAACGAAAGCCGCGCCCGCTCTTTGTCGGTTGTCCACGAACCTCCCTTAGTAACGCGACATGGAGTGAGCACTCTTTCGCCACGACTGTTTACGACGAAGACCTTAGGTGCGCCAGTTGGATCGCGCACCACGGGATCAGATTTTTCCGGCCGAGAGTAGGCCTGTGGGTCGTGCCAATCGAAACACCATTCCCAAACATTCCCGGATTGATCCCAAGTACCGTAAGGGCCGTGACCCTTTGGAAAGCAACCGACGGGAGTAACCGCTCCCAACCAATCGCCCTCGCTGGAATTTACATAATCCTCATGCCACTCGCCGACCCACGGGTACTCTCGTTTCGGTGCTTCGTTTAGGACGTTGCCGGCAAGCGTTTTCCCTCCACGAGCAGCCTTTTCCCATTCCGCTTCAGTAGGTAGCCGCACGGCCCAACCGCCAGGCAAACAGTTTGGCATGGTTGTGAACCAGCGACAGTAAGCTTGCGCCTCCCACCAAGATAACCCTACGACCGGGTAATTACCTGCCTGATCGATTTGCCATTCCCATCGATCAGGGCTTGTTACCGATTCGCTCTGCAACCATTCCCATCCTGCTTCGTCCCACCACTGACGGCGACGATAACCTTCATAGTCCATGAAAACTCGATACTCAGACACCGTTACCGGCCATCGTTGTATTCGAAACTCCGAGACTTGAACTTGATCTTCTTCATCAGAGTCACGAGACCACAAGGGGAGCATCTGGGATTTTCTTTGATCGCGTACCGACTGTTCTGGGACTTCATCTGAGACAGTTAATTCACGCCAGTACTCGCCCGCTGGAATGGTGATCCAACGTGCTTCATTGGTTAAGCGTGGATCGTTAAATTGTCCGATACATTCGGCGATTTCAGCGCGCACACGCCGCACACCAGGCTGCACAGCGTCATTCAACACCCGCAGAAAATTGGGTTTGATTTCTTCTGCCGTTTCCGCGAGCCGAACGACTTTGTATTCCTGAAGATCCAACAACGCACGCGCAATGGTTCCAAACGCTAATGCGAATGAATCGGTGTTGAGTTGTTCGCGAGCATGATGCGCCAAGTTTGCCAGCAAGCGGCGTGCATCCGTGGCTGAGTTTAGCGCTTTGTAGCCCGGGGCGAGTTGAACAACTTCACGCCACCACGGATCAATGAGTCGTGGGCCTAATTCCTGAACCGCATCATCGACGCGATCACAGATGTGCCTTGCTGTAAGAAATTCCTGGAAGCTGAGATGTCGAAAGCGGTAGGTGGTATCTCCCTCGGGGATAATCAATCCTGTGCGGTCAACCATGTATTCGAGCAGAATATTATATTTTTCAGGGGTTGGGGCCTGCCTCGAATCAAGCGCCAGACGCTTGTTCAGCAACTTTAGAAGCGGACCTCTCTCGATCGTTCTGGCATCGCCACCCTGGTTGTGAATGATATATGCAATTTCCTGCAACAAGCTGAGCTTAACATCTTCCGGATATTCTCCGGCAAGTTCTTGTCCTTCCTCATCTTTTGCTGCATCCCATCTGCCGCACAGTGCCTTAACGCAATGGTCGTAGAGATCGGCGCGTCGCTCGGGCAAGTCCCCGCGCGATTGATGGACGACGGCGATGGCGGTAAGTAAGATCGGAGTCCGCGCTAATTCGCTGACTCGAGCGTTGGCATCAATGCGCCTAACCAGTTCTTGGGCCTTTCGCGCACTCTCCACAGGATTAGTAACCAACGCCCGGTACCAGACCCGAATGAACCTTGCAATCTGTTCCTGGTCGAGCGGGCGTACTTCACAGTAAGCCAGTCGGCCTTGCGTTACGAGATTGTTTCGGATGGCGTTGGTCAACCCGGCTGGCCGCGTAGTTAACGCGACTCGGCACTTTGAGTACTGGCGCACGAAGTCGCGCACAAAGCCGGACGTTTGTTGCCGTCCTACCTCATCGGGAATTTCATCGAGACCGTCAAACAGTAACGCGATGCGTCCGGTCTCGAGATACGTTATCACCCACGCATCATCCCGCGTGTATTGGCTCAAGGCGGCGCGTAGGAATTTGATTAGCAGCGGCATGCCTGAGAACAAACGTTCGACCCGCGGCAGATTACGCCAGTAAGTCCAGAAGTGTCGGAGTGGGACGAAGACCGGCACGGGGTATGGCTCGCTAAAACCCATTTCCTTCGCACTTGATGAGTCGCCGCGGAGCGCTTTGGCAAGCGCCGTCGCGATACGCATCAGAATTGTTGTCTTGCCTGAGCCTGGAGCACCTTCTACGAGCAGATACTGCGTGTGCTGGATAGCTTCCTCAATATTAAAGGAACGCAAGGTATCACGAACCGACTGCGAGGAGAATCTGATGATTTCGGTTTTGTCGGCACTAGCGCGAAGTCCTCTATATGCCGCCGCTATAGCGTAGTGTTCCTTTGCATCATTTTGAGAAACGCCGATTTCAACCAAAGCCTCCTCGATCAAGGCGGCGATCTCGGGCGACATAGCCTCAGGCAATTTCTCTTGTTTGCGAAGCGCGGCTGCGAGGGCCGGAACAGTTTGACCGCCCCTGGTGGCTAATTCGTTCGCAAGATCTGTCCGACTGACTGAAAGTGAGACGTATACCTCGTCGAGCGGAACTGCCGGCGCCGCTCGCTCTCGTAACAGTCCAGTCAACACGATTGAGCCACATGTATTTTTAACATGTTCAAGATAGAGATCGAGATTCGGTTCGCATACCTCCTTAGTGGCCGGCTCTGAATTAACTACTCCCTTGGCCATCTCCTTACAGACTTGCGAAAGATCCTGGAAGCATCGCTTTTCGAAACCGTCTGCGTCTTTGTAAACCTGCGACAGTACTTTCCCCGAAATGCTTTCCCTAAACTTGTGCACAAACAGTAACTGTTCTTGCTCTTGGGTAGTTTTCAGGAATACTGGACGCTCGCAGAAGTAGACCATTAAGCGAGGTGATTTCTTTTGCTTCCAGCGTTCAAAAGCGCGCGTGAACTCTTCCACCGTTCCGGAATTCGCTCCTTTGGTCGGAGTTCCAAGTCGGGTCCAGAAAATAACAATAACAATGTCCGCCTCGTCGAGCTCAGGATTGATTAGATCTTGCGGTTCTCCAGCATTGGGTGCGGCGTCCGCGTCCCAGCGCCACGGTTCGAGATGGATGCCAAGTTCACTCCCGATTGTTCTGTTTACTTGCTCGATTACTTTGGGGATGAGGTTCCGTTCCTCGCTGACATCGCCGGGAGAAGCCACGAATACGCGATAATGCTGACGTAGTTTACTGTTCATATTTCGGCTCATGAAAGAAATGACTAAAGTTCACAACTGAGCGGCGTGCTATCTCGTTCTCCTAAAAACTCTTGAAAATCCTTGACAACATCGACTGATGCCAATAGATTTTGCACGCGCACTCGTCCTTATCAAGCCGTCAAACGAATGAAGACGCCGATTGCTTCACGTATTTGATCCGGTAGTCAACCAAAGAATTGTGCTGTGCGCTAGAATTTAGCGGCTGAGACCACCTTGAAGTCCGGCTCAGTTGTTGTTCCCAAACACATTTAGATCGCTGAGGTACTGATTGCGTTCTGTTTTTCTCACTTAACATGGATGGGTGATCTTCACGTTCTGACATCCCGCTTGGCGCTGTGTCTCAGTCATTAAGACAGCTCGAGCTAGTCTATTTAAACAGCATCCTGGAGCCAAGCGTGGCGGTAATACCCCAGTCCTGGGTTTGATTTTGAGGGTGCTCGGACAGCCCGAAAAACTCAATCAACAAGACTTGAGTACACTATGAATTACCTTGGCACTCGGTGTGGTCCCTGCGTTCATTTTGCATGAGACTTTCGGCCGCGAACTTCATCGGGGCGAGAGTATACCATGCTCTTAATTCTCAACCTGAGGAATGATTGAAATGTTAAGGCTTGAAGTTTGGGATGTTACGGGAAATAAGCGTGTGATGGTGGAAGTGCCTGACGACGTTCCAGTCGAGCGCGTCATCGTAGTTCTGGTTGAAAAGTTGTTGCTCCCAAAGTATAGCCCCCAGGGCGAGTTTATGAGTTACAAATTTCACCACAGGCGCCTGGGAGTGCAACTCTTCGACGATCAGAGTTTACGTCAACAGCAGGTCACCGATGGAGACGTCTTGCGCATTCAACCCGAGATCACGGCGGGGAGTTTCACGCGATGAGTACCCTCTCATGGACTGGCGAAACAATCACGATTCTTCCCGAAGGTCGTTACGATCGCCAGGGCTTGATTTCATGGTGGGACCAGAACCGCGTGGCTGGAGCGCGGGTATTAGTGGTTGGTGCGGGAGCCTTGGGAAACGAAATTCTCAAGCTGCTGGCGCTCACTGGTATTGGCCATGTGATGATCTATGACATCGATAAGATCGAGCTCAGTAATCTGAGTAGGACAGTCCTGTTCAGGGAATCCGATCAAGGGGCTTTCAAAGCCGAGGTGGCGGCTGCGCGATTAGCGGAGCTCAACCCGCAGATAATGGCTGTGGGCCGTAATCAGAATATTGTGTCTCAAGTGGGTCAGGGCATCTTTCTTTGGGCGGATATCGTCATCTGTGGTCTTGATAATCGGCTCGCGCGAATGTTTGTCAATTCAGCATGCGCGCAAACCGGGCGCACTTGGGTTGATGGTGCGATCGAAGGGCTATCAGGGATTGTGCGTGTCTTTGATCCCCGGGAAACGGCTTGTTACGAGTGCACGATGAACAAAACAGATCGGATGTTGGTTCAGGAACGAATGTCGTGTGCCATGCTGGCGCGAGATGAGATCAATCGTGGCCATGTGCCAACCACCGCCGTCTCGGCGTCTCTGATTGCTGCTCTCGAAGTTCAGGAAGCAATCAAATATCTGCACGGGCAGCCGATTCTCTACGGGGAGGGTGTCCATATCAATGGCATTTGGGGCGAATTCGAGCGGATTCGTTACAAGCGTCGTGAAGACTGCCTGGGCCATCAGTTCCTCGGGCCAATCCTGCGGCTCGAAAGAGGTATAGCCGATATCTGTCTGGGCGAACTTCTCGAGCTCGCGGAAACAAGACTCGGCGACGGAGCTACACTTGAACTGAGCCGCGATGTAATAACCAGTTTGACCTGCCCGAATTGTGGTTTCATCGAGAATTGCGGAGTTGTCCTCGGAGTTTTACGCGAAGCAGATGCGGTATGCCCGCATTGTCAGACGCATAGAAGGGTCAACTTCGCGGGAACGGTGATGAGAGACGGCGAAGTCGATCTTTCGTTGACTCCAGCAGATATCGGTATTCCTCCGTTCGACATTGTCATAGCCCGGCGCTCGATAGAAAGTCATGAGGCATGGTTGTTCGATGGCGACGCAAATGGAGTCCTCGGCAACTTGGCTGGCACTTTCGATGCAACTCGATTTAACGCGACTTCCAGCTCGGCAGAAAGGGTGAGCAGAAATGGACTATAGAGCTCTATCTCAAATGGAACTGGCTACTCAGCCGTTTCCATTTGTTCAGCACGAGTTTCGCATCTTCATCGAGGAAGAAGCGTTCGACCGCATCTGCCGTAGTGCTGATACCAGGCGTGAAGTCGGAGGCATCCTGGTCGGCGAAGTGTTTCGAGATGAGGGTGGACCTTTCATTCGCGTGAGTTCCATTATCGAAGCACTCCATGCTGAAGAGAGCGGCACTGAGTTAACCATCACGCATGCCACCTGGAATCATATCCATCAGCAGATGGATATTGTGCACACGGGAAAGAGAATCATTGGTTGGTATCACACTCACCCGAATTTCGGGGTGTTCCTTTCCGAGCGAGATCGATTTATCCAGCAGAGTTTTTTTGATCTCCCTTTTCAGATCGCACTTGTCTACGATCCGGTGAGGCGCGAGCACGGGATCTTTGCCTGGCGCGAAACTAAACCGTGGCGTGTGCGACGTTATTGGATTGGCGTTAATGAACACTGCTGGGATGACGGACGCGACGGACGCGACAAGCCTGATGATCCGACACCTCCACGCTCGGTTTCCGTAACGCCCGAGCAGAAAGAGACTCAAATATCATCGGCCGGCGCCTTGGATGCCGTGCCGCAGAAATTAACCGATCTTGTCGGTAATACATGGATAACGAGCGCCCTGCTAATCGGGATCTTGTTCGGTTTTGGTTTGGGATGGCTTTGGGGCAAACGCAATGTAACCGCCGCAGACGAACCCAACCAACAAACTGTGCGAGAAGCTATCGTCAGTCTTGATACCGACCTGCTGGCGATCCTTCGCGGAACTCTAAGCGATGAGGCATTTGCCAAAACCTTCGAAGAAGGTGTTACTCGGCTCGATCGCGCAGTTGCCTTACTCAAGCGTTTGAACCTCAGCGATCCTAAGGTGAAAGCCGCAGTCGATTCAGTAATCGAGGCGCAACAATATCTAAGCCGCACCAGCCGCGACAGGTTGATTGCTCATGAGATGCTCCAGCAAATCGAACAAGTCATGCGACTGAATCGCACACCTGAATTCGTCGCGCATGACCTCGCGGATCAACGTGCAATTTTGGCTGGAATCTACGTAGAGATGGCTCGCGATGCGACGCGTAACAAAGACGCGCCGCGAGTCACGGAACTGCTGAAGAAGGCAATGGCTATCGATCCCACGCGTCAGGGTATTTACGAACAGCAACTCAAGGAATTTGAACAGCGAGGCACGCTATCTGAACCGTCCAAACCGGCCGATGCCGGCAAAGCTCGAACGCCGTCCAGTTCAGGTACAGCAGTCTTATCGCCGGGCTCAGGAAGCAACCGTTAACCTCTGAGCTTCGATGATGATAGAAACTTTATTGTGTTCTCCCACGATTGAAGCAAATGGCAGAGGTTGTTCGAAGACTAAAGATCAATCGGCGCTACGCGTCCTCCGCCTGCTCGTGGTGTGGTGATCTGTTGGTTATCGGTACAGAAGGCGTGGTGTGCGAAAGCTGTGAGAGCCCGCATCACGCGAGCTGCTGGAAAGATCATGGCGGTTGTGGTTTGAGCGATTGTGTGAATGCTCCCCTCGTGCAAATCGATAATGTGCAACTCGCTAGTGAAGGTAAGAAAAGTCAGCTCCGGGCCAACGAAAAGATCTGTCGGTTCTGTAAGAAGACTATAGCGGTGGAGTTGCAGATCTGCAGATATTGCGGAGAGATTGTGAGCCTGGATGGACAGTACCACGGTTCCAAGAAAATAGCGCGCGAGGCTAAGCAAGCCCTTCTATACAGCATCGCCGGTATCTTTTGCGCAGGACTAATACTGGCCCCAGTTGCTTTCAAAGTTGCCATGGATGCCAAAAAGCATATCGCCAACAGCCCCAGACTTCGCGGCCGAGGTATGGCAATCGCAGCACAAGTGATTGCAGTGGTGAATGTCGTCGGCATAGTGGTCCAGTTGGTAAGGAACCCGCTGTCCCTTTTGTGGTGGGTCGACTGGCTGGTGAAGAGATTTTGAAACACAGATTTGGCGATCCGAATGACTGAGACCGCTGTCAGAGAACTGAAGATTAATAAGCGTTACGCGGGAAAGCCGTGTGCCTGGTGTGGCGATGAGCTGTTAATTGGTGATGATGGAGCTATATGTGAAGCGTGCGAGAGTTCTCACCACGCTCGCTGCTGGCAGCAACATTCGGGTTGCGGGTTGAGTAGTTGTGTGAATACTCCGTTGCCTGATCTCGGTCTGCCCGGACAGTTGAGGCGTTTGCGCTCGGATGAGAAGACTTGCCGTCACTGCGACAAGATCATTTATATGAATGCGGACATCTGCCGTCATTGCGGCCAGATCGTCACGGCTGACGGCGTCTATCGCGGTGAGCAGACGATAGCGCCTGAGGCCAAGCTGTCGCTCATGTATAGCATCGTTGGTCTCTTTTGTTGTTTGGGACTAGTTCTAGGGCCGATGGGTTTCAAAAATGGTATGGATGCAAAAAAGGCCATCGCCGCTGATCCGCGATTGCGCGGACGCTCTATGGCGATAGGCGGCCAGGTTATTGGCGTCATTGATATTGTGTTGTGGTTAGGGACTCTGGTGTTGAGCCCGCCAGCGATGAGCAACCAGATGGCATATTGGGCCGGGTATCTGGCGATCCCGTTCCTTGCCTTTGTCGGTCTCGTCTTTTTCCTCAGATGGAGACTGAGTAGACCATAGGAATAACAAGAGCGTCTCAATATGGATGAAACAGTACACATCACCCGTGACGAAATATACGCACCGACCGTCGATGCAACTCTGGCCCACCAGAAAGCGCTCGTGCGTCAGACGCAGCCCCCTGTTGAGGAATCGACGACACCGCTCCGCCGCGTTCTTTTGTCGAATGTCTTTTACACCCCACTGGCGGGACTCGTAGGCGCATTGATCACTACGAGCCTTTTCGAACCGTGGATGAATGAAGCCACGGCAAACCAATACCAATCGTTCAACTGGCTTCTGCTGCCGATTATGAACACGCTAATTGTTATCTCAATCTTTATTAGCGATGGTATTGCCAGCCGCAGACTACCTGGCAATCTTGACCGATGGATTAAAGGCGCGCTTCTTACGTTGATATTCTCATTCCTGGCCCAGACGCTGGGAAATGCGATGCTCCTTAGTCTGATTTTGGTAGTTGGGGCACCAAGCCCCGACATAATTATGCAGATTCAGCTCTGGCCTGCTCTCTTTATTATCGCTTTCGTTATTTGGCGGACCTTGGCGTGGACGACCCTGGGACTGGCCATGGGCTGGGCAATGAACCTGAGCGGGAGCACGCGGGCACAACGACGAGCTTCAACAATGGGCGGCGCCGTCGGCGGGGCGTTGGGCGGATTGTTGTTTGACCCCATCAATCGCTTCATGTTTCCAGCCATTGAGGAGGGAAGCATCATGCGGATGGTGGCGTTCTCGGTTGTAGGCCTTTGCCTGGGACTATTTGTTGCCCTAAGTGAACGGTTGGGACGCGAGGGTTGGGTGCGTGTGCGCACTGGACCCTTGCGTGGCAAGGCTTTCATCCTCTACCACGATCCAACAATCATCGGAAGTTCACCGCGAGCGAACATTTACCTGTTCAAAGATCCGAAAGTGGCGCCCGAGCATGCGGCCCTTCATCGCGCCGGCAGCGGCTACGACTTGGTCCGCGAAAGTGAGGGAGCGGCACTTAGTGTAAACGGTGTTCAGGTTCAACGGCGTCGATTAATCTCCGGCGATCAAATAGCTATTGGCGACACTATCCTCCACTTTGAAGAACGCGCCAGGAAACAGTCGATCAAGTTGGCAATTAAAGAGGTTGAGTCGTGAGCACAGCCGTAAGAAGACTGAAGATCAACAGACGATATGCGGCCGCGATATGCTCGTGGTGCGGCGAAGGTCTCAACCTGGGTGACAACGGATCTGTATGTGAAGCTTGTGAGTGTCCCTACCACTCCTACTGCTGGGACCAAAAGAACGGATGCGGCAGTAGCGACTGTATAAATGCTCCACTCCAGCAGGTTCCGAATTTCTTTCCTCCGGAAGATCCGCTCGTTGAAATGAGTTGTCTGGAATGTTCACAGCCCCTGCCGCCAGGAATCACAGTTTGTTCAACATGCGCAGAATTTCAAATATCTGACCAAAAGCGTTATTTGTCTGATGAAGCCCATCAAGCATTCCTTCTCGGAATTGCGACGCTATTGGCTCCGCCATTGGTTCTGCTTGTTTCTATTCCGCATACGGCGCTGGTAATCGGATTGCCCTTCCTGGTTGGAGCTGCGATTGGCTGGCGGGCTTGGAAGAAAGCCGAGGCTGCTAAGAAAGAAATTGCGGCTGATCAGAGTTTGAAGGGAACGCGTTTGGCTATAGCCGCCCAAGTTCTCGGGTTAATCGGGATGATGCTAGGTGGCATGGAGGCACTAGGCGTCTTGATGATGATCTTTAACAAGTGACCGCAAAAATGACAACAACCACAAACTAATAAGTCTGGTATTGGAGACGCCATGTCAGAAACAGGAAGACGGTTGAAGATTAACCGCCGCTACGCCGCATCCGCTTGCCCGTGGTGCGGCGATGCGCTCGCGATTGGAGATGATGGTGCTGTCTGCGAGGCCTGCGAGAGTCCTCATCACGCTATCTGCTGGGACAGACACAACGGTTGCAATAGCGATCCAAATTGCGTAAATCGCCCGTTGACGCAAATCCCCGACATTGTCCAGCCCGTTGAAGTTTCCGGTCCTAAGTTGGCGCCCGGTGATAGCATTTGTCCGACTTGTGGTCAGATCATTAGCGGCATCTGTTTTCGTTGCCACCCTGACGCATCCGCACCCATCGGCAGGAAGAATACGGCGCAGGAAGCCAGCGACGCATTCAAGCTAGCCCTCTTCGGTCTTTTGTGCTTTGGAATAATCCTTGGGCCAATCGCCTTCGTGAAGGCCACAAGAGTAAAGCGACAAATCGCACTTGATCCCACAGCCGATGGTTCGGGATTGGCCACTGCAGCCCAGGTACTCGGCATTCTCGAGGTGGTAGTGTCTATCTTCTCTCTTATGCGATTGGCATCATGAAGATATCCATGGAGATTCATTTGTGAAACGCTGCGCGATATGTAAAACATTAATTCTTGATTCCGACATTAGCGTCACTTGTGGGGAATGCAAATCGCCTTATCACAAGGTGTGCTGGGAAGATGTGGGCGGATGCGCCACTTATGGTTGTAAAGCTGCACCTATTCCACAAACGCCCAACTTCGATCATCTGACAAGCAGTGGCTGGGGCGACGAAAAGGTCTGCCCACAGTGCGAGACAAGTATTCCTTCGAGTCTCCTTGTTTGTCGCTGCGGTGCGCGTTTTCCGTGGGCGGATCCGATGAACGCGGACGAGTATCAAAGATGGGTTAGCGATGATGCGAAACGGACTCAATTGCGACGACAATTAGTCATCTTTTTTATCCTGAGTCTCTTCGCGTATCCTGCGCCCATTTGCGGAGCGATAGCCGGCATTCAGTCTTATCGCTTTCGCCACCTGTTAGTCGGTGAGGTCGGGACTTATCTCGCATTAGGATATGGCGCGTGTGTGATCGGTATTGTCTACTCCTTGATCTTCATTCTGTTATATGTCGTTGGTATTTAGCGGAAGCTTTGAAATATGAGTTCCGATATTTGTCCTCGCTGCAAGAAGAAGGGGCCGATTCTGTTGCGCCATGACGAGGTCTGTGAAACCTGTCGATCGGCGCAGGTCTGGGCAAGATTTGGCAAGGGAAATCAGATCATTGTCATCAAAGCACAGGCTGAAACCCGTCCTACTGCTAACCCTGATGTGAAACCTTTGCCCCGACCGGGACCCGCAATTTGGTCGCTACTGATTCTGTCGCTCGCTCTGACGGCGATTGGCTTCGCATCACTAGTGTTTTTCTTCCGGAATCCGCCTGCGAAGCTTTCACTGGATCAGTTCCTGAACCGGTTCAACGACCTCGCCAGCGCCGCAGCAGTATTAGGTGCGTTCGCATTTTTAATTAGTACCGGAACGTCGTTCTTTGGAATAAATAAGCGGGCTGCGAGCAAAGTCTTCCGTATTTGGGGAGTGACACTGATCGGGCTTGCTCTCATGGTTTTTGCGAGCGGTTTGTTTTGCTGGTACCGAACCGAAAGAGTTCATACGCTCGTTCCACCTCAATCAGGGTCCGCGAACTCTTTAGCTCAGCGCCTTTATGAGGCGACAACGGTCATTTACGCGTTCAACCAACGCTCTAATCGTTATCGTCCCGCGACGGGAGCCGGTGTCATTATTGCTGGTAGACCGGGTCGCACATCGATTCTGACTGTGCCCTACGCGCAAGGAGATTCGTGGCGTGACTTAACAAACTCAGAATCGCTGTTGGTGAGTTTCAGTGACGGTCGATTAATGCCAGGCGCTCTCCGCTGGGCTGCGACTCCCCCGATGAATCTTGCGTTAATCGAGGTTGAGACAAATGCTGCCGGCAGCGCGATTCAATTTCATCCAATTGCCGAGGCCATCATTCCCAGCGCAGAAGTTTTAGTTGTTCTAAATCCTCTCGAGATTGGTTGGAAAGTTGAACGGGGAATGATTCTCAAGAGAAGGCAACTGCGGACAGTGAGCGGATGGAGTTGTCTCGTAGACACTGATATCAACTCACAACGAGCGAGCGTCGGCAGTGGAATGTACGATCTCAGCGGGCGATTGCTGGGACTAAATGCAGGCTACCAGCGCAACGGCACTGCTCAATTCGTAGTCGTCAGTTCAGATTTCATTAAAAGCGTCGTCGCTACACTGGAAACAGAAAGCTCAATGAAGGAGCAGACACGATGAGCTCAATTCGGCTTACTCGTCTTCAATCGGACTACGAGGCGGTTCGACGACTGGTGCATCGCCATTCGAAGATTGAGACTGAAGGAGTTTCAGGAAATCCGCCTGACGTTTATCGTCTATTTCTGTTGGTCCGATCACTGCAACAGCGTGGCGACGAGCTGTTATTTGTGGACCGGCATCGCCTGGAAATCAAATTGCCTCGCGGTTATCCGCGCGATGCACCCGTATGTCGCTTACTCACTCCCGTGTTTCATCCGAACATCGCGCCTCACGCCGTTTGCATTACAGATCATTGGACGGCTGCTGAATCACTGGACAACCTCATTATGAGGATCTGCGAGATGCTGGCGTTCCAGAATTACAACATCAAAAGTCCGCTCAACGGGGATGCCGCACGCTGGGTCGAGGAGCATTTGGACCAAATACCGACCGACAAGGAAGAATTCTTTCTGGACGTGGATCATTTCTCCGCCGCCGAGTCGCGTAATTCTGAGCCAGCTTGCGCTAACTGCGGTTCACTTTCTTCGCTAAACTTATGCGACGCCGGGCATGCGCTTTGCGCTGATTGTTTAATCGATTGTGAGAAGTGTCAAACGACTGCCGCGTGTCTGCTCTGCGGGACACTTGTGTGCAGCCAATGCATACAATCGGCTCGAACTGAATAAAACCACCAAGGGCAACATCGCATTCTGGATCCAATGCCTTCACGGTTCTTTCCAATCACCCACGTAGCGTAGAGGCCTATTGTCAATATTACCGAACATCTTGAAATAATTGTTTCGTGCAGCGATATGATTAAATTGAAGAATGTCATTAAGCACCTACCACTGTAGCTCGGGATTCGCCAAACAGATCATCGAGCGCTTCTAAAGCGCCGCATACGCAAGAGTGAAAACGCGTAGGGCTCAAGCCAAAGCGCAGCGTTCGGCTCTGAGGAGACTTATAACTCGACGTGTATGACACATGACGAACTATCTAAAGGAATCCAGCAGCTCAGTTACCGAGACAAATTTCGCTTAGCGCAACTGTTAATTCAGCTAGCTCGAAAAGAGGAAGAGGAACAAAATCCGGAGTAGAGGCAGAAACCTGGTCCATCAGCCAGGCTTGACCCAGAGCTGGTCCAATTTGTTGCTGATAGGCTTAGGAAACTGAAGCCGTCCAAAAAAGAAGCACTCTTCAACTCAATCGCTGCAATGTTTCAGTTTCAAGGCGGCATTTCCGATGGCGACAAAGAGAGAATGTTCTCTGAGTTGCAGAAGCGAGGACACATCATTGTTGCGGAGAACGGTCGTGTTCAGTATCCAGGGAATGGGTGAAGCTGCCGGCCACACTCCTCTCTATGATTTGCATCATCGCTGCGCGACTCGGCTACTCGCTACAAGTGGGTAGCCGACAAGAAAACGACTAAAATGAGATGAATTGTGCGAGTAGCTGTGCGGTGGTCGGGCAATTGGTCGGGTTGGGTCCGAAAAATCTAAGAAACCGCAGTATTATTGAGCTTCTGATAGGTAAAGCGTTGCGTTGACACGGTAGGGGAAATCCGCACGCGCCTACCAATTTCCTCAGCAAAATCGCAAAATCCGCAGACTCTTCCGGATTGCCATTGATCCAAAACGATCCCAACGATCCATACTCTCCGCGCGTTGGTAAATTTAGTTTCTAAGTGCCACCAAACGCTCATTCGGACCCATATGCTGCATCATAATCCTTGTGTCTTCGGGCATAATCATTTCCACAACTCTCTGCTGTGCTTCGCGCTTCGCACGGATCCTTGCCTGTGAATAAACCTCTAGTGTTGTGCGACTATTGGAGTGTCGCATCAGTTCCTGAACTACCTTCACATTCTCACCATTCGCAATCAAAACCGAATTGCTGATCCTCGACGACTTTGGCCTCAAACCTTTAACTCAGGCTGAGCGTTTGGATCTGCTGGAGCTCATCGACGATCGACATGGGGCCGGCGCTCGACGCTGGTCACCAGCCAACTGCCGATTGCTAATTGGCATGCTTATCTCGGTGAGGATCCCACGGTAGCAGACGCTTTATTGGATCGCCTGTTAAGTGCCGCCCATCGGCTGGAACTCAAAGGTGAATCCCTACGCAAACGGCAAAAGCAAAACGGGAAAGAGCTTGACGCGGCGGGCGCGAAACAGTAAAAAGCACTCACTGGCATCAGGCGCCACCGAGTGCTCACGATGCACCGGAATCACTGCTCACAATCAAGGGAATACGCATTACGAAAGCTATTT
>Ga0134121_10001475_pt1 | contig 22093 bp, 19 predicted proteins | sample KB301_FD_96463 | JGI IMG/M metagenome (GOLD analysis project Ga0134121, IMG submission 96463) | Terrestrial soil microbial communities without Nitrogen fertilizer from Kellogg Biological Station, Michigan, USA - KB3-0-1 | ecosystem: Environmental > Terrestrial > Soil > Unclassified ... | reverse complement strand
TACGACGACACACATGACAGCAAGTCAGGCCACGCCGAAGCGATCCGCGTCACGTTCGATCCGGCGGGGCTCAGCTACGAAGACCTGCTTGAGAATTGGTTGTTCAAGCTGCACGATCCCACGACGCTGAATCGCCAGGGCTACGACGTCGGCACGCAGTATCGATCAGCAATTTTTCCGCAAACGCCGGAACAGAAGATAACGGCAGAACGAGTGAAGGCTCGGGTAGATGCGTCGGGGAAATGGAAGCGCCCGATCACCACAACTATTGAGCCTCCCTCGACCTGGTATAGCGCCGAACAGTATCACCAGGATTACCTGCGCAAGCATCCGGGCGGCTACAGTTGCCACTATATGCGTGAATAAGTCCGATTACGCTTGTCCTGCCGACGCTCGCTCCTCAGTCGCCTTCGCGGCGTCCACGATCGGTGTGCCGGAAATGTGTGGCACGAACGTTTGAAGAAAGCGTTGGGCGCTACACGTCCAGTAGATACTTCGCGAGACCGCCGATGCAACCGAGAGTCTCTGGGAGCATGCGAGCTTTTAAGTCGACGCCCGATTCACACTCCCGCCGGATAAAGGCGCCCTGAATCGAACGCCGAGGCTTGGCCGACCGGTTCGCCGTCCATCCATGCACACTGATCCGTTGTAAATGATGATTGAGCCTGCGGGACCACAGGCCATTACCTCGACATCGTCAGCAGTAGGGTTCTTCATGTGCGAGCCCGGCACAAAACGGGTGGCCCCGTTGTCGCTCCGAAACTCGTCCACCATGATGATGAAACCCACCATCGGCCAGCCGTCGTCCACACGCTCAAAATCTACATGAAGCGATTCCTTTGGACTGCCTGGTTCGAGAGTCCGGGCGTGCATCGTACTCAGCCTGAAGGGTCGAGCGATGATTTGACAGCACGCTGCGAGCAGAGGCTTGTAGAGGTAAAGCTCATCGAAATCAGGACCGCGATTCACGAAGTCGCTAATACGCGTGGAACTACTGACCCGCACATCGTCGGGATGAGCCGTCAACACTGCTGCGTCGTAAGCCTTCGCCAACTGCTCACTCTTGTTATGAGCCACTGGCCCTTCTATCACAACATAGCCGGCGTCCGTCAATTGCCGAGCGATATTCTCCGGCAGTTTCGACTCTGCTACTATCGCTTTGAAATACTCATCCACAGTCTTAGACGAGCCCGCAGTCTTTGGCTTTGAGAGCAGCCTGCGTTCGATCGCGCGCCTCCAATTTTCCGAGGATGCTCGTCACATGATTCTTTACCGTGCCTTCGGCGAGAAAGAGTGTGCCGGCGATTTCGCGGTTGCTGGCGCCCTGCGCAATAAGGCGAAGTATCTCGATTTCACGTTCGGACAGCGGCTCGATTACGGCGTTAGCGGTGACTGTCTTTCTGCTCAGGCGAGCGAATTCGGCTACGACTTTTGCGGCCACCGAAGGTTGTAGAAACGTTTCGCCACGCGCCGCCACCCGAATGGCTTCCGCCAGTTTCTCGGAAGGCGCGTCCTTCAACAGGTAACCCACGGCGCCCGCGCGCAAACCATCGAAGACCAATTCGTCATCGTCGAAGGTGGTCAATACAATAACGCGACAGTCGGGCTGCTCCTCGTGCAGCCGGCGCGTAGCCGCAACGCCGTCAAGCACGGGCATCTGTAAATCCATCAACACCACCAGGGGAAGCAGCGAACGCGCGAGTCTGATCGCTTCCGCTCCGTTCGCGGCTTCGCCAACCACTTCGAAATCAGGGTGCACGGAAAGCAGCGTGCACAGTCCTTCGCGAAACAATGGCTGGTCATCAACCAAAAGAATCTTGATCGGGTTCATGCGGGCAACTCCACTTCCATAGAAAAGCCTTGACCTGCACCCGCGCGAACATGCACTGCGCCATTCAGAAGCTGTACCCGTTCACGTACTCCGAGCAAGCCAAAGCCACCTTCTGAATTAGCGCTACCCAGGCCATCGTCTTTAATCCTTAAACGGATCAAGTGCTCGTCACTATAGTCCAGGTGAAGCTCGACACTGCTTGCATGAGCATGTTTCCCGACGTTCGTCAGCGCCTCCTGCGCCGCCCGGTAAAGCGTGAGATTGATCTGAGGTGTTAGCAGGCGGGTGGAGCCAGTAACCACAAACTTTGCGCGCAACTCCGCGGTATTCCATTGTTCAGTCAGCTTAGCCAGGGCCTCGGGCAGTGGCCGGCTTTCGATCGGAGAGGCGCGCAAAGCTGCGACGGAGCGCCGCACTTCCGCCAGTCCTTCCTGCGTCAGAGCCTGAGCGTTCGACAAGTGGTCCAGTGCGCGCTGATGGTCCAACTCAAGAATCGCCTGCGCCGCACCGATCTGCACATTGACTACAGTAAGGTAATGCCCAAGGCTGTCATGTATCTCACGCGCCAGACGATTGCGCTCTTTCGTCGTGGCCAGTTCCTCGACTTGCACCGCGTGATCCCGCAACAACTGGTTAACTTCTGCGAGAGCGGTGCGGGCCTCGCGCTCGCTCGCCGCCACGCGCGTGAAAACGACGACAAAGACAATGCCGGTGCCATATATGAGTGCGATGGCAATAGCGTCAACCCATCTGCTGCGAATTATCAAAGGCATAACGAGCGTCACGTAAATCAGAAAACAGACCGGAACCATCCCCGGCAAGGGCAACAGCAACGCGCTTTGTCCTGCTAATGGAAGCAGTATCAGCGAAAGCTCTCCGGTGGAGCCTCGCAACAGAATGAGGGTGACCGCGAGTAACAGTTGGATAACAAAGTAGCTGACCCGCGCGAGTAGCGATCGAGAGCGGCGGCAGACGGCGAAGCCGTATGTCCCGACAACTATATAAGCCACACCCACCGACGCAAGCACAGCAGCTTCCCAGGCAGGCACCGGGCGTCGCGAATAAATTATGGCCGTAGTGGCGGAAGCGTACGAGGCACAGACCACGATCACAAAGGCGATGTTGCCGCTGCTGAAGAAGCTTGTTTTGTTAGAAGGCTTTGAACTCATGCGTCATCGCTTCAATGTCACTCTAGTACAGATGCGCGGGCCATAGATAGTGACTTTAGTCACGTTTGAACTAACACCAGGTCACCGTACGAGGTGACCACGGAAAGTGACTAATGGCACATCAAGGAATCTCCGGGAGGGTGTATGTATGTTGTCCTAACGTTATTGATCTTTTTTCGGAGAAAAGAACGATGCGAAAAATTCTTTCAAACGTGCATCTCCCGAATGAAGTGGAGGTCTTCCCAGGTATTTATGAACGACGCTATTTCCTTCGCCGTTCGTTAGCAAGTATTGCCGCCATCGTTGCGCTAAGAGCAACGCCAGAAAGTCTATTAGCGCAAACACCGATCAAGTCGACTGGGGCAGCAGGAGTAGACGGGCTCGCGTGGGATGAGTTTCTCAAGCGATCTGTACCCATGGCTCAAGAACTAATCGCCGATCCAGCCTTCAGTGTTGACGAATATCTCTATCGCATAGGTTCCCTGGCAACACGTCTAAAGGAAATTCCCAATAGTACGCTCGGATCTTACAAGACAGTAGAACCACGAGTTTGGTTCGGGCCTAGTTTCAGAGGTTCGCCCTTTTTCATTATTCAGTGGCGCATGGAACCGGGTGCTTTACTTCCCCCACACAACCACCCCAACGCTAGTGTTTGCACGCTTGGCTTTGAAGGTGAAGTGCGCCTGCGTAACTTCGAAATTATTGGCGAAGCCCCAGACTACGCTTCGAAGAAAACGTTCCACGTACGTGAAACCCGCAACGAAATGATGTCTCATGGGAGAATTAACACCCTATCTCCACTGCGCGACAACATTCATTGCTTTCAGGTGGGTAGCGAAGGTGCACGCGGCATTGATATCAACACGCTTCATGGAACGACTAATAACTTTAGCTTTCTCGACATCAGTAAGACGCCCGCGGATTCTGAGAGGCGGATCTTCGAGGCAGCATGGAGTGATCTCAGTCGCGGGGCGGCGCCGGCAAAAAAATCGTGACTGCGGGGAAATCGCGAGGTTGTGTTGCTTGAGGGAAAATCCTCTTGGATAACTCGCGCAGCTCCCCAGTTTCGGATTATGAGGAAACGCTAATCTGTCGCTCTAATAGCAAGCGCAACGACGACAGTGATGAGTCATTTATGCTATGTGCAGTGAAGGCCACGTAGCCATCGGGTCTGACCAGCGTGATTCCGCGATGATCGTTCGAGCGCAACTCAACAATCTCATTAAATGATTTCGAGAAGTGCTTCAGAACTTCACTCATCCGATTTGCCTCCGCCCTATTTACAATCAACAAGAAACGTTCGTTGATACCTCCCCTGCGCATCGAATCATCGAAATATCGCTCGCCGGGTCCCTCAATGATAGGACTGTTGGGATAGGCAATTCCCAATTCCGAGAGCCTTTGGACGAAACCGTGTTGAAACGGCGCAAGCCGTGACACCATCGGTATAATCGTGTCGCGCAGTGCCTGAGCCAGCTTGTTTGGCGTCCCTAAAACTCTTGTCATCATGTCAGTAAGCTCGATTACGTGCTCAATGATCGGCAGACGCTCGGTGTTATAGCTGTCCAGCAACTGCTCATTGCCGTGACCACGCAGAAAGAGCTCCAATTTCCAGGCCAGGTTCCAGACGTCGTGTAATCCGGTATTCATCCCCTGTCCGCCGAAAGGACTATGAATATGAGCTGCGTCGCCGGCGATAAAGATTCGGCCAACTCTCATCTTCTCCACGTGGCGATGATGAATGCGAAAGTAGCTGCTCCAATGCATAGCACTAGCCTTTACAGTGGCCGGCGCTCTTTGCACGAGTATTCGCTTTACGAGATCCAGTGAGGGAGCATCGCCTTCCGGCTCTGCGATCGAAGCGATGATGCGGCGTCGCGTTGCACTCATCGGAAAGATCGCCACTGGACCGAATTTGCTCGGACACAATAGCAGCTCCGAGGCAGGAACAGCGTCATTCGTATCAACGTCGGCCAGGACGAAGGAATCCTTGTATTCCGCACCGGCAAACGGGATTTTCAGCAGATGCCGGACCGCGCTGTGGGCTCCATCGCAGCCGACTACGAATGAGGCAGTAACAGTGCGACGATCACCCTTGTGATCAAGCATTGCGCTTACAGAGTCTTCGTGTTGATCGGCAGAGACGAAAGTCGTTTCGTAATCGACGCGTCCGCCCTTCTTTTGTAATTCTGCGACGAGAATTTTCTCGGTCACATTCTGCGGAACCATGGAAACAAATGAATAAGGACTCTGTTCAGGCCTGAATTCCATTCGGGCCAGCGTTCGATCGTGCGCCATTACAGCCACCGAAGTGACGCGGTTGGCGGCATCGAGGAACGGGGCGACGATCCCCGCCATATCGAAAATTTCCATCGTGCGCGGAAAGATTGCGAGAGCTTTGGAGTGTTCCGATTGCGAGGCGTGTGCTTCAACGATGAGCGAACGCAAGTTCCGCCGGACACATTCATTCGCGAGAAATAAACCTACCGGCCCAGCGCCGACGACCAGTACATCTGTATCCAGTTTGTTAGTCATGTTCTCTGTTGTAACCCGCAACAGCGATCACCCCTTCAATGCTGATGCAGTTATTAACGACGGGGATCACCGAATAAAGATTTCGTTTCTCATTCAATCGAGCTTTATTTGGAATGCGATACGAAACAGTGAACAACCAGCGAACCTTCAACCAACTTGTTGATACAGCTACAGGCACGACGCAGGGAGGCAACTATTACACCGGTAGCGTAACGGTTTCGTCCGATGGATTTTGATTAGTTGAGCTAGTGTTAGTTCAACCCTGAACTTCGGAAACGTTTCTTTCACTTTTTACATTAAAGAAAGAACGACCACTGTAAGCATTTTGCACTGCGCGCAGTTAGGAGCGGCAGGCGCGGAGGTAAACATGGATACTCTCGATATTACGTTAACTGACCTGACCTTTCCCGCAAAACTGGAAGATAAGTTTTGCAAGTTCCGCCCCCTGATTAGTATCAGATACAGGGATTCCAGCAACAAACTGATGTTTGCCCGAGAGGCTATGCCCGGTTTGGGGAAACGCGATTACTTTGAGTGTGAAAAAGCTAATAAGAACAAGCCGGATTTCGTGCGCCACGATTCTGAACCTAAGGTCGACATGGACAAGCTGGCGGTTTCCAGCAGGGAGATTACTTTCAGCGGCCTTGATATCAGTAAATTGGAACGACTCGATGTGGAAGTCTTCGACATAGACATCAAGTCAGGTTTTTTTGATGCATTCAAGGATAATTTACTGAAAGTCTTGCCCGTAGCAGCCGCGCCCTTCATTCCGGCAACTTTGCCCGTAACCCTGACGCTCATCAAGAACGCCGTGGAACAGGGCACGAATAAAAAGATTTCCGATCTGCAGAAGGGTCTCATCGATAAAGCTATTGGTAAAGAGGACGGCGCAGCGCGATCGATATTTGCGAAGAGCCAGACACTGACGAACGAGCCTTCGCAAACGATCACTCTAAAAGGCGCCGGCGTAGAGGGAGCTTACTCGCTTACTTTGGAAATCGAAGCGAGCTAATACTCCGTAAACGAAATTCTTTTGCGGCCTCTGTGTTGAAATAGTCCCTAACTCAGAGGCCGCAGAGAAACACGACGTCAATCCCCGTCACTTTTTCGAAACGCAGCCTCTCCCGCGTCGGAGATCTGCACCCACTTCGGATCAGGTGAAGCTTCTGCGTCGTAGTTGTCGTGCCAGTTCCACCATTTGTACGGCGGCGTCTGCGGATAACCCTCCGGCGAGTCTTCCCATTCCTCCTGCCGGCCCAACGCAGTTATGTCGAGATAATTCCAGGTGTTTCCCATCTGCTCGTCGCCGCGACTGTTGATGAAGTAAGTTCGAAAAATCTTCTCGCCTTCACGGATGAAGGCATTCGTGCCGTGCCACTCGTCCACGCCAAAGTCTTTGTCGAAGCTGTCCGTGATGGTATACCACGGCATCTGCCATCCCATCCTTGCCTTCACGCGCTCGATGTCAGGCTGCGGCGCACGTGAAGCGAACGCGAGCGTCGTGTCGCGCGCGTTCAGATGCGCCAGGTGTGCAACCTGATCGGCCACAAAGGAACAGCCGCGGCAGGCATGCTCGGGCCAGCCAAATACGCCAGGCTCGAAGAAAGCGCGGTAGACGATTAGCTGACGCCTGCCTTCAAATAGATCGAGCAAGCTAACCCTGCCGCTCGGCCCTTCGAACTCGTACCTCTTCGCCACTGCCAGCCACGGCATTCGCCGGCGCTCGGCTGCGAGTGCGTCACGATCGCGGGTCAATGCCTTCTCCTTCACAAGAAGCTGCTGACGCGCAGCCTCCCACTCTTCCGCCGATACGACTGGGGGCGTCTTCATAACATCACTCTCTGTTGATTTTTTATCGTTGTTCTGCTTCACATTTTTCTCCTTACTCACTGTTTACTCTTCTTTGAATCCAGTTGCGCTGTACGTGGCTCGCGACGATCGCGCCGCAAAGCCCGAACCTTGACTGCCACGAAGCTGAGTACGCCAGCACCCGAAGTAGCGCCTGCCGCAACAAGCACTGCATTTGTCATACATATTGGACACATGGTGGTTGACTCTCCTTTTTGATTTCTCACACTAGTGACGGTTGACACGAACTGATTTCTACAGGCTGGGACGGCTTTGCTTCTAAGTTGTTTAGCCTGCGAAGCAGGCGTAAGCATAAAGCCTGGGGCGCAAGCCCCAGGGGTAACGTGTTAATAAATAGTCAGAGCCCGCGACAGCGGGCGACAGCGTGTCATTGCTTTGGGCTGTCGCCCGTTTCACGGGCTCGGGCTTTCTCTTTGTGATTGATCCTGGGGCTTGCGCCCCAGGCTTTATGCTTACGCCTGCTATCGCAGGCTAAGACATTCGCCTAATGAGGCATCAAACGATTGCGATGTTCGGTCAGGAAAGTACGGACGGAAGGATCCTCGCTGAGTCCAATGGCGCGGTCATACGCTTCGGCAGCAGCCTGGATACGGCCCAGTTGTCGCAGGAAGTGCGCGCGAACGGCCCAATACGGTTGGTAGGAAATCACGGCCTGCGAGTCGATCTGATCAAGAAGTGTCAGCCCTGCCTCGGGTCCGCGAACTTCGGCGTGGGCCGCGGCGCGCGCGACCGCACCTCCGATCGAAGGCGCGAGTTGCATAAGCTGATCGTAGAATGCAGCAATAGCAGCGATGTCAGTACGTCCGGTGTGAGCGCGTTCCGCGTGGACAGATTGGATGGCTGCTTCGATCTGATACCGTCCTGGTCGCCGCATTTGGAAGGCTGTCGTGAGTTCACCTTCCGCTTCTTCGATCAAAGGCATGAGCCAGTCTTTTGGATCCTGCTCGGAGAGCGGCACGAATTTGCCGGTTGCACTGCGACGCGCCGGACGTCGCGCCTCGCAATAAAGCATCAACGCCAGCAAACCGCGGACTTCCGGATCGTCCGGAATCTGATCACGCAACACGCGCGCGAGCCAGATTGCCTCCTGACCGAGTTCCGTGATGTGTTGGTCGGCGCCACTCGCGTCCTCCCAACTGTTGCCGAACGCAGCGTAGATCGCGTTCAGCACTGCTTCCAGGCGCTCGGGAATCTGATCCGCCGTAGGTATCTCAAACGCGATCCGCGCTTGCCGGATCTTGGTCTTGGCACGCACCAAACGTTGTCCGATGGTCTTCGGTGCGACGAGTAAAGCACGTCCAATTGCCACCGCATCGAGCCCGAGGACTGTTTGCAACATGAGCGGCGTGTGTATGTTGGGATCGATGGCAGGATGCGCACACACGAACAGGAGTTTGAGACGCTCGTCAGGCCACTTATCGGGATCTGCCGTCTCATCAAACTCGCGCATCATGAGTTTTAAAGTCGGAGTGCTGTGTTCATGTACCTGCTGATGACGCGCCAGATCGAGGAGGCGGTTGCGCGCAGCCGTCAACAGCCAACCCTGCGGATTCTTCGGAATACCGTCGCGAGGCCACGTCGTCAATGCGGCCACGAGGGCATCGGCTAGCGCATCTTCAGCGGCTGCGACATCACGCGTGCGCGCGGCGAGCAGCGCCACGAGCCGACCGTAAGATTCGCGCGCTACCGCTTCGACCGCGTGGTGCGCCGGCTCATCAGTTCGAATTTCCAACGGTGACGCGCGGCTCCATTTCGACAGCTATTGGCCGTACTTCCACGACGCCGTAGGAAGCGGCCGGGCATCTTGCCGCCCATTCTAATGCGGCATCGAGCGAAGGCAGTTCGAGGAGCGTAAACCCGCCCAATTGCTCCTTCGTGTTGGCATATGGCCCATCCTGAATCTCGCGCTTGCTCTCGCGCAATCGCACCGTTGTCGCGGTTTCAGGTGCGTCCAATGGTTTGCCGCCGACGAAGATTCCAGCATCCAGCAAAGCCCGGTGATACGCGCGCCAGGCGGCGGCGTAGCTTTCTGACTCGACGGGCGAATCGCGTCGCGTAAAGTCGTCCGGTTTTTCATAAATCAATAAAACGTAGAGCATCTCGTCCTCCTTTTCGTGGTTGAACCACGCTCGTTAGTATGACGGACGATGCACTACGATTTCTACAACGTCGAATCAGTAATTTAGCCGTCCAACAGATAGCTTTGTGAAGTCTTAATTGTCGAAGACTGCGTCATCGGCGTGTGGGCTGAGATGGGCCGTGCGGATTGTCAACGTAAACACCAGCTCGCCATTCTCGAAACGCTCGATACGCCGCGCTACTTGCTGGCCTTCTTCCCTGGTCCAGTCGCCCAGTCTTTCTTCGACGTTTATGGTCGCGCCGTTGCGGTTGAGCTCGTAGGTCACTCGCTCCAGTAGCAAAGTGTCGGAATTGAAGTAATACAATTTATATTGCTCTCTGGGATCGCCTGAGGTCTTTACCTGATCGTTCACTTTGTACACGTCGTAATAGGGGCCGATGTAGTCGGCGGTTGAGCCGCGATGGAGAAGAAAGCGCGAACCCAGCAGACGCGTCGACATGCCCTGCATCTGCGTGTTGAAGAAATGCTCCGCCGATCCGTAGACCAGCGTTTCCATCAGATCCTCGTCGGCGCTATCAATCGCATTAGCGTGTTCGCCGTCGAAACTGATGACGCGAGTTTGACTTCCCTTCTGCATGGTGAGGCGCAAGCGTTCCGGAAATTCAAAAACCGCGACGACCTCTTCCGAACCATTACCGCGACTCAGCGTGCCCGTTAAGTTCAGACGTTCTCTTCCCGGCTTCTCGAGCCGGTCTCCCAGTGCGTTGAGGTGTCCGACTAACTTTGGCGAAAGGTTGCTGCGTCTAACGTAAGCGGCGCGTTCGACACCTGCCCGCCTGGCATTAGGCTGATAAGTAATCTTTGGATACCTGGCTGTTAAGTCTCGTAGCTTGCCATACGCGACAAACGTCAGTGCAGTCAAAACCAGGCATGCGATAGCCAACGCCGCCCACAGAACTCGGTGATTTTTTTTCATCGCGCTCTCCTTGCGTATAAAGCACTAGTCACCGCACCCAGGGCTCGATAAAATTCTTGACAGCTTAATATGGCGACAGTATATATGGCAATACCACATATGAAAAAACCATCTATACTGGATCGGGAAGTGAAACGTGGCAGTGCGGAGATGCTGATACTGGCGCTGGTCGAAGATCGTCCCCGCCACGGCTACGAAATTGCCAAGCTGATTGAGCAGCGCTCCGACGGAGTGCTTCAATTTCATGTGGCCTCGCTTTACCCGCTGCTTTATCGCCTGGAAAAGCGCGGACTGATTCAGGGTCATTGGGTGGAAAGGCCCAGCCAACGCCGCCGCCGCTTCTACAAATTGACCAATGCCGGACAGGACATCCTGAAAGAACACCGCGACACCTGGAAAGCTTTCTTTGCAGCGTTGGACCGCGTCGCCGGCATCAATCCGGCGTGAACCGCTGCAACTGAATTACAGATGCACGACTGGAAGAACGAAATCCGTCAAGCTCTCTTGCAACTATCCTTGCAGCCTCTGCGCGAGGCCGAGATCGTTGAGGAGCTGGGCCAGCATCTCGAAGACCGTTATGAAGATCTGTTGCTGCAGGGTTACGCGGAAGACGAGGCCGTGCAAAAAACCCTGTCTGAGTTTCGACAGAATGAAATGATCCGCGATCTGCGCGGGCTGGAGCGCACTTATTTAGAGCCCGTCGAGTTGGGCCAGGAACCACGATCGAGCCAGACGGCGGGACTGTGGCAGGACTTACGTTATGCGTTTCGCGTGCTCTTGAGCCAGTTTGGCGTGAGCCTGATTGTGATCATAACCATGGGACTCGGCATCGGGGTGAACACGGTTATTTTCAGCACCGTCGCGCTACTCGCCTTTCGTCCTTTCGACTTTCCCAACCAGGACCGGCTGGTCAGCGTTTATGAGCGCCAACGCGACACCGGTCTCACTCGCGGCTCGGTCGCGCCCGGCAATTTCGCCGATTGGCGAGAGCAGAACCAGACGTTCGAAGATCTGATCGCGATCAAGTCGGGTTACTTCGATCTGGCTGAGGCCTCGCAACCGGAGCGTTTGCCGGGACACTTCGTGTCCACCGGCTTCTTCAACACGCTGGGAACACGGGCCGCCCTCGGACGAACTTTTTCTGCGGAAGATAACCAAAGCCAGGTCGTCGTTCTGAGCGATGGTCTGTGGCGGACGCGCTTCGGAGCTGACCCGCAAATCGTCGGACGCACACTCAAACTCAACGAAGATACCTACACCGTTGTCGGAGTGATGCCGAAAGACTTCCGCTATCCGGTCGGTGACGGCCAACTTTGGGTACCGCTGGTTTCTGATCCGAGTGATCGTTCACGCCGGGATCATATTCTTCAGGTTGTGGGGTTGCCGCGCAGCGGAGTAAGTCTGACGCAGGCTAGCGAAGATCTGAACCGGATTGCGGGAAGACTTCAGTCCGAATATCCGGATACGAATCGCGGCCGCGAGGTCCGCGTAGCACCGCTGATTGAGGACGCGACGCGCGGCGTGCGAGTCGCGGTCCCTTTCATGTTCATCTCAGTGTTGCTCGTTTTGCTGGTCGCGTGCGCGAACGTCGCCAACATCCTCCTCGTGCGCGCGGCGGCTCGACAAAAAGATATCGTGATCAGACTCGCACTCGGCGCCAGTCGCGGTCGCGTGATGCGGCAACTGTTTGCACACAGTCTTTTGCTTTCAGGTTTCGGCGGGTGCCTCGGACTGTTTCTGGCTTACTGGGGGATCAAAGCGCTCAGGACCATGCCGCAGGACTTCTCACTGTTTATCCCCGGTTGGACCAGGATGGGGATCGATCAAACGGCCCTCGGGTTTACCCTCGCTGTTTCGATTTTGACCGGAATTCTGTGCGGCTTGATCCCCGCGCTGATTGGGACCAGAGTCGAGCTCAATCAACTTCTGAAGAATGATGGTCCAAGCGTCGTCGGCAAGAGCTCGAGTCGCGCGACGCGTTGGCTGGTGATCTCTGAAGTGGCGTTTTCCGTCATCCTGCTGGCGGGCGCCGGAACAATGTTTCGGAGCTTTCAACAGTTGCTGCACGCGGATTTCGGAATCAACGCCACCAACGTCATGACTATGCAGCTCTCTCTTTCAGGTGAAAAATACGCTGACGCAAAGTCGCGGTATAACTTTGCCGACGCTCTTACCGGGAAAGTCTCAGCGCTGCAGGGGATCACCGATGTGGGATTAGCGAGCACGGTGCCGCTCGGATACAGCTACAACCGCCGCGAGGTCGCCGGCATCGGCAGCACAGTTTTTGCCGACGACCGCCGCGTCTCCGTGATCTTCCGAACCATAACTCCGAGATATCTTGAAGCGATCGGCACACCCCTGCGACAAGGCAGAGCGTTTACTGAACAGGATCGTGAAAGCACGCCGAGAGTCGCCCTCGTTAACGAAGCCTTCGCCAGGCAGTTTTGGCCGGGCAGGCAGGTGATCGGCGAACAACTCTCCTTTAATGATGGTCCAAAATATGAAATCGTCGGCTTGTTAGCGAATGTCATCAATGATGATCTGGACGAACGAGCTGACGCCGAAGTTTATGTGCCTTATGCGCAGGAACCTGTTCGCGATATGTTCCTCGTGACGCGTTCTGATTACACCTCGGATGCTTTGGTGCAGGCCATCCGCGGTGAAGTCAGCGCGGTGGATCCCTCGGTGCCGGTCTTCAAAGTAAAGCCCATGCAGCAGTATGTTAACGAGCGGTTGTCTGCGAAGAAAATGGCGGCCTATTCCTTAGCCATAGGCGCGTTGATTGCTCTGTTGTTAGCGGCCGTGGGGATTTATTCGGTCGTAGCTTACTCGGTAACGCAACGAACGCATGAGATTGGATTGCGGATCGCATTGGGAGCAAGCAGTGGCGACATTCTGAAGTTAGTAGTTGGAACAGGATTGCGCCTGGTGCTCATTGGCAGCGCGATCGGACTTGCAGGAGCTCTCGTCCTGACGCAGTTGTTAAGCGGATTATTGTTCGGCGTCAGCGCTCGTGACCCGATTACTCTTGCCGGGATCATCTCGATTCTCGCTGCGGTGGCGCTGCTCGCTTGTTATCTTCCCGCCCGGCGAGCGATGAAGCTCGATCCTTTGAACGCCCTCCGATATCAATAACGCGCGAGTAGGCACAGAACCGAGCGCGGTAGCGCCGGGTCAACTTCCATAGTCACGACCGATTATTAGTTTGACCCGGCGCTACCGCGCTCGGTTCTGTGCCTACTCCGTAGTAAAATAACGCCCTTCTCATCGTAGAAGTTGATTCCTATCACTCGAACCTCGCGTCGTTGTTTCGGATTTGGAGATGAACAGATGACTAAGAGTGTCTATGTGTCGTCGACCTACCAGGACCTGAAGGATCACCGCGAAGCCGTGCGCCAGGTGCTCGACAAGATGCGCTACAACGTAATCGGGATGGAGGATTATGTCGCGAGAAATAATCGAATGGTGGACCAGGTTCGGCGCGACGTGGCGGAGTGTGACATCTACCTTGGCATCTTCGCGTGGCGATATGGATTCGTCCCGCCGCAAGAGAATCCAAATGCGTTATCGGTGACCGAGATCGAATACCGCGAGGCGGAGGCGAAGAAGAAGCCGCGTCTCCTATTTCTGACAGATGCTGATGCGCCGTGGTCACCGAAGTTCATGGACTCCAACACGGGTGAGAACGAGCAAGGCGCGCGCATTGGACGCCTGCGTGAGGAACTGAGAGACCGCATGCACAGCCTGTTCACTACCACCGGAGATCTGGCGATTGAGGCGGCGGCTGCAGTTCATCTGGTCGAGGCTGATGCCAAGTTCCAGGTGCTGTCGAACGACATCAGCAGCGCCTCTTGTTTGACGATGAACACCTCTGAAATGCCGGAAATCATCACGAACATACGGCACGCAATCATAGAGGACATCAAGGCAGATATCATTAAGATCAATCTCGGTAAGGGTGAGTCGTGGTGGTCCACGCGTCTTCATCTTCTTTCGGCCCTCTGCGCGGATTACACTGACGTTCGGCAAATGCTTTTTGAAGCGGAAGGGTACCGCTTCCTCGGGATGTGCACACCGGCTCAGACACGCCGCGCCCTCTCGCGATTCTTCCCAAACGTTGAAGAAGCCTATCGCGCGAGTGTACCTCCGCCTCAGAATGTGAGCTTCAACCCTGTTGACGACGTAAAGTACATCGTCAATAAGTTCAGCTCTGCGATGGACCAACTGGGCGGAGAGCGGGAGGTAATGAAGTGGGTTGAGCCACACGTCATTCAGAACTGGCCCGGCGTAAACAGAGACTGCATCGATCTGCCAGGAGGAGTCTTGACAAGTTCGCTGCTAACGTCAGTGATTGGGCATGGCAGTCCGTTCGTTGTTCTTGTTCGAGACGGTATCGTTCAGAAGGTTGTGGATCGCGCCGCGTTGGCAACGCGAATGGCAATCGACATGGCGTAAAAAACGAGGAGAGCTCATGAAGAAAGCGATCGTAATTTCGCTCATTGTCCTGTTGCTGAACTTCCTTTTCGCTCAGTCGTTGCGACCGGCGTCGGAAAAGGATTTCAACGCTGCTTACGATGCTCAAATCCAGAAAACCTTGCGAAGTTTCCAGATCTTCCGGCCATCGCGATCGTCGTGATCAAAGATGACCGTCCGATCTTTGTCCGCGCGTATGGGATGGCAGATAAGGAAGCCGGCATAAAGGCCGACAGCGATACGCTCTTTTATACAGGCTCGTCGACCAAGTCGTTTACAGCGCTTGCGGCGGCGATGCTCGATCAGGAAGGCAAGGTAAAACTAGCTGATCCGGTTACGAAATATACGGCGCGTATTCGCTTCAAAAATGAGATACCAGACAAGGTCACGATCCAAAATCTCCTGACGCACACGAGCGGACTGCGGAACACGGCGCTGATCAACCGTCTCGCGTTTACAGGTCAGATCGATCAGTCTGAGATCGATCACGTCTTTGCCGAAGGCACCACTTTTAATGATGCCAACTTCGGCAAGTACAACTATACAAACCTCGGCTACAACATCTACGGACTCGCGCTGCTTTACCACTTGAATAAAAAGTGGCAGGACGTGCTGCAGGAGCGCATCTTCACTCCCGCAGGTTTGAAACATACGACTGCGTACGTCTCAAAAGCGCGAGCCAAAAAGTTTAAGATCGTGGCTCCTTATGTCATTTCCACCGATGGACCAGAGGCGGGCAAGATGGTCCGCAGCGGGCTGGAAAAGATTGACGAGAACATGCAATCGGCCGGCGGAATTTTCATGAGCATTTCAGACCTCGGCCGTTGGCTCAACCTGAACATGAACGACGGCAGGCTCGACGGCAAACAGGTGGTGCCCGCCGAGATTATCCGCAAAGTGCACACGGGATACACAAAGAGCACGCGGAATGGGCCGCCATTCTCCGACGATGGCGAATACGGGCTCGGTTGGCAAATCGGGAAGTATCGAAATGAGAAGGTGGTCTATCATCATGGCGGCTATCCCGGCTACCGCACGCATGTCTCGTTCTTGCCTGAGAGAAAGATCGCCGTCGGAGTGATGGTGAATAACGACGCGCTTGGTGGACGTCTCGCAGACATGCTCGCTGCGTACGCTTATGACTGGTGGCTGCGGACGGAGAATCTGGAAGCGGATTACGACAAGCAACTGCAGGAAACTTTTACGCGCTTCGAGAGCCTAAGGCAGGGTATCGCCGCTGAGGCTGCAGGGCGAGCAAAGAGAGAGTGGCAACTTACAAAACCGTTTTCTGACTATGCCGGTAAATACCGGAACGACCTGTTGGGCACGATTGAGATCGTGGCAAAAGAAAGAGCACTCGCGGTGCGAATGGGCGCCATGAACGCAGTGGCCACGCCCTTCACGGAAAAGGACACCATCCGCGTCGTGATGCAGCCCGGCGGAAACGGTGAGGTAATCGGCTTCGTAAAGGACGCCGACGGAAAGATCGGCTCAATGACTTACGGCGGCTTCACCTTTACAAAGCTTACGCCATAATCGATCTGTGCCCGGAGTGGGCTGTGCATAAAGTCCTAAATCCCACCCACGGCAGTGGGTGGTTTATTTCAGATGCTTTCTACCCGAAACCAATTGGCGGCTTTGAATCCCACCAACGGCAGTTGGTGGATCGTTCACATTCTATCTAAGAGGGGATTTGAAGTATCCACCCACTGCCGTGGGTGGGATTACAGTGAAGTTAGAAGTATTTCTGTAGAAAGGATCTGAACCGAACCACCCACTGCCGTGGGTGGGATTTTGGACTGCCGTGGGGTGGGATTTTGGACTGCCGTGGGTGGGATTTTGGACTCTATCCGGAATAATAAACATGCCAGATTAGCAAACCGGCATACTTCAAACGATGAAGCTTCGCATCGCCTTACTGCTGATCCTTCCCTTCTTATTACTCGCGCGAGGGAAACCGAATCGTACTCAAGCGCCGATAGTCTTCACACACGCCACCATCATTGATGTTACAGGGGCGGCGCCCAGGCGCGACGCGACGGTCGTGATCACCGGCGATCGCATCTCGGCGATCGGAGACAATATCTCTTTGCCGCCAGATGCCCACGTAGTAGATGCCACCGGTAAGTTTCTGATTCCCGGGTTGTGGGACATGCACGTTCATTGGTACGTGAGAGACACGTTCAGTCTCTTTATCGCTAATGGCGTCACGGGTGTGCGGCAGATGTTCGGCAACTCCGATCTGTTGCGCTGGCGCGAGCAGATCGCCAAAGGCTCGCTGCTCGGTCCGCGCATGGTTGTGGCCAGCCCGATCATCGATGGACCAGAACCTATCTGGCCCAATTCGATCGCGGTGCGCAACGAAGACGAAGGTCGCAAGGCTGTCAGAAGAGTTAAGCAGTGGGGCGCAGACTTTGTGAAAGTCTATGCACTCTTGCCGCGCGACGCCTACTTCGGTATCGCGGATGAAGCGAAACAGCAAGGCATAACTTTTGTCGGCCACGTTCCAAACTCAGTGTCACCGGCAGAAGCTTCGGATGCAGGGCAGAAGAGCATCGAGCACTTAACCGGAATGCTGATCACCTGCTCTGACAAAGAGACAGAGTTGAGAGACAAACTGGTGAAAGCAGATTCGCCAGAAGCGCGCGGTCGAGTCCAAACAACGGCGCTGGAAACTTACGATGAAAAGAAAGCGGCTGATCTGATCGCACACTTCGTTAAGAACCAAACATGGCAGTGTCCGACGCTGACCGTGCTGCGCAGCAATGCATATCTCCTGGATGAATCTTTTCGCAGGGATGGCCGTCTCAGATATATCCCACGACTACTGCAGCAAAGGTGGAACTTCCGCGTCGCAAATCACGATAGCGCCATCACGAAGAAAGTCCTTCAAAAACAATTCGAGCTTGTGGGAGCGATGCAGAGAGCGGGGGTACCAATCCTCGCCGGAACAGACACGGGCAATCCATTCTGTTTCCCGGGTTTCAGCCTGCATGATGAACTCGCGCTTTTGGTCATCGCCGGATTGACTCCGGTTGAAGCCCTGCGCGCAGCGACACTCAATCCCGCGAAGTTTTTTGGCCTGGACCAATCGCTGGGAACAATCGAGCAAGGAAAGATCGCCGATCTGGTTTTGCTTGACGCGAATCCGCTCCTCGACATTCGCAATACGCAAAGAATCAACGCCGTTGTCTCGAATGGCCGGCTGTTCGATCGCAAGGCTTTGGACAAGCTGCTCGGCGAGGCAGAAGCCGCGGCTAACCGGTAACGAGCCATTCCTTCGGCCCAACATTATGCAAAAGTGAATTTTGTGTTTATTATGTCTCCCTTTGCCGTCTCCCAACCACAGGCAGAAGACTAATCCGTAACTATAAGAAGGACCAGATGCGTATTCTTGTATTGATAATCGTATTGGTTGCGCTGTGCGCGCCAACATTGGCGCAAACTTGTTCGGTCCCGAGTTTTACCCAACCGCCTGTTTATCCCGTCGGCGCTGACATACGTTCAGTCGCAACCGCCGACTTCGACGGCGATGGACGTCCGGATCTCGCTGTGGCAAACGCCGACGCCTCGACTGTGACAGTCATATTAAAGGCCGGCACAGGCAAGCCCGGGATTGTTAACGACTACCCGGTTGGAACATTTCCCCTCGGTGTCGCCGCCGGTGATTTTACTGGTGACGGGAAGCCCGACATCGTCTCTACCAGTAATACCAACAGCACTATCTCGCTACTTCGCAATAACGGCTCCGGCGCATTCACAGCCGGCGGCACCTTCAACGTTGGTACTGGCCCAACAGGGATAGCAGCCGGCGATTTCAACAAGAATGGCGCCGTTGATGTTGCAGTTGCCGTGGGCGCCGGCGTGAATATCCTGATGGGCAATGGTAATGGAGGCTTTAGCGCGCCCACACTTCTCCCGGGCTCGGGAAGTCAGATTATTACCGCTGACTTCAACAACGACGGAAAACTCGATCTGGCAACTAACGGTCAAACCCTCTTCGGAAATGGCGCGGGTCAATTTCCTGCCGGCGGCTGCGCACCGCCATCGACTTCAGGAGGATTTGGAGCAGGCGATGTTAACGGTGACGGAACAACTGATTTCGTGGGAACAAATGTTCTCTCCGGAACGCTTCAAATTCAGCTCGTGGGTAACGGAGGTGGATGCCTTGGTGCACCGACGAGTATCGACGTGCTGAATTTTGGTCGCCCAAGGTTCGCGACTTTAGGGGATCTGAACAACGACGGAAAGCTCGATATCATCGCCGGCGCAACCGTGCTGCTGAATAACGGTGGTGGCGCCTTTGGTCCACCGTTCGCCTACGGGCTGGGCAGCATCGGCGCCGAGCCCGGCGCAAACACCGTCATCGCCGACTTCAATGGCGACTCGAATCTCGACATCGCAACAGCTGGGAGCGGTTCAGCCGGAATATTGTTCGGCAACGGCGCAGGTGGTTTTAAATACGCTGTTGGTCCAACAGAACGCGGTGTCTTTGGCTTTGCGCGGGCGGATCTGAATAACGATGGTAAGCAGGACGTGGTGGCGATGAGTAAAGGTGACTTTGTCGTAATGCTCGGCGACGGAGTTGGAAACCTCAGTGCTCCTTCGATCGTCACTCTACCCAACTCATCGTCGACGGTGGGGCCTGTCATCGCCGATTTCAATGGTGATAATAAGTTGGATGTGGCAGTTGTCGATGCGACTCATAACGGGCCTGGTGGCCGGCCGCGGTTTCATGTGGCTTTTGGTGATGGACTGGGCGGCTTCGGTTCAATAGTCTCGACGAGCTTCGATGGGGACCAACCAGCCTCCGTGAATGGGGGAGATCTGAATGGCGACGGCAAGACAGATCTGGTGACAGTGAATCGCGGCGGCGGAAACAATCTCGAGGGCACCATCTCGATCGCACTGTCAGATGGCGCCGGACACTTTACGATGCAACCCGACCCTTCCGTCAGGACTCCGCCAAATCCGATCGGAATCGCTTTCGCGGATTTCAACAAAGACGGCAAGATGGACCTTGCGGTTCCCAGCGGTTTTGGTTTCAGTATTCTGCTGGGTAATGGAGCGGGCGGGTTTGCACCGCGAATTCACACGACGACGGCCAACTCGAGCTCGATCCGCTCAGCCGATTTCAATGGCGACGGTAACGTCGATCTCGCGATGGTTTCCGAGGAATTTAATGGAAAAATCTCGGTGGTGCTCGGAGACGGCACGGGCGGCTTTGGCGCACCCCTTCAGTTTACTTTCGGTAATTTTCCGTCTGATTTAGCGGTGGCTGATTTCAACAACGATGGTAAAACCGATGTGGCAGTGGTCCTCGCACAACAGGATCCCGCTCCGAACCCGGTCAGATCAAGCATTGTCGTGATTCTGGGCGACGGCGCAGGTGGATTTGGTCCGCAGTTCACCATGCCCACCGAACGAGCGGCAGGGCGCATCATTGCGGCTGATCTTACCGGCGACGCCAAGCCGGATATCATCACCGCTAGCCAGACATTCAACAATCTGACGGTAGCGCTTAACACCTGTGGCGCGCCGCCTACGTTTACGATTTCCGGAGTGGTCACAAACGGAAGCGGCCAGGGCATCGGCGATGTAGCCATGATTTTGGTAAGTGATGTAGTGGCGCCGCAGATCGTTTTGACAGCCGCGAATGGCAGCTACTCTTTTACTTATGTGGGCGGTCAGAGTCACAACCTCAGGGTTATTCCATCAAAAGCAGGATTTTCCTTTAACCCACTGGCGATAATATTCACGTCCACCAGCAGCGTGACTGACGATAAGACAGCATCATTCACGGGAACACTGAGTGCGACGCCGCCGGCGGGACAGATACCAGTTTTGCTGACGGCCGGAGACTCTCAGAAGGCCCTCGCGCTGGATTCGGTTACGTTTACGAGTGAGCCCTTTGCGATCACCAACGAACACAATTTCAGCGCCGACCAGCGCACTCGCGTCATCTTGTTTGCGGTGAACGTAGATCTCGGCCCGGGTGAGACGACTTCAGTAATCGAAGCTCAAGCCGAAGTTTCGGGTGGCCAGACCTTCCCGCTCACGATCGAGCACTTTGGCCCGGTGCCGAATTTCAGTTGGCTCAAACAGCTCATCGTGAAATTGCCGGCCGAGGTAGCGGGCAGCGGCGAGATACACGTTACTGTAAAAGTACGCGGCGCCGCCGGAAACACGGTGACTTTAAAAGTGACGCCCTGAGATAGTTCAAACAGAGGAACTGCGATCCGCAGCACCGACTTGCCATTAATATCTTGCAGCGGAAAGTAAACACAAAAAAAGCACGAATGAAATGACGCTACGGCATCAATCATTCGTGCTTCGGTGTGCCTTTTGTGGCTTACGCTTGCTCTTCGATCTCCTTGATCCTGGCGCGAAGCCATTCACTTACTTCTCGCTCGAGTTTTGACTGGTCATCCCGTGCCTCTAAATCCTCGATGGTGTCCCCATCAGTATTTAAAGGAATGTAATGGCAGGGAATGTCCTGGGTCCGGTTTTCCGGGCTCACAAAATCGAGTAACCGGCACTCATTGCATGGATGAGCGCGATATGTGTAACCATAGTTGATACACGACAGAGAATCCTGAAAGGTAGATTTGCTTTGCCAGGGTGTGCGGACCGATCGTCCGTATCCTCCTTTCTCAATGAAGTCCAATTCGTCTTTGAGGAGTTCGAGAATATCGCGCTCATCCGTTGTCATGGCGGCAACCTCCTTTTCTCCGTCGTGTTGACCAAACCCGCTTCGTGCGAGCGCAAGGAACATGCCACTTGGTTACTTGTGAAGATCAGGTCTGCGAGTAAAGCTTTGTGAGTAAGCTTTCGCACTTGATGAGTAAAAGTCCACAGAAGCACGTCTGAAACGAAAGATCGCTTTCGCCATTTCTACAACGGCAACCGCCAGTAACCCGGAACCAACAATAACTATCCAATCGATCGCTGACGGCCGCACAGTTCCAAGCATCGACGACAATGGCGAGAAGTAGGCGGCAAGCAGTTGCAACAACACAACCACGAACACTGCAATCCAGAGAAACGGATTTCTAAAGATACCGTCGAATGCCGATCGACTACGCGAGCGACAATTGAACGTGTGGCCGTGTAGGACTGCGACCAGTGAGAAGAGCGCCACCGTGCGAGCATTGGCGCCT
>Ga0134121_10001473_pt1 | contig 22123 bp, 23 predicted proteins | sample KB301_FD_96463 | JGI IMG/M metagenome (GOLD analysis project Ga0134121, IMG submission 96463) | Terrestrial soil microbial communities without Nitrogen fertilizer from Kellogg Biological Station, Michigan, USA - KB3-0-1 | ecosystem: Environmental > Terrestrial > Soil > Unclassified ... | reverse complement strand
TAGCTGATGTTGCTGACTTTGTGAAAAAGAATAAAGTGCAGTATATTTTCTTTGAGAGTCTTGTGAGCCCAAAACTCTCGGAAACTATCGCAAGAGAAACTGGCACAAAAACTATGGTGCTTGATCCAATAGAAGGAATCACACAAGAAGACTTAGCTAAGGGTGATAATTATCTTACGGTGATGCGTAGTAACCTAAAAAATCTTGAGACAGTATTACAATGCAAGTAGACCATACAAAAAACATAGTTGAAGTAAAAGACGTTTCATTTTCTTACGGAAATGAACCTGTACTTGAAAATATAAGTTTCGATATTCACCAAGGAGATTATTTGGGAATTATCGGCCCAAATGGTGCAGGTAAAACAACGCTCTTGAAAATCATGTTAGGACTTTTGAAACCTGACAAGGGTTCTATAAATCTTTTTGGAGTTCCATTATCAGAATTTAAGGAATGGCACAAAATTGGATATGTGCCACAAAAAGCAACTAATTTTGATTTGAATTTTCCGGTTACAGTATTTGATGTTGCAATGATGGGGAGATATTGTTGCCTTTCCCTCTGTTGCAGGATTAAAAAAAGTGATCGCGCCATAGTCCAAAAAGCACTTGAGCAAGTTGGGATGTGGGAGTATAGGGATCGTTTAATTGGAGACTTATCCGGAGGACAACAACAAAGAGTATTTATCGCTCGTGCCCTTGCTGGAAATCCTGAAATAATTTTCTTAGATGAACCGACAACAAATGTTGACCAGAAAATGCACGAGGAATTCTATTCTCTTTTACGCAAGCTCAATCATGAATCAGGAATCACTCTAGTATTAATATCTCATGACATCAAAATGGTAACCGAAGAAGCTATGCATATCGCGTGTATTGACCGTACTCTTGTTTGCCATAGCACCCCGGAAGAATTCTTAAAAGAAACACCTATTATTACTCCCCATCATCACAATCATTAAATCTATGAATATTTTTCACTATATATTTATACTTCATGGACTATCAGCAGGAATAATTGTTGCTGTCATTGCTCCGCTTGTTGGAATATTTCTTGTCCTTAAACATTACTCCTTAATTGCCGACACGCTTGCCCATGTATCTCTCGCTGGTATAGCCATAGGGCTTTTGACAGGCATTTCTCCTGTGATTACTAGCTTGGGTGCCACCGTTATCGCTTCATTGGGGGTAGAGAGATTACGAACATCAAAAACTGTATATGGAGAATCAGCCCTTGCTTTGTTTTTATCAGGCAGTCTTGCGCTAGCAATTGTGTTACTTTCTCTTGCTCATGGATTCAATACCAACCTTCTTAATTATCTTTTTGGTAGCATCGTTACTGTTACAATTGGAGATGTTTATCTGATTCTCGGACTTGCTGTGGTAGTGGTTATTGTAATTTCTCTATTTTACAAAGAACTACTTTATATAACTTTTGATGAGGAAGCGGCTCAGGTTGCCGGTATGCCTGTTCGTAAAATGAATACATTACTTATTATCCTTTCAGCGTTGGTAGTATCACTTGCAATTCCAATAGTTGGGGTATTATTAATCAGCGCTCTTGTTGTCATTCCAGTTGTTGCTGCTCTTCAACTTAGGAAAAATTTCGTTAGAACAATTCTTTTCGCAGAAATAATATCAATCTTTTCAGTTATTGCCGGTATTTTTATTTCATTTTATTTTGACCTTTCAGCCGGTGGCACTATCGTTCTATTGATGTTGGCTATATTTTTTATTATCTATATAATTAAGCATAAATAATATGAAACAAAAACAAGATTTTAAAAAAATACTTCACGATTCAGGGTTAAAAAGTACGACTCCTAGATTAGTTGTTCTTAAAACGCTTTCAGAAATTAAGCATCCTGAAACAGCACAAGAAATACATAAGCGATTAAAAAAATTAGACCTTGTCACTTTGTATCGTACACTCACTTCATTCGAAAAAAACCAAATAGTAAAAAGGGTGGACTTACACAAAGATGCCGTATATTATGAACTCAATAAAGATCACCATCATCATATCGTTTGTACGGATTGTGGTAAGTTGGAGGATTTTGAGTTGTGCGATATGGACAAGCTGACTAAAAGAATTGTTGCCAAAGCATCAAATTTTAAAAGCATACATGAGCACGCCCTAGAACTTTTCGGAGTTTGTAACACTTGTGTAAAAAACTAATTTTTTTTACATAATGCTATCATTAACCTATGAAGAATTTAGCATGGATTAAATTTATATCTTTAACTATTATAGTTTTCTGTGTAGCAATCGCCACACAGGTTAATGCCACGTCAAAAACTTCTACATCGAAAAAATCAAGTCCCATTGTAAAAATTTTTTATTTTAAAGATAATCCAAACGCACGGACCTCTTTGTTTCAACACCCAAATTCAATAAATGTACTAGCACCACAAACATATGCAATTAATGACCTCGGCTTATTAGAGGGAAACATTGATCCACCCTTATTTTGCTTGGTATTGTATATATGGACCACAAAAATTGCTTTTTCTAAAATATCCCTTTCTCTGTTCCGAATGTGCCATTCACAAAAAGCGAGACCCGACTCACATGCCTAATTTTCAGTAGTCAAAATGTGCTAGAATACCCTTACTGGGGTTGGACCTATGGGTACCTAACTCACATACACCGCAGATGAATTTTGTGATATCATTAAGGAGGTAATATGAAAAATAAAATTGGTATAACAATATTAATTATAATCCTCGGCGGTGGGATTTTTATAATTTTTAACTCTTCCAGTAATACTTCTAGCGCAAAAACACCCACAACTCAAATTTATTCCATGACCGATGTCTCATCGCATAAAGACGCGAAAAGTTGCTGGACTGCGATAAATGGAAATGTTTATGACTTGACTTCCTGGATTGACGAACACCCGGGCGGCAGAGAAGCCATACTTTATATCTGCGGCAAAGACGGCACCGAAGCATTCAACACTCAACACGGAGGCCAGGCGCGGCCGGAAGCTGAGCTGAAAGCTTTCTTGATTGGTAAATTGAAATAAAAGTAAAATAAGTTAGAATAAGATATATGGAAAAATGGTCTCAAATAGCCTTAAGAGTCGGCCTCGGTCTGGTAATGATTTGGTTCGCCCTACAGCAACTGAGGGATCCGCTTCCTTGGGTTTCTTATCTACCCCTTTGGACAAAGAACATGCCGATAACTCAAGTCACGTTCATTTATCTAAACGGATGGTTCGAGCTGACTTTTGGCATTCTGCTTATCGCCGGCTTTTATACCAGAATTGTGGCGCTTTTGCTCAGCCTCCATATGCTCGGCATAGTTTTGACTATCGGATACAATGAAATAGGCGTCCGTGATTTTGGTCTGGCTGCCGCCCTGGTCTCAATCTTCTTATACGGGCCAAGCAGTTTTTCTTTGGATAAATTCTTCAGCAAAAGAAATATAGTTACATAATTTATTTATGGAACTGCATGACCGGCTTGATTTAAAATTTCGTTTGGATATAAATCAGAAAAAAGCTCTAAGCAGATTGAGGCTTTTTTCTGTGGCAGACCTGCTCTTTCACTTCCCTCTGCGATACAGCGACATCAGTGAAGTGAAAAGAATCGCAGACTTAATCCCCGGAGATGTGGCAACGATCTACGGCAAAGTATCAAAATTAAAAACCAAAAAAGGATTCCGCTCGAAAATGTCGATGGCCGAAGGTCAAATCGAAGACCTTTCCGGTAAAATAAAAATTACCTGGTTTAATCAGGCGTACTTGGCGAAAATGATCCATGAGGGTGATACCGTAAAATTAACCGGCAAGGTGACAAAAGGCAAAAGTGGCATTTATCTAGCCAATCCGGAATTTGAAAAGATGCCGAATCTGCCGGTAGATTCGAACTATAGCCTATTTGAAAAAGGCAGTGTGTCAAACAAGGGCTTCTCATATCCTATTTACGCTGAAACTCGCGGAATAACCAGCAAATGGTTTTATCATGCGATAGAAAAAATATTAAGAGAAAAAACTTTGGACAGCGTTGATGATTACATTCCGACAGATATTTTAGAAAAGTACCACCTGCCCACGCTCAAAACGGCGCTAGTTTGGATTCATAAACCAAAAAATGCCAAAGACGCCGAGTCAGCGCGCAAAAGATTCGCCTTTGAAGAAGTGTTTTGCATCCAGCTAGAACGCCAACACGACAAATTTGAATATAGAAAAAATAAATCCTTCCAAATAAAAACAGATGGCCGAGATGTGCAAGATTTTTTGCAAAGATTTCCCTTTGAGGCAACTAAGGCGCAAAAAAAATCTATTGCTACCATATTAGACGATATGGCAAAAAATTTTCCTATGTCCAGACTGCTTGAGGGCGATGTCGGGAGCGGTAAAACGGCCGTAGCCGCGACTGCGAGTTATGTCACAGTCAAGCAAAGACCGAACGGGCAGAATTTTGGTAATCTACAGGTAGCGTATATGGCGCCGACTGAAATTCTGGCGGTTCAACACTTTGAATCTTTTATAGAATATTTTAAACACCTGCCTATAAACGTAGGACTCATCACAGGTTCTGGCTGCAGGAAATTCCCTTCGAAAACTAGTGTCTACAGCCCCGCCGCTGGCGGGGTAAACTGGACAACGATCTCCCGCGCTCAACTTTTAAAATGGGTAGCGAACGGAGAAATACCCATTTTGATCGGCACGCACGTCCTGATACAAAAAACGGTAAAATTTAAAAATTTGGCGCTAGTCGTGATAGATGAACAGCACAGGTTTGGCACAGCCCAAAGAAGAAAGCTAGTGCGTAAAGATAATGTCGCTCCGCATCTGCTCTCTATGACGGCCACCCCAATACCCCGAACACTGGCGCTGACTATTTACGGCGATCTAGATTTGTCTCTTTTAGACGAGATGCCAGCTGGCAGAAAACAAATAATTACTGAAGTCATAACTGTCGACAAACGCGAAGCTACCTACGAAAAGGTGCGAGAAGAACTTAAAAGTGGCAGACAAGTCTATGTGATATGCCCGAGAATTTTTGAAGTGGAAGAAACGGAGACAGAATTTTCTTTTGGCGGTGTCTCGCAGGCTGACGAGCCGAGAGGCAGCGCTCCGCGAGCACGCGGAGACAGCGACCGCCAAAGGAAAAATTCTGTTTCCGTTGAAATGAAGTCTGTTACCGCTGAAGCGAAACGGCTCAAAAAAGAAATCTTCCGAGAATATGAAATCGGAGTGCTGCACAGCAAGATGAGCAAAGAAAAAAAAGAATCAGTAATGCAAGAATTCACTAAAGGAAAAATTCAGATCCTCTGCGCCACCTCCGTCGTCGAAGTCGGCGTAAACGTCCAAAACGCAACCATCATTATAATAGAGGGTGCAGAGAGATTTGGACTGGCGCAATTGCACCAGCTGCGGGGTCGTGTCATTCGCAGCACGCATCAGGCATATTGCTATATATTTGCGGAAGCGAAAAGCGAAAAAACAATGGCTCGACTAAAAGCGTTAAAAACCGCGAAAAATGGCTTTGAACTTGCTGAGCTTGACTTGACTCTCCGCGGCGCCGGCGAACTTTCAGGCATAAAACAATGGGGCATCACCGACCTCGGGATGGAAGCAATTAAAAATATTAAAATGGTGGAAGCTGCACGTACCGAAGCTGCGCGCCTGATCGAAATGGACCCAGAACTCACCAAATATCCCCTTCTAAAACAGAAGGTTCATCAAAAGGCTGGCGAGTTTCATTTTGAGTAAAAATGTATTCGGGATTTGCAACTTACAAACTAAAACTTTCTTTAATAGTTCGTGCTACAGTTTCAGGAGTTTTGTTTGTGTTATTTATTTTTATATAATTTTTTTCTTTTATTTCACCCTCTTCTGAATTTTGGCGATGCTCTTTAACATTCTTTTTGAGACTTTTTTCTGATTCTTCAATATCTCTTTTGGTTGGTTTGTGTTTTAATCTGTGTTCTGTTCTATTTCTTTTTATTCTTTCTTCTGTGCTGGCTTCAAGTTCCACCCAATATATTTCGGCTCCTTTATCTCTAAAAATTTTTACTAAACTTTCTATATAATCCCAATCCTCTTGAACATCAAAATCCCATTGATATGTAAAAATCAATCCTTGTAAATCACTGGAGGCAACTTCTTTAAAAATTTCTTCACGAAAAATCCTAACGAGCTTTTTGCCTACGAAAGTATTGTAACTGAAAAACGGAGAGACCAATTCAATTGTCATGTGGTTATGGAATAACTTGAGGTTAGTTATCTTCTCGAGTTCTTGACCTACTGTCATTTTACCCACGGCCTGTGGACCACAAATTAATACAAATTTCATACGTGTCCGTCCTCTTGGATTCGAACCAAGGACCCCAGAGGTATAAGCTCTGTGCTCTAACCAACTGAGCTAAGGACGGTCAAAAAATACCTATGCCTAATAGTACAAAACTAAACCGATTTTCGCAAAGATAAAATCGCTTTCTTGATCGTGTCATACATTACTGGGAGCTCTAGATAGTCGATCATTATCGCAGGCCAAGAAAGCCAAGAAGGTATGATAAAAGCGGCCGTGCCGGCGATTTGCGCATAAATAACTTCGTCGGTAATCCAAAACAAATGAATCCATTGCGAATTTATCAGGAAAAGAAAGAAGATGCTCCGCCATTTCATTCCAAATTCTGTCTTGTATTGATGTATATAAAAAATAGAGCTTGAAATAATGGCAGGTATCTCGGTATAGTCTACGAGCGCGATGATTGTATTCCAAAATTTGTTTGGGTCCCAAAATGGATGTCCAAACAATCTAAAGAAAACAATATTAGTCGTCATCCAATATAGATGCACTAGCTGAAGCAAAAAGAGCAGAGCCGTCAAAGGCGCAATGACCTTATATCTCCTCTCGTACCATATCCAAAATTTTTTTAGCATTTTTAAATTTTTCCGCCTGCGGCAGGTCCGCCTTCGGCGGAGACTAGGTCTTTCTTTTTTAGCACTATCCCATGCGCAGTCAAGATCTTTTCGTATTCTTCTTGTTCCAAAGTTTCAACTTCCACAAGTTTTTGCGCAATGGCGACAAATGCTTTCTTGTGTTCCGAGAGAACTTTCTGGGCTGATTTAATTCCTTCGCTGATGATTCTGGAAACCTCCGCATCAACTTTAGTGGAAACTGTTTCAGAAAATTCTTTCTCTGTCGGCTCGCCATATGGTGATCTGCCGCCTCCGCCGGTTAGGGCGATCGGCCCTATTGCGTCCGACATCCCCCAACGAGTAACCATCGCCCGAGCCAAATTGGTGGCTACCTGTAGATCACTGGATGGACCGGTAGTTATATCGCCGAAAATCATCTGTTCTGCCACATAACCGCCGAGAGACATGGCTATGTCATCAATAAATTCTTTTTTAGATTGCAGACGTCTTTCCTCTAGGGGTAATTTTAGAGTATACCCTCCTGCATTACCCCGGGCGATTATAGAAACTTTGTGCACCGGATCGGCATAAGGTAGTACCGAGGCCACCAGCGCGTGGCCCGCTTCATGGTACGCGGTAATTTCTTTTTCTTTTTTGGAAAGCAAGTGGCTTTTTCTCTCTGGCCCAAGCATCACCTTTTCAATCGCCCGGATCAGATCAAACTGAAAGACTTTCTTGCGATTTTCACGCGCCGCCAGTATAGCGCCTTCATTCATCAGCGAATATAAATCGGCGCCGGAGAATCCGGGAGTTCGTTCGGCGATTAATTTCAAATTAATATCCTCGGCCAACGGTTTTTTGACGGCATGAATTTTCAATATTTCTTCTCGGTCAGCGCGATCAGGCAGATCGAGTAAAACTTTTCTATCAAAACGGCCGGGACGAATCAGCGCCGGATCAAGAACGTCCGGTCTATTAGTCGCCGCCATCACTATCACTTTATCGTTCGGCTCAAAACCATCCATTTCTACCAGTATCTGATTTAATGTCTGCTCGCGTTCGTCATTGCCTCCGCCAAATCCGCCGCCACGAGTGCGTCCGATCGCGTCTATTTCGTCCACGAATATTATGGCTGGGGCGGCTTTTTTGGCCATCTTGAAAAGATCTCGCACTCTGGAAGCTCCGACCCCCACAAACATTTCCACAAATTCGCTACCGGACAAATGGAAAAAGGGCACGCCAGCCTCCCCCGCTACTGCTCTGGCCAGTAGTGTCTTGCCCGTCCCTGGAGCCCCGGTTAAAATAACGCCTTTGGGAATCCTCGCTCCAATGTCTAAAAACTTCTTTGGACTTTTCAGAAAATCCACAATTTCTTTTAATTCTTCCTTTGCTTCTTTGCATCCGGCCACATCTCTAAAAGTCACTCTGTTGTTTTTGTCATTTGGATCAGTAATTCGAGCTTTTGATTGGCCGAATGAAAGCGCCTGCATGCCAGCGCCTTTGACCTGCCGCGACAAATACCAGAAAAAAATTAGAATAAAAACTATCGGCAGCAAGAAAGGCAGAATATTGAGCAATAAAAACATAAACCCGCTTTCATCTTTTATTTCTATCTCCGTCTTTGCCAGAGCGATCGGTGTAACGCCGTAATTAAAAAGTGTCTGGGAAAGAGCCGAACCGACTTCTTTCTTTGCTGTTTTAACGTCGCCGTTTTGGTATGTAACGGTAAGCTTGTCGCCCTCAACCACAATCTTTTGAACCTCGAGAGCAGAGACACTTTTGGCTAAATCAGAAATTGAAATCTCTGGTGTGACTTTGCCATTGTCAGAAATGACCAAATATAATGCTGTGATCAGCATAAAGATCAGCACCGCTCCACCCACGCTGCTAGTAAATTTGGGAGGTCTCGGGCCCTTTTTGCCTTTATTTTGAAAACTTTTTTTGTTTAGAAAATTAAAATCCATGGGTAAATGGTATCACAAAAAACCCAAAAAGTGAAATTGGATTTATCTATAAATCGGGTGGACACATACCTATTTTCGACGAATCGCCTAAAAGACTATCTAACTCGGTTCTGGCATTACTATAATTCAAGCCCTGCTTTGCAAAATGCCCTTGAAATGGCATGAGTTTTCGTACGCAGGGGGTCACAGGTTGGATATTGAATTATAAGAGTATTGCACTTGTATTTTATAAAGGCGCGAAAATTTTTTTGAAAAATAACCGCCAATAAACACCATGAAAAAACGCAACGAAGCAGAACAACATATCAAGGAAATTATCCGAGACAAGCTCGCAATCAATCCGATCGTTTCGATCCACAAGGTCCAGACGGCACTTTTCGACGAGGGCTTTCGGACCTCGCAGGACACCCCGCTCGATCGGCATTATGTCACCAAGCTCGTCACAAAGATTCAGCGAGAGAACATTGCAACACTCAAATACAAAGATAAAGCGGCACGCCTCTCTATCTTGGTTGAGAAGTATCGCGTCATTTCAGACCAACTGCTCAAAGTTGTTTTCTATGATCGCTACAAAGTCGATGAGAAAGTTCCGGTCCCATCTTTTCACGAGCAGATCATGGCTGCGAATTTGCTCATGCGTTGGGACCTCGCTCTTTTCTATGCCGAGAATGACGCCGGAGTGTATGAAAGAAAGACGGAAGTTGATAATCCAAGAAACAAGCCTTTGTCCCCCGAGGCAAGAGAAAGTATAAAGCGAGCTTTTGAAATGTGGGGGTTTATAAAGAAAGAAACTCAAGAAATTTCTTCTTTAGACAAATAAAGAAAAAATGGTGTAAAGGAGGTTTTTATAAACCCCATTTTTATTTTTGAAAACGAGCCTTCATTTTTCAGGGTTATTTGACGCTCTCTGAACCCGCTCTTTTCTTTTTTGAAATTTTGTGTTCTTCTTGAAAACTGCTCTTTCCAAAACAGAAGTTTTTTGTTTCAATATAAGCATGAGCAACTTAACTTCACCACTTGAAAGCGCAACAAGAAAAGAAATAGATCGTATTTTGCAAAACTTGGAATGGCATACAGGTGAATTTGATAAGCACTGCAATGTTTTTACTGAACGAGTAAGAACTAAGGAAGAAGAAAAGAAAATTCGCGCAAAATTTCCAAAAGGTAAATTTCCTGATTACGTTTTATATTCCTCTGATAAACTTGAACCTCTTGCAGTTATTGAGGCAAAGCGTGTGGGTGTAAAACTAGAAAAAGCACTTAGTCAGGCTAAAGACTATGCTGATTGTATAGGTGCAAAAATAGTGTTTGCTGTTGATGGTTCCATTGTCGAGGCACGTTGGCTAGACGGTAATAAATACTTAAAGATTGATGGTCAATTAGTGACCGAACTTTTATCTGAAAAAGCATTAAGCAAGTTTGTCGAGCAAGGAAATGAAATAATATCACCTCGCAAAGTTGCAAAGACCAAAGAAGATTTGATAAGGGTCTTCTCAAGAGCAAATGATCTACTTCGTCAAGAAGGGATGAGAGAAGGTATTGAGCGATTTACAGAATTTTCAAACATACTTTTCTTAAAGCTCATTGACGAAATTGAGGAAGATCGAGATCAAAAGGGCGAAACTCGACGACTTGAGAAAGATTATTGCTGGAAGGCTTTTTATAAAAAAGCTCCTCGCGAAATGCTTGATTATATAAACGATACAGTTTTGCCAAAATTGGTTGGAAAATATAACCACAGTGGTGACGTGTTTGCAGCCAAACTAAAGATACAAAATCCAAACATTTTAAAACAAATTGTTGACGCACTTTCTGATCTTACTTTGCTAGATGTTGATAGTGACGTAAAAGGAGACGCTTTTGAATACTTTTTGAAAAACTCTGTGACAGTGGGAAACGATTTGGGAGAATACTATACACCTCGTCATATCGTTAAACTGATAGTTGATTTAGTTGATCCAAAATTTGGCGATACTGTTTATGATCCTTGTTGTGGAACGGGCGGATTTTTGATCGAGGCGTTTAGGCATATAAAAAGAACCTGTAATCCTACACCAACTAATCTTAAATTTTTAGAAGAAGGCACCATACATGGCGGTGAGCTGACCGGTACTGCAAAGATCGCAAAAATGAATATGATTTTGGCGGGAGATGGTCATACGCATATTATTCAACAAGATAGTCTACAGAATCCACGCAAGGGAGAATTCGATGTGATTTTAACAAACTTCCCATTCTCTCAAAAGACTGAATCCGCACACTTGTATGGTCTTAGTGCAAAATCTGCAAATGCTGTTTTTCTCAAACACGTTATCGATGCCCTTAAAGATGGCGGTAAAGCCGGAGTGGTAGTTCCCGACAGTGTACTTTTTGGCAAAGACGCCGATATGGTTAAGGTAAGAAGGCAGCTAGTTGAGCAATGTACTATAAAAGCAGTGATACAGTTGAGTGTCCACACATTTCTACCTTACACACAACAACCAACAACGATTTTGGTTTTTGAAAAAGGCGGTAAAACAGAGGATATGTGGTTCTTTGAGGTATGCAATGATGGATTTAAAGGAATTACGAAAAGACGACCTATAGAAGAAAATGATCTCCCCTTACTTCGCAGCCTTTGGAGTGAAAAAGGTTTGTCCGATCACTCATTTATCTTGAATTATAAGGACGTAGAAAAGGATTCATACAAACTATTTTTGAATTACTACAAATATAAACAGCGTGCCGGCGTAAAAAATGCGATGGAGCTTGGAAAGCTATGTGATGATTTTATTATTGGTCATACTCCTGACAAAAAACGAGGTGATTTTTACGGTGAAGAATTTTTATGGGCGACTATTGCTGACATGAAAGGAAAAACCATCACAAATACGAAACTCAAGATAAGCTCTTTAGGGGCAGAACAGATGGGAGATAGAAGAAAAGTTAAAACTGGGTTCCTGTTAATGTCATTCAAACTGACACTCGGCAAGACTGCTTTTGCGGGAAAAGAGTTATTTACTAACGAGGCAATATGCTCGCTAGTTCTTAAAAAAGAATACAACACAGATGAAGTCAAAGAATATCTGTATCACATTCTTCCTTTAATAGACTATACTCCGTACGCACAGAGAGCTGCAAAAGGTTCAACTTTAAACAAAGATTTAATACCAACAGTTGAAGTTCCATTCCCAGATATTAAAGCAAGAAAAAAGTTGATTGAGAAAAAGGAGGCTCTACAGGTTGAAAAAAGAGACCTAGAAAACCGGTTGATAAAAAACCAAGAGACTTACAAGAAATTCATTCAGTCTGAAATAATGGGCTTTTAAGGGACTTGCACAAATCTTACACATGTGTATAATTTGTACATATGGATAAGATACACAAAAAAGAAGGATTAGTGGTTCTCCGAGGCGATGGGTTTCATATCTCATTTGCAAAGTACCACACAAGCGAGAAATACGCCGATTTCCGCCTTGTATTAAACGATCGGCACTATACCGTCGGCGAAACCGATGTCACCTATCGGGTAGTCAATCATTGGGACGAAAGCAATCTCATGCCGGACGGAGTAGTTGCCGGCGGTTGGCGTAAATTCAACTATGTTGAAATGACATGGCTACGGATCGTGCAACACTTGCGAGACTTCGGTATGCCCCTCAAGCTCATACTGAAAGCCAAGGAAGGTATTATTGATTGGCATAAAGATACTGACTCATACCCCCATTTCGAGTATTACGTCGCTGCTGGACTTATAAGCGATCTTGATACCTACGTGGCTGTTGCAAAGGACGGACGTGCAGGGCTTGTCTCGGCTGATGAGATACCGCTTTTAAAATTTGCAAACAATGGTCCACTTGATCTTGTTTTGATTTCAATCAAAGGAATCATAAAAGCTTTTGGAATAAAAAATATTCCCGACCCCGAATTGACTTTGACTATAGGCAAAAAGGAGGGCGAGATTTTTGCGGTCCTTGATGGTGAAAACAAAGAGGTAAAAGTCGGTATGAAAAATAGAGCGATCAATGATGTAGAAACGACACAATCGTTGCCAGTTAAAGATTCATTCAAGGAGATCGACAAGAAATTCAAGAACAGCAAGTTTTTCGGCGAGGTGACGATCAAGTACGAGAACGGCGTACAGCAATCGAGAGAAGTACGGACACGCAGACGCTTTAAATAAGTTAGCACCGCTATCGGAAAAACAACCGGGGCGTTATTATAAGAAAGATAAATGCTATCGAGATAGTTCGGGGCAGATCGCAACAGACATGACGAATGATAACGGTAAGCGAGTATCGAAAGATACTCGGCGACAAGAAAAGTACCGACGATCAGATCATAGAACGCCTGAACTATCTCGAAGCATTTTGCAGCAATATAATAACCGAGGAGATTGAAAAGTATATCTTGAAATCTCGCTCGAAGATTAAGAAAAAGCTATGAGCAAAGCAAGGCGAATTAAAAAACTAAGATCTCATCTAACGAAGACACAAGGACCAGTCTACGCCCTTGTGTATTGTCGTGTCTCATCGGAGCGTCAAGCTGCTGAAGGTCACGGATTGGACAGTCAAGAGTTACGCTGTCGAGAATATGCTGCGCGGAAAAATTACGAGGTGGACGCAGTTTTCAAGGATACGGCTACAGGTGGCGGAGCGATGTCATTCCGCCAAGGACAAGTTGATATTTTGGACCATATCGACAAACTTCCCCATAGAAACTTTGTGGTCCTCGTTGATGATATTTCCCGATTGGCTCGCGATGTGGTTGCGCACTTCGGACTGCGTGAGGCATTACGTCAGCGAGGCGTAGAGATTGAATCACCGAACTTTAATTTCGACAGCTCGCCGGAAGGAAGTGCCGCCGAGGGCATGATGGCGGTTATTTCCGAATACCATCGCAAGAACAATCGCCGACAGGTCATTCAAAAGCAGAAGGCTCGGCTTGAGCTTGGATATTGGTCATTTGGAGCTAGAAAGGGCTATACGATGGTGAAAAAGCCTGAACATGGCAAAATATCAATCCCCAACAAGGAAGGCTTGGAAATGCTGAAACCGGCGTTTGAAAAATTTGCTACCGGTCAGTTGGTCCGAAAGATCGACGTGTGCCGGTATCTCGTAGAAAGAGGGTTTTGGAAAAATCAGATCCCAGAGAAATATATCGACAAGCTTGCGTCCATGCTCAAAGATCCGTTTTATTGCGGTGACGTTGAATACCCTGCTTGGGAAGTAGAGCGTCGTGTCGGTAAGCATGAGGGTATTATCTCGCGAGAGACTTTTGCTCTCATTCAAAAGAGAATACGAAAAGAAGATACCGGCATTCGTATTCGTGTTGATGTCTCGGACGACTTTGCACTTCGAGGATTACTTGTGTGTGCGGACTGTGGCAATCATTTAACTGGCGCGTGGTCCCAAGGAAGGAGCAAGCGATACGGCTATTATGTTTGCAAAACAAAAGAATGCAAAAATTACGGCAAGTCTGCGAATAAAGACGAAGTGCAGAAAAAGTTTAATGCCATGCTTAAAAAGCACAAACTAAAAAAGGGCGTTGATAAGATTGTTCACGCAGCATTTGATTCTGTATGGACTGATAAAATCGCTACATACGAAAAGCAGGAAAATCTTTTGCAATCAAACAAACAAGAATTACAGCAAAAGATCCGGCAGATCACTGAAATGATATTTAAGGCGAAGTCTGAAAATCTAAAACGAATGTACGAGGATCAGCTAGAGCAAATGGCAAAAGAGTTTGAAGAACTAGAGGAAGGCTCTATTGCAAATATAGACCTTTCAGTTCCTTATCGAACCGCCAACGAGAAGGCATTGAAAATGCTTAAAAGCCCATACAAAATATGGACCAGTCTCGATCTGATTGAAAAACGAAAGTTCTTTTACTTCATTTTTGAAGAAAAATTGCCATACGACATAAAAGGGGGTTATCGAACCGATAAAATCCCTACTGCTGTAAGGTTATTTGAAGATTTTGCGGTTGCAAAACCCCATGATGTGGAGATGGGGGAAATTGAATCCCCGTGCAGAAGGTTTTTGCAAAGAAGTCTACATACATAGCGCGCTTTTTGTTTTAAATTAAAAAATTAAGAAACGAGCCAAATATTTTTTAATCTAGTTCCTTTGTTTCGCTGAAGTGGCGGAACGACACTCAAGCTATCCCGATAATATTATGCCTCTCGTTATATATCGGAAGTCTATAAGAGAGACATCAGTTACGCCGAAGCGGAAACTGAAGCGAAAGCAAAGTCATTCATACCGAAGTATGGAGAGACAGAGTTTTTCACTTTGGAAGCTAATTTTGCAATTAAGCTATTGAACGAATTTTAACGAGGCTACGTTCATGCTCGGTATGCATCAATGACAAAGGGCCCACTGTCTATGCCTTGCATCCCCGTATGTTGTAAATAACAAAATATAATTTTATTATTTAATATGATTTCAAAGTTCTGCGAATCTCGCGATCAGTGTCGCGCTTTTTTATAGTCTCGCGCTTATCAAATTTTTTCTTGCCTTTGACCAAAGCAATTTCCACCTTGATTTTTCTATTTTTATTATACACTGAAATCGGCACGATTGTCAAACTCTTATTTTTTCCGCTACTTGCTAATCCAGCCAATTCTTTTTTGGTTAGTAAAAGTTTCCGGTTGCGCAATGAATCAAAATCTTTTGGCGCATTTTTCGCCTGATACGGCGGGATGTTGGCATTGATTAGAAAAGCTTCCCCTCCCCGGACAATAACAAACGCTCCTTCGAGCGACATTTGCCCTCCACGCACAGACTTAACTTCCGTACCCAAAAGCTCAATACCCGCCTCGTATTTTTCCAAGATTTCATAGTCAAATCTCGCTTTTCTGTTTTCCGTATAATTGGCCATACTACATATTATCATACATTGCCCTCACGGTTGACTTTAAGCTTTAAATAAGCTACTATCTTCTAGTCAAAAGTATTTTTGGCCCTATTTATATCAATTGCGTGAAAGAATAAACAACCAAATACGAGCGACAGAACTTCGGGTTTTAGACAGTGAAAATAAAAATCTCGGCGTTTTAAGCATAAAAGACGCCCTAGAATTGGCACAGAGTAAGGGTTTGGACCTGATTGAAATAGGTCCGAATGCCAATCCTCCGCTTGCAAAAGTAATGGATTTCGGCAAGTACCAGTACGAGGCTAATAAAAAATTGAAAAAGGCCAAAGCTGGAGCGAACAAAACAGAAACAAAAGGAATCCAGGTAAAAATAGGCACTGGAGACCATGACTTAGAGCTCAAAGCCAAGACTGCCTCAAAATGGATAAAAGAGGGGCATCGGGTCAAAGTAGAACTTTTCCTCGCCGGACGAGCAAAGTATATGGAGGAAAAGTTTTTAAAAGAGCGCTTGGACAGAGTGCTTCACTTGATCACAGAAGATTACAAGATATCAGATGCATATAAAAAAGGTCCAAAGGGTTTAACAACAACAATCGAAAAAGCAAAATGAAAGGAATGAAAACAAACAAATCATATAGCAAGAGATTAAAAGTCACAAAGAACGGCAAAATACTTGCCCGCAAGCCCGGCTTTAATCATTTCAATGCGAAACAGTCGCGCAACAAACAGCTTGCCGGCAAGAAGGCTAAATATTTTGTTATAAAAAATAAACCAAAATCTTTTTTGATGCCTTTCGCATAGAACTTATAAATTTTTAATTAAACAATATGACAAGAGTAAAAAAGGGAGTACACGCATTAAAAAGACGTAGAAGTGTCTTGAAACAAGCCAGGGGTTTTCGTCATGGACGCAGTACCAAGGAACGCCAGGCAAAAGACGCTCTTTTGCACGCTGGTAATTATGCTTTTGCGCACAGACGCGACAAGAAGTCTCACAATAGAAAGCTTTGGAATATAAAAATAAACGCCGGCGCTCGAGAATTGGGAACGACTTATTCTAAATTGATCGACGGCCTGAACAAGAAAAAAATATTGGTTGATAGAAAAATACTAGCGGACTTGGCCGAGCATCATCCTGCTACTTTTGCCAAAGTTCTAGAAGCTGTAAAATAAAAGTCTGAAATTGCTTTTACTCAGGTCCTCGGTTTCCTGGGGCCCCGCGCCCCAGCCAGACCATTCGCAAAGGCAATTTCAGACTTTTTCCTTTGCTTAGTTCGTATCAGAAACAGAATCTTTTGTTGCTCTATATTCAGATACTTTATCTTTCCTGATTAGAGCAATTATGTCTTGAACTAGTTTCTTAGGATTATCTCCCGTGATAATTTTTGCGTTTGGACGATGCCCTTTCTGGATAATCTCTTTAAGTTCTGCACCCATTTCCCAAGGTCCCTCAAAAACACCAATGGGTTTGCCATCTTCAAAAGCAATTGTGAATTCATGAATCGTCCCAATGCGTCCACAACCGCAAATAACCGCGTCAGCACAGCGGGTCAGCAGTATATCGCGGCCGGCATATCCAAAGCCAGTGTACATGATCAAATCCATATAATCCAGGGGAAGTTTGTAAACATCCGTGTGTTCTCTTTCTGACGCAGCCGGAGATATGCCAATGCAAACTCCGCCTACTTCTTTCAAACCCATTGCAACCCAAAGTGGAAACCCGGTTGTCGCTCCTGTCACCAGCACCGCGCCCTGCCTGGCAATTTCACGCCCTAATTCTTTTGCCTTATCGAGCGCATCTACCCCGCAATGACCAGTCTCAGCCGCGCCGGAAATGCAAATTTTTATCTGATTATGTCCGTGTTTTGTATTTAAAAAAGAATCCATGGTTTAAATTATAGCACAAAAATATATAAATTTACGTTTTTGAATTTTTTATCAGCACTCAAGCGTCACACTACTGCCCTGCTCCGGCACGAAAGCGTTGATACCCAGATTGTCTCGGAGCTTCTGCGCTAAAAACATTTCTGATTTTGGCTCACCCATCACAACAAAAACTTTTTTGAGCGAGTCCTGCATATCTTCCACAAAAGAAAGCAGTCCGTCCGAATCTTTATGCCCTGAGTAGCCGGTAATCGTCACAATGTGCGCCCGCACGATTATATCTTCGCCGGTTATGTGCACTGTTTTGATTCCCTCTTGAATAAAACGCCCAGGACTGCCCACAGCCTGGTAGCCAGTCAAAAGCAGCGTATTGTTGGGATCTGGCAAATAATGCCTCTCATGGTGCACCACACGCCCGCCGGTAGACATTCCGCTCCCGGCGATAACTATCTTTGGATTCGGCACATTGCCGATCATTTTTGACTCTTCTGATTTCAGGGTACTGTGCAATCCTTGAAAATCAAATAAATATTTTTCGTGGGTCATCGCTTTTTGCGCATTTTCATTAAAATAACTTTTGAATTGCTTGAAAACTTCAGTCAGGCGGATAGCAAGCGGCGAATCTAGAAAAATGGGCATAATGGGTATGCGGTTGTTTTCAACCAGTGCATTCAGCTCAAAAAGCAATTCCTGAGAACGTTCCAGTGAAAAAGTCGGTATGATGAGCGTCCCCTTTCTTTTATAATTGTCTTCAATTGTTTCCTCTAGCGACCTACGGCGATCAGCCCTTGATTCATGATTTCTATCGCCGTAGACAGACTCGATTATTAAATAATCTATATCGGTGACTTTTTCGGTGTCAGGCAAAAGAGGCGAAGGGCTATTGCCCAAATCTCCGGTAAAAAGAATCGACTTTCCGTTGTAAACAAACTTGATCATGGCTGAACCCAAGATATGTCCGGCATTTAAAAAAGACACAGAAAGAGAGGGGGTAATCTGTATTGTTTGGTGATAGCTAAATCCTTGCCAAAGCGAGAGTGCCAATTTTATATTTTCGGGAGTATATATTTTGTCCAAATGCAAATCCGTATTTTTTGACAGTATCCCCGCCGTATCTTCAAGCATGGGCAGCGCCAAAGCCTTGGTCGGCTCCGTGGAATAAATTTTGCCACGAAAACCTTCATCAATAATTTTTGGTACACGGCCCAAGTGGTCGACATGCGCGTGAGTGATGAAAAGAATATCAATTTCTTTTGAATCGTAAGGAAAGGGATCCCAGTTGATGTCATCTGCCAGTTTCAGCCCTTGAGTGAGTCCGCAGTCAACTAAAATTTTCTTGCCATCCACTTCTAAAAGAAAATTGGATCCTGTAACAGAACCAGTTCCGCCACAAAACGTTATTTTTGCGGTTTTTTCCATTAGATTGATTGTACCTCACTTACGCGCGCAAACATAATTCTTTTTAAGAAATAAAGTGTAGCAAAAGTTCCGCCAGAGAGATCAAAGAAAATATCCGAGGCAGTGTCTAAATAATTAAAAGGGTTTTTGGCGATAACATCGTTGACCAAAACTTCAAACACCTCCCAGCCAACACCGATAAACAGCACGAAAAGCAATGTTTGGAAAATTAATTTAAAAGATATATCTTTGGGCGGAAAAAGATACATAAAAGCAAGCCCGATCCAAAATCCCCCCAGAAAATGCATGATCATATCAAAATACCAGATAGAGGAATACCAATAAAATTTATTGGCCAGAAAATTTACTACAAAGATGAAAAGAATTAAACATATAATTATTTTTGTCAGCTTTTTTCTATCCATTTCAGAATTTTAACATATTTTCTAAGAAAAAACCCCGCGAACGGGGGTACTTCTTAGGACTATTTCTGATGTATTACCATAGCTCAAAGCTAGGTGGGTGCGAGATGCGAGAAGCCAAGGCTAAACACAATCGACGCTCCCATAAATTAGTGTTCTAGGTAATAATCGGAAATAACCCTACCTTGAGTATAGCAAGATCATAAATTAGGAGCAACTAGACAGAGCGAATTTTTTGTTTTTGAATTAGTTTTTAGTTAATTACAAACCTAAATGTATAACTATTTCTGGGATTTATAATCCTAACTCGAAATATTAACTTCAAATTTAAGGCTCTCATTAGGTTCATATCCTAAAAGGATACTGTCCTTAAAATTCCAGTTAAAAATATCCTTAAAATTTTTAGTCTTTACTGTGCCAAGATTTTTTGGCTTTCTTTTTATAATTTCTTTTGCACCCTCGATATGTTTATCGAAGATTTCTACATTATTAAAAAATCCCACAATAGTGCCCTCTTTTAATCCCGTCTGCAAACAAAATAAATGAAGTAATAGAGCATAAAAAGCAAAATCAAAGGGAAGTCCAATTATACAATCTGCTGATCTTTGAAAAAATGAAAGATTTAACTTATCACCATGTCTTATGAGTTGGAACATACAGGGACAAGAAGGTACTGCCATTTCAGGTACATCTTTAGGATTCCAATTGGTAACTAACAATCTCTTTGAGTACATATTCTTATCCAACATATCTACAAGGTTTTTTATCTGGTCAAAACCTTTTCCAGAATAATCAGCACCACATCCAACATATTCAGCACCAAAATGTCTCCATTGGAAACCATATATTGGACCGAGATCATTTTGATTTAGCATCAAATCATAGGTCTCTTTATTATTCTTAAAATCTTTAACATATTTAGGATTACAGAACTTATCCCAAATATGATTATCATATTCGTTTAAAGATTTTTTATCTGTCTTACCTTTAAGAGTCCACTCCAATTCAGATGCAATCAGACGAAATGGAATAGTTCTAAGGGTAGTCAAAGGGAAACCCGAAGACATGTCATGTCTAATCATCTGACCATGAATACTTATAGTTCCAGCACCAGAACGTGTAGTCCTTTCAGAGCCATCAGTCAGAACTGACTTTATGAGAGAAATATATTGTGCATCAAAATTATTATTTAATTTCATATGCACAAAAAATCTCTAAATTAATCGAGAAAAATAGTTTACTTTTACTTATGCTCGGCATGAATAAAATCAGTATCTATTTTTTTATACTCAAAGATTTCATCTTTTTTAAAGAAACGTTTGACTTCAACTTCTCCCGCTTCAATCGTCTCGGATGCATGCACAATATTAGACTGAGTGGACAAAGAAAAATCTCCACGAATCGTGCCAGCATTAGCTTCCCACGCCTTGGTCGGGCCGACGATCAATCGAATAGCTGAGACAGCGTTGATACCTTCAATGGCCATCACAATCACGGGGGATGATTTCATAAAATCCCTAACTCCGGGATAAAATGGTTTGTCTTTTATGTGCGCATAATGTTCATCGAGAATTGCTGTCTCAATGTCCATCATCTTTATACCTATTATTTTAAGACCCTTTCTCTCAAAACGAGAAATCATTTCGCCTACCAAATTACGCTGTATCGCATCCGGCTTTAATATTATTAAAGATTTTTCATGATTTGGTTTATTCATATCCATTTATACTAGCAGATAAATAAAATTTTGCAAAATTTTATTTTTTAATAAAATTACTCCATCGTTTTATACCTTCCCATAATTTCGGCTTCCACTTGAGCGCGGTCTTGACCGTATTTAATATAGGAAAGTTCTTTCAGACTATCAACAATTTCAGGGTTGCCTATATCGGGCGCAAGGGTTCTTAAATTGAATGGTTTAACCGGCTGGCCATTTACCAGCATATTCACATAAGCGTCGTAATTATCTAATTTGGTTATATCGGCAGCGGTAAAAGTCGGCTTAAATCGGGGTTCTAGGAAAGTAGCGTCTTCTGTTCCCACTCTAAACACCGCCATAGAGCCGACGTTGCCGAACACCGCATTTTTAATACCATCGGGCAGTTGGGCGATATATTGGTGAGCGATGTTGAGTGAAAGTCTATATTTTCTGGCTTCAGACAGAATGGAAGCGATAGAATCAGTGGTGACATTCTGAAATTCATCTATGTACAGATAAAAATCATTCATCGGCTTGCCAAACATATCGACACGGGAAAGCGCAGCCATTTGAATTTTGCCAACAAGCACCAGCCCGATCAAATTAGCATTTATGTCGCCAAGTCTGCCTTTGGAAAGATTGACCAAGAGAATTTTCTTTTGATCCATAATTTCTCTGAAATTAAACACCGAGCGCTGCTGCAACACAACCGGACGCATAATGTCGTTTGAAATAAAGTTATCAAATTTTGATGAAATATAAGGCACAAAATTGGCCAGAGATTGATCCCCCGTCGTCTGCTCGGCTGAAATCCAAAACTGTTTAATAATAGGATTCTTGCATCTTGAGAGTTTTAGATCACGGAATTCTTTGTCGGCAAGCACTCTGGTGATCTCGAGCAGCGTCGAACCCGACTCCGGATCTTCCATAACTAAAAAGGCGCTATTTCTAAAATATTGTTCAAACATGGCTCCGCCTCCTACCTTCATGTCAAAAAGCTTATTAAAAATTCCCATCATTTC
>Ga0134121_10001472_pt1 | contig 22134 bp, 14 predicted proteins | sample KB301_FD_96463 | JGI IMG/M metagenome (GOLD analysis project Ga0134121, IMG submission 96463) | Terrestrial soil microbial communities without Nitrogen fertilizer from Kellogg Biological Station, Michigan, USA - KB3-0-1 | ecosystem: Environmental > Terrestrial > Soil > Unclassified ... | reverse complement strand
CACGTCGGCGTGTATCTGCCTCAGCAGCGGTTTCGGGATGCCGGCCGGCGCGAACAGTCCGTTCCAGGCGTTGGTTCCATAACCGGGGTAGCCCGCCTCGGCGACGGTCGGGACGTTCGGTAATTCGGGCCGGCGCGTCGGCCAGGTGGTGGCAAGAGCCTTGATGCGGCCCGCGCGGATATTCTGGAGCGAGGACGCCAGGTTGATGAACATGAACTGGATCTCGTTGCCCATGATTGCCGGGATCATCTGTCCGGCACCGCCTTTGTACGGGATGTGGGTCATTTCAACACCGACGTGCTTGAGGAACTTGGCGGCGTCCAGATGAGGATAGGAACCGACGCCCGCGGAACCGTAATTCATCTTTCCGCCGGTTTTCTTGGCGTAATCGACCAGCTCTTTCAAACTGGATACGGGCACAGCGGTGCTCACCACCCAGAGATGCGGCAATTGGATCAAATTGGTGACGCCCGTGAGGTCGCGCGATGGCTTGATCTTGAACGAAGCGAACGTCGTCTCGTTGATTGCGTTGGTCGAGACGTTGCCGACCTGGAGCGTGTAGCCGTCGGGCGGAGAGTTTGCGGCCATTTCGAGCGCGATGGTGCCGGAGCCGCCGGCCCGGTTGTCCACGATGACGGCCTGTCCCCACAGCTCGCTGATGCCGGTTTGAAGCAGGCGGGCCGTGATATCGGTGGCACCGCCGGGCGAGTAGGGGACGATGAGGCGCACTGGCCGTTGGGGGAACTTCTCGGCCGCGTGAGCGGCAGCGGCCGCAAACACGGCGACGACCAACAGAATTCCGATCCTTGCAATGTGCATAGTCTCCTCCTCAGGTGACTGCGAAGAATGCCAGTACCAGGCTGCGCTTGTTTTACGCCATCACATCGAGGCTTTGAGGTCCTCGGCGCTGATCGGCAGCTTGACCGGCCGCTTGAGTTTCGCTGAAAGGTCTATCGCCTTGGTCAGCATCAGGCGGTTGTGCCCCTCGCGGGCGGTCGCGTGCTGTGTCGGCACGCCGATGGACACGCGGTTTAGCCACGAATTGGTTTCCTCGCGCATCGGGCCGCGCAGTTCACCGAGCGCCATGTCGCCCACCGGGTAGCTCGTCAGGAAGTCGACGTGGCGGCGCTTGTCGGGCGCATAACCCTCGGCCTGGATCAGGTTGGTCGCCAGTACCATGTCGCGGTGCGTGTCGTCGATGGTGAGCACGCCCTCGGTGCCGACTGCGCCGACTTCGAGACTGTAGACCGCGCCCGGCCAGATCTCGGGCAGCGCCCAGGAAATCACGCCGTGGTAAATGGCGCCGTCGTCGAAGGTAATGGTGTAGCCGGTACCGTCCACGCCTTGCCACGTCGGTCCAAGCGCCTTGTTCACCGAGCGCGCGTAGACCTCGACCGGTTTCTTGGATTCCATCAGCCACATCACGATATCGAGCGCGTGCGTGCCGGAAATCACCATGGGGGTCACTTCCGACCGGTTGTCGCTGCGCTTGTAGTTGTCGATGGCAACCAGCCGGTTCATGAAGGCGCGCGAGGTGACCATGGTGACTTCGCCGAGAGCCCCGGATTTCACTTTTTCTTTCGCCACCAGCCAGCGGCGCCGGAAACGCTGGGTGTACCCGATCACGGCGTCGACCCCGGTTTTCTCGATGGCGGCGAGCGTGCTTTCGGATTCCCCGAGATCGGTCGCAAGGGGCTTTTCGATCAACATAGGCAGCTTGCGTTCCGCGGCAAGTATCACCGGGTCCACGTGCAAGTGCTCGTCGGTGGAGACGACGACCGCATTGACCTCCGGGCGCGCGAGCAATTCGCGGAAATCGGTGGTGACGAAATCAGCGCCGCATTTCTCGCGCACGATTTCGCCTCGCTCAGGGTTGATCTCGGCAAGTCCGATCCAGTCGACCTCGGGATGGCGCGCGGCGAGCTCGCCCCGGATCAGGCCGACGCGCCCCGCCCCGATGATGGCGAGGCCGATGCGCTTGGGCTTTTTCCTCACCGGGACCCTCCGGCAGCCGCCGCGGGCCGGGATTCGGGCAGTGGCAGGCTGACGGGCTCGTTGCGCTCGGCCGACAGGTCGGCGGCGATATAGACTTCCATCACTTGCCGCGCCTGTTCGCCGGTAACCAGCACCGGCCGGTCGCAGGCGACCGCCTCGAGGAAGTGCACCGTTTCGGCCTTCATCGGGCCGGCATAGGCGTGGTCCACGAATTCGCCCGGCATGGACGACATCGGCAGGCGCATACCTTCCTTCACGGTGTTCAACACGACGTCGCGATGACTGTCGTCGACGAATACCGAACCTTCGGTGCCGATCATCTCGATCCACGTCTGGGAGAAGTTCGGATAGCCCGGCGGCAGGCTCCAGCCGCCGCCGACCACGAACGACAGCCCGGTGTCCAGGGTGACGGTGATCCACTGGTTGTCGGGAATGTCGCCGCCGGTGGATTCCTTCATCGCGCCGTAGTTCACCTGGGAATACACGCGCACCGGCTTGGCCGGCTCGAGACACCACAGGATGAAGTCGAGATCGTGGGTTGATTCCATCGCGGCCGGGGAGAGCTTGCCGCGCCCGGTAATTTTTTTGCCCAGGCTGCGCGTGATGTGGCGGCTGACCAGCGCGCTCACCGGCCGGCCGATGGCGCCGTCCATGATCGATTTCCTGACATAGGCGAACTTCGGGTTGTAGCGCTGGGAATAGCCGATGGTGAACTTGAGCTTGTTTTTCTTCGCGATCGCGATTAACTCGTCTGCCTCGTGCAGCTCGATCGCGATGGGCTTCTCGAGAAACACATGCTTGCCCGCGAGCAGGCATTCACGCGCCATCGGGTAATGCAGTGTCTCGGGCGTCGCGGAGATCATGTAGGCATCGATCTCCTTGATCTTCAGCAGTTCGCGGTAATCCGAAGTGGCGGTCTTGGCACCGGTGGCCTTGGCGACTTCGGCGAGCCGCTCGGGCCTCGTCTCCGCGATATGGAGATTCCCGACCACGGGATTGCTGGCGCAGGTTTCGGCGCGAATGCCTCCGCACCAGCCCGTACCGATAATGCCGACGTTGATTTGTTTCACGCACGCTCCAGGGGGTGTTGTATTGCGGGCAAGAAGTCGAATTATGTCGCATAATGCGGCGCTTATGTAGGTGGCAATCCCGGACCCCGCATCCCTGATTATTTATGCCGTTCCACCGATTCGAGGACGTCGAAAGCCGGTACCTGACGCCGCACCTGTCGACCGGGACCGCGCCGGTAATCGACGGCAAGTACATGTACTTCTGCCTGCTGCATAAAGACGCGGGCACCGGCTCCGAGCTCCATTACCACCCGAATGAACTGCTGATTTTTCCCTTGCGCGGCAAGATCAACGCCATCGTCGGCAAGGACCGGCGGGTCGTGGCGCCAGGCACGTTCATCCACGCGCCGGCCTACGCGCGCCATTCGATGAGGGCGACGGAGGATGGCCATTGCCAGTACCTCTATATCAAGGACAAGACCTGGACCGTGGTCGGGCTCGCCGAGAATGAAGCCGTGCCCGAGAAGGCGATGACGGTGGAGGAGGTGAACCGCCGCTACAAGGTGGGCGAGCGCGACAAGCACAAAGGGGTGCAGGGCAAGTCGCAGGCCATCGTAGAAGGCCTCGACGTTTGCTATTACCCCATCATCGAATCGCTGGATGCGCCGCGGCGCTCGGCCCGCCACGTCGACTGGATCGAGGGCGAGCGGCTGGCTTTCGGCTTTTTCGAAGTGCAGAACGGCCATGATGAGCCGCAGGCGACCGCCCGGCACGAAATGTTCGTCTATGTATTGGGTGGAAAATTAAACGCGACGGCGGACGGGCGCTCGAAGCAGGTTGGGGCGGCCGATATCGTTCACATTCCGCGCGGCTCCACCTACCGGTTGCAGACGCAATCACCCTTCGCGCGCTACGTGCTGGTGTGCTCGACGCCCTATCTGGAGAACCGCATCGATAACATGACTCCGCAGGAAGCCGAGCAGGCGCGGGTCAACATGAAACCTAATTAAATCAAATAGTTAAAGTACATTCCTGAATCGACAAGGCAGTACGATCAATGACTCGAAAGAAACGTCGCAGCAGGAGCACGGTTGGGCAAGTTGGCCTCGGCATCATGGGCGGCGCATTCGCGCGTCACCTGCTGGAAGATGGATTTGACGTCGTCGGCTACGATCCGTCGCCCAAAGCGGCACTCGCGCTGAATCGCGCCGGCGGTGAATCCGTCAGGTCGGCTGCGGAAGTTGCCCGGCGCGCGCGCGTCATCATCACTTCGCTGCCATCGCCCGCGGCAATGGAAGCGGCGTACTTCGGCAAGAACGGCGTAGCCAGCGGTGCCCGACCCGGCACGGTGGTCATCGAAGCGAGCACGATGACGCTCGAGCTCAAGGAAAAAATCCGGCGGCGGCTGGCAAAGCAGGGGGTGCACCTGCTCGATTGCCCCATCAGCGGTACAGGGGCGCAGGCCGCGGCCAAAGACATCATCGTCTACGCCAGCGGCGATCGCGGCGCGTTTAACCGCCATCGTCGGGTGTTCGACGGCTTCGCGCGCGGCACCTACTATTGTGGTGAGTTCGGCACCGGTTCCAAGCTGAAATTCGTCGCGAACTTGCTGGTGACGATACACAACCTGTCCACGGCCGAAGCCATGGTGATTGGGGAAAAGGCTGGCCTCGATCTCGCTTTGCTGTACAAAGTGATCGGGGACGGGGCTGGCAGCTCGCGCATGTTCCAGGTTCGGGGGCAAATGATGGTTGCGGGGCACTATCTCCCGCCGCACATGAAATCCGAGATTTATCAGAAAGATATCGACATCATTGATGCCTTCGCGCGGCGGCTGCACTGCCCGACTCCGCTGTTCAGCGGCAGCTTGCCGTTCTACACCGCCGCCCTCCGGCAGGGCTGGGGAAAACACGACACGGCGGCGATACATGCCGTGTTGAGAAAGCGCGCCGGTCTGCGGGGACGGCCCCGCCGGCGCCCTTTACGATAGTGTGTGGATCGTGGATAGTGGATCGTGCCGTTGCGGCGGCCGAACTGCCGCCGTCGCCGGTCACACCTGCCAACCACTATCCACGCGTTTCTAGATGACCACGATCGAAGCCAGTCCGAGCACTACTCGCGATGCGCTGGCCGGGTTGATCCCCGTGTCCATCATCACCGGCTTTCTCGGCAGCGGCAAGACGACGCTCCTCAACCGCTTGCTCAAGCAGCCCGAGATGAACCGGGTCGCGGTTGTCGTCAACGAGTTGGGCGAGATCGGAGTGGACAACGATCTCGTAGAGGTGTCCTCCGAGCAGATGATGCTGCTCAACAACGGCTGCCTGTGCTGCGTGCTGCGCGGCGACCTGCAGGAGACGCTGCGGGACCTGTTCATCAAGCGGCGTAATGGCGAGATCATCGATTTCGACCGGGTAGTGATAGAGACCACGGGGCTTGCCGACCCGGCGCCGGTGATGCAGACGCTGATCACCGATTCGATGCTGCTGGAGCAGTATCGCCTCGATTGCGTGGTGACGCTGGTCGACGCGGTCAACGCGCCCGGGCAGCTTCAACAATTTTCCGAGCCGCTGAAGCAGGTTGCACTGGCCGATCGCCTGGTGATCACCAAGTCGGATCTCGTGGGCGAGAAGCAGCTCGCGGCGCTCACCGCGCGGCTGCGCGAGATCAACCCCAACGCTCCGGTGCGGGCCGCACTTAACGGCGAGGTCGAGCTTTCCTTCCTGGTGGACGTCGGGCTGCGCCGCAGCCACGCCCGGCTGGAGGAAATCGAGCGCTGGCTCGGCGCCGACGAACCCGATGAGCACGGCCACGTGCACCGTCACGACGAAGCCGTGCAGACTTTTTCGCTGCGCTTCGAGAAGCCGATGCCGTGGGCCGCTTTCACGCAGTGCATGGAAGTGCTGACCGCGCTGCGCGGGCCGGACCTGCTGCGCGTGAAGGGGCTGGTCAACGTCGAAGGCAAAGCCGGCCCGATGGTGGTGCAGGGTGTCCAGCACCTGTTTCACCCGCCGCTCGAGCTCGCAGCATGGCCGGGGCCGGACCGCACAACGCGCCTGGTGTTCATCACTCGCGGCATTCCTCGCCAGACCGTCGCGGACCTGTTCGCGGCGATCGGGGCGATTACGGCAGGCAACAAGCCCGCCTGAGCGGCAGTTCGCGGGGCGGCTACGCCATCAGCGGATTTATCAGGACGAGGCGGCGGCGTTCGGTCGTGCGTCGATCTTCATCTTGGCGCGGGCCTTCGGGTTGATGACGGTCGTCACGGGTGCGCCGGTCGTCCTGGTTGCGTCGATCCACCAACCAAAGCAGCGCCAGGGCCTCGGTCCTGAAGCGGTAAACGTCGTGACCTCGCTGTCGCGCAAGCGATGCGACGTGCTCGAGGGACCGGTAGAGTTCGTCACTGTCACCGACGAGGGCGATCCTGCGCGATGGTTTATTGGAAGCCAGCTGCATCAGCAATTCGACAATTTCGTACTGCTCGAACGGGGAAAATGCCAGTGACGAACGCAAGTTGAGAAGGATGCGGGAGTGCTGGAAGACCCGGTTCTGTTGTGCGACTGCGCGAAAAAATGCCCGCGTCTCTCCCGCTGTTTCCCGGTTGAACAGCTCTGCCCTCAGAAAGTCTGGCTCGGGGATAATCTTGCATCCCACGGAGACGCTCCAATTCTCCTCCCGTTTCCCATGTTCACAATTCGGCGTGAACAGTAGTCCATTCGCAGCGAGACGCCGTGTGGTCCATCTGGATTAGGGCGGGTGCGACATGGCCGGCCCAAGATCCCCGCCCGGCAGGTTTCCGAGCGGCAACGGCGGCTTGTTTCGCCCTAGGTTTCCGTCACCGTTGCCGGTTGGGGTGGCGCGAGACCGCCGGGGCTTGTGCGCGGGCGAATATAGCCGGCTGCCCAGGTCATGATTTCCTCCACTAACCGGCGCCTGTGCAGTTCGAGGGGAAACGTATGTTCGACCTGCGGCCAGAACAGTTCGGTGCAGCATTGCCGGTAGCCCTCCACGTCCAGGACTCGATCCAGCTGTCCCGCCTGGTTGTAATACGGGCGCGCGTATTGCGTGAACACGGACAAGGCCCGTCCCTTCCGCTCTTGAATTGAAACAAAAGCCTCCCGCAGTTGCTCTCGCGTCGGGAGATCCCTGATTGCCAGGTAATCGACGGACTTGTCGCCGTTTTTCTTTTCCTCATGCGAGGATTTCAAGGCGTTGAAGGCGCGCTTCAGCCGCGCCGCGTATTTAACCGGATTGGTGTATTTGTTGACCGCTTCCCGAACCCCGAACCCATCGTCCGGATAACAGTACGGATCGAGCAATATCATGCCGATGACTCGCGGCTCCCGGGGCGCCAGCCTGATCGCATTGTCCGCGCCGGAGCATAGCCCGGCGAGCACGAGGGGTAACTTCCCCAGACGTGAATCCAACACGTCCATGATTCCTTTGCAGTCTGCCGCCACCGATTCCTGATTGGTGAGGCCGGGACGAGGCGGGCTGTCACCCGTGCCGGCCAGGTCGACTCGCAGCGAACTGAAGCCCAGGCGGGCGAGTTCTCTTGCAAGTCGCACATGCAGCCTGGCCGGACCGACGCGGTGCAGGACGCCGGCGCTCAAGAATACGAATGCCGGCAACTCCTGCGTGATGCGAGGCGGAATGCTCGGAAGAGTCAAAATCCCGAATATTCGTCCGCCTTCCCCGAACTGCAGGGGTTCTTCGGTCAGGTCAGGGTCAGGCATGCGGTAAGCCGCTCCAAAACCGGCTGAGGCAGCATCTGGTCCTCGGTCGGTGTTTCCCATTCACAGGAAAATTGCGCTACATCCCGGGAAACGCCTTCCACGGGAAAAGCGGCTGCTTGCGATGTGCTCACGACGTGCAGCTTTTGCTTCGGCACGCTCGAATAGGCGCGCGCATCGAGCGAGTGGAATTCTTTCAGCATGCGCTCGGAAAGATGGTGGCCACCGTATTCCAGCATCGCCTCACGGCGTTCGGCGCGGCTCAGGTATCGATTGCGCTCCAATATTTCCGCCTGAACGTGTCGCAGGTTTTCAATATATTCAGTTCCGCCTTGAACCGGATCCCACAGAACCAGCTTCTCGATCTCGGCGCAGGCGCCCGCCGATCGGCACGCGAGCAAGGCGCCCGCCCGTACACCGAGCAGTTGCACCATGGTGCATCCGGACACATCGCGGCCCTCCCGGATGGCGAGCTGGATGTCTTCCAGCCAGTCGGAAATCGCAACCTCCTCGAGATCCCCGGACGAGTCCCCGGTGCCGCGATAGTCGAATCGAAGCACGTGCTGGCCTTCCGCGGCCAGGACAATGGCCAATTCCCGGAGAGCATGCTGCGTGCGCATGTATTCCGAGAACAGGGGAGGACAAATAACCGTCAATGACCGGGCATTGCCTCCAGCCGGCGGATGGTAGGTCGCGAAGAGTTGCTCATCGTGCGGCCCGAAATAGAATGCTTCGATCACGGGGTGGGCCCGATCGGTAACCGTTCAAGATGTGCCTCAGTGCGGGTAAGCGCCATTGGGTCAGTACGACTGGGTCAGTACGTCTGCCGGCATCACGGCGCCGCCGTGTCCCTCCGGGCGGGCAATCTGCCCGTTGCGGAACCGCATCGCAATGTCGGCCAGGGTTTCATGGAACAGAACCTGAAAGTCGAGTCTTGTGCCTAATTTCTCTTCGATTTGCCGCAACGCCCTGAGGCCCAGCAACGAGTAGCCGCCCAACTCGAAGAACTTGTCGCCGCGGGCAATCGGTCGCGCCGGCTGAATCAGGTCGGACCAGATCTCGGCGATCGTGGTCTCGACCGGATTGGATGGAGTTTCATGACGGGCGACGCGGCTCTCCGTGATAACGGGTGTCGCGAGCCTGCGACGGTCGATTTTGCCGTTCGGGGTCAGTGGAATGTCTTCTACCGGAAGGAAATACTGCGGAACCATGTATTCGGGAAGCCGGGCTCGCAAATACTTGCGCAGGCTGATCGGAGCCAGGACCTTTCCCTTGGCCGGCACGCAACACGCGACGATACGCATGTCGTTCGCTTTTACCGCCCACAAGTGCACGGCAGCCTGTCGCACATCGGGATGGCCGGCCAGCAGCGCCTCGATTTCGCCCAGCTCGATGCGATAACCCCGGACTTTGACCTGATCGTCGAGCCGGCCAAGATGCTCTAGCGTTCCGTCATTACGCCAGCGGGCGCGGTCACCGGTGCAGTACAGCCTGGCTCCCGGCACGGTACCGAACGGATCCGGAATGAATCGTTCAGTCGTGAGTTCCGGCCGGTTCCAGTAACCGAGAGTCACGCCGTCTCCTCCGATGCACAACTCGCCCGGGACGCCGACGGGGCAGAGGTTCTTTCGTGCATCGAGGACCCGGATGACGGTGTTGGCAATCGGCTTGCCGATAGTGACGCCATTGGCGGTATCGGTGATGCGGCCGCAGGTGGACCATACCGTGGCTTCGGTGGGGCCGTACAGGTTCCACAGCTCGACGCCGCACCCGATCAACTGGTCGGCCAGGTCTTTGGGCAATGCTTCGCCGCCGACCAGGGCCTTGAAAGGGGCCGCGCCGGTCCAGCCTGCCTCGAGCAGCAGGCGCCAGGTGACTGGGGTCGCCTGCATGACAGAGGCACGGTGCTGCTCAAGGAGGGAGGCGAGGGCACGGCCGTCTGTGGCTACTTCGTGGGTTGCAATAACGACCTTGGACCCGCGCGTGAGCGGGAGCAGCAGCTCGAGCACGGCAATATCAAAGGACAGGGTGGTGACGGCAACCAGCACGTCTTCGGCAGAAAGGCCGGGTTCCTTAGCCATGCTGGTGAGAAAGTTGACAACTGCGCGATGCGGCACGACGACGCCCTTGGGCTTGCCGGTAGAGCCGGAGGTATAGATGACATATGCCGGGTCCTCAGGCTGCGCGCTGTCGGAATCGGGTGGCAGGCCGGTCTCCGGTGCGGATTCGATGGTCCCGGCATCGGAATCCAGCAAAAGTTGACGCTCGCGGGGCATGCCGAAGGCGCCAGCCAGTGCCGTGGTGGATATGAGCAGGGACAATTGCGCGTCGTCCGCCATGAAGCGCAATCGTTCCTGCGGGAACGAAGGATCGAGCGGCACGTAGGCGGCGCCCGCCTTGAGGATGCCGAACATGGCGGCGACCATGTCGGCGTTCCGTTCTACGCACAGACCGATCCGTTGGCCGCGGCCCACGCCGCGCGAACGCAGCGTCTGCGCCATGCGGGTGGCGCGCATGTTCAATCCGGCATATGAAAGAGTCTTCGCGCCGTCCGCCAGTGCATTGGATTCGGGCGTGCGCGCGACCTGCGCCTCGAACAGCCCGTGAAGCAGCGCGTCGGCGGGATAATCGGCTTTCGTATCGTTCCACTGCTCGAGGATCTGATTTTTTTCCAATGCCGACAGGATTGGCACCTCCGATACTTTTTGCCGGGGATTCCCGGCAACGGCGAGCAACAGCTCCTGGAAATTCGACGACATTCTTTCCATGGACTCCCTGGAAAACAAATCCGTGCAGTATTCGAACCGCCCCCGGTAACCTCCGCGATCCTCATACAGATGGAGACTCAGATCAACCTGTGCAATCTTGAGATCGAATTGATAGCTGCTCACTTCCAGGCCGGCGATTCTTGGCGCGGTTGTCGACAGCACTTGCAACATGACCTGAAAAACGGGGTTGCGATTCGGTTCCCTCACGATTTTCAGGTGCTTCATCAGGGCCTCGAAAGGCACCTCGTTGTTGGAGAAGGCGTCGAGCGTCACGTCCCGGCTGCGCCGCAGCAATTCGACAAAGCTGGGATCGCCTGAAACATCGCACCGCAGGGGCACGACGCTGAGGAAATTGCCAATGAGCGGTTCGAGCTCGCGGCTTGTCCGGGAGGCGAGGGGCGCACCGATTACGATATCCTCGGCGCCGGAATACCGCTGGAGCAGCATTTGAAAGACTGCCAGCATGACCATAAAAAAGGTGCATCCTTCCTGGGCTCCCAGGGACTTCAATGCCTCCGTCAGCGGCGCGGGTATATCGATGAAGACATTCGAGCCCGCGAAAGATTGGAGACCCGGCCGGGGCCGGTCCACGGGCAATTCCAGGACGGGGAGCGTGCCGTGCAACCGTTTCCGCCAGAACTCGAGCTGACAGGCATACGCCGCTTCGTCGGCGTAGATCTGCCGCTGCCGCAGAGCAAAGTCGGGATACTGCACGGCCAGCTCCGGGGGCCGCGGTGCATCCTCGCCGGTCAAGGTGCGATAGAACGTATCGAGCTCGCCCAGGAGCAAACCGGTGGACAATCCATCCGCCACGATGTGATGCAGATTGATGATCAGGACATGTTCGGCTTCACCGAGTTTGAACAGGCTGACACGAATCAGGGGAAGTACGGACAGATCGAACGGTTCGACAGACGCCTCCGACGCCAGGGCTCGCAACCTGTCCTCGCGTTCGCCGCTGGCCAGGTGATCCAGCTCCGTGACGGCGAGCTTGATGGTGAATTCGGGATGGATGCTCTGCAGGGGCTCTCCGTCTTTGACAACGAACGCGGTCCTCAATGCTTCATGGCGCTTGATGATTTCATTGAAACTGTCTTCCAGGGCCGCGACATTCAAGGTGCCGCGGAGACGGTACCCGATTGGCAGGTTGTACGCGGGGTTGCGCGGCGTCATCTGATCGATCACCCACATCTGTCGCTGCGCAAAGGAAAGGGGCGCCCAACCGAAATCGGGACGTTTGTGTATCTCAGGACCGCTTTCCTGCGCGTGCGCAGCCCCTTTCAGGCGCCGCTCCAGCAACGCCTGCTTCTCTGATGAAAGTGTTGTTGACTTATCCACGAAGCCGTATCACTCGCTCGAAACCAGTCGCCGAGCTTCCTCGTCACTGAGCGCTTCAATGTCGGCAATGATGCGTTTCTTGATATAAGACGCCAACTCGGCGATTGTCGGGGCATCAAAAAGCGCCCTTACCGGCAGGTCAATCCGGAAGGCTTTGCGCAGTTCGGCCACGATCCGGACCGCCAGCAGCGAGTGCCCGCCCAGCCGGCCAAAACTGTCGTTTATTCCAATTACATCGATCCCGAGCGCGTCCTGCCAGATTCGGGCAATCCGCTGCTCGGTCTCATTACGCGGCGCGTCTGGGTTCGCCGGCAGACCGGACTGCGGAGTAGAGGGCATCGGGGCCGGGCTCGTTACCGCCGCTGGTGCACCGGCATTGAGTGATTCCAGCTGGATCCACTGGTTGATTCTTGCAGCCATCTCGCCGGTCGAGACAACCAGCTGGCCGGCGCCCCTTTCGGCCAGCACCATTTCCATGACTGGCATCGCTTCTTCCGGGCTGTGTCCCAGCGCCGCGAGCGTTTTCCCGAGACCCGACCGCGCCGCGGTTTGATTCTGGAAGCGAAACAGGTCCCAGTTCACGCTCAGCCATGGAATAGAGTCCGACCGGTTATGCCGGCGCGCAAATGCGTCCATATAAATGTTCGACGACGCATAGGCGACGTGCCCGATTCCCCCGAGAAACGAGGTCAACGACGACACCAGCATGCAGAAATCCAGCTTCCTGCCGCGAAGCGCTTCTTCCAGGACACGCAAGCCGTGAACTTTGACGTGGAAATGCCTCTCGCAATGATCAGGGTCGCAATCCTTTATTTCCCGGTAGCCGTCTTCTCCCACGATGCCCGCTGCGTGGATAACGCCGTGGAGCGCGCCAAAGCGTTGATACGCGTGCTCGACTGCCCTGTGCATGGCTTGCGCATCCGCGACATCGGATTGCACGTATGAAACGCGGGCACCCGATTGCTCGATGCTCTGGATCGCGCGGATTCTCGCTTGAATGCGGTCATCGGTCCGTCCGTTCCCGCTCACGGTGCTCCAGGATTCCCGGCCCGGCAGGGGAGTACGCCCGACCAGTACCAGGTTGGCGCCATGGTTCCTGGCCAGGTATTCCGAAATCGCGACGCCGATGTTCCCGAGGCCGCCGGTAATCAGGTAAACGCCGCGTTCCCGGAATGGCGAGCGGCGGTGAGCGGGTTCGGCTGGCGCAACCGGCTCGAAGGTCTGAACCCAACGCTGGTTCTTTCGGTACGCGATGAACATGCTCGAATGAACGCCGGCACACTCACCGAGCACGAGGTCCGCGGCTGATTCATGCTCGGAGGCGAGCCCGGACAGATCCAGATCGATGCTTTTCACGCGAATATTCGGGTACTCCTGCTGGATCACCATGCACGGGCCCAGCAGCGTCGATTTATCCGGGCTTATCGTTTCCGTGCCCCAGACCTCGTGGACGTTATTGGAAAGGGCGAACAACTTGATCTCGTGTCCGACGTCGCGCGCGGCGAGCGCCCTGGCAAGAAACAGCAGGCTGTAGAAGCCCGAGGCTTGCGCCTGCGCGAAAGCTGCGTCGTCCGGCAGCGTCGAATGAATTCCGGTGATGCTCCACGCATGAATGATGCGATCCGGCAGCGACCGGTTCGCTTGCAGGTCCCGGAACATCGAGTCGTAGTGTTCCGGGTTCGCCGGATCCACCACGAACGCGCGAGGATCTACCCGCGTAAAGCTGTTACCGGCCTTCACGGTAATCACGGTTTGACCGGCAGCCTGCAATCTCGCGATCAGTACCGAAGCGAAACCGGAGTTGTCCGCAAAGACCAGCCAGGATCTGCCTCGCTCCATGCGCTCGACCATCTCGTCGGCGCCGATAGCTCTCGGCAAAACGCGTTTCCACGAGGGCGCGTACAACCATTCGGAAGGTTTCGGATTTTTATGAACCAGCGCTCGTCCGTGCGGTTCGACTCGCGGGACTTCAAGCGGCTCCAGCCAGTGACGCTGTCTTTCAAAAGGGTAAGCCGGCAGCGGAATCCTGCGCCGCCGCTGGTTACGGTGAATGTTTTCCCACTGGATCTCGACTCCCGAAAGCCATAGCCGGCCGATGGCGTGCCACAAAAACTCGGCATCCGGCTGGTTTTCGTAATCGTGCCTGAGTGAGGACACTGCGACCGGGTTTGCGCTTTGGCGCCGGTCGGGATGTTGCATGGCCAGCACGCCCAGCGTCCGCCCCGGTCCGGCTTCCAGGAGAACCGGATTCTCGAATTGCCAAAGCTCATGCAGGGCGTCGCTGAACCTTGCCGTCCGGGTGGCGTGCATCGCCCAGTATCCGGGGCTGGTGGCCTCGGATCGCGTTATCCAGGTCCCTGTCACGTTCGAAATGTACGGAATCGTCGGCACACTCAAACGAATCTTGCCTACTTCCGCCTCGTATGCATTCACGATGGGGTCCAGCATTCGCGAGTGAAAGGCGTGGGCGTTTTGGACGTGCCGGCAGATGATGCCCTTTTCGTTCAACGACATTTCCAATTCGGACACCGCGGAAACCGGGCCGGCTACCACGCACAGGCTGGGACCGTTGATCAAGGAGATGGAAAGATTTCCGGATAAGAGGGGAAGCAATTCATTTTCCGGGAGCGTGACGGCAAGCATGGCCCCCAGAGGCAACTCGTTGACCATCTGGGCTCGCGTTGCGATCAGCCGCAATGCGTCTTCGAGCGGCAGCACCCCGGCTACACACGCCGCCACGTATTCGCCCATGCTGTGACCGACGATGGCATCAGGGGTGACGCCCAGGGATTGCCAGAGACGCGTCATCGCATATTCGATCGTGAAGAGCGCCGGCTGAGCACACAGCGTCTGGTTCAGATTCCTCGTATCCTGGTCATCGGGAACATCGGAATTCCGACCCAGCATTTTCTTCAGGTCGATTCCCTTGCTCTTGCCCGCCTTCTTCCAGGCCCGGCCATCCGGGTAAATGGTGTTCCGGATGTCGAATCCCAGGTGGGGCTCGAGAATACGCGCGCATTGATCGACCGATTCCCTGAAAACGGGCCAGGTCTCGTAGAGATCGTGGGCCATGCCCACGTAATGGTCACCGACGCCAGGTAACAACAGGATTACCCGGCGCCGTGATTCGTCTGCGCGGTTGGAGGCGAGTTTTTCCGGACTGTCCCGGCAGAGAGCGGCAATAGCGCTCTCCCGGTCGGCACAGACCAGGCACCGTCTGAATGGAAATGCCTTGCGCCCGACCTGCAACGTATAAGCCAGGTCACCCATGTTGACGGATTTGTTGTTGATCAGGAACTCCCGCAAGCGCTTTGCGGCTTCGTCGAGAGCCGTTTCCGTTTTCGCCGACAGTATCAGCAGGTGAGGAGGGCGGGCATCGGTCGACGCAGCCGGTTCCGGCGCTTCCTCAAGCACGACATGCGCGTTCGTGCCGCCCATGCCGGTGGACATTACGCCCGCACGCCTTGGGCCGTCGCCCGCCCAATCCCGCAGCTGCGTGTTAACGTAGAACGGGGTGCGGGGAAAATCGATTTCGGGATTGGCTTCCGAGAAATGGAGACTCGGCGGAAGTTGCCGATGCTCGAGGGCGAGGGCCGTTTTGATGATGCCGGCGACCGCTGCGGCCGCGTCAAGGTGTCCGACGTTGGTCTTGACCGAGCCGATGGCGCAGTAGCCGGAGCGCTGCGTAGAGGTGCGGAACGCCTTGGTCAACGCCCTGATCTCGATCGGGTCTCCGACGGGTGTTCCGGAGCCGTGGGCTTCCATGTAGGTAATGCTGTCGGCCTCGGTCCCGGCATTGGCCAGTGCCTCCACCACCGCGTCGGCCTGGCTGTTGACGCTGGGCGCCGTGTAGCCGGCCTTCTCCGAACCATCGTTGTTGACGGCCGATCCCTTGATCACCGCATGAATGGTGTCGCCGTCCGAGAGGGCGTCCGCCAGCCTCTTCAGTACCAGGATGCCGCCGCCGCTGCCGAACACGGTCCCATTGGCCTTGGCGTCGAAGGCCCGGACGTGCCCGTCCGGGGAGACGACTCCGCCACCGTCATGCAGGTAACCGGCGCGGTGGGGAACCCGTACCGAGACGGCTCCAGCCAGATCCATGTCCGTCTCGCCGCTCAAGAGGCTCTGGCAGGCCAGATGCACAGCGACCATCGAGGTCGAGCAGGCGGTCTGCACTGTGATGCTGGGTCCTTTTAAATTGAGCTTGTAGGAAATCCGGGTGCTCAAAAAGTCCTTATCGTTGCCGATGAGAGTAGGGATGTATTCCCCGGCCAGACGGCTGGCCAGCCCGACATTCGTGAAATACGTGTTCAGGGCGGATCCGGTGAATACGCCGATGCGCCCCGAATAGCGTTCCGGGTCGTACCCCGCGTGCTCGAGCGCTTCATGGGCCAGCTCCAGCAAGATGCGATGCTGCGGATCCATGGTCCTGGCTTCCATCGGCGAGAAGCCGAAGAACGCCGCGTCAAAATGGCCTGGCTCCTCCAGGATCGGCGCAGCCTTCACATAGCCCGGGTTGTTCAACAAGGACGCGGGCACGCCGGATTCCAGGATCTCCGGTTCGGAGAGTCGGGTAATCGACTCGATGCCATGGGCAAGGTTGTGCCAGAACGCATCGACGTTGCCCGCGCCCGGAAAGCGGCCGGACATTCCGACGATCGCGATGTCGGATTCGTTATTCATCTGCGCTTATGACGGCCTTGCTTCGATACGCGGTTCCGGCAACGCCTCGCGATCGGCTTTCCCGCTCGAGGTCAGGGGCATTTCGTCGATTTTCTGGATTCGATTGGGAACCATGTAGTCAGGAAGGTGTTGTTTCAGGTAATGCTTCAGATCCTCAAGGTCCAGGCCGGGCTTGCAGACCACGTAAGCGAAAATAAGAACGACGCTCTCCGAGTACTTTTTGACCACGGTGACGCAATCGGTGATTCCCGGGTATTCCCTGGCCGTGTTTTCGATCTCGCCCAGTTCGATTCGCAAACCCCTTATCTTTACCTGGTGATCCTCCCGTCCCAGGTACTCGATGTTTCCATCGGGGAGCCACCGGGCCATGTCGCCGGTTCGATAAATTCTTTCTCCGGGGTTGACGGGATTGTCGGTGAACTTTTCGGCCGTCAGGGTCGGGTTATTGAGGTAGCCCCTGGCCAGGCCGACCCCGGCAATGCACAACTCTCCGGTCTCGCCGATCGCCACCTGCCGGTCATCACGGATGACGTAGAGCCTGATATTGTGGATCGGCCGCCCAATCGGAATGGTCCGGAAATTATTTTGCGGGGGACAATCGTAGTAACTGACGTCGACCGTTGCTTCAGTGGGGCCGTAGAGGTTGGTGAGTCGGGCCCCGGTCCTGCTGCCCAATATTTCGTTGAACTTCCTGACGTGCCTGGGCGTCAACGCTTCACCGCTCGCAAATACCCGCTTGACGGTAGCCAGGCTTGACGGCGTGCTGGCAGGCTTGCTGTCCAGATACTCCAGAAACACGTTCAGCATGGAGGGGACGAAATGCATGACGCTGACGCCGTGCTTCTTGACGGTTTCGACGATGGCCAGCGGATTTCTTTCCCCACCCGGCATCAAGAAGCAGAGTTTGGCGCCGTGCAGGGCCCACCAGAAAAGCTCCCACACCGAAACATCAAAAGAGTAGGGCGTTTTTTGCAGGATGACGTCTTTTTTATCGATCGGGCAGGCTTGTTGCATCCAGTGCAGGCGATTGACGAGGGAACGATGCTCGATCATCACTCCCTTGGGTTTGCCGGTCGACCCGGACGTGTAAATCGCATACGCCAGATCCTGCGCCTTGGTGAGGTTGGCGGGGTTCTCGGTCGAGCCGCGATAGACGTCCGGATCGTCGAGATCGATGATCAGCCCTCCAAATTCGGTCAGGCCGGCCGTTTTCTTCTGTGCCAATAGTACTTTGACGCCCCCATCCTTCAGGATATAACCGATACGATCCCGCGGATTGTCCGGTGATACGGGCAGATAAGCCCCGCCTGCTTTTACAATTCCCAAAATGCCGATGATCATTGCGAATGATCGCTCGACCATCAACGCAACAATGTGTCCCGGCCCGACCCCCTTGGCTCGCAATAAATGCGCCAGTTGATTTACTTTGTCATTCAACTGCGCATAAGTAAGGGACCGCAAGCCGAATGCCGCGTCGTGATCGCAGATCACCGCTGTTTCGGATGCATGCGCGGCGATTTGTGCCTCGAACAATTCCTGGAGAGTGACGTTGTCCGGAAACGGCGTTTCCGTCCGGTTGAATTGGGCGATCCTGGCGAGATCGGCTTCCGTCGCAATTCGCATAGATTGGGTGGCCATAAACAATTCCGCCGTGCCGGATCACCTGCCGAAGCTGCCGGCTCGATCGACAAATATTTTTCCCAGAATGTCCTCGTGGATCTGGGTAGTGCCTTCGATGATCTCCATGATCTTGGCATCACGGTAATACCGGGAAACCGGGGATGTGGCGTGGCAACCCGAAGCACCTTTTATCTGGACGGCATCGGCTGCCGCTCTTACGGCGGCCTTCGAGGAAAAGTATTTGGCGACCAAGGTCTTCTCGAAGGCTTCCGGCAGATGTTCGTCTTGCGCGCGGCAGGCGTCGTGGCACAGAAGGTTTCCCGCCTCCAGATCGGTGCCCATCCGGGCAATCAACGAGCGGATCATCCCCATGTCGCCCACGGTTTTGTCGCCGAGCTTTCGCATGGCTGCGTGGGCGATGCTTTCCTCAAAACACCCTCTGAGAAGCCCCAGCGCCGAGCAGGCCGTGCTGATTCTTCCGTAGTGCAATCCAACGGGTGCCACGAGTGACAGTGCGAATCCGGGTTTGCCGATGAGGCTGGCCGAAGGCACCTCCACATCCTTGAAGTGAATCTGCGCCAGCCCCGCTCCACGAAAACCCATCAAATCGTCGATGGGCTCAACGCTGAGACCGGGAGTATCCCGGGGCACCAGGCACGCCACCGGGCTTCGCCCCAGTTTTGCAAACACCAGAAATACCGAGGCGATTTGGGCGCAGCTTATCCATTTCTTGGTGCCGTTCAGAATGAAATGGTCACCTGCGGGAGTCAGTCCGGTTGCCAAGGATTGGATATCACTCCCGGCACCGGGCTCCGTCAGGGCAAACGCCCCGATCTTCTCGCCCTTGGCCAGGGAAGGAAGCCATTTTTCCTTTTGCTCCTTCGTGCCCCACTTCAACAACGTCATGGATACCATGGCTTGAACGGTCACTACTCCCGTCAGGGCGGGCGATCCCCTGCCCAGGGCTTCATTCAGCAAGCCGAACGTCACTACGTCCCATCCGAGTCCGTCAAAATGGGGCGGCAGAGTCCCGCCCAGGAAACCGGACTTCGCCAACAGGGTTATTACAGAATCGGGAATCCTTTGCTCCCGGTCCCACTGCCCTGCGAATGGTTCGACATTCAGGGCCACGAAGGCCTTGAAGTCCCTGTATCTGGCCTCTTGCCGGTCAGTTAATGCGGGCTGAACCGGAACGCAGCGGCTGACGGCCGTACCGTCCGTCGCGGGCCAGACAGATTGAAGATCACCCATTCCGCTGGCCATTCTTTTTCAGGACAAAAGCGGTTGTCGCATTAAGCGACTTGAAATTTTCGATGTCCAGGTCGTCCATTGCCACTTCTATGGCAAAAGTCTTTTCGATGTACGTCATCAACTGAACGGCAAACAGGGAATTGACTATCCCGGATTCAAACAGATCATCGTTGTCATCGAGTTTCGGGATGGCGACCGAGCTCAATATGAAGCGTCTGACGGTATCCTTGATGCCTTTTTCCTCTTCGATATTCATGACTTTTCTCCGATTGCTACTGATTCGGGTCCGGTGGCCGCGCGAAGGGGCGGCCACAAAATGAGGTTTGCGCTATACACCGCGCGCGTGTCGCGTCAAGGTGACCGATACGAGCGGGATGGGAGTATTCCGGGCTCAAGTGTTTTCCTCCAACGGAACGCGGTCAGCCGCGTCGGCCTGCGTGGGGCCGCCGGCGGGTCGGGATGCTCTTGCTGTCTGCTGCCAGTTCGATGCTTCCGGATAATTGTGAAATCCTCTCCCGGTTTTTCTTCCCAGATGCCCCGCATGCACCAGTTTTCTAAGCAGGGGACAGCAACGGTACTTCGGATCCTGAAAGCTTTCATAAAGCACGTCGAGCGAACGCATCACCGTGTCCAGTCCGATCAAGTCCGCTGTCTCCAGCGGCCCCATCTTGTGGCCGAAGCATTTCTTGAAGATCATGTCGACGTTCCCGGCCGTCGCCACGCCGTCCTGCAGGACAAAGGCGGCCTCGTTCATGAACAAATGAGAAATCCGGTTGGAAACAAAACCCGGAAGATCCTGAACGATGATGGCCTCCTTGTTGAGGAGGGAAAATAATTTCAACAAGGTATCGACGGCCAGGTTCGAGGTATGGAATCCGCGGATCACTTCGACGGTGGGTTTCAAATGCACCGGATTCATGAAGTGGAGGCCAACGACATCGCCCGGACGCCGGGTGGCGCCGGCAATTTTCGTGATGGAAATGCACGAAGTATTGGCGCCGAAGCAAATGCCGGGCGGCACCAGCCGGTCCAGTTGTTCGTAAACCCGCTTCTTGGTTTCCCAATCTTCGGTGACGTTCTCGATGACAAAGTCACAGGAAGCAACCGCCCCGAGATCGGTCGTCAGGGCCATGCGCTGCAACGCTAGTTCCCTGGTTACCCGTGGCAACGTTTTGGATAACAAAGGGACGCAGCGTATGTTGTTCAATATTTCGGTTTGAGCGCGCTTCAGTATGTCTCCCGAGGTATCGACTACTACCGCGGATATCCCGTGCAGGACCAGGTCGGTCACGACGCCAACCCCGATGTTGCCCGCGCCAATTACGCCGATTTGTCTGAAATTCATATCAGGAAGCGCGCTGCATCATTGTCTTGCGGCGTCTCTGCTGACCGCGTTGAGCGGCCGTTGCAGCCGCAGTGACGGTGTCGGTCTGTTCAGACGCCGCGCTCAATCGGGCGGCAAGCAGGGCCACGGTCGGGCACTCGAACAGGCTGACGATCGACAGCGACTGATTCAGTTCTTTCTTGATCGTGGCAATCACCTGAACGGCCCGGAGCGAGGTTCCGCCTATTTCGAAAAAATTGTCGTTCATTCCAATTCGCGGCCTGCCCAGAACCTTTTTCCATATATTCGCGAGCGTAGATTCCAGCGTGCTGACTGGCGCGACGTCCGTCGCGGCAGAGGGAGCCTCTTTCCCAACCCGGTAGTCGTCGACGGCTTTTACAAGCCTTTGAATATCAAATAGATATTCTCCGATTTTTTGCAACCGTCCGGACCGGTTACCTATTCCCAATACCGAGCGGGATCTGGGTTTTTCGGCATCATTGGACGTGGGAGTCTCGTCCTCGATCGGCGCTGCTTTTTCATCGGGATCGTATTCAACGCATGCCAGGCGTTCCGCAGGAAAAGTCCAGGACGTGCCAGATTCGTTCCGGAACGGATCGCCGATGCTCGTGATGAACTCCAGGGCGGGCAGATTCTTTCCCGTCGGAACAAACGGGAATTCAACGAAACTCTTCGCTTCCATTACCGCCCGCTTGCCAAGCCACGACACAAGCGCGTGTTCGACCCCTCTGCCCAGGACCCGGCAACTCAATAACAAGGTGTCCACCTTGTAATGGTCGCTCTCCGCCTCATACATCAGCACGCCGACAAGCCCATAATCCCCGAACCGATCGGTTACGCGAACTGCCAGACAGGTAGCGCGCCCGCCCTCCAGGAAGTGCCTGATTTCGCTCTCCTGGCGGCGGATATTCGTGAAGTTGAATTGATTGGTCCTGGTCGTCAATTGCGAGATGCGGCCGAACTGTTCCTCGGTCGCTTCGCCAATATCGACGCGCAGTTGAAGCCCCTCGACGAAATCCTTCAAGGAAAACGAGCGCTCGCGGAATTGCTCCCTCTGTGCGCTTTCCTGATACATCCTGGTGCGGTTCTGGTCTTCGGCGGTCGAACCCGCACGATCGAATGCCCAGATATGATTCAAGTACGAAGAGAACGACTCGGAATCCCGGGGCAATTGCAGCGCCAGCACTCCGGGGCAGTTGATTCCGACATCCGCACATTCCACCGGGTTGTCGTCGACGAAGATGAAGCTGTCCAGTCCCAGGTTGAGCTCGCTCGCGAGCGATTTGATATTTTCCGATTTGCTCTTCCAGTTGATGCGCCATGAAACCAGGTGCTCCCGCTTCAACGGCATTTCGGTTCGCTTGTCGAAGACTTCCAGCACATCCTGCTCGTTG
>Ga0134121_10001471_pt1 | contig 22139 bp, 24 predicted proteins | sample KB301_FD_96463 | JGI IMG/M metagenome (GOLD analysis project Ga0134121, IMG submission 96463) | Terrestrial soil microbial communities without Nitrogen fertilizer from Kellogg Biological Station, Michigan, USA - KB3-0-1 | ecosystem: Environmental > Terrestrial > Soil > Unclassified ... | reverse complement strand
AGATCGGACGCGCGCGTGTGGTGCACGTTGACGTTGAATATCATCGGGATGGGCTGCGGGCAGTCGTAGACCATCTCGAAACCGACGCGGATCCTCATCACGAGCCTCCCGGAGCGCATGCCGCGCGCAGCGAATCGATCAGCGCGCCGCGCAGCGCCGCCCAGCGCCGGTCCGCGGCGCGGACGATTTCCTGGTTCACCTCCAGCTCGATGCCGACGTAGGCGCCGGGCGGGAAGCAGTGCCGCAAGCTCGCAGTCAGCCCGTCCCCCTTGCCGGCATAGGGGTAGTTGCGGCGCACCCGAATTGCCGGAGCGAATGCCGCAAGCGCCGCTTTCCAGCGCGCGCACAGCCCGGCCTCCCCTCGCCGGCCGGGGTGGTAGAGCAGACCCACGTCTGCGCGCCGCACCTCGCCGTGCAATTCCGGCGTGAAACTGTGCGACGCGATGTGGATGACGCGCCGCCCGCGCGACACCGACTGCCTGACGAGGCGCTCGACCTGCGCGCGATAGGGCCGGTAGTGCCGTTCGAGAATCTTAGGGTGGAGGTCAGAGGCCGCGCCGCGCGTCGCCTCAGAGAAAAGCTGCGGGTGGCCGATCGAGCGATTGAGATCGACGAGCAGGCGGCTGACGGTCGAGGTCACGAGCGGCGCCCTGAAGGCCGCAGCCAGCTCACTCGCCATGACCAGCGCGCCGGCATCGAAGCCGCGGTGTGAATCCAGCAGCGCCCGGCGTCCCCGAAACAGCCGCCGGTAGGGCGCGGGAATGCGGTTGCCACCATGTTCGCAAGTGATGAGAAAAGAATTGATCAGAAAGCGGCGGGCGCGGCGGCCGGTCACCAGGGAAGCTCGGGCAACTGGCGAAACACCTGGCGCGACCCTTCCCGCCATTCGAGGCTCAACGCGGTGAAATAGCTGTCCCCTTCGTCGAACCGGCGCCGCTTGCTCAGCTCGAGGCTGTCCCGTTCGTAGCAGATCAGGTCGATCGGCATGCCCACCGACAGGTTGCTGCGCATGGTCGAGTCGAACGACACCAGCACGCACTTCGTGGCGTCTGCAAGCGGGGTCGCGCGCGTGATCACGCGCTCGATGATGGGCTTGCCGTATTTGGTTTCACCGGTCTGGAGGTAGGTGGTATCGACTCCCGCTTCGATGAAATTGCCCTCGGCATAGATGCGGAACAGCCGCAACCGCTCGGCGCCGATCTGTCCGCCGACAATGAACGAGGCGTTGAAGCCGATCTCGTTCTCCTGCAGGTACTCGCCGTCGCGCCGCTCGATGTCGCGCATCGCGTCCGCGACCAGCCTCGCGACGTCGAACATGGTGTCGGCGCTCCAGAGGTTGGGGACGGCGTCGCCGGAGGCGCAGCGCTGGTTCAGCACGCCGATCACGGCCTGGGTCCCGGCGAGGTTTCCCGAGCTCAACAGGACAATGACGCGATCGCCGCGACGGTCGAACACCGTCATCTTGCAGAACTTCGAGAAGTTGTCCACGCCGGCATTCGTGCGGGAATCCGACGCGAAAATAATTCCCTTGTCGAGCAATACGCCTACGCAGTAGGTCATGCCTTGCGCTCTCTGCTGAACCGACGCCTTTTTAGCGCGTTGGCGCAGATTGCACCGTGCGTTGCCGCACATATGCGAATGTGGGCCGCGGCCTTCGACCTTCCTGGAGCTTAGCGTGCCTCGCCCCGCAGCAACCGCCAGCGCCGGCGCAGAGCTTCGACAAACGCAGCGTCGCCGCGGTTGCTGAAGAGGCCCACGGGCGAGTATCCGCGCCGGACCGCGAGCACGAGAACGTAAGCCATCAGCACGACGGTGATCGTCGTGTTCTGCCAACTCGCGAGCGCCCACTGCCCGCTCCAGGCGACAGTCAGCTCCCCGGACAGCGGCTCCAGGTAATGAATCGGCCAGATGTCGGTTTCACCGCTGCCGCGCGAGCCCAGCAGGTCACCCAGCAAATGCAGGTGGTAGGAGACAAAGATCAGGGTCGCCGCACGCCATCGTTCGCTGGCAACGCAAGCCAGCAGCGCGGTGCATACCAGAGCCCCGGGTATCCCGTGCAACAGCTGGTGATGGAAGCGTTCGTACCACTGCACCGTCCAGCCGAAGTACGGCGCAGCCATGTCGATGATCAATCCCAGCCCGTCGAGATCCGGCACGACGCTCGCTGCGGCAATCAACGCCCGGTCCCGCGGCGATTTCGTCGTGTGCTCGGCGAGCGTCCAGCCCACGAGCAGATGGGTGACGACGTTCATGGCCGCCCGGGATATTCAGCGAACCCGGCAGCTTATGGCGCGAGAGAAGCCAGGTACGCGGCGAGCACCAGCATGTCGTCGACGGTGAGTTTCTCGACGGCAGCCTTCATGAGCGCGCTGCCTGTTCCCGCCCGCGAGCCGTGCTTGAAGTCGTAGAGCTGGCGGACGATATAGCTGGTCGAACGCCCGGCGATCCCGGGTATCGGCCCGAGCCCCTTCAGGTCGGGGCCGTGACAGATTGCGCACTGCATCGTCTTGCCCCCGCCCCCGCTGGCGGCCAGCTCCTGCCCCTTCTTGACGCTGCCCACCGGAACGTACGCGATGAAAACGGCGTGAGTATCCCGGCTGATAAAGCGCTCCAGGTCTTCCGGCACTTCGATGATGCGCTGGCCGATGGGCTCGGTTTCGCCGGTTTTCACGGCAGCCAGGTGGTTTGCCATAATGAACGTTTTCGGAACCGTGTCGGTCTCGATGACCTTGATGATTCTCCTCGGTTTCAGCGCGGAAAAATAGGCTGCCGCTTCGGCCACCTCGGCGTCGGTGGCGGCCAGGAATACCCCCTGCTTCTGGTCGATGTTTCTTTTCGGCACCGAAGACTTTCTTGCACCCAATTTAAAGTCGGCCGCCTGTTGCACGATATACGCCGCGGGCAGGCCCGCCAGGTTCGCATTTTCCGGGCCGCCCGGGCCGTCCGCCCGGTGACAGAAACCACAGGCAGGCACGTCGGGCTTTCTGCCGCGCGCAACCACTTCCGGTTGAGGAGGATGTTCTTCCGGATGCCATACGGGCGAGAACTGGCGATCGCGCACCTGGGTCAGCGTGAACGTAGCCGTGCTGCCCGGAACACGCCGCAGGGTCCCGTCGTCGGGCGGAACCTTGAGATCCGGAGGATTCACAGGGTAGGCCCACGCCGGCGGGGCCTCTTTGCCTTGTGCGAACGCATCTCCCGCAAGTGCAAGGGCGAATGGAAGTATCAGCAGTGCGGGGACACTTTTCATGGCATCTCTCCTTCCGGGACTCCGGCTCAAACGAAGGCGTACAACTTCGCGGGGTTGTCCACCAGGATTTTCTTGCGGGTAGCCGCATCGGGCGCCCACAGCGGCAGCTGGTTCAACACGAGCCCGTTGTCGACCTGGAACAGCGGCGTCACGTGGGTCGTGCTTCCTTTCACCGAATTCGGATGGGGCCAATTCGTCCCCCACAGGATGCGATCCGGGTTTGCGGCGATCAGTGCCCTGGCCATCGGATTGAAACCGGTGTAATCCAGGCGCGGGCCGGCCGAGACGGATATCTTCACGTACGCCTTGCCCGTGCGCACCAGTTCCACCATGTCGGGAAAGCCGGGCTGCTGCACGCCACGCTCCGGCTCCGCGCCGCCAAAATGGTCGAACACGACCGGCACCGGCGCCGCGGCGATGATGTCTTTCATCGCTGAAATCATCGCCAGGCTCGTGTTCAGCTGCACGTGCCAGTTGCGCCGTTTCATGCGCTCAAGCGCGGTCTGCAGGCGTTGACGCCCGACCGATGGATCGTTGGTGCCGCCGGTCGCCAGGTTCAATCGTATGCCACGCACGCCAAGCTGGCCCATGGTGTCGAGCTCGCTCTCCGTCGTCTGGTTGTCGATAACCGCGACCCCGCGCGCGTCCCTGCCGCGCGCCTTCATGCCGTAGAGCGTGGCCGAGTTGTCGGTACCGTAGACGCTGGGCGTGACGATCACCACGCGCTGCATGTGCAGCGCCTTGTGCACCCTTGCCATCTCCGCCGGCAGTGCCATCTCCGGTGTATAGACGCGGCGGGAGTACCACGGGAACACCTTCGGATCGCCGTGGATATGGGTGTGGCAATCGCACGCGCCCGACGGCACGGCGAAATTCACCTTCGTCACCGCCTGCACCGCCTTGGCGAAACCGAACCGCGTTTGCATCAGTGCGCCGGCTGCGACCGCGCCGGCCATTACATTGCGTCTCGTGACCATGATCCCTCCCTGTATTGAAGCGTGGCGTGCGAAGATCAGTAATTGAATACGTGGGGATTGGTTATCTTGAGTTCATTGCGCAGAAAGGCCGTCGCGCTCTCGATCGTGGGGAAAAGCTTGGTCTGCCCGGAATCATCCACAAGGATATGCCGCGCCGAGTATTTCTGCAGGGTCATCTTCCCGATCAGATAACCCTTGATGCCGAAAGACGCCACGTACCATTGCTGCGGCGACTCGGCGGCAAGCAGCTTCGCCGCTTCCACATCAAGCGTTTTGCGCCCGTTTCTGGCCAGCCATTCGGTGATTTCGTCGCCAGTAGCGCTCATATCAGCCCCGCCAGCGACTAGCCTCGTTCATCTGCAGCCGAAATCATGGTCCGTTCCCCATTACCCGTTTTGGCGTGCCCGGCGCCACCTCACGCCCACCGTCCTGGTCAATCGAGGCGCACGTTGGCTGCGCGCGCGATTCCGTTGTAGCGCACGGTGTCGGATTTGATCAATGCCCCAAATTCTCCCGGAGTGCTCGGCGCGGCCATCAAACCAATGGCGCGCATGTTTTCGCGCACATCGGAGATGTTGAGCACCCTGACGACTTCGTTGTTCAACCGGGTCACGGCGCCGGCCGGGGTTGCGGATGGAACGACGAAGCCGCTCCAGTTGGTCGCCTCGATCTCCGTATGTCCGAGTTCGCGCGCCGTAGGCACGTTGGGAATCAACGCATCGCGCTGAGTGGTAGTGACAACGAGCCCCCGCAATTTTCCAGAGTTGATGAAAGGCGCGGTCGAGGTCACGTTGACGAGCACGCCGGTGATGTGGCCGCCGACCGCCGCAGTGACCGCCGGGGCTTCGCCCTGGTAGGGGGCATGGGTGATGTTGACCTTGTTGGCGAGCTTCAGCGCCTCGCCGAGCAGATGGTGGCTGGTGCCGGGCCCGGAAGTGCCGAAGCTGATCTCCCCCGGGCGCGCCCGCGCGAGTGCGAGGTACTCCTTCAAATTCTTCGCGGGCAGCGATGGATTCACCGCGACCACCATGGTGAGCGCGATTACCTGCCCCACCGCTTTGAAATCCCGGTCGGTGTCGAACGGCAGCTTGCTGCGCAGCGCCGAGTGCGACGTGAAGCTCGGGCCGATCATGAGCACGGTATGCCCGTCCGCAGGCGCGCGCGCTACGTATTCCGTGCCGATGACAGTTCCGCCACCGGGCCGGTTCTCGACGATGATGTTCTGCCCCAGTTGCGCGCGCTGGGCGATGATCCGCGCCGTGAGATCGAACGAGCCACCGGCGGGGAACGGCACGACAATGCGTACCGGCCTCGACGGAAACTCCTGCGCGGTTGCAGCGAAGGAACCGAGCCCGGACCCTGCCGCGAGCAGCAGGCAAACAGAAGTTCTCGTTGATATCAAGGTTTTACTCCTTCATTGCACGCGGATGTTGGCCACCTTCGCGACGTTCTTCCACTTGGCCATCTCGACCGGAAGCATCTTGCGGACTTCCGCCGGCGTGAGAAAGTCCGCCTCGACACCCTCGGCCTCGAAGCGCTTCAGGGTTTCGGGCAGCTTGAGGTAGCGCGCCATCTCCGTCGTGAGTTTGTTGACGATCGCGGGCGGCGTGCCTGCCGGCGCTGCGACAGCCCACCAGTTGTTCGCTTCGTAGCCGGTCACGCCCGATTCGGAGATGGTCGGAAGATCGGGCGCCGCGGCGGCGCGCTTCAATCCGCTTGTGGCAAGCGCTTTCACCCTGCCCGAGGACATGGACGGCAAGGTCTGGATCAGCGATCCGAGGTTGACCTGCGCCTGTCCGCCAATCACATCCATCAGCGCGGGGAACCCGCCCTTGTAAACCACGACCACCATTTTCATGCCCGACATATGGTTGAAAAGTTCGGAAGCGAACAGCGCGTAGCCACCCGAGGTGGTCTGCGTCAGCTTGCCCGGGTTGGCCCGGCCGTACGCGATCAGCTCCTTCGCATTGCTGACCTTGAGGCCCGGGTGGACCGACAGCACGCTCGGGCCGTAGCCCAGCTTGCCGACCCAGGCGAATGAATTGAGCGCGTCGTACGGCAGGTTGGTCCGCGTTCCCCCGTGCACCGAGTGCGCGGCCGATACGAACAGCAAGGTATAACCATCGGGCCTCGCGTGCGCGACGATATCGGTGGCGATGATGCCTTCCGCCCCGCCGCGGTTGTCCACGATGAACTGCTGGCCAAGGCGCTCGCCGAGATATTGGGCGAAGTATCTGGCCATGATGTCGTTGCTGCCGCCGGGCGGAAACGGCACCAGCAGCCGGACCGACCGCGACGGATACGCGGGATCCGCCGCGCTTGCCTGCGCCGCGTAGCCGCTGCCGACGGCCGCAAGCAACGCCGCAAGGCCAATTGAAAAAACTGATTTCATGCTCTCCTCCTTAATTATTTTTCATTTGAATCCTGGTAGGTGCGTCGATCTTGGGTCGCTTGCGGCCACTCGCGACACTTGCGCAATCGGCCCGCATCGCGCCGCTGGTCGCAGCAAACTCACCGAGAATCTCCCGTCTTCCGATCCGCACTGCCTCTCCCGGGAAAACGTCATTAACTATTTGATATTATTATATTTTATTAAGCCTGTTCGCTTCTTAACTGTTGCCGAGAAAATCTTCCGCCTTCCTCCTTCCGTCTTCCGCCTTGCTTTCAGTATGCCAGTCGCACGTGCACGCCATCCCACGCCGAGCGCGCCATCGCCTCGGTGAGCTGCACGCTGCGCAGGCCGTCGATACCGGAGGGCACCGGGTCGCGCCCGTTAAGGAGCGTTTCGCTGAATGCCGCCACGCTCGCTGCATGCGCGTCGATGGCGGGAAATTCCGTCTTGCGCGTCTTGCCGTCCGCCGTCGTGACCTCCAGCACGCCTCCCACGCGGCTGCGGGTAAGCCCCCTGCCGATGATGCGGCCCTGGCTTGCATAGATCACGAAATCATTGTGGGGAAACGGCGTGTTCTCGTGCACGCTCAATTGCGCGAGGACCCCATTCGCAAATCGAAACGTGGAAAGATTGGTCCCTTCCATCACGCCGCGCGCAGTATCGAAGAACGCCGAAACCATGGTGATTTCGGAGGCCAGCAGGTAGCGCAGGATGTCGTAGACGTGAACGCCGATGCTGTTGGTCGTGCCCAGCCCCGCCACCGCGGCGTCCACGCGCCAGCTCCCGAGCCTGCCGCCGGGACGCGCGCCGGGACTCGCCTCGAGCTGGACCATTTGCACTTCGCCGATCTCGCCGCTCGCGATGACGCGCCGCGTCTCGATGAAGCTCGGCATGAAGCGATTATGAAAATTGACGCCGAGCTTGACGCCGGCTTTCTCGCATTCGCGCACGATGCGCTCGGCGTCGGCGACGCTGGTCGCCATCGGCTTGTCGCAAAAGACGTGCTTGCCGGCGCGCGCGGCGGCGATTGCCTGCTCCGCATGCTGCGAATTCGGCGTGTGTATCGCCACCACGGTGACGCCGGGATTGCGCAGGAGATCGTCGTAGTTCGTGTAGGCATGCTCTGCCCCGAACTTTTTTGCGAAAGTATCCGCCCGCCCCTGGTCGCGACTCACCACGCCGATCAGCCGGTTGCTCTTGTGCGCGATGATCCCCGGCAGCATGCGGTCTTCCGCAATCCTGCCCGTGCCTATCAACCCCCAGCCGTTCTTTTTCATGGCGCTTCCGGTTTATTCGGGCTGGATGCCGGCCATCTCCACCGCCTTGGCCCACTTGACCAGTTCCGCGCGCAGGAATTTCCCGAGTTCCGCCGGGCCGGTGCCGGCCGGCTCGAAGCCGTCGTTCGCGAAGCGCTCCCGAATGTCCGGAACCGCCATGATCGTGACGATCTCCTTGCCGAGCCTGGCGACCACGTTCTTCGGCGCGCCGGCCGGCGCAAACACCGCGTACCAGGAGGCAGCGTCGTAACCGGGCACGCCGGCCTCATGGATAGTCGGCACGTCGGGCAGCACGCCGCTGCGCTTCCTGGTCGACACGCCCAGCGCCCGGATCTTGCCCGCCCTGATCTGCACCAGCGCCGAAGGAACGGAGGAAAAGATCTGCTGAACTTCCCCGCTGACCAGCGCGACGATGGCGGGCGCGGTGCCCTTGTACGGCACGTGCGTCATCTGCGCGCCGACCATCGAATTCATGATCTCCATTTCCAGGTGAGTGACGTTGCCGATGCCTCCGGAACCGTATACCAGCTTCTTCGGCTGCGACTTGGCCAGAGCGATCAGCTCCTTCACGTTGCGCGCCGGAACGGACGGGTGCACGACCAGGACCGATGGCCCGATCGCGATCAATCCGACCGGGTCGAGATCCTTTTTGATGTCGAACGGCAGGCTCTTGAACAGCGTAGGGCTCGAAATTGTGGAATTGCTCATCAGCAGCGTGTAGCCGTCGGGCGTCGCCTTCGCGACGTAGCCGGCGGCGATATTGCCCGCGGCGCCCGGCCGGTTCTCGACGACGACCGATTGCCCGAGCGCCTGGGACAGCGGCTGGGCAACTGCTCGCGCGGAAACATCGACTCCTCCGCCCGCCTGAAAACCGACCATCATCCGGATCGGCTTGTACGGATACGGTTGCGCCAGCAGCGCAGCCGGTGACACAACACCCGCCATCAAGCCGGCAAGACACGCCAGCGAATTTATTCTGGTCATTTAGATCTTTCCCTTTTCCTTCCGACTTCCGACTTCCGCCTTCCGCCTTGATCTATTACTGTCCTTTGATGCCCGCCTGCTTGATCACCTTGCTCCACATGGCGTGCTCATCGCGGACGTGCTTCGCGAATTCCGTGGACGAAGTGGCCGCCCCTTCCGAGCCGTCGGCGATCAGGCGCTTGACCATTTCGGGGGATTGCACGGCCTTGATCGTCTCGGCGGCAATGCGGTCCGTGATGGCCTTCGGCGTGCGCTTCGGCGCAATGAGGCCGTACCAGTTGACCACGACCACGCCCGGCACGCCGGCCTCGGCGAGCGTGGGCACGTCGGGCAAGGCGGGCGCGCGCTTCCCGGGCGACACCGCCAGAGCACGCAGGCGCCCCGAGTTGATGTGAACCTGTGACGAAATGATCGTCGCGAACGAGAAATTGATGCGCCCGCCGACGAGGTCCGCGTAGGCGGCGCCCATGCCCTTGTACGGGATGTGGATCAATTGCGTTTTGGTGGCGACCTGGAACAGCTCCGTGGTCATATGGATCGGGCTGCCGATGCCGGACGAGGCGTAGTTCAGCTTGCCCGGGTTCGCGCGCGCGTACTTCACGAATTCCAGCGCCGACTTCACCGGCAGCGACGGGTGCACGACCAGCACGTAACCCTGCGCGGTGACCTGCGCTATCGGCGCGAAATCGCGCACGATGTCGTAGCGCGACGGGTAGAGCAGCGGATGGATCACCGTGGTGGCGCTCAGCATCATCAGCGTGTGACCGTCCGGCGCCGCGCTGGCCAGGATGTCGAGCGAGAGCTGGCTGCCCGCGCCGGGACGGTTGTCCACGACGACGCTCTGCCCGAGCGACTCCGTAAAACTCAGCGCGAGGGCGCGCGTGACGGTATCCATGCCGCCTCCGGCCGCCAGCGGCACGAGTATCCGCACCGGCCGGGTCGGATACTGGGCATGGGCCGCCAGCGCCAGCAAACCGAACAGCAGCGCCAGCACCTTGAGACAGATTTTATTTTTCTTCATTCCTCCTCCTTCCGCCTTCCGCCTTCCGCCTTCCGCCTTCCGCCTTCCGCCTTCCGCCTTCCGCCTTTAGATCAGGCTCCCTCCGCCGCCTGCGGATTCCACTGCCCCTTGCGCATGCGCGTAATCGTCACGCTCGTGAACATGCCCGCCTTTTGAAACGGGTCGTTGTCCGCAAAGGCCTTGGCTTCGGCGCGGCTGCCCACGTTGATGATCAACAGGCTGCCAACGAACTCTTTGCCATCGTCGGTCAGCGTTGCGCCCGAGACGACCAGTATTTTTTTCTGGCTGTGAAGATAATCGATATGGGGCTGCAAGCCCTTTTCACGCATGGCGGCGAAGTTGGGCGCGGCGACGCGCGATATTGCCCAAAGCATTATTGTTCCCCTTTCGAGTTATCAATCATTTCCTGACGAACTTCCGCACCGTCATGCCGCCCGAGGTCTCCGCCCAGTAAACATTGCCCTGGGCGTCCGCGGTCACGCCTTCCCCCGCTATATGGGTCTCGGGGTCCGCCCCCAGGCCCGGGATGAAGGATTTAACTACGCCGTCCCGGGCGCTGCCGATCCTGACGCCGCGCTTGAATCCGGGATTCACCTTTTTGTCCGACTGATGATCGATCACGTAGAGCATGTCGTTCGCGTCGATGTAAATACCGCTCGGCCGGCCGAACTGCTTCCACTCCTCGAGAAAATTTCCGTTCGCGTCGAAGATCTGGATGCGGCTGTTGGGACGGTCGCCGACGAGCACCCGCCCCTTCGAATCGACGACGATCGCGTGCGGCAGGCCGAATTCCCCCGGTGCCGTGCCCCTTTTGCCCCAGGTCCGGATGAATTTTCCGTCCTTCGAGAACTGGACGATGCGCGAGTTCGATTCCCCGCCGTGCCCGTCCGCGACGTAGATGTCGCCGTTCGCGGCAGTGGCGACGGCGGAAGGCTGGTTGAAGGTGTCGGGACCGTCGCCGGCGACGCCCGGCTTGCCGAGCGTCAGCAGGACTTTGCCGTCCGGGTTGAACTTGACGACAACGTGGCCCTTGCCGTCCTTGCCTTGCGAGTCCGCCACCCAGATGTTGCCGTCGCGATCGACGTGAAGGCCATGCGGCTGCACGAACATGCCCGCGCCGAAGCTCTTCAGGTATTTGCCGGACGGATCGAGCTTGACGACCGGCGCCACGTTCGAGCTCGCGCAGCCGGCAGGGTTGCCGCAGCGTTCGAACACCCATACGTTGCCGTCGCGGTCGGTGCCGATCGCGCTCGTCGCGCCCCACTTTCTCCCGTCGGGCAGTTTGGCCCAGCCGTCCTCGCGATACGGGCTGTCCTGCGCGAACGCTTCCAGCGGCATCGCGACAGCCAGCGCGACGACCAAAATCACCCTGCATGCCTGGAGAATCATTGTTATCCCCTCCTTGGTATGGACCATCCCTGATTCATTCTAAACGATAGGAGTAGGCGGGGACCGCATCGCTTTGCGCCCGACCACAATCCGGCTTCGGGACGCAGGCCGGCGGTTGATATCCATTCCAGCCAGGCCCTTTTAATCGCGTGCTTTGATTGAGGATTTTGCCGGGCCCGGGACAATGCGTGACGAGGCGGGAATCGGCGGCGTAGACTAAAGCGCCTGCCCCGGTCACCGACGCCAAAGAATCGAATCCGGGGCGCCGACTACCATCCAAGGGAGGCCACATGTCGCCGATTGATCAGGGCATTTACCGTCGCCGATTCCTGCAGTTCCTCGCAGGCAGTCCATTGCTCGCCGGAGTTCCCGGTGCGGCGCTGGCGCAAACGTTGCTGCCGAAGGAGATGTCTTCCGATCCGCTCATGTGGTCGCCGCAGGATCCAGCGCGCCTCATCAAGAGCCCCAAGGACGCGATCAACGTGTTCGATTTCGAGCCGGTAATGCGCCAGAACGTGCCGCCGGCGCATTTCGGCTACATGGCCTCGGGTGTCGACGATGACGCGACGCTGCGCGCGAATCGCGAGGGCTTTCAAAAGTTCCAGTTGCGCCCGCGCCGGCTGGTCGACGTCAGCAAGGTCGACATGAGCACCAATATTCTCGGCGTCAATTACCCGACGCCGATCGTCCTCTCGCCGGTCGGCGGCCAGAAGGCGTTCCACGCCGAGGGCGAAGTCGCCGTCGCCCGCGCGGCAAAGGTCGGCAACCACCTGCAGATACTGTCGACCGTGACAACGAGCGCGGTCGAAGAGGTCACCGCGGCGCGCGGCGCCCCGATCTGGTACCAGCTCTACGCCACCAACAAGTTCGAGGTCGCCAAAGCCTTCCTGACGCGCGCGGAAAAAGCCGGCTGTCCGGTCGTCGCGGTGACGGTCGATCGCAACGGCGGCCGCAACCAGGAAACCCAGCGCCGGATGGCGGCCACCGACACGCGCGATTGCAAGGCTTGCCACGACAGGAGCAGCCTGGAGTCCAACGTGAAGCGCAGGCCGATGTACGAAGGCGTCAGTCTCTCCGGGCTCACCCACACCCTGTCGTCCGGCATGAACTGGGACAGCATCAAGCGGTTTCGCGACGTGACGAAGATGAAGATGCTGTTGAAGGGCATACTCGCGCACGAAGACGCCGAGCTCGCGGTCAAGGCGGGTCTCGACGGGATCATCGTCTCCAACCACGGCGCGCGCAGCGAGGACAGCGGGCGCTCGACCATCGACGCGCTGCCGGAAATCCTCCAGGCCGTGAACGGCCGCATGCCGGTCCTGGTGGACAGCGGCTTCCGCCGCGGCAACGACATCGCCAAGGCGCTGTGCATGGGCGCGACCGCCGTGTGCGTCGGACGCCCCTACATCTGGGGCCTCGGCGCGTTCGGCCAGCCCGGCGTCGAACAGGTGCTCGAACTGTTGCGCTCGGAGCTGCGCGTCGCCATGCAGCAAGTCGGCGCGCCGACCATCAAGCACCTCGTGCCGGCCATGGTGCGCAGGGCCTGACGGGCCGGGAAGCGATGGGGCCTGCCCCATCGCTTCCCGGGTAACTCGCGGGTTGCGGGTCGTGACCGGGCCGATTAAGGCTGGAGCGAATAGCGGCTGGCGAGTTATTCAGGCGTTCTGCGGCCCGTCGGCGTTTTCCCGAACTCGGAAAGTTCTGCCTGTTGCCGCCGATTTTCACCGCGCTTCATGTCGAGGTAGGCGCCCCGCTCCATTTCATGCAACTGGCGCGGGTAGCGTTCGATGCCGGTATGCCAATCCTGGATGCGTCTCTCGAACTGCGCCTGCGGCGCCTCCGACAACGCGCCGAGAAAAGCTTCGATAGCGAGGTAATAGCGCATGGTATTGCGTTCCACTAGGCCGCGCGTTCCGCCGATGAGGAGTGGCTGGCCGTCGGGTTGCGTGCCGGCAACGGTGAATCCCACCTTGTCTTTCCCGGTGGTTCCGAGATAGACCTGCATCGCGATGCGCCCCAGGATCCCGTAGGAATACGAATACGAGAGGTGGATGAACGTCCGCCCGTTTTCCAGCGGAATCGCCTCGAGCACGACGCGGTAGTCGCGCGTGGAGAGCGGCCCCTCGTCCGCGCTCAGCCTGACTTGCAGGTAATTCGGCGTCGGCGCAGCGACCCGGTACGCAAATGCCATCGGGTAAGCCTCGTCCAGCGGCTGATCGAATTTCTTGCCGATGCGCACGTTGAGAACGCCCGCTTCGCCGGCAGCCGATGCACGGCAGTACTTGGTATTGAGGTGCAGGGTCAGGATGTCGCACCAATTGTCCAGGCCGCTCAGGGCCGAGCTCACGGTCGCGAACGGATAATTTACGAGCGTGTAGATATCACCCGCTACGCTATTCGGGGTCTCGCTGGAGTCCAGGGCGAGCGGGCGCTGGAACGGGTTGTGACTGAGCCGGTCCTGCAGGGCGCCATACTTGGCGCGAAGCGCCTCGGGAGAATTCGTGGCCGCGTCGGCGGCATGAGCCATACCGGCGCCCGCGCATAGCAGGGCGGCCGCGAATAGCTGAGTCCACGCCTCCAATTTCAATTTTGCCGGTGGTCTCATGAACAATGTGAGCGCCTCGATGATCTTAGTGGACCATGGAAGGGAAGTGTAAGCGTCTTAATCTGGCAACTTTGTGCGGTAGCCAACGTAGGGGTGCAATTCAGAATCGTCAACGGGGCCAGACGCTTGTAGACTTATGTACGATAGCGAACAGACCACGTCTTCGGCATCACGGAAAGTCGGCCTATCTTGGCTCGATTCGCAAATACCGGGTCCCAATTTTCGCGCGGGACAACGCAATACGCTTCGGGCGGCTCCGTCCTCGGAGCCGCATTCGCGCTCATGTTGTTGATGCCGTGCACAGGGCTTGCCCAGGACGCGGACCTCGATCCCCCATCAACGCCATTCCTGGAAACCATTACCGCGGCGGCACCCGCCTCAAAGCCGGCGGAACCGATGCCGTTGTGGGATAACGGGGCCGGCAAGAATTATGTTCTCCCGGCCCTGGAAATCTTCGGCTTCGATTTCCTGTTGAACCGGGTCAACCAGCGCATCTATCCCGGAAACGACTACGACGTTTCCACATCCACGATCAGGCGCAACCTGCGCCACAACTGGGGTACCGACAACGATCCCTTCAAAGTAAACCAGCTGGGGCATCCGTACCAGGGCTCGATGTACCACGGGTTTGCGCGCTCCGCCGGCCTCGACTACTGGGAGTCGCTCGGGTACACGTTTGTCGGCAGCGCGGGATGGGAAATTGCGGGTGAATCCACGCCCCCCTCCAAGAACGACCAGATCGCAAGCGGCGTCGGCGGCACGTTCCTGGGCGAGGCGCTGTTCCGGATGGCGAGCCTGGCGCTCGAGCACTCCCCCGACAGTACGCCGCGGTTCTGGCGGGAGCTCTCTGCCGCGGTGATCTCGCCGTCCACCGGTTTCAATCGCTTCGCCTTTGGCGACCGTTACGACTCGATATTCTCGAGCAACGGCGCGGCCTACTACAGCCGCTTTGCGATCGCGGTGGCCGGCACTACGCAACATGTTTCCGGTCCCTCGACCAAGTCCTCGCGCGGCGAGGTGCTCGCGGATTTTTCCATCGATTACGGGCTGCCCGGCAAGCCCGACTATACCTACAAGCGTCCGTTCGATTACTTTACCTTTCAGGCTACCGCCTCCTCCGAGCACGGATTCGAAAACGTCATGACCCGCGGGCTGCTGTACGGAACGGACTACGCGGTGGGCAAGGATTATCGGGGGGTGTGGGGGCTCTACGGCAGCTACGATTACATTTCGCCGCAGTATTTTCGCGTATCGAGCACCGCGCTCTCGCTCGGCACGACCGGCCAGTATTGGCTGACCAACTCGATCGCGCTGCAGGGAACGGGCCTCGTGGGCATGGGATACGCCGCGGTCGGCACCATCCGCGGCGTTATCGGAGAGAACGACTATCACTACGGCGCCGCGCCGCAAGCCCTCCTCGCGTTGCGCCTGATTTTCGGAGAACAAGCCTCGATCGACGCGACCGCGCGCGAATATTTCGTGTCCCATGTCTCCGAGGCCGACCGGGTCGGGCACGATAACATCGCCCGCATCGACCTGGCGCTGACCTGGCGGGTCCACAAGCGGCATGCGGTCGCGATCAAGTACCTCTGGAACCGCCGTGATGCGACGTTCCCCAACCTTGGCGACCGGACACAGGCGCGCGCAACCGTGGGCATTTACTACACGCTGCTCGGCCACGACCGGTTTGGTGCCACTGAATGGCGGTGATCCGGGTTCGGCCCTCTTGATTTGTCGGGCCCGGTTTCCGTATCACTATTCGTCCGAGCGCCATTCCCCTGATTCGCGAGCGAACGTCGACCATTCCTTTTTTCCGTATATCACTACGGCACGCTCGCCGCGCACCACCACGCGCTGAATTTTCTTGAGGGACTGCTCGATTTCGTTCGCGGCTTCCTTCGCGTATACCTTCGCCTGCGCGCCCGCCTGGGCGAGAAAAGTATCGGTTGCCTGGTTCGCGCGCCGGGTGGAAATCTTGCGCAATGCGGCGAAATCGCCCCTCGCGAGTGCGCGGGCCTTCTCGCGCAGCACCCGGACCTGCGGGCTGTCCTGCGCCGCCCTGCCGCCAAGGTCGGCCGTCACCGGCAGCTCGTTGAATAGCGGTGCGCTGAACTGGATCACATAATCGAGCGTCGGCATGCCGGAAGAGCCGCCGGATCGCGAATCGCGATATGCGATCTCCCCGATTACGCGGTTGCTGCCCACGTCCAGTTTTTTCATCGCATCCCGGCTGCCCCCGATTGTCTGCGTCATGAGCGACATCTGCGGATCGGCGGGCGCTTGCAGCAGGGTAACGACAATTTGCTTGCGATTGGCGGGGTCGAACCGGAGCAACAGGCCGCGCACTTTGCCCTCCCGGGCCATCTGCATCACTGGCGGAAAGGCGAGCCCGGCGAGCGCCTCTTGCGGAATCTCGCGGTCCGCCAGCACGATTCGCAGTTCCCTGGGGCGATCGAGCAGGTTTTCCGCGTTGTCGTGCAAATGAGCGTACGAATACTTCAGCGGAATGTCCGTTCCGGTCACCGTGAGCGTGCCCTTCGCGGTCCCCGCATCGATTGCAAAGGCCGCATGGATGGGCGCCAGCAGGAACGATAGCAGCAGCATCCATTTCATGCGGGCATTCCCCTCGTTCAATCGAGCCCGGATTCTTTTGGGATTGGGGGCTAACGGCCCACGAGGATCAGCACACCGGAAGCAATGGCGAGCCCCGCCATCAACATGCTCAATCCGCTGAAGCTCAAATTGATCAGGGGTATCACGCCGGTCAGAATGAGCCAGACGGCCAAAAACAGCATCCCGATATTTCTCGTCAGTTTCATTGAGGGACTCCTTTTTAGTAGGCAGAGATTCGCATTGCGTCAGTCCGCGAAGCTGGAGCGGACCTGCGCGGCCCAGCGGCCGTCGAGCTTCGAAACGATCCAGAGCGAACGAAAGGTACCGAGGGACGAGTTGTCGCCGCGGTAGCGCGTGAACTGAAGGTCGATATGAACCTTGTCAGGCCCGGCGGCAATCACGTTGCGAAAATCCCAGGCGCTGTGGTGCCAGCCCTCCCCCGCCCGCGCGTAGAAATCCTTGAGATAACTGTCCGGCCGCTCCCAGACCTTCACGCGTCCCCCGGTCAGGCGGAAATGCGGGAAATGCAGCGTCGCGATCAACGCCGCCTCGTCGCGCGCATTGAGGGCGGTCATGTGGGCGTCGAGCACCGCCATCGCCGCGTTGATCGCGGCCTCGTCCGGGGCGGTAGGCACTGCCAAACCCGCGCGCCGGCTAGGCCAGTATCCTGCAAGCCAGCGTGATCTGGCATCCGAAGCCGACGGTGAACGCCACCGTGCGTACCCAGGGAATGCCGAAGGTATAGGCGAGGAAGTGCGCGACCCGCGCCCAGAAATAGATGATGCAGGCCATGGCGGTCGCCTCGCTCTTTGCGCCGACCGCGTTCGCGACGAGGACCAGTGCCGCGAACACCGCCAGGTTCTCGATCGCGTTGTAGTGCGCCGCCTTCATCCGCGCCGCCCACGGCGCCAGGGGTTTCGGGTTCGCGGGATACCCCACGGCATCCATCAAGCCCCGCACCATGCACACGTTCATGATGTACGGGATCCACATCACCGCGGTGAAAACCGAAACCAGCGCGAGATACTTGAGTTCGACGGACATGGACATCTCCTTTGTCAGCGTTGCGTTCTAATTGATTCTGATTTCATTGATCCACTTTACACAAATTCAAATTTCAGGCCTGACGATACGAAACGAGTTCCTGGCGATCCGAGGCGATGACTTTCGCTCCCGACTTTCGAATATCCTCGGATACGATAGCGCCCCGGACCTGGCCGGGAGCCACCCAGACATTCCGCGTCACCTGCACGGTGCCCCAGGGCCCGTTCGCCCAACCCCGTGCCTCGATGCGAAATGCGTCGAAAGTTCCCGCAGGCGCGGTAATGGGTTCGCGCGTGACGATGCGAAAATCCAGCTCCGCCTGGCCGGTACCGAACCTTGGAACCGTGATCTTGAAGCGCGTGCTCCAGCGCCGGCCCACCGCGAATTCGAGCGGCACGAATTGGCTGGGGCCGAATAACCGGCCGTCGCGTGCCCTCACCGGGTTCCCGAGCAGGTCGGTAATCAGCCCGGAATCGTAGGCCACCTCCGTGTCCGTGATACTCGTGATGGTTTGGGTAAATCTTTCGACTTCGACTTTCGAATACATGTCGATCACGCGGTAGGTATAGCTGTTGCCTACGGCATAGCGGGTTCCCGCCGCGACTGTGCCCTTGCTGAACGGGTTCTCCGCGGCGGATACTATCTCGATGCGCTTCTCGCCCTGCGCAGCTAGAATACGGTCGAGCTGGAGTTGCACGAGCTCCGCGTAGCGCCCGCTCGGATAGCGCAGCAGGTATTCCTCCAGCGGCCCCGGCTCCCTCGATGACTTGATCTTCTCCCAGATCGCCAATTCCTCCTCGAACTGGCGTTCCGAAGCGGCTGCATCCGGCTTCGCGACCGTCGCCGCCTGTTGTTTCTTCCGGCGTTCGGCTTCTTCCTGCGCGCGCCGCTTCTCCTGCACCGCAAGTTCCTGCTGGTATTTCCGCGCCGCCTCTTCCTCGGCCAGTTTCGCTTCGCGCAGCGCCTGCTCTTCCTTGCGCTTGCGCTCGGCCTCCGCCTCCGCGCGCTGCTTCTCCCGCAATGCGAGTTCCTGCTGGTATTTCCGCGCGGCTTCCTCCTCCGCCAGTTTCGCCTCGCGCAAGGCCTGCTCCTCCTTGCGCTTGCGCTCCGCCTCTTCCGCAACGCGCATCGCTTCCTTTAGCGCCAGCTCCTGCTTTTTCTTCCGCTCGGCTTCTTCCGAAATTCGCTGCTGTTCCAGCACGGCCAGTTCCTGCTTGCGCTTGCGCTCGGCCTCCTCCGCCGCCAGCCTCGCTTCGCGCAATGCCTGCTCCTGCTTGCGCTTGCGATCGGCCTCTTCCTCCGCGCGCCGCTTCTCAAGTGCCTCTGCCTCCCGCTTGCGCTGGCGCGCCGTCTCCTCTTCCGCCTGCGCCACCAACGCCCTGGGCGGGACGAAATAGAAATCGTCTTCCAGTGAGGTGCTCTCCCACGGGATCTGCTGCCCGTTGGTCCGCCGCCGCACGTGCAGCCGCACGCGCTTGAAGATGTCCTCGATTTTCGCCTCCGGCACCTGCATTTCGCGCAGCAGGTTCTCCGTGTAGAGCCCGTTGGCGCCATCGCCGTCGCTTGCCACGTTGCCGGGCGCGGTCGCATACGCCAGCAGCGACCCGGGCGGCGCGTCGAACTGGCTGAGGCCCTTCTGACCGGTGGTGAGCCGGGTTCCGAACGGGTTGTCGCGACAGGCATCCAGGATGATCACGTTCATCGGGTTCTTCGCCCGGGTGAGCGCCTGGAGCAGCGCGGTGAGGTCAACCGCGCGCGCGCGAACGTCGTCCGGATTGTCGATCACCGCATCCACCGGGACCAGGTAGTTGCGCCAGGCGAGTTGCAGGCCGTGACCCGCGAAATAGAACAAGCCGATGGCGCCCTGCTGCTCCAGGCGTCCGCCGAAGGCCTGGATCGCTTCGAGCATCGCCTCGCGGCCGGCGTCGAGTGATCGCGTCACCTGGAAGCCGATGCTCTTTAGAGCGCCACCGATCGCATCGGCATCGTTCGCCGGGTTCCTCAGCGGCGCTTCCTTGTATTTGCTGTTGCCGATGACGAGCGCCTGGCGCGGCAAAGCGAGGAGCGGCCCGCGGGATTCTGCCGAGCCGTCGGCGGCGGAAGCCGGCCCGAGCCCGCGCGACTGCGCGGACGCTTCGCTCGGAGAAAGCCCGACAACACCGGCCCCGAGCATGGCCTGGAGCATGCGCCGGCGCTGAAAATCGGGCGCGGGCGCAATCGGTCTTGCGACGCGGCCGATATCGCGCCTTTTCTTCATTCCTGGTCAGCGCGCCGGGGCATTCGCCACTTCGCGAGTCCAACGCACGATTTCGTCCACCGAGGCGGTCGGCACGCCGCGGTGGTCGGCATCGGGCTCGTAGAGTTGCGTGAGAGGATGCCTCGGCAACTGGCGGTAGAGCGGGCGGCTGTTCTTGATCAGGCCGGGATAATCCCGTGTCGGGGCGATCCACAGTACCGGCACGCGCGGGTTGACGGCTCGCACCGCGCGCTCCTGGCTCATCGCGCCGTCCGGATCGAACCAGGTCACGTAGGCGGCGGGGATCGCGTCGATCGTGTACTTGTCGCTCTCGTAGTCTTCCAGTGGCGCGCGTTCGTTGCCCTTGCCTTCCGCAACGAGCCGGCGTGCGCGGGCGAGCGAGGCGCCGACCTGCTCCATGAAGAAGCGTCCTCCGACGTTGCCGCCCGGCGCAATCGTAATGAAGCCGTCGGCGGCAAGCTTGCCCGCGAGATAAAGCGCGAACACCCCGCCCTGGCTGTGCCCGCAGACGAACACTTTCTTCGCGCCCTTGCCGCGCAGGCCCGCGAGCGCGGCTTCGACCTCCTCCTCGCCCCTGGCCGTGGTTACATCGTAGTTCCGCTTGCCTGACCATGGCATATCGAGATTCGCGACGAGCAAACCGTTGCCCTCGAGCCCATTGGCGAGCTTGGCAACGAGACCGGTCGGCGAGCCGCCCTTGCCGTGCATGATCACGATTCCGATCGGCTCGGCTTGCGCCGCCGCGGTCACCGGCACGGCGGCCGCGAACGCGACCAGGATCAGCCGCGCGAATGCCTGGATGAGCTTGCTCATGTTTTCTTGCCGCCGATCAGATCGGCCTCGTAATGCAGGGAGACGAGCTCCTCGACAATCTGCTTGTTCGGAATGAAATTCGCCGTCGAGTCCGACGAGGGACGCAAACTGCCCCGGGTCTCGGCGATGATTCCCAGCATCCGCTTCGCCACGGCCGCCCGCGGATCGTCGGGTCCGATCGACTTCGCGAATTTTTCCTCTTCGTCGAGAAACGGCCGCAGATTGCCCAGATTCAATTCAGCCATAGGTGTGGTGCCTCGCGGCGTAGCGATACGAATTGAAAGTGGCCAATTTTGCACCTGTTTTGCCGGTGATGACGTGCCGCGATAAACGAGCGGCGCCAATACCGATATCAGAGTTGGCAATGTATTTTATTTCAATTAGTTAAGGGAGTCCCGCCGCGCCGGACGCGAGCCGGATTTCCGCAACGACGGCCGCCCTCTCGCGTGGATTTTAGGGAGCCAGGCCTTCCCGCATTCCGGTTGGCGAAACAGTTCACACTTCTTTCACGCTTCCCGGCCCTGAACGCCACTACATCTATGCCGGGTGGACCATCAATAAGCGCCGATGCGCAACAGCCCGGTGTCATGAATTCCGGACATGCTGGCTTGCACCCATGACGCGCATCCTCGAACAGTTCCAGGTAAAACTCGCCAACCTGCGCGAAGATGCCCGGCGTTGGGGCTGGGCGCGCACTCTGCTGCTCCGCGCGATGACTCATCTCCTGCGGCTTGCCGGTATGCACATCGATCGGGTCGGCCTGCGGCCCCTCGTCAAGCATCCACCCGACCCGAAATTGCCGGTCCGCATCACGTTACGCGTGCTGGAAGCGGAAGATTTGTTGAGCGCCGCTGCCGATCCCGAGCTCGATATGTCGGTCGAGTTCGTGCGCGGTGCGCTGGCGCGGGGCGACATGGCATTCGGCGCATTCGAGGACGATCGTCTGGTCGGCTATTCCTGGCGCACGTTCAGCGCAGTCCCCCACTGCGGGGACCTGTGGGCCAGGGTCGATCAGCCCTATCACTTCGGCTACAAGGCTTTCACGCGGGCGTCCCACCGCGGCATGCGCATTCATGCGGCGGTGGCGCTTTTTTCCGATGCTTACCTCCTGGAGCGCGGCTATATCGCCGAGGTGGGTTTCGTCGACATCACCAATTTTTCCAGCCTCGGCGTGGCGAAGCACCTGGGACGGCAGCGGATCGGCTATACCGGGTACGCAAAATGGTTCGGACGCTATCTCACGTTCAGAACGCCGGCCGTGAGAAAGATCGGAGCCGAGCTGTTCGAGCCCGGCCGCTACGCCAAACCGCAGGGTCAACCCGTGCCGGTGGCTGAAGGATAATCCGGGCCGAATTCGCATTCATGCGAGTCGGGCAGGTTACCCGATCGACACCGGGTAGAAGTTTACTCAAGCCGCCGGGTATTCATCGGCGGTGGAAAAAAGCCACCCCCTGCCGCCTCAGCTGCGCCGACAACGGCCGGCCGTCGAGCCGGCATACGTTCACGATTTCCCCCTT
>Ga0134121_10001468_pt1 | contig 22147 bp, 8 predicted proteins | sample KB301_FD_96463 | JGI IMG/M metagenome (GOLD analysis project Ga0134121, IMG submission 96463) | Terrestrial soil microbial communities without Nitrogen fertilizer from Kellogg Biological Station, Michigan, USA - KB3-0-1 | ecosystem: Environmental > Terrestrial > Soil > Unclassified ... | reverse complement strand
TGGAGGTGCGGAGCTGCCAGGCGAGCATGTTGGCGACCGCCTCGTGGGTCATGGCGACGCCCTTGGGACGGCCGGTCGAGCCGGAGGTGTAGATCAGGTAGGCGAGGTTCTGAGGTCCCGTCCGGAGATCGGTAAAGTCTTCTTCGCCGCCTTCCGCGTCCACGTCGAGAATCGCCAGCCCCGGAGCCGGCGGGATCAACCTGGCCTGGAGAGGCTGCGTCAGCACGACAGGCGCGCCGGCGTCCTCCACCATCAGGCGCAGGCGCTCGGACGGATTCGCGGGATCGAGGGGAAGATAGGCGCCGCCCGCCTTCAAGGCGGCGAGGACGGCCACCCACTGTTCCACCGAGCGCTCGCAGAGGATGCCTACCGGCACGTCCGGCCCCACGCCCAGGGCACATAGCCGGCGAGCCAGCGCGCCGGCGCGGCGCTCCAACTCAGCATAGGTCAACTGTTTGCCGCCGAAGACCAGCGCCGCCGCGTCCGGTGTGCGCGCCGCTTGCGCCGCCACCAGGTCGTGGACTCGGATTCCCCAGGGGTGAGGTCTTGGATTCCGGCTCCAGTCCAGCAGCTGCCGCCGCTCGGCCGCAGGCAGCAGGGGGAGATCCGAGAGGCGGGTCTCCGGGGAAGCGACGGCACCCGCGAGCAGGGTCGCAAAGCGCTCCACGATTCGGCTGGCCGTGGCCTCGTCGAAAAGATCGCGGTTGAGCTCCAAGCAGCAGGCGCCGTCACCGGCGTAGAGGGTCAGATCGAACTTGGCGGTGGGAACCTCCACGTCGAGTAGGTCCGCGGCGATCCCGGGCAACTCGAGCGCGCTGGGCGCGCCGCGCAACACCAGCATCACCTGGAACAGGGGCGTGCGCCCTGCCAACCGCTCCGGCGCCAGCTCCTCCACCAATCTCTCGAATGGGAGATCCTGATGCTGATAAGCCTCCAGGGTGGCGGCGCGCGCCCTGCGGGCGATCTCGGCGAAAGCCGGATCGCCCCCAAGATCGAGACGCAAGGCCAGGGTGTTGGTGAAGAAACCGACGAGCCCTTCGGTCTCCAGGCGGTTGCGGTTGGCGATGGGCGTACCCACGACGAGGTTCATCTGGGACGTCTGGGGCGTGTGCCGCGCCAGCAGGGCATAGAAAGCCGCGAGGAGGGCCATGAACAGGGTCCACCCTTCTCGCCGGCCCTGAGTCCGCATCTGGGCGAGCAGCTCCGGAGGCAGGGTGAAAGGGATCTGCCCGGCCCGCCAGGTAGGCACGGCCGGCCGCGGCCGGTCCGCCGGCAGCTCCAGCGATTCGGGAGCGCCGGCCAGCACCCGCCGCCAGTGGGCGAGCTCGCCCGCCAGCACCTCGCCGGCCAGCCAACTCCGCTGCCAGGCGGCGAAGTCGGCATATTGCACCGGCAAAGCAGGCAGAGCGGCGCCCCGGTAGAGCGCCGCCAGCTCGCGCAGCACGACCTCCAGCGACCAGGCGTCGGAGACGATGTGGTGCATGGCGACTGCCAGCAGGTGGTCCCCGGCGTCGAGGCGAATGAGGGCCGTGCGCACGAGCGGTCCGACAGCGAGGTCGAACGGTCGCCGCGCCTCTGCCGCCAGGAGTCGCAGGGACTCAGCCTCTCGCCGGGTCTCGGGCAGAGCCGACAGGTCGATCTGGGGCACCGCCACGGGCGCCGGATCGAGGATCACCTGGAGCGGCTCGGGGGAGGCATCCCGGAAGACCGTGCGTAGCGTTTCGTGGCGCCGGGCGATCTCCGACAGCGCCGCGGCCAGGGCATCCGGCCGCAGCGCGCCGCGAAGCCGCAAGGCGCCGGGGACGTTGTAGGCCGGGCTCTCCGGCTCCAGGCGGTGAAGGAACCAGAGCCGCCGCTGCGAGTAGGAGAGCGGCATGCCCTCTGGCTGCCGCGGCACCGGGACGATCTCAGGGAGGGTGGTTTCCCCCTGGGTACCCGCCAGCCGCCGCGCCAGGGCGGAGGGGGTCGGCGCCTCGAACAGCAGACTCAAGGGCACCTCGACGCCGAAAATGGCCCGCACCCGCGATGCCAGCCGGGTGGCCAGCAGCGAATGGCCGCCGAGGTCGAAGAAATCGGCCTCCGGCCCCACCTCCTCGACTCCCAGCACGTCAGCCCACAGGCCGGTCAGCAGCTCCTCGGCCGCCGAAAGAGGCGCCGCGACGGCGGTTCCCGCCATATCCGGCTGCAATACTCCAGATAGCGCGCGCCGGTCGAGCTTGCCGGTGCTCGTCAGCGGCAGAGAGTCCAGCCGCACGATGCGCGAAGGGACCATGGTGTCCGGCAGGCTGCGGCGGAGGAAATCCCGCAGCGCGGCCGGCGCGACCTCTGCCTCGGCATCCGCCACGATCCAGGCAACGAGCGTTTCTCCGGTCGCATCAGCCGTAACGGCCGCGGCTCGCACCTGCGGATGGCGTACGAGCGCGGCCTCCACCTCAGCCGGCTCGATGCGCACTCCTCGAACCTTGACCTGCTGATCGGCGCGACCCAAGAACTCCAGGTTGCCATCGGGCAGCCAGCACGCGAGGTCGCCCGTGTCGTAAAGCCGCTCGCCGTCTTCCCGGGGGTCGGGAACGAAGCGCTCCGCCGTGAGATCCGGCCGGCCCAGATAGCCACGAGCCACTCCAGGACCGCCCACGTGCAGCCGCCCGGCGACTCCTACAGGAACGTCCTGACTCGTGCCGTCCAACAGGTGAATGCGGGCGTTGCCGATGGGCCGGCCAATGGGTACCCGGTCGCCGGAGACACACACCCAGCGGGTGGTGTCGATTGAGATCTCCGTCGGCCCGTACTGGTTGTCGAGCGCGACCGCCGGCAGGCGCGCCAGGAACAGGTCCCGCAGCTCGGACGGCAACACCTCGCCGCCCGAGAAGACCTGGCGTAGCGCCCTGCACTCCTCGACTCCTTCCCCGCGCAGGAAAGCCGCCAGCAGGGTGGGCACGAAGTGGACGACGGTAACTCCACGCCGTGCGATGGTTTGCGCGAGATAGGCGGCGTCCTGGTGGCCGGCCGGCCGGGCCACCAACAGCCGCGCGCCAGCCAGCAGCGGCGCGAACACCTCCCAGATCGAGAAGTCAAAGCTGAACGACGCCGCAAACAGCACCGTGTCGGCCGCCGTCAGTCCGTACGTCTGCTGCGCCCAGAGGAGGCGGTTGACCAGTCCCCGGTGAGGCAGCATCACGCCCTTGGGGAGCCCCGTCGAGCCCGAGGTATAGAGCACGCAGGCGAGGTTGTCCGGATTCGCTGGTTGCCCCGCCTCGCCCTCTCCACTCTGCCCGAAAATCACCGCCGGCAGGGCCGGCAGACAGCCGCGCAGCTCGGCGCGGGTGAGCACCACGGCCGCTCCCGCATCTTCGAGCAGCAAGGCCAGTCGCTCCGCTGGATGGCCAGGATCGAGTGGCAGCCAAGCACCTCCCGCTTCGAGGATGGCCAGCATGCCGATCACCATCTCCGGTGAGCGCTCGACGCACAGCCCTACGACGGTCTCAGGTCCCACGCCCGCGCGCCGCAGGCGGCCGGCCAAAGCCTCCGATCTCGAAAGCAGCTCGCGATAGGTGAGGGAAAGATCGCCTTCGTCGGCGAGCAGCACGAGAGCGTCGGGAGTCCGCGCCGCCTGGGCGGCTATCAGCTCGTGGAGGCAAAGATCCTGAGTGTAGAGAGCCGCCGTGTCGTTCCACTCGCCAACGAGCTGCCAGCGCTCGGCCGGCGAGAAGATCGGCAGCTCGGAGACCCGCCGCGCCGGATCGGCGGCGGCTCCCACGAGCAGGGATTGATAGTGCCCGGCCAGCCGGGCAATCGTCGCCGCCTCGAACAGCGACGTCCGGTACTCCAGGGCGCCCGTCACGCCCTCGTCCAACTCGTGGAGAGACGCCGTGAGGTCGAATTTGGCCGCCGTGGTCTCATAGTCGACGAACCCCACGCCGAGCCCCGGCAGCCGCAGCGGCCCACCCAGCGTGCTGAGCAGCGAGAACATGGCCTGGAAGATGGGGGTGCGGGCCGGATCGCGCCCGGGCTGCAGCTCCTCCACCACCCGCTCGAAGGGGACGTCCTCTTGGTCCTGCGCCGCCCTCACCCGGTCACGCACCCGCCGTACCAGCTCGCCGAAGCCGGGGTCCCCCGCCAGCGGCGCCCGGAGCGCCAGGGTGCTGACGAAGAAGCCGATCATCTCTTCGAGCTCGCGGCGGCTGCGGCCCGCCGAGGCGATTCCCACGGCAAAGTCGTCCTGGCCGGCGTAGCGGGCGAGGAGCGCGAAGAAGCCGCCCAGGAGGACCGCGAACAGCGTCGTCCCTTCGCTGCGGGCTCGTTCCCGCAACGCCAGAGCCAATCCCGGCGGCAGGTCCACCCGCCGAGTGGCCGCCGCGCGATCCATCACCGCGGGACGCGGCCGGTCGGTGGGAAGCTCCAGTGCGGGGACGCCGGCCAGCTCCCGGCGCCAGAAGGCGAGCTGCCCGTCCAGGGCCGCTCCGGACAGCGCGTTGCGCTGCCAGAGCGCCCAGTCGACATAGCGCAGCGGCAGCTCGGGCAGCGGTGAAGACGCGTAGAACGCTCCCAGGTCGCGGAGGAAGACCTGCATCGACCAACCGTCGGCTGCGACGTGGTGGAGGGTGATCACCAGGACGTGCTCGGCCGCCGCCAGCCGGATGAGAAGGAAACGCGCGACCGGTCCCCGCTGGAGGTCGAACGGCCGCGCCACCTCGGCTCGAACCGCCTCCCGAACCGCCGGATCGGCGACCGCCAGGCCATCCAGGTCGAGACGCGAAACCGGGACCGCCCCGGTGAACGGCTGAACGACCTGGACCGGCTCGCCATTGACCTCGGCATAGACGGTTCGCAGTGGCCCGTGGCGCCGCACCACCTCCCCCAGGCTCGCCGCCAGCAAGCCCTCGTCGAGGTCTCCCGTCAGGCGCAGGGCCATGCCGACGTTGTAGGCCGCGCTCTCCGGCTCCAGCCGGTCGAGCAGCCAGAGGCGCTGCTGGGCCAGGGAGAGCGGATAAGGGCCCGCGGGCGGCGCGGCCGGAATTGGTGAGGGGACCGGGTTGGCCGCCTCCGGCCGGGCGCGCGCCAGCCACTCGGCCAAGGCCGCCACGGTCGGCGCCTGGAAAAGCGCCGCCACCGGCACCTCGAAGCCGAAGGCCTCGGAGGTGCGGAACGCCGCCCGTACAGCCAGCAGCGAGTGGCCGCCGAGCGCGAAGAAGTCGTCGTGAACGCCCAAGGCCTCCAGGCCGAGCACCTCGCGCCAGACCGCGGCCAGCCTCTCCTCTACCGGATTGCGCGGCCTCGTGTCCCCCGCCGGCACGGATCGCTCCGGCGCCGGCAAGGCCCGGCGGTCTACCTTGCCGTTGGCAGAGAGAGGGAGCGCCGGCAGGACCATCCAGGCCGTGGGGACCATGATCCCGGGCAGGAGACCGCGCAGGAAGCTGGTGAGCTCCGCCGGCAGATTCTCGGCACCGGATTCCTCGGCGGGCACCACATAGCCCACCAGGCGCGCTCCTCCGGGGCCGTCCGGGCGCAGGGCGGCCACAGCCTGCCGCACGGCCGGATGGCTTTCCAGGGCTGCCTCGATCTCCCCCAGCTCCATGCGCACGCCGTGGAGCTTCACCTGCTGATCGAGCCGACCCAGGAAGTCGAGCTGGCCGTCCGGCAGCAGCCGCGCCCGGTCGCCGGTCCGGTACAACCGGGCGCCGGGAGGGCCATACGGATCGGGGACGAAGCGCTCCGCCGTCAGGTCCGGTTTTCCGAGATAGCCGCGCGCCAGGCCGGCGCCTCCCAGGAACAGCTCGCCCGGGTAACCCACGGGCAGCGCCTCGCCGTGCCGGCCCAGCACCCGCGCCCGGCGGTTGGCGAGCGGCCGGCCGATGGTGACCAGGGCAGCCTCTCGCGGCACCACCGTCCAGGTCGAATACGTCGTGTCCTCGCTGGGACCGTAGAGGTTGACCACGCGCTCGACCTGGGGATGGGCGTAAAGCCGCGCGACGAGGTCCGCCTTGAGCGCCTCGCCCGCCAGGTTGACCGTGCGCAACCCCGCCGGCATCGGGCGCTCCACCATCTCGGCGAGAGGCGAGGGGACGGCGTTGACCAGCGTCACCTCGGGCATGGCCGCCAACTGGGGGAGCCCGACGATGCTCGGGGCCAGGATCACCCGGCCGCCCGTGGCAAGCGGTACGAAGATCTCGAAGATCGAGAGGTCGAAGCAGACCGAGGTCGCGGCCAGCACACCCTCGAGGTCCGGGCGCGGGAAGGTCTCCAGTGCCCAGTGCACGAGGGCAACGGCGCTCCGGTGCTCGACTCCCACTCCCTTGGGCCGGCCAGTCGAGCCCGAGGTATAGATGAGGTAGGCCAGATTGCCGTCGACGGCCTGCGCAGCGCCGATCGGACCGATCGGATCGATCGGACCGATCAGGACCTTGGCACCGCCGAAGAAGTCGAAACGGCCGGCCAGCGCCTCCTCGGTGACCAGCAGCTGCGCTCCCGAGTCAGCGAGCATCAGCTCCAGCCGCTCGTCTGGATAGGCGGGGTCCAGCGGCACGTAGGCGGCACCGGCCTGGAGAATGCCCAGAATCGCCGCCACCAGCTCCGGCGTACGCTCCAGGCAGAGGCCCACGCGCGCCTCGGGACCCACGCTCAAGCTTTGTAGGTACCCGGAGAGGTGTTCAGCCCGCGCCATAAGCTCGCGGTAGGTGATGCGCTCGAGCTCGCCCACCACCGCCACGGCGTCCGGCGTGCGCGCCGCCTGCGCGGCCACGAGATCGTGGAGGCACAGGCCCTGAGGGCCCGGCGGATACCCGGCGGCGGTGTCGTTCCACTCGACGGCAGCCTGCTGCCGCTCGCCGGCGGTCAAGAGGGGGAGCGCGGACAGCCGAAGCGATGGCTCAGCTACCGCCGCGCCCGCCAGAACGGTCCCCCAGTGACCGAGCAGGCGATCGATCGTCACCGGCTCGAAGAGGGCGGCGGCGTATTCGGCCAGGACGTCCCAGCCGCCGTCCGTTCGCGGCGAGACCGCGAGCAGGAGATCGAGCTTGGCCGTGCCGCTATGGCGCCGCACGGGTTCCAAAATGAGGCCGGCGACGGTGCGCGCCGGCATGGGCTCCTCCAGGACGAGCATCACCTGGAAAAGCGGGTTCTGGCCCAACTCCCGGTTCGGTTGCAGCTCCTCGACCAGGCGCTCGAAAGGAAGGTCCTGGTGGGCGTAGGCGCTTAAGGCCGCCTCTCTCACCCGCGCCAGCAGGTCGTGCAAGGAGGGATCGTCCTCTACCTGCACGCCGAGCACCAGCGTGTTGACGAACAGGCCGATCAGCCTCTCCACTTCCGGGCGACTCCGGTTCGCGACCGGCGTGCCGACGGGGATCGCCGCCTCGCCGGTTAGCCGCGCCAGCAGGGCCTGAAAGGCGCCGAGGAGCGCCATGAACAGGGTGACTCCCTCGCGCCGGGCGAGCCGCTCGACGGCCTCCACCGTCGCCGCCGGCACCTTGATCGAGCGGACGGCGCCATGGGAATCGCGCACCGCGGGCCGCGGCCGGTCGCCGGGCAGCTCCAGCACCGGCAGCCCCTCAAGCCGTCCGCGCCAGTAGGCGAGCTGGCCCGCCAAGGCGTCTCCCGCAAGAGCTTCCTGCTGCCAGACCGCGTAGTCGGCGTATTGGACCGGGAGCGAGGGCAGCGCAGGTCCGCCGCCATAGAGGGCCGACAGCTCGTCGAGGAACAGGGCCAGCGACCAACCGTCCGACCCGATGTGGTGGAAGGTGACCAGCAGCCGGTGCTCCTGCGCGCCCAATCTCAGCAGCTTGCCACGGCAGAGAGGACCACGGGCGAGATCGAAGGGCCGCGCCGCCTCGGCAACCGCCTGCTTCTCCGTCTCAGCTTCACGCAGCACAGAAGGCAGCCCCGACAAGTCGATCTGCGGCAGGGCTTTCGTGGGGACCAGCTCGACCTGCTGGTGCGGCTCGCCATCCCGCACGGGGAAGATCGTACGCAGGGCCTCATGGCGATTCAGCACCTCGTTCCAGGCGGAGCTCAGGACGTCGGCGTCGAGAGGACCGGCAAGCCGGACCTCGCCCGGCACGTTGTAGAGGGCCGTGCCCGGCTCGAGCTGCTCCAGAAACCACAGCCGGCGCTGGGCGAAAGAGAGCGGCAACGGTCTTTCAGGGGCGCGCGGCACGGGCTCGACAGGCGGCAATGCCAGCTCCAGAAACAACCCGGCGATCCGCTCCGCCAGCCGCGCCACAGTGGGCGCCTGGAAGACCGCGCTCAGCGGCAGATCCACTCCGAAGACTCGGGCCACACGGGCGACGAGTCGCGTGGCGAGGAGCGAATGGCCGCCGAGGGCGAAGAAGTCGTCGTGAATGCCCACTCGCTCGCGCTCCAGGAGGCTGGCCCAGATTCCCGCCAGCAGCTCCTCGTCCGGCGTCCGCGGCGCCTCCTCGCCCGGCCCTTCCAGCGATCCGGCACCGGCTGCCAGGAGGGCCAGAGCTGCGCGGTCCACCTTGCCGTTGACGCTGAGCGGTAGGTCAGGGAGGGCCACCCAGGCGGCGGGGATCAGGGCGTCCGGCAGACGGTCGCTAAGGAAGCCACGCAGATCCTCGGGCAGACCCGGTGCCACGAAGGCCACCAGCCGCTTCTCCCCGCTGGGCTCTTCCAGAGCCAGCACCGCGGCTTCACGCACGCCGGGGTGCTCCCTCAGCGCCACCTCGATCTCGCCGGGCTCAACGCGGACGCCGCGGATCTTCACTTGATCGTCCAACCGGCCGAGGAATTCGAGAGCCCCGTCCGGCCGGCGCCGCGCCAGGTCGCCGGTGCGGTAGAGGCGGGCGCCGAGCGCGCCGGCCCCGGCCAGCGAGTCGGGGACGAAGCGCTCCGCCGTAAGGTCCGGACGGCCCAGGTAGCCGCGGGCCAGCAGGCCGCCCAGGCACAGCTCGCCGGGCAGTCCGACCGGCTGCGGGTTGCCGTGGCGGTCGAGCACGCGGGCCACGCGCCCCGGCAGGGCGCAGCCGATGGGCACCGGCCCCGTCTCGCCATCCTCCGGCCGCACCGCGTGGAGCGTGGCCGAGATCACCGCCTCGGTCGGGCCGTAGCAGTTGAGCAGCGGCACGCGGGAGAGCGCCGTCCGGCTCCAGCGGCGGACGGTCTCGGTCCGCAGCTCCTCGCCATAGGTGTCAAGGAGGCGCAAGCAGTCAGGGATTTCGTCGGGAGCGTCCTGCACCCACCGGCTGAAGAAGGCCGCTGGGAGATCGGCGACGGTCAGCCCGAGCGTCGCGATCCGCTCCGTCAGCTCGCGGGGTCCCCACAGGTCCGGCCCGCGCAGCACCAGGGTGGCCCCCGCAAGCAGCGTCGAGAAGATCTGCTCCACCGCGGCGTCGAAGCCGGCGGAGGGGAACTGCAACACCCGGTCGGCGGCCGTCAGCCGGTAGGCGTTCCCCCAGGTCAGGCAGTGCTCGACGGCGGCGGCGTGGGTCACGGCCACCCCTTTGGGACGGCCGGTCGAGCCGGACGTGTAGATCACATAGGCAAGATGCTCGGGGAGGATCTTCGACCGTGGCGCCAAATCCCCGTCGCTCACTGGCAACGCGTCGAGAAAAACAAGCGGCACGCCCGTCGCCGGCAGGCGCCCGGCGACGCCGCGCTGGGTAACGATGGCCACCGCGCCTGCATCTTCGAGAATGAAGGCGAGCCGGGCAGGCGAGGACTCCAGATCGAGAGGGAGGTAGACACCTCCTGCCGCCAGGATACCCAAGGCGCCGACCACCAGGTCCGTCGAGCGCTCGACGCAGAGTGCCACCGGCATCTCCGGTGCCACGCCCAGGCAGCGCAGATGGCGAGCCAGCTCCCCGGCCCGCTTCACCAACTCGCCGTAAGTCAGCCTGTCTGAGCCCTCCGCGACCACCGCCAAGGCATCCGGCGATTCATCTACCCGCAATGCCACCTGCTCATGCAGGAGACCGGCTGGAGCGGCGACGGCCGCGGGGACGGACCCGTCGTGGAGCAGCTCTTCCTGCTCGGTCGCGGTCAGCAGGGGCAGCTCGGACAACCGCCGGTCGGGGGCGGTGACCGCCCCGGCGAGCAGGGACTGGAAATGCCCCAGCATTCGCGCTGCCGTGGCGGCGTCGAAGAGGCCGGCATTGACCTCCAGCGACAGACCAATGCCGCCGGAAGGCAGCTCCGCCGCGGTGAGCGAGACCTCGAACTGCGCCCGCCTCTCCGCAAGGCCGATCGACTCCAACTCCAGGCCCCCGAGACTGATGCGGGCGCCGTCCTCGCCGAGCGCGAAGGCCGGCAGGCCGGGATCGTCGCCGGGACGCGCGCGCTGGAGAGCGAGCATGGCTTGGAACAGGGGCGGCCTGGCAGGATCGCGCAAGGGCCGCAGACGCTCGGTCAGAAGGACGACCGGCAAGTCGGCGTGCTCCAAACCGGCGAGCGCCATCCGGCTCGCCCGCTCGATCAGAATGCGGAAAGATGGATCGCCCGCGAGATCCGCTCTCAAAGCCACCGGGTTGACGAAGTAGCCCACGACGCCGGCCCACTCCGGCGCGCCGCGCCCGGCCGTGGGCGTGCCGACGGCGAAATCGTCCTGACCTGCGTAGCGCCCAAGCTGGGCCTGGAAGGCCGCCAACAGCGAAGCGAAAAGGGTGGCGCCCCGCTCCGCGGCCAGGCCGCGCAACGCTCCGGCGAGATCGGCGGAGAGCTCGGCAGCGCGAGAGAGGCCCCGCCAGGTCTGGACCGGCGGCCGGGGACGATCGGCCGGCAGGTCGAGATCCCTCACGCCCTCCAACGCCTTCCGCCAGTAGTCCCAAAGCTGGTCACCACGACGCGCCAGAAGATCCGCCTGCCAGTGGACGAAGTCGGAGAATTGGAGGGCCGGCGGCGCGGGAATCTCCACTTCCGCACCCATCTCCTGACCATAGAGAACGCCCAGGTCCCGCGCCATGATGGCGAGCGAGGCGAAGTCGACCGCCAGATGATGGACGACGAGGAGGACGACATCGCCCCAGAGGCGCACCCGCAGCTGCGGCCCGCGCTCGAGATCGAAGGGACGCCAAGCCTCCGCGGCCAGCTCGATTCCGGCTTCGACCGTCTGGAAATCCACCTCGCCTGCCGGCAGCACCCGCCGGAGCGGCTCGCCTTCGACCTCCACGATCTGGGTGCGCAGCGCTTCGTGCCTCGCCACGAGGGCCGCGAGGGCGCGCTCCAAGGCCGCCGGGTCCAGTCCGGAACGCACCCGCGCCGCCACGGCCACGTTGTATGCCCCGGCCTCCGGCGCCAGCCGCTCCAGGAACCACAACGCCCGCTGTCCCGGAGAAAGGGGCTGATCGCCTTGGAGTGACAGGGCGCGCGGCATCGGCTGCTCCACCACCGGCACCTTCGCCAGCGCCGCCAGCAGCCCGTCCGCCAGCTCCTCCAGCCCCGCTCCGCGCAGCAGATCGGCGAGAGGCAAGGGGAGGCCCAGAGCCGCCTCGACCCTTCCCTTGAGCTCGACGGCGGTCAGCGAATCGATTCCCATCGCCGTCAACGGCTGGCGGTCGGTCACCGCCGACGCAGGGACACCGAGAACGGCAGCGGCTCGCTCGCGTAACCAAGCCAGCAATAGCGGCCGGCGCTCGGCCGGCGCCAAGGCCGCGAGACCGTCGCGCGAAATTGCGAAGGCCATCTCGGGCACCGTCCCCGCGGATTCCGACAGGGCGCTGCGGCCCAGGACAGTCAGCTCTCCCGCCAAATACAACCGCCGGCAGAGGCTACGCTGCACCTTGCCGCTGGAGGTCTTGGGCAGCGTCCCGGCACGCAGCAGGACCACCTCCCACACCGTCACCTCGTACTCCTCGGCCACCGCGCGGCGCACAGCCTCCGCCAAGTCTTCAAAGCGCTCGCGGCGGCGGCGCTCCACTTCCAGGGCGATCACCAGCCGCTCCTCGCCGCCCGTCTCCACGGCAAAGGCTGCGGCGTTACCCGGCCGCAGGTCCGGGTGGCCGCCTTCCGCCGTCCGCTCGAGATCCTGCGGATAGTGGTTGCGCCCGCGCAGGATGATGAGGTCTTTCAGGCGCCCGGTGACGTAGAGCTCGCCGTCCGCCACGAAACCGAGATCGCCCGTGCGCAGGAACGGTCCGTCGCTTCTCGGGCCGGGCAGAAAGGCGTTGAAATCCCGCGCCGTGGCCTCCGGATTGCGCCAGTAGCCGCGGGCGACGCTGGGGCCGGCGATCCAGAGCTCCCCCACTCGGCCCGGCAAGCATTCCGCGCCGGTCTCGGGATCGGCCACAGCCAGCCGCTGGCCCATCCAGGTCCGCCCGGAGCTCACCAGCCGGCGCGCGCCCTGAGTGTCCACCGCCACGGCAACGTCGTTGCGCTCCAGCGCCGCCGCCTCCGCCCGCATCACCCGCGGACGCCGTCCGGGCACGCCGCCGGCGACGAACAGCGTCGCCTCCGCCAGGCCGTAGCAGGGATAGAAGGACTCGGCCCTGAAGCCGCAAGGAGCAAAGGTCTCGGCGAACCGTTCCAGGGTCTCTGCCCGCACCGGCTCGGCGCCATTGAAGGCCACTCGCCAACTCGCGAGATCGAGCCCCGCCAGCGCCTCCGGCGCCGCCTTGCGGACGCACAGGTCGTAGGCGAAGTTGGGGCCGCCGCTGGTCGTGCCGCGGTACCGGCTGATCGCCTCCAGCCAGCGCAGAGGCCGCTGGAGAAAGGCCACCGGGGACATGAGAACGCACCGGCCGCCGGAATGAATTGGCTGCAACACGGTGCCGATCAGCCCCATGTCGTGGTAGACCGGCAGCCAACTCACCACCACCGAGCTTTCGTCCTGCTCGAAGGCGGCGCCGATCATCCGCTCGTTGTGCAACAGATTGGCGTGCGTGACCTCGACCCCCTTGGGTTCGGCGGTCGAGCCCGAGGTGTATTGCAGGAACGCGATCGACTCCGGGTCGGGCTCCGGGAGCTGCTTGTCCGAGATGCCGCTCGCCAACTTGTCGGTCGCGATCCAACGCACCGCCGCCAGCTCTGGCACCACAGCCAGCAGATCGGCTGCTCCGCTCACAACCGCCGAGAGGCTCAGCACGACTCGGGGCTCGGAGTCGCGGGCAATGGCGCGCAGCCGGGCCTGGGAGCGGTCATGCGGGCGAGGCGGATATGCCGGCACCGCCACCACACCGGCGTAGAGGCAGCCGAAGAACGCCGCGATGAATTCCAGGCCAGGCGGAAAAAGCAGAAGTGCCCGATCGCCAGGAGCCGCCACCTCGCGTAGTGCGGAGGCCACGGCCCGGGCCTGAGCGTCCAGGTCGGCGTAGGTCAGCCGCCCCGCTTCCGTCTGCCCGTCGGCCAGAAAGGTGAACGCCAGTTGGCCGGGGCGCTCCTCGGCCCGGGCGCGCAGCATCCCGGCCGGCGTGACGAACTCGAGGTCCGGCAAGATCGTGCGCTCGGTCAAGACCCGGCACTCCGGTCGACGGCAAATCGAGGAGAAAGGGGACGACAACCTGGGACCGGCTGGAAACTTCTCTCTTTCATTGGCTCACCAGGAAACGACAGGGCAACCTCGGGACTCAAAGACCTAGGTCATGGGCTTGGAGGCGGCTCCCAGCAGTTGGGAGTCACGCCTCTCCAGACCCAACGTATAGTGCGCATATGTCATTCCACCGAGACAGTGGAAGAACCATGCCGCCCTGACGTTCAGCCGCTTGTGCTGGCGTCCTTCAACACCTTGCCGTCGAGCCACTGCTGCACGACCCGCAAAGCGTCCTGGCGGATCTCATGACCCATCTCGAATTCGCGGTAGGTGAGGGTGACGCCGTAGGGCCGCAGGGCTTCGCGCGACTCCCGCGCCTTCTCCACGTTGATTCGGTCATCCCGTGTGCCGTGGATGAGCAGCACCGGGAAGCCTTCCTGCTCCGGCAGCTTCGGGAGAGTCACCGCCAACTCCGGCGGAAACCAGGTCGAGAGGGCCGCGAGACCGGCGAAACGCGACGGCTGGCGCAGCGCCAGCTCGTAGCCCATCACCCCGCCCTGGCTGAAGCCGGCAAGCACCACCTTCTTCGGATCGATGGGATAGCGCTGCAGGGAGTGATCGACGAAAGCTCGCAAGGCGTCGGCCTCACGCTCGAAGGCCGCGACGTCGACCGGCCCATCCAGCCGCAGGGGAAACCAGCCATAGCCGTATTCGCCGTTACCGAACGGCACGGCGACACTTCCCTGAGGACAGAGGACGAGCGCCTTGCCGCCGTGCAGAAGAGGGGCGAGTCCAAAAAGGTCGTGGGCGCTGGCGCCCCAACCGTGAAGCAAGATAATCGCCGGAAACGGACCGTCGCCGGCTGGAACGTGGGCGGTATAGAGAAGGCTCATGGCGGGCAAAGATATCGCGAAGCGCAATGAACCCGTTCCGGGCGCTCAGATCGAATCGCGAAGAAGAGCCTGGAATCCCGCCTGCTTGAAGTGTCGATCGTAAGTCAATGCCTGAGTGATGCCGTCTCGATCCATGATCCGGAAGGAAGAGCAGTCCGTGTGGCCCCAGGTTTGGTCGCCTCGTTCCGCATACAAAGCCAGCGCATCCTGGAATTGCAAGCTTGACTGAGGAACGATGGAGACGTTTGGATTTCGCCGGAGGCGCTCGATCAGCCGGATTGCGGCATGGCGCAAAGCTTCGCCGCGCTTGCCGTAATCGTTCAGGAGCTCCGTCAAAACCATCTCGCTGGTGACAATCCGGTCACCGCTGAGGGATTTGGAGAGCGCTGTCGCCTTCAGGTGTAGAGCATCTCTGGGATTCAGAAGGGCGATCCAGAAATTCGAATCGGCGAAGAAAAGCCTCATTCCTCTTCTGCTTTTGGGTGGCCATAGAGATAGTGATCGAGGTTCTTCGACAGATCCCTCGGAACCTTCTCCCACTCCTCCACAGGAACGCCGGCTCCGATCTCGAGCACCTCTTCCCAGAACGGCCGAGCCGTCGGATCGAATTCAGGGTAACGGACCGGCCCCGTCTCCTCGTGACCCACCGTGACCATTACCTCCGCCTCAGCACCGGCCGGGAGGACCGGATCGTGGATCTCGATGAGTCCTCCGGGCTGGATGGTGACTCTTTGTCGGATCGTCATCTCGTCCTCCTTGATCCTGCCACTAGTCTCCGGAAACAGGAACTGCAGACGCAATGGGGCCCAGCGGCAGGTCACCGGGGTAGAGTACTCGTTCCAGGAACAATCCGGAAGGCGGCGCCGTCCATTCCGCCGGCAGGCCCTTTCCTGATTGGGGGGTCTTCGCGGCGATCAGCTCCTCGAAGCTTTTGCGGTCGAGCTCTCCCGCTCCGACCTTGACGAGCGTGCCGACGAGCCGGCGCACCATCTTCCAGAGGAAGTGCGACGCGGTGACGCGGACGAGAATCAGGGCGCCGGCCGTGGCGATCTCGACCTTGTCGACGACCACCAGGGTGCTCGGCTGCTCGGCCGGCTTCTCGGAAAAGAGACGAAAGTCGTGCTTGCCGGCGACCAGCCCGGCCGCCGCGATCATGCGGCCTTCGTCCAGCGGCCGCTTCACCCACCAGACCCAGCGCTTCGCCAGCGCCGTGCGGCGCCGCGAGATCTGGTAGAGGTAGGAGCGGGAAACCGCGTCGTGCCGGGAGTGGAACTTGTCCGGCGCCGGGGCCAGGGAGAGGAGGTGGATGTCCGCCGGCAGACGTTCGTTGACCTCACGCCGGAACGGCTCGGGATCGACGGCGCCCTGAAGCCGCAGGTGGGCCGCCTGAGCCAAGGCGTGGACTCCGGCGTCGGTGCGGCCCGAACCGCCCAGCTCGCGGACCCGCGCCCCGGACTCCTCCACGGCCCGGCGCAGCTCGCCCGCCACGGAGCGCGCGTTTTTCTGCTCTTGCCATCCGTGATAGCGGGTGCCTTCGTATTCCAGGGTGAGGCGGTAGGTGGGCATCCACGGATTATTGCAGACCGCCCTCGGCGATCCCATGCACGGCCCTCTATGCGACGGTTGAGGAAGTGGTGCTAAGATCGCAGCCCGCGACGAAGCTCATCAGGACTTGCGCGTCAAGTCCAATCTCTTTCAACTACTTTGGAGGAAGCCGTCATGAAGAAGACAACCACTCTGCTGCTCACGGTCCTCGCCCTGATCGCTCTCGCCCTGCCTCTGGCCGCCGCCGGCACCAAAGGCTCCTGGACCGGCTGGATCACCGACGACAAGTGCGGCGCCAAGGGCGCCAAAGCCGAGCACAAGGCGTGCTCCGAGAAGTGCCTCGGCGAAGGCCACAAGCTCGTCTTCTACAACAACGCCGACAAGAAGCTCTACTCGCTGGACAAGCAGGATGCGGCCAAGGCCAACCTCGGCCACGAAGTGAAGGTCACCGGCGAGGCCGAAGGCGCCACCATCAAGGTGGAGTCCATCGAAGCCGCGGCTCCCGCCAAGGGCCGGTAAACAACCCCCGTTACCACCTGGCTTTATCGCAGGGGCGCAACAAGCTGCGCCCCTGCAGTCCCTCCTTCAGATCTTCACTTTCCGAGTCATGATCACCGTATCGCCGTCCTGGATGGTGATGACGTCCTTCGGCCGCGCCGCGAGTAACGCCGCAGCGGTTGGCGGCAGCCCGTAGGAACGGTCGATCGCATACCAGTCCACCGGTTGTGTCGAGCCGAGCACGACCTCGATCTCGGAGCCACCGGGCGACAAGGTGAGGTTCGAGAACAGCTTCCAGCCTTTGGCACGGTTGAGCGGCCCCCTGCCCACGTTCGTGGGGAAGGCATGACCGTCGATCTTGATCGAGTCGAGCTGGGCTTCGGCCGGAATCGCGAACATCCCCACTTGAGCTCCCCGTGGCGAGGTCAGCCGCAGGCGGACGTGACGCTTGCCTTCGACGACGGAATCCTGCTCCACGGCCAGCTCAGGTCCGGACGCTTCGAGCCGGGGGGCCGGAGCGACGAACGCCATGGCCTGCGGTGGCAGCCAGGGATAGGGCACCTCGGGCTTCGGAGCGAAAGCCGCGGCCTGGCGCAAAGTTGGGGGTAGCGGCGGAGCGCCGAACACCACCCAGCGGCTGGTGCCCGTGACGGCATCCTGATGAAGCTGAATGACGACGTTGCGCGGCACCTGCGGCGAGCTGGGCGGCGAGACCATGGCTATCACGGCGCCGATCACGCCCGCGGCAGCCGCCGCCAGGGGCAACCACCGCCGTCCCAGAGCACCCGCAGAGCCAGCCAGGGGAACCAGGGAGCTGTAGACGAAAGACAGCAGAATCGAAGTCGCCAGCAACCCGAGCAGCCCGAGTCCCAGATAGAGGGAACCGAGAATCGGGAACCACAGCAGCCCCACCACCAGCGCGGGGACGACGGAAGCCGCCAGTCGCCCGCCGGCCGAGCCGCCGGTGGCGAAGATGGCGATACCGAGCACTCCCGCCACCAGCGCCGGCGGCAGGAAAAGATAGCTGAAACCCGGAAGGGTAACGCCGAGAAGGATGCCGAGCAGGGACCAGCCGATCCAGGTTCCTGCCCACAATCCCGCGCCGCCGAACCGCCGTCCCAGCGCTCCGCCGAGAGCCACCGTCACCGCGAGCGGCAGCAGCCAGAACGCCAGCATGGCGGGTAGCGGGTGGGCGACCCACTGCGAGGGAAAAGCGCTGGCCAGCAGCGTCTGCAGGCCGAAAGTCACCACCAGGGAGAGGAGGAAGGCGAGCAGCGGCGCCACCGCGCCCAGGGCGACCGCCCCCCACGTGGCGAGGCCGCGCCGGCGGGCAAGAACGGCCGCTACCAGCAACAGGACCAGAGCGAGGAGTCCAAGCACGGGGCTCAAACCCGATGGCCAGCGCACTACCGTCAGGTGCAGGAAATCGAAGTAGACCGCGCTGCCGCGGGGCGGATGGGCGAGATCGGCCTCGGCCAGGCCGCGCACCGCCGCGAGAGCGTTGTCGCCATGGTGCTGGAGGCTCCCCGGGGTGGCGTCCGCCAAGTTGTCCAGCGGTGTGTGGTACTGGCTGGGGTTCTCGATGAAGGCAAAGTTCATTCCCGGCACGCCGCGGTTCAGAAAAACCGTCAGGTCGGTATCGTTGGGCATGAAGCGGTAGATGGTGGAGAACACCGAGCTGGTGAAGGGCCGCGAGGCCCGCGGCGCCCAGGCGTCGAGAAGCCAGGCGTCGTTGGGGCTGGTTTGGAACATCAGGCTGGGGCCGCTGGTGCCTCGGGCCTCCAGGTTCACCACGACGCCCACCTCGTCCGCGGTCGGGCTGCTATCGGCGAAGGCCTTGGCCCCCAGGAGGCCTTCCTCCTCGCCGTCGTCGATCAGAAAAAGGACGGTGTTGCGCGGCGGCGGACCCGCCTTCAGAGCACGCGCGACCTCGAGCACGGCGGCAGTCCCCGTCATGTCGTCGCTGGCTCCCGGACCGGCGGGCACCGAGTCGTAGTGGGAGACCAGCAGCACGGCCTTGCCCGCCTGCCGCCCCGGCAGCCGCGCCAGCACGTTCCAAACCTTGGCGCAGCCCCATCCGGCCTGGCAGGTGGATCCCTCCTGCACCTCCGGCGCGTAACCCACGGCGCGAAGCTGGGCCATCACCCGCTCACGAACCTGGGCGTTGGCCGCCGAACCCAGGGGATGAGGCGACCCGTCGCCCAGGAGATTGCGCAACACCTCGCCCGCCCGGCCCGCTGAAAACTCCGCCACCGGCGCATCCGTGCCTTTCGGCGCCGGCGCCCCGCCTTGAACGATCGCCAGCAACAGCGCCAGGCCGAGCAGCACCAGGCCGACGATCAGCCCTCCGCTCCCCTGCGGCTCTCCTGATTTGACAGCACCTTTGGTTCCAGCCTGCTCGGCCATGGGCGATCTCCCGCGGCATTTCGCCGCTCTCACAGCATTGAATTTTCGCTACGGAGTCTAGCAGTAGGCGACAGCAAGACCCTCATCACCCCGGCCCTCTTCTCCCGACCCCCTCACCGGGAGAAGAGGGAGAACAGCAAGACCGTCCCAGCCGGGTACCCCTCTCCCGGGGAGGGGGGATGGGGCGGTCGGGAGAGGGGCAGGGGTGAGGGTCTTGGGCGGGGGAGCTCTGAGTCTCGCGGCAAAGGCTGCCCACCCCCGAGGATTGACGCGCAGCGTCCCCTTCAATACCCTCGCAGGGATGACCTCCACCCCTGACGACCTTCTCTTCGGGCGGATCGCCCTTCACTACAAGCTCGTCACCCGCGAGCAGCTCGCCGAGGCCGCGGAGTGGCGGGCGCGCGAAGGAAGCCAGATCCTGCTCGGCGAGATCCTCGTCGACAAGGGCTATTTGACCCGGAATCATCTCGAGCAGCTGCTCGCCGTCCAGCGCGACTACGTTGCCAAGCAGGCCCCGGGAGCCGGCGAGGCCAGCCCCGCCGCCGCGCCCAAGCCAGCCGCCGCAGCGGGCACCGCCGAGGCCGGGCCGACCTCCCTGCGCGACTTCAACCTCGATTCTCCCCGCGGCCTCGACCGCCTGCTGGAGCACACCCTGCGCAGCGGCGCGAGCGACCTTCACATCCACAGCCGGTCCGCCGTCAAGCTGCGCAGTCACGGCCAACTCGCCGAGCTCGCGCCCGAGATCATGGACCCGGAGACGGCCGAAAGGCTGATTCAGGAGGTGCTCGAGCCCGAGCAGGCCACGGCCCTGAGCGAAAAGGGCCAGGTGGACTTCGCCTACGAGCTGGCGGGCGTAGGGCGCTTTCGCAGCAATGCCTACCGCCAGCAGCGGGGAACGGACGCCATCTTCCGGGCCATCCCGCCCCACCCGCCCACCCTGGAGGAGCTCGGCCTGCCCACCTCGCTCGCCCGCTTCGCCAACTTCCACCAGGGCATGGTGCTGATCACCGGCCCGGCCGGCTGCGGCAAGTCCTCGACCCTCGCCGCCCTGATCAACATCATCAACAGCGAGCGCCGCGACCACATCATCACCATCGAGGACCCGATCGAATACATCCACCCCTCGAAACAGTGCGTGGTCAACCAGCGCCAGGTGGGAACCCACACCAACTCCTTCGCCCGCGCCCTGCGCGGCGCCCTGCGCGAGGATCCGGACATCATCGCCATCGGCGAGCTGCGGGACCTGGAGACCATCTCCCTGGCCCTCACCGCGGCCGAAACCGGCCACCTCGTCCTCGCCACCTTGCACACCAACAACTCCGTCCGCACCATCAACCGCATCCTCGGCGTCTTCCCGCCATCGCAGCAGGATCAGATCCGCACCATGGTCTCCGAGTCCTTGCGTGCCGTCGTTTCCCAACGTCTGGTGCGGGTGGCCGTCGGCAAAGGGCGCGTGCCGGCCCTCGAGATCCTGGTGGTCAACAAGGCGGTGGGCAACCTGATCCGCGAGAACAAGACCTTCCAGATCAAATCCGTGCTGCAGACCGGCGGCACCCACGGCATGTGCCAGCTCGACGCTTCGCTCGCCGAGCTGATCCGCAAGGGTTTCATCACCCGCGAGGAAGCGGCCAAGCACGCCGACGAGCCGCAGAAGTTCGGCGGCTGAGATGAACGCCGCACCAGCGCGATAGGACGACGCCTCATGGCCCGCATCGACGAGCTGTTTCACTACCTCCAGGACCACCAGGGGTCCGACCTGCACCTCGCGGCGGGCCTGGAGCCGCGCATTCGCGTCCATGGCTCGCTGGAGCCGGTCGCCGGCTGGAGCGTGTTGACTCACGACGCGCTGCTGGCCGTGCTGCGGGAGATCGCCACCGACGCGCAGTGGGACGATTACGAGGAATGCGGCGATCTCGACTTCGCCTACGGTCTCGAGGGCGTGGCCCGCTTTCGCGCCAACTTCCTGCGCCAGGAGAACGGTTGCGGCGCCGTTTTCCGCATCATCCCGGAGACGATCGTGCCGCTGGAGGAGCTCAACCTGCCGAAGCCCATCGAGACGCTGGCCCACCTCCAGCAGGGGCTGGTGCTGGTCACCGGCCCCACCGGCTCAGGCAAGTCCACCACCCTCGCGGCGATCATCGACCGCATCAACACCACCTACCACAAGCACATCGTCACCATCGAGGACCCGGTGGAGTTCGTCCACAAGGACAAGCTCTCCGTTTTTTCCCAGCGCGAGGTGGGCACCGACACGGAGAGCTTCGGCGCCGCCCTGCGCGCCGCCATCCGCCAAGACGCCGACGTCATCCTGGTGGGCGAGATGCGGGACCTGGAAACGATCTCGCTGGCGGTAACCGCCGCCGAAATGGGCGCCCTCGTCTTCGGCACCCTCCACACCAACGGCGCCGCCAACACCGTCGACCGGCTGATCGACGCCTTCCCCGCCGAAGAGCAGGCGCAGATCCGCACCACGCTCGCGGAGTCGATCGCCGGCGTCGTCTCACAGCTCCTGCTGAAAACCGCCGACGGCCACGGCCGCTGTGCCGTCAACGAGATCCTGCTCAAGGCCCCGGGACTCGCCAACGTCATCCGCGAAGGCAACACCCCGATGATCACCTCGATCATCCAGAGCGGCCGCTCCTCCGGCATGCAACTGATGGACGACGCCCTCATGGCCCTCGTCGAGCAGAAGCGCATCACCCCCCGCGAGGCCTACATGAAAGCCACCAACAAGGCGAAGTTCGAAGGGATGATCGAGGAGGAATAGGGGAATGCCTCGGACACCAGCCGAGCCATGAGCCGCGGCGATCCCGCGAAAGCCTTACCCAAAGTAGAGACGCCCCGTGGGGAACCCCGCGGGGGCGTCTCCGTAGCGGCGACATCGGCCGCAATCTCCCGGTTGCTCCGCGGACGCGACGTGGTTTCCGGAACCGTCTTCTCCGGAGATGCCCCGCTCACCAAGACCCTGGTTCCTCTTAGTCAGCCGCCGCCCATGTCAGGGGCTGGTTAAGCGGTTGGTCTGCGCTCGGTAACTTGGTAGAGGCCCTCAAACAGCAGCTGTCGAACGGTGTTCTGCTGGTCGCCTTCTTTCTTCCGTACAAGCTCGTAAAGGACAGCGCCATCTGCCTCAGTTAGGGCCTGCCGCTGGATGACTCTCTCCAAAGAAGCTTGGTACGTTGTGGAACCCGTCAACAACAGCACCAGCGCAGGCAACCACTGCGCAGCATCGACTCCGCCAGACCTCAGCACTTGCGCAGCCCGCAAACGCAGCTCCCCATCAGATCCCGTCAGCAACGGCTCCAGCGCAGGCAACCACTGCGCAGCAGCGACTCCGCCAGACCTCAGCACTTCCGCCGCCCGCAAGCGCAGCTCCCCATCAGATCCCGTCAGC
>Ga0134121_10001467_pt1 | contig 22171 bp, 19 predicted proteins | sample KB301_FD_96463 | JGI IMG/M metagenome (GOLD analysis project Ga0134121, IMG submission 96463) | Terrestrial soil microbial communities without Nitrogen fertilizer from Kellogg Biological Station, Michigan, USA - KB3-0-1 | ecosystem: Environmental > Terrestrial > Soil > Unclassified ... | reverse complement strand
TTCAAGCTGCCTCAGATCTGCAAGCACCTTTGACCGATGAACGCGTCCTCGACATTTACAGCGGCCGACGGCGACGGCTATGAGCTCGTGATGGGGCGATGGAGCCGGCGGCTCGCCGTGCCGTTCCTGGACTTTGCCGGCACACGGGATGGAGAGCGTGTCCTGGAGGTCGGTTGCGGCACAGGCCGCCTTGCCCAGGCGATCGTCGAGCGCTCCAGGCCCAGCGAGGTCCGTGCGATCGATCTCGCTGCCGCCTACGTCGACTATGCCAGGAGCCGCAACCAAGATCCCAGGGTCGTCTTCGAGGTCGGCGACGCCTGCGACATCGAGTTTGCCGACCATACCTTCGATCGAGTTTTTTCGATGCTGGTCCTGCACTTTGTGCCGCGAGCCGCCCAGGCCATCTCCGAGATGCGGCGCGTCAGCAAGCCCGGCGGCATCGTCGCGGCCGCTGTGTGGGATGTGCGCGGCGGTATGGTCGCGCACCGCCTGTTTCTCGATACCGCGGCGGCCCTGGACCCCAAGGCGAACGAGCTTCGGGCCTGGAGCTACACCCGGCCCATGACCCGGCCCGGGGAGCTCGGAAGGGCGTGGCGTGAAGCAGGTCTCCAGGACGTCGTGGAGTCCTCGCTGGGCATCCGGATGGAGTTCACCTCGTTCGCGGACTACTGGGCGCCGTATGAGGGACGGGACGGTCCGGCCGCGGCGTACATGGCATCCCTCGGCGAGGCGGAGCGGTCGCGGCTCAAGGATGCGGTGCGGGCGGCGTACCTGGACGGGGACCCGGATGGCCCCCGTTCCTACGCGGCTCTTGCCTGGGCCGTCAAGGGGATTGCGCCGTAGTGCCGTTGGGTGGACCCGGATCGAACACCGACGGTGCAGTCGCAAATAGAGCTAAATGGATGCTGCGTACGATTCGTCAGAGGCAACGTAGCAAAGCCGAGAAGAGGGAATGAAATAGAAGGAGCAACTCGCATCGAAGGAGTCTTGCGATGTCAACAACGCCGGACCAGAACAAGCACAACGCCATGGCGTTCTACGATCTCATGTTCAACCAATGCAAGCCCGCCGAGGCGATCGCCAGGTTCGTAGGTCGCGAGTACTTTCAGCACAACCCTCAGGTCGCGGACGGGAAGCAGGCCTTTGTCGAGTACTTCGAGCGCATGGCGGCTGAGTATCCCGGCAAGACAGTGGCCTTCAAGCGCGCCATTGCCGAAGGCGATCTGGTGGTTCTCCACTGCTACCAGTCATGGCCAACCTACAAAGACAAGGACTGGGCCGGGATCGACATCTTCCGCTTCGACGAGTCGGGCAAGATCGTCGAGCACTGGGATGTTCTCCAAGTCATCCCTGAGACTTCGGCGAACTCCAACTCGATGTTCTGAAGCCCTGTGTGCCCTCCCATCGGGCGGACCGCTGACGAACCCGAAGGTCTTGGTCTCGGGCGGAGGTCAAGGCGTGGTAATCCTTCCACTGTCTGTTAAAGTTAAACGCTGGCCGGCCGTCCGGCCCAACGGGCCGGGAGAACGGAGCCCAGGGCTTCAGGCCGGAGGCCGATGCCCTGGGTGGGGAGATTGATAACCCGGTGCGGCCTGAAGGGCCGCGAGACCGTGTGCCGGCATTTGGGGGTCGCGGTTGCGAAGCCAGTCGTTCAAGCTCTTCTTGAGGTGGCCGACATTGTGGCTCAACGCCTCAGTCCTTGCGGTAAGAACTCTCGCGGCCCTTCAGGCCGCAAGGATGGAGTGCGCTTTTTCCCCAGGGCATCGGCCTTCGGCCTCAGCCCTGGGCTGGAATCTCCCGACCCGTTGGGCCGGTGGGGAGACTTTCCGGCAGGCTAGACAGCACCACCGAAGTTGCCGAGGAGTAGGGGCTCAGCGTAGCATATTTATGTCCATGGAATGAATGATATACACTTTTTCACGGAAAGCCTGAGCAGGCATGGTGTCGGGGAAGGTCCTTGAGAGAAGACCTATATACAGTTGGCTACAGTTGATCTTGAGGTTCGGCTGCAGAGGAGGTTTAATGGGGGTTGCTAATTGTGAAAAAGAGCGGTAAAGATTTGCTATTGAGCCATCCCGAGATCAGGGACCTTTTTCGAGAACTGCTTATGATACTTCCTTCAGAGTCTGATCGGGGTGCCGTCCTAGTTGGTTCGGCCTTCATCGAAAGGCACCTAAGAAGCTTTTTCGACGCAATCGTTCCCTCGGCCCTTGGCAAAAAGAAGCGTGAGTCTCTTTTGGATAACACCTCGGGACCACTAGGCACGTTTTCGGCGAGGGTCGAGGTGGCGTATGCAACGCGCCTCATTAGTCGTGCCCTTTACGATGCGCTTCACGTCTTCCGCCGAATCAGAAACGAAGTAGCGCATCACCCTAAATCGTTTAACCTCCGTAAGCAAGCGGCGCGAGTTCGTCAAATGTATCTTTTGGGCCCTGACGTGCCAGTGGCCGTCAACAGAATGGCCCTCGAGGTGATGACGTACATCAAGGTAGGAAATGCCTTGGACAGCGTAAAGCATCCTGAAGAGGATCGACCTTACTTTAACACTTCCCAAGAAGTGATGGAGTTCATCTCCGAAGATCCGGAAATCATCGAGATACTTGATGAGCAGTTACCGCGTTATGAACTCGCAGTCGGTATTGTACTGATCTGCGCGCTACTGACCTCGCATCGTGAAGCAGCACTCCGCATTGTTGGGCCAGACGGCTCCTTGAACATGCTTGACCGAGATTCCGAGCATCAAGGTCAAGCTGATGTGCGGGAGGAAAGCCAAGGAGTATGAATCTAGGGAGCCGCCGAACCCGAGTGGTCGAGCGGACGGTTCCGCCGCTCACCACCGAAGCGTTGGGCCGGATGCGGCGCGTCAGCAAGCCCGGCGGCGTCGTGGCGGCCGGCGTGTGGGACGTGCGCGGCGGATTCGTCACGAACCGTATGTTCTTGGACGCCGCGGCTCTGGACCCCAAGGCAAACGAACGTCGGGCCTGGAACTACACCCGGCCCATGACCAAACCCGGTGAGCTCGCCAATGCGTGGCGTGAAGCAGGCCTGCTTGACGTCGAAGAGTCCAAGCTGAGCATCCGGATGGAGTTCACCTCGTTCGCGGACTACTGGGCGCCGTATGAGGGACGGTCCGGTCCGGCCGCGGCGTACATGGCATCCCTCGGCGAGGCGGAGCGGTTGCGGCTCAAGGATGCGGTGCGGGCGGCGTACCTGGACGGGGACCCGGATGGCCCCCGTTCCTACGCGGCTCTTGCCTGGGCCGTCAAGGGCGTTGCCCCATAGTGACGTTGGGCAAATGTAGTATCCTGAGAGCCGGCTCTTGCGCAGAAAGTCTGCGCGAAACGCCCCGAAAGGGGAGGAGGCAGGCCTTCAGGGGTCATTATGCTGATTCGCTTCTGCGTCTCCAACTTCCGTTCTTTGCGAGAGGAGCAGCAGTTCTCCATGGTGGCGGCGTTCAAGGAGGACCGCAAGGATCTCGTCCACGTCGACTCCCTTGGGCTGGATCTCCTGCGCGTCGCCGGGATCTACGGAGCCAACGCGGCGGGGAAGTCCAACCTCCTCGAGGCTCTCCGATTCATGCAAGCCGCAGTCATCGAGTCTCACCGGGCATGGCCACCGGACGGGCCAATCGCCCGCGAGGTCTTTCGGCTCGATGCCGAGAGCCGGACGCGCCCTTCCCTCTTCGAGGCGGACTTCCTGCTGGAAGGAGTCCATTTTCAATATGGATTCGAGCTCGACGACAAAGAGATCCTGCGGGAGTGGCTCTACGCTTTTCCGAACAAACGGCGGCAGGTCTGGTTCACCCGCGACTCCAAGCGTCCGGAGCCTTTCCAGTTCGGCAAGCAGCTCAAGGGGAGCAACCGGGTCATCGAGCGGCTGACTCGTCCCAACAGCCTGTTCCTGTCGGCTGCCGCCGAGAACGCTCACGAAGCGCTCGGCAAAATCTACTCCTGGTTCTCCAGTCGGATCTACTCGTCCGGAGCGGAAACCCGGGAAACGCGGGGAATACCATTCACGGCCAGTCTTCTGGAGACGCGGCGCAAGCAGATCCTGGATCTCGTGCGGCTGGCCGACTTGGGGATTGTCGACATCAAAATTAGAGAGAGAGCCTCAGGGGAGCCGCGAGGGAGAGCCATGTCAAGCGGATGGGCGGAGGGGGCAAACAGGGTCCTCGAATTCCGCCACCGGGCAAAGGGGGAGCAAGTTGCCATGACGCTGGCCCAGCAATCCCGAGGGACCCAAGCCTGGTTTTCGATCGCAGGGCTCGTCGTACGGGCCTTGGAGAAAGGTTCGCTCCTTTGCCTGGACGAAATCGACGCGAGCCTTCACCCTTATCTGGTCCTGGAGCTTCTCCAGATCTTTCAGGATTCCGCCAAAAATCCCAATCAAGCCCAACTTCTCTTCAATACCCATGACACGACCCTTCTCGGACATCTTCTGGGAGAGCCAGGGCTGCACCGCGACCAGATCTGGTTCGTAGAGAAGAACGAAGAGGGAGCGTCTCACGTCTATCCTCTCTCTGACTTCAAACCGAGGAAGCAAGAGAACATCGAGCGAGGCTATCTCCAGGGTCGCTATGGCGCCATCCCGTTCATCGATGTTCACAAACTGACGGAACAGAGGGAGGGTTAGGGCTTGGGTAGACTTGGATCAAAGTCCGTAGAAATCGGACATGTCGAGGCGATCTACCGGTATCCCGTGAAGTCCATGGGCGGCGAACGGCTCAAGGCCGCCGAGTTGGGCTGGCACGGCCTCGAGGGTGACAGGCGCCTGGCATTCCGGCGGATGGAGGACCGCAGCGGGTTCCCGTGGCTGTCAGCAGGCAAGCTTCCCGACCTGGTCCTGTTTGCTCCCCTCCGCCGTGAAGACGGGGCTCCGGGAGACCTTCCTACGCATGTTCGCACGCCGGATGGCGAAGAGATGCCTGTCTTCGGGGAGGACCTGGCCGCGGAGGTCGGCCGCCGGCACGGGGCTCTCGTGGAGATGATGCAGTTGAAACATGGCATCTTCGATGAAGCGAGCCTCTCCGTGATCGCCTTGGATACGATGAGCGAGATCGGACGACTCGCGGGGCGGAGCCTGGACGTGCGGCGATTCCGCCCGAACGTCGTCGTTCGCTTACTGCGGCCGGCTCCCTTCCAGGAGGACGAGTGGGTGGGCGGCGTGCTGTCCTTCGGCGAGGGGGACGACGCCCCCGCCATGGCCGTCACGATGCGCGACGTTCGCTGCTCGATGGTGTGCCTCGATCCTGATACGGCAAGCTCGGCGCCCGAAGTGCTGAAGGCGGTCGTTCATGAGCACGAGAACACCGCGGGAATCTACGGCACGGTCACTCGCATCGGTCGACTGGCGGTCGGACAGCCCCTATTCTTCCGTGCGGTATAGATCATGTCGAACCCACAAGACCATCGCCTGCTTGAGGTGCTGCTGGACTCCTGGGAACGGAACAACACCATCCTGCTCAACCTGCTCCGCGCTCTTCCGGAGGGCGGGCTGGAGGCCAGGGCGATGGAGTGCAGCCCCTCGATCGCGGAGCTGTTCACACACATCCACTACGTACGGCTCGTGTTCGTCCTTGAGGACGCCCCCGAATTCGCCAGAGACGTGCCCAAAGCAGAGTGGGCAGCCGAGCGCGACCCTGACCGCATCACGCAGATGCTGAACGACAGCGCCGAGGCGGTGCGCGACGCGGTGCGGAGCCGGGTGGAGGCAGGCCGGGACATGGACCTTCACTACGACCATCCGATCCTCCTGCTCCAGCATATGCTCTGGCACGAGGGCTACCACCACGGTCAGATAAAACTGGTCCTCAAATTGGTGGGCCGCCCTCTGACCGACGAGGCGGTTGGGCCGGGTACTTGGGGTATTTGGATGCGCAAGACGTGAGCGGTAGGGCGGCGGCCTCGGCGAGCCGAGATTCGGGTGCCACCCACTTTTAATGACCCATAGATTCCAAGGAGATCACAATGACAGCGCAACGGGTAGCTCGCTGGCGTCTGGTCGCGTGGAATTCGCCTGTTGGTCCGCTCTTGTTGACGGCAACCCTCCTTGCCGGATGCTCCGGGAGCCCGACTCCTCAATATCCTTCCACGCAACACCCTTCGACGACCCTTGCCGCCGAGACACCAGAGCCCGCGGCGCCGGCGGACATCTGTTCCAGCCCGGTTCGGCCGGCCGGAGCGATAGACATCGTCGATCGCTTCGGGAGGTGGGCACTCGGCACCCAGTCGTTGGGCAAGGGAGCCGATCCGCAGAAGGCGTTCAAGGCGGTCTCGGCCTCCTCGCTCGGCAACCTCGAGAACACCAACGTCTACGTGGTCACTCACGGCTGGGCGCCGGGCTGGAACGAGGCGGTCCTGCGCGCCAAGTCGAAGATCCTCTGGTGGAGCACCGCCGCGGGGGTCAATCCCAGCGACTTCGGCGCGTGCGACCCGAAGAGGCAAACCTGCGAGTGGCCATCGGACTTCGCCTGGACCGGCAGCAGCACGACCTATGAAGGTCGACCGTTCGTGATCTCACAGAAGGGCCTGCTGCCCTCGATCGTCGCCAACGATCCCAACGCGCTGGTGCTTGCCTACAGTTGGCTCGACGATTCGGCGACGGAGGGGTCGACTCTCGCCGATTTGGAATGTGCGTACCACTCCGAGCGCTACACCAATCTCAACGGCCTTCGTCTGGCCTCCGGCCTGCGGACGATTCTCGGAGATCGATTCTGGGATCTCTCGCGTAGAAACTCCTTGCACCTCATCGGTCACAGCCATGGCTCGAAAGTCGTTACCACCGCCGCCTGGGCTTTGCAGAAGAACGGTCTTCAGGTCGACCAGCTCACCATCCTCGACTCGCCGGAGAATTTCGAAACTCGCGAGAGCGGCGCCGCCAACTTCAACTGGCTCTACCTGGCCGACATGTCGATCAGCACGCAGCCGCGGAAAGGTAAACCGCAGGCGATCTTCGTCGATAACTACGTCTCGGAGTTCAGCTTCCCGTACACCGACTTCGCGGTCCTGGGCGGAGTCGTCGACGTCTCGCTCGATCCCCAGAAGCTCTACACCCTGGACCCTGGAGACGACCATACCTACGCAGCAACCTGGTACGCCGGCGCCGCGGCCGAGGGCAGGAGCCTCCAACCGCCCGTCTTGGTCGGGCTCGACTGGTCCCCGGTGTTGGAGCCGAAGCACACGGCCGAGCTCGATCACGTCTACACCCAGACCTGGCCACAAGTGACCCCGGCGGGTCAGATCCACCTCGATCCTTCAAGCCCCTCGACCGGAACGAGCTTTAGCCTCTCACGGGTTGAATTCAGCAACGCCAAGCCTTCCGGGACGGCACAATGGAACCAGGCCAGTCAAGAGCTGCGCTTCGGTCCGGGCGGTGGCGGCGTCCTCTCGGTCGATTTCTCGTGCTCGGGGAGCTCGTTCGACTACGAAGGCGTTGCCTTCGACATCGAGTTGCGCTCCAGCGCCACCCCCGAGAGCCAGCTCGTCGTCGAGCTCGGCTCGTCCCGCTACCTTGTGATCGACGGCGACTTCTCGCTCAACGACAACTACCGGATATCCTTCAATGCCGGCAACGAGTCGTCCCGGCTGACCTTCCGGTCCCAAGCCCCCGGCACGAACACAGGCCCTCCGCCCTGGATCATCATCAACAACTTCGGCTGCATCGAGCTCTCGTCGTCCTTTGAGGAAGGGGTGCCTTAAGATGAAGAAAATATCCGTCGCCGTGCTGATAGCTGCCCTGGCAGCGCCGTGTCCCGCGCTTGCGAGTAAATCGCTCGACTGCTTCTATTCGCCACGCCCCACGGTTCACCAGCCTTCTCCTGAGCAGGGGCGTCATCCCAAGTGCGTTGCCATCGCCGGCAACGGAAGCGTCCGGGTCCTCTCGCGGCACCTCAAGGCACTTGATTACAGCGACGACGGACTGTCGGTCCTCTCATTCGAAGGCGGCATGCTGTACGTCAAGCCCTCCGGTGAGACGCTCGACGTGCTGCCTTTCGACAATGGCGCCGACTCGTTCCAGGAGGGTCTGGTTCGCGGCCGGCGCAACGGCAAGATCGCATTCTTCGATCACTCGTTCCGCATGGTCCTGCCTCCGAAATACGACTTCGCCTGGCCTTTCGAGGACGGTCTCGCCGAGGTCTGCTCAGGGTGTGTCCAGGCTCCTCCCGATCCGGCGGACCCCGAGCACCACACCGCCATGGAGGGAGGGTCCTGGGGCTTCATTGACCACCAAGGCCGGGAGGTCGTGCCGGTCTCCTTCCCACGCGATGAGGCCTGGCGTCGGAAGGGAGAGGTCGGCAAGCAGTAAGAGGTGTCTCAAAACTGGTTGACGCCGACGCCTATGTCGCCAGGGATTGAAATCACCTGGCTACCCTCTCTAGTCCCTACGGGACATCGGAAGAACGAATTGCAGTCCCGGAGGGGACAAGAGTCGGTAGCCAGGCGATTTCAATCCCTGGCGACGCAGGGGTGGCTGTCGCTCCTTTTGAGACACAACCTCAGATAAATTAGCGCCCATGCCCTCCCCGCTCCGCATCCCCCGCCTGGGCATGATCGCTCGCTGGAAGCCCGTGCATCTCGGGCATGCAGCGGTGCTGGAGGCCCTGGTAGAGAGGGCGGCGCTGGTGCAGATCGGTATCGGCAGCTCCAACCGGTACGACGTCCAGAACCCCTTCACGGCGGCCGAGTCGGCGGCAATGATCCGCCGGGTGCTGGGGGACCGGGCGGGCTACACGGTCGTCGAGGTGCCAGACCTGGGGCATGGCCCGCGGTGGCGCGCCATGGTCTCCGAGCTTCTGGGGCCTCTGGATCTCTTCGTCACCGCCAACCCCTACGTGCGGGATCTCATGCGGGAGGTCTACCCGGTCGTCCATCCCGTCTCGCTGATCCCTCCCGAGCGGCGGATCGCCGTGGACGGCACCGGCGTGCGCAAGGCCATGGCTCGCGGAGAGGGGTGGCGGGAGATGGTGCCGCCGGAGGTGGCGGACTATCTGGAGGAGGAGGGGCTCGTCCAGCGGTTCCGCCGGGAGTGGGGGCTCGCGACTCTGGCGCTCGACGCTCCTCAGCCGATAGACTCCGCGTCGCGGATACCCCAGACACCCTGAAGAACCGGAGGATGCATGTACTCGTGGAGTGAGGACACCTCGGATTGGTATGGCAGCGGCAGCTATCGCTACTCGGGCGCCGGCGGCGAAGTGCGGGCGGCAGCCGCTGCGGCGGAAGCGGCGGCGGGCAGCCGCACCTACGCCCACAAGTCGGCGCCCAACCCGACGCTGATCGATCCCCATAAGAAGATCACCACGAAGTCGGCCAACCCCATCATCGTGGCGGTGGACGTGACCGGCTCCATGGCCAACTGGCCGTTCGAGATCTTCGACCGTCTCCCGCTGCTCTACAACACCCTCTCGCAGTACCGGGAGGACCTGGAGATCTGCTTCGCCGCCATCGGCGACGCCGGGGTGGACCGCTGGCCCCTCCAGGTCACCGACTTCGCCCATGGCTACGACCTCGAGCAGCAGCTCAACGCCCTCTATGGCGAGGGCGGCGGCGGCGACGCGCCGGAGAGCTACGGCCTGTTCGCCTGGTGGGTCGAGAACCACGTCACCACTCCGGGCGCCAACAATCCGTTCCTCATCGTCTTCGGCGACGCGCCCATGCACACCAAGATCCCCCGCCAGCAGGTGGCGAACATACTGGGGGACAAGCCGGAGGCCGAGGGCCTTCTCTCCCGCATCTTCGGTAATTCCAAGGACGACGCCGATCTCGACGCCCTCGCAACCTGGCGCCGGGTGGCGGCGCGCTGGAACACCTGGTTCCTGCGCCGGCCCACCGGCCACAAGGGCGACGACGTGGACCAGCAGTGGGCTGCGGCCCTGGGGCACGAGAAGGTCTTCCACATCGACGACGAGCAGCGGGCCGTGGACTATGCCATGGGGCTCGTGGCCCGGAGCTGGGGGCGCTTCGAGGACTTCCAGACCAATCTGCGGGCGCGCCAGGACGAGGGCAAGGTGAAGGCCGTGGCCGAGAAGCTGCGCAAGGAAGGGCCCCACGCCCTCGTGTGCCCGAGCTGCGGCGCGCGCATTCCGGCCGAGGCCATGGGCCGCTACGTCTGCACCTTCTGCAACTCGACCCTTGAGGTGTAGCGGGCCGGTGCGGGTCCGGGCGATCGTCACCGTTCCCCCCTACGCCCCGTTCCTGGGGGAGGTGGCCTCTCACCCGATCGTCTGCGGCCTGCGGCTCAACACAGTGATGCCCCTGGCCGAATCCCCCGCCGAGGTTCTGGCGCGCCTGGCGGCGCTTGGGCCTCCTCTCTGGGTGGATCTCAAGGGCCGGCAGCTCCGGGTGGCTGCGGCCGCCGTCCCGCCGTTCACCGAGGTTCGTCTCACCCATCGCATCCATGTCCGCACTCCGGCCGAAGCTTGGTTCCACGACGGCCGCGAGCCCGCCCGCGTCGTGGCCGTGGACGGCGACCGGCTGATTCTGGAGGACGGCCCGCGCCGGGTGGTGGGGCCGGGGGAGTCGGTCAACATCCCCGGCGCCTCGCTGGAGGTGGAGGGGACGCTGACGGAGACGGACCGCCTTTATCTTGCGGCGATGAAAGAGGTGGGGCTGTCGCGGGTGATGCTCTCCTTCGCCGAGCGAGAGGAGGACGCGGAGGAGGTCCGGCGGCTCCTCCCGGGGGTCGAGATGTGGCTGAAGATCGAATCGCGGAGCGGGCTGGCCTTCGCCCGTGCCCACGGCGCCTCTCTCGGTCATCTGGTGGCGGCGCGGGGGGACCTCTTCGTGGAGGTGGGGAAGCCCCACCGCATCGTCGGCGCTCTGCGGGACATCCTGGCCGCCGATCCGGAGGCGATCGTGGGCAGCCGGATCTTCCCTTCTCTCGCCTATCACCCCGTACCGGAGTGCCCCGAGATCGGCGACGTCGCCTTCCTCCTATCCCTTGGATACCGCACCTTCGTCCTGGGGGACGAGGTCTGCCTGCGGCGGGACTCGGTGATCGCCGCGCTCAACCTGCTCCAGGCCGTGGCCGGCGAGATGGGGTAGGGATTGAGGATCGGCCTCGCCCAGATCGACACCCGTATCGGCGACTTCGCCGGCAACCGGCGGCGGATCGTGGCGGCGGTGGCGGAGGCCCGGCGGCAAGGGGCGGACCTGGTCGCCCTGCCCGAGATGGTGGTGACCGGGTACCCGCCCCGCGACCTACTCCTGGACCCAGACTTCGTGGCGCGGGCGGTCGAGACCACGGAGGAGATCGCTCGCGAGCTCACAGACGGCGCTCCCGTCATCCTGGGCACGGTCGCCCCCTCGGGATCGGCGACGCCCGGCCACCCCGGCCTGTGGAACGCCGCCGTCCTTCTAGAGGAAGGGCGTGTCGCCGCCCTCGTTCCCAAGCGGCTGCTTCCGGCTTACGACGTGTTCCACGAGCCCCGGTGGTTCGTGCCGGGTGGGGCGAGCCCGCCGGTGGAAATTGCCGGCCGGCGTCTCGGTCTCCTGGTCTGCGAGGACCTGTGGGACGAGGGCTACTCGGTCCACCCCGGCGCGGACCTCCTCGCCTCGGGCGCCGAGATCCTGATCGCGATCTCCTCCTCACCGTTCCGGGCCGGAGTCCTGGCCCGGCGGTTCCATCACGCCCGGAGCCAAGGCGCGCCCGTCGTCTTCGTCAACGCCGTGGGAGCCAACGACGAGCTGATCTTCGACGGCGGCAGCTTCGTGACGGATGCCCGCGGCGAGGTGATCGCCAGCCTTCCCCGGTTCGCCGAAGCCGTCGAGGTGGTGGATCTGGATCTAGGAGGCCCGCTCGCTCCAGAGATGGGGATGGAGGAGGAGCTGTTCGCGGCCCTGGTCCTGGGAGTCCGGGACTTCGCGGCGAAGAACGGTCTGGCGCGGCTGTTCCTGGGCCTTTCCGGCGGTGTGGACTCCGCCCTCGTCGCCGCCATCGCCGCCGAGGCGGTAGGACCGGGCCGGGTCACAGCCGTGGCCATCCCCTCGCGCCACACCGATCCGCGATCGACGGCTTCCGCGCGGGAGCTGGCGGCGACCTTGGGGATCGGCTTCGAGGAGATCCCTCTGGAGCCTCTCCACGAGGAGGCCCGCCGCACCCTGTCCCGGCTCCTTCTGGAGGATGCGGGGACGACGGATGAGAACCTCCAGGCGCGCCTGCGCGCCCTGATCCTCACCGCCTGGGTCAACCGCCGGGGCGGGCTTCTGCTCAACACCAGCAACAAGACGGAGATCTCCCTCGGCTACGGCACCCTCTACGGCGATCTCGCCGGCACCCTGGCGGTGATCGGCGACCTCACCAAGCCGACGGTCTACGGAGTGGCCCGCTGGTTGGCGGCGTCGGGCCACGCCGCCATCCCCTCGTTCATCCTGGAGCGGCCTCCCAGCGCCGAGCTGAAGCCGGATCAGGTGGACCCCTTCGACTACCCGCAAGTGGCCCCCGCCGTCGAGGATGTCGTCCAGGGCCAGCCGGGAGGAGCCGAGGCCGAGCGCTGGCGCCGGGCTCTCCTCACCTCCGAGCACAAGCGCTGGCAGCACGGCATCGTGCTCAAGGTCAGTGAAAAGGCCTTCGGGACGGGGCGGATGATGCCGGTGACGCGGGTGGGGTGAGGCGTTTCACCATGTCCCCTCTACCACCACCGGTTATCTCCCCAATGTAATGTAGAGACGCCCCGTGCCGGGGGGAACCCCCGGTGGGGGCGTCTCCGAAGCGGAGACAACGGTTCAAACCGGAAGGGATCGTCCCGGCGGCACCAAGGCAAATCCGGGGCGGCCTGTGCCCGAGGACAGTCTTCGAGGAGTCAGGTGTTATCGCCGCCACGGAGACGCCCCCACCGGGGGTTCCCCCCGGCACGGGGCGTCTCTACAGTGGTTAGCACCTATGGGGTTAGGGGGTGAGGGTCTCCCCGTCACACCGCCGCGCTCACCGCCGTCCGCACCGGGTAGTCGATATAGCCCTTTTCGCCTCCCATATAGAAGGTGGAGTAGTCGGGGGCGTTGAGCGGCGCGCCCTCGGCGAAGCGCTCGGGGAGGTCCGGGTTGGCCAGGAAGAGCTGGCCGAAGGAGATGAGGTCCGCCTTGCCATCGGCGATGGCGGCGTCGGCGGTCGCGAGATCGTAGCCGCCGTTGAGGATGAGGGGACCGTGGAAGCGCTGCCGGATCGCCGGGGCCACGGCGGGCGCGCCGGGTGTCGCCATGGGGCCGCTCACCGGCTCGACGACGTGGAGGTAGGCGAGGCCGAAGCGGTCGAGCGCCTGGGCGACGTGGCTGAAAGTCGCCACGGGGTCGGAGTCGGACATGCTGTTGAAGGCGCCCGTCGGCGAGACGCGCACGCCGACCCGATTCGCTCCCCAGACTCCCGCCACCGCTTCCACCACCTCGACGAGGAAGCGGGCGCGGTTCTCCACGGAGCCGCCGTACTCGTCGGTCCGGTGGTTGGTGCCGTCGCGCAGGAACTGGTCGACGATGTAGCCGTTGGCGCCGTGGATCTCGACGCCGTCGAAGCCGGATTCGAGGGCCGTGCGGGCGCCGTGGGCGAACTGCTCGACGATGCCGGGGATCTCGGCGAGCTCCAGGGCTCGCGGCGTCACGAACGGCTGTGAACCGCTGTAGGTATGGACCTTCCCCTCGGCGGCGATGGCGGACGGCGCCACCGGCAATCCGCCCTCGGGTTGCAGCGACGGATGGGAGATCCGCCCCACGTGCCAGAGCTGGAGGAAGATCCGCCCGCCCCGCTCGTGCACGGCCGCGGTCACCCGCTTCCAACCTTCCACCTGGTCCGAGGAGTGAACGCCCGGCGTGTTCGGATAGCCCACACCCTGGGCCGACACCTGGGAGCCCTCGGTGACGATGAGCCCCGCCGAGGCGCGCTGCTGGTAATAGGTGGCGCTGATCGGCGCCGGCACGAGGCCCTCGACGGCGCGGTTGCGGGTCATGGGAGCCATCACCGCGCGGTTGCGCAACTCGTAGGGGCCAACCTGGACGGGGGTGAGCAGCGGATGGGTCTTGGGATCGCTCATGGGATCTTCTCCTCTGTCGTTCATCGAAGAAAGGTTTGACGGTTAAAAGTGCAGGGCTGAACAATTCGCATAAAAAAAGGGGTCAGGGATTCCTTCCCAGTTGGGCGAGGACGCGCCGTAGCGTGGCGCGCTCGTCGTCATTCAAGCTGGCGAAGATCGTCCGTCCGGCCTCCTCGACGATCTGGACGCCCTCGGCGTGGCGCTCGCGGCCAGCGGGCGTCAGGGCCGCGCGGACGGAGCGCCGGTCGCTCGGATCGTTCATCCGTTCCACGAGGCGGTCCGCCTCCAGACGGTCCACGAGTTGGGTCATGTTCGACCGCACGCAGCAGGAGCGCTCCGCGAGGCACCCGAGGGCCACGGGCTCGCCGGCTTCCACCAGCTTGGTGAGGACGCCGAACTTCGCCACCGACAAGCCGATCCGGTCCAAGGCGCTCTCCAGCCGCGCCTCCACCTCGTGCGCCGCCCCTAGCATCTGGAAGGCCAGCGAGGTGGGGCAGACGGCGGCGGTTACATCGTTCATGGATGAATGATACAGGGATGATGGATTTTGCGCAAGGGGGGGACCCCATCCCCCGGGTTTTCACGGGGTTCCCCCGTTGGTACCCGGGGCTACGGGAACGCCGCCCTACGGGCTCGCCTTGACGCGGTTTTGTCTTTCTCCCTCTTCTCCCGGCGGCCGGGGGGGAGGCTGGGAGAAGAGGGCCGGGGTGATGAGGGTCTTGGGGGACCGCGACGGGAGAAGAGGCGCTACAATCCACCCGTGAACGCGGCTCGCCGTACCCTCGGCCGCTGGGTCTTCGCGGCATTTCTGGAGCGTGGTTGCGATCCCGCGCCGGTACGCCGGCCGCGGCGGGTCCTGGCGATCCGCCCGCTGACGCCGCGGGAGATGGCCGAGCTGAGCCCCCTCGCCGGGTCCCTGGTGTCGCTTTCGAACGTGTTGCCGCTGCCGCGTGTCCGCCGTCGTCACGCCTCCGTGCCTTGACACCCCCTGGTTCGGGCCATAGGCTTCAAATCTCGGCTTTTCGACGACAATTCACCCCGAGTGAAGGAAACGCCATGGGTCTCAAGGAAGTTCTCAGCAAGATGAAGCTCGTGGAGATGTCGCCTGACGAGGCCGATATCGCCGCCGTGCCTGCGCCCGCGAGCCGGCCCTCGTCAGGAATGCCGGGAATGCCAGGAATTCCGGGACGGCCCGGGCTGTCGGGTCCGCCCACGGACATCCAGGACCTGCTCGGTAAACTCCCCGAGCCGCCGGTCATTGATGAGAAGAAGCTTCCCGTCCCAGTGGAGGGAGGAGACGCGGAGATCCCGGATTTCGCGGCCATCTACCGCGCCGCCGGGGTGACCGATCCGGCGCACGGTTACACCGCCTACAAGGTGCTGGAGATCTTCGCCTCGCCGGGCTTCGCGACGCTGGACGCACGGGCCAAGGCGGGGGCGCTCACCGGCTTCCTCAACATGAACCCCTCCGGCCCGGTGCCGGTGACCGACATCGTCCAGGACGCCGTGCGCCGCGACCAGGCGCTGGACAAGTTCGAGGAGTTCCTGCGCTCCAAACTGACCGCCCGCTCCGACCAGATCGACAAGGACAACGCCCAGCTTCAGGCGGAGATCGACGAGGTCACCCGTCGCAACCGGGAGAAGATGGAGGCCAACCGCGTCGCCCTGGAGGCGGAGCAGGCCCGCCTCTCCCGCTGGCAGGCGGTCAAGCGCGCGGAGGAGCGCAAGCTGTACGACGCCGTCAACCCGTTCGTCGAGGCCAACCCCATCACGACCGCGGAATCGCCCCGCCCGGCGGCTTCGGCCGCGCCGGAAGCGCTCCCGAAATAGCCGTCCCAGGAGACCGTCATGTTCGCACGCCTTGCCCGAGTGTTGAAATCGTGGATCGGCTACTTCATCTCCTTCGCCGAGGATCCGGAGGTCATGCTCCAGGAGTCGATCGAGGAGATGCGCAACACGCTGCCCAAGCTGAACCAGATCCTGATCACCACCCGCGCCACCCAAATCCGCCTGGAGCAGGGCAAGCAGGCGCTGGAGGCCCGGGAGAAGCAACTCGTCAACTCCATCAAGGCGGCGCTCACCGAGGGCAGCCCCGAGTCCCGCCGCCTCGCCGAGGACGACGCGTCGAGCCTGCAGCAGGTGCGCCAGGAGCTCGCGACCACCACCGATCAGCTCACGGCGGCCAGCAAGGCCTTCGAGAACGCCCAGATCACGGTGGAGGACATCAAGCAGAAGCTGCGGCAGAAGATGGAGGAGAGCCGCAAGGCGATCACCGAGTCCAAGAACGCCTCGGCGCTGCGCAACGCCGCCTCGGCCATCGCCGAGCTCGACACCTACGGCACCGCCGCCACCAACGACAAGTACCTGGACGAGATCCGGCAGAAATCGGCCGAGGCCAAGGCGGCTGTCGAAGTGGCCACCGGCGGACTCGACGTCGACCGCATCAAGAACGAGCGCAAGGCCCGCCAGCTCCAGGCCCAGAGCGTGCTCTCCGAATTTGAGGTGGAGATGGGCTTGAAGAAGCCGGATGCCGTCAAGGAAGCGGCGCCGTTCCCTACTCAGCCCACCGCCCAGGCGACGCCGCAGAAGCTGCCGGACGCGGGTTGATCCCGGATGATCGCGGATGTCGCCAATGCCTGAAGCCGCCCCGAGCTTGACGCCCTCGACGCCCTCGACGCCGATATTCCTCGACTCGCTCCCGCCCTGGGCGGCGGAGCTGGTGCGCACCGTCACCGCCAAGCAGGCGAACACCTTCGTCCTGCACGGCGTGCCGGCCGACTTGGTGCCGATGCGCGACTCGGCCGGGCTGCGCTTCTTGTCGCTCGACGACTTCCTGAGCCATCAGCTCTTCGCCGGCTGGTCGTCCATCGTCACCTACAACCGCGCCGAGGGGTTGGGCTTCGCCACTCCGGCGGCGCGCAACAGCTTCCAGGGTTTCGTCAAGGGGTATGACGCCGTGCATGGCACGGGCTGGGCGGACGGCCTGCCGCGCGACGCGCCCAACTGCTTCGCCCTGCTCGACTCCTACTATCTTCAGAGCGCTTCCGCCCAGCCGTGCCGTCCCGTGGTCCTGCTGCTGCCGTTCGCCGAGACGATCGTTCCCGCCGCCGAGGTCGCCTACCGCACACCCGAGGACCGGGCCGTGCTGGTCTATCTCCGCAAGTGGTCGCAGGACCCGGTGCTGCTGGCCAAGAACATCGTCATCGTGATGGTGACGGAGAGCCTGGCCGAGCTGGACCCCAAGCTGGTGCGCGCCCACTCGACGCGGGAGATCGAGATCGTCCGTCCCGATGCGGCCGAGCGGCTCGCCTATCTCCAGGCCGTGCGCTCCCCCGATTGGTACACCTCGAAATCCGATCTGCCGCCCCAGCGCCTCGCCGAGCTGACCGCCGGCATGACCCGGGTGCAGATCGGCCAGCTCCTGGAGGGCGCCGACGCCAACGGCGACCATCTTTCCCGCGAGCGGGTGCGGGCGATGAAGAAAGAGGTCATCGAGACCGAGGGGCTCGGCCTGCTGGAGTACCTGGAGCCGAAGTTCGACCTCTCGATGGTGGCGGGCATGCCGGCGGTCAAGGACCGTCTGCGCCGCGCGGCGCGGGCCATCGCGCGGGGAAATCCCAGCGCGGTGCCCATGGGCTACCTGATCTGCGGCCCGGTGGGGAGCGCCAAGACCTTCCTGGTCGAGTGCTTCGTCAACGAGATCGGCTTTCCCTGCGTCAAGCTGAAGAACTTCCGCTCCATGTGGGTGGGCTCCACGGAGTCCAACCTGGAGCGCATCCTCAAGATCCTCGCCTCCCTCACTCCGGTGGGCGTGGTGGTGGACGAGGCGGACGCCGCTCTGGGCAACCGCGACCAGCAGGGCGACTCGGGCACCCAGAACCGCGTCTTCGCACAGATCGCCGCCTTCATGGGCGACACCCGCTACCGCGGCCGCATCCTCTGGTTTCTGATCACCGCCCGGCCGGACCTGCTGCCCATCGACCTCAAGCGCCAGGGGCGGGCCGAGGAGCACATCCCTCTCTTCTATCCGGAGACGGCGTCCGAGTACGACGAGATCTACCGCGTGATGGTGAAGAAGCTGGGCCTGAAGACCGCGGTGACCACGATCTCCGACGTGGCGACCGAGGATCAGTATCTGGGCCTTTCCGGATCGGACCTCGAAGCCGTGCTGGTGCGGGCCGTGCTGGAAGCGGAGGCTGCCGACTCGGACGAGCTCAAGAAAGAGCACCTGCAGAAGGCCTTCAGCGACTTCATCCCGCCCGTCAACTCGCGCGAGCGGGAGATGCAGATCCTCTGCGCCGTCCTCGAAAGCACCAGCCGCGAGCTACTGCCGGAGCGTTTCCGCACCCTCGACCGGGGCGAGGTCCAAGCGCGGGTCAACGAGATCAAGCGGGAGCTGCGGCTGCTCTGACGAGCCGCTTCACCACCACCACCGTCGTATCGTCCTCCTGCTCGACCGCTCCGCGGTAGCGCCGCCAGTCGGCCATCAGGCCGTCGAGGATCTCCGTGGCGGTCTTGCCGACGAGGCCGTGCAGCACCTCGCGAGGCCGCTCGTAGCCATAGGAGATTCCTCGCGAATCGGTCGCTTCGAAGAGGCCGTCCGAGGCGAAGACCAGGGCGGCGCCCGGCGTGATCTCCACGTCGGCGTCGCGGTACTGGCGTTTCGGTCCCTGACCCAGGGGCAGGCCGGCGAGGGCGATCTCCGAGACCTGCCCCTCGGCGCTCAGCAGGGCGTAGGGATGGCCGGCGTTGGCGAGGCGGCCCGTCCCCGTCCGCGGATCGAGGCGCAGCAGGACGAGGGTCGTGAAGTGGCGGTGGGTATTCCGTCGCAGCACGCGGTCCACCTGTTGCAGCACGCCGCCGGGAGTCTGGGTGGAGGTGATGAGGCTCGAAAGGGAGGCGACGGTCATCGCCTGGGCGATGGAGCAGGAGTAGCCGTGGCCGGCCACGTCGCCGGCGGCGATCCAGAGGAAGCCCTCCTCGTCGGCGAAGAAGTCGTAGAGATCCCCGCCTGCCTCCGTCGCCAGCAGCGAGCTCGCCGCGATCTCCCAACCCGTGATTCGGGGGAGCTGCTGGGGCAGCAATCCGAGCTGAATGCGGGCGAGAAGGTCCATCTCGTACTTGATCCGCCGTTCCTCCTCGATGCGCTTCATGAACGCCGGCTGCTTGAGCTGCTCGATCTCCGCCTCTCCCGGGCGGCTGAGCCCGACGAAGCCCAGGAAGAGGAGGAGAGCCGGCATGCCCGCCGTCACCGCTAAGGAGACGGGGAGCCAGGTGGGGTAGAAGGCGGTAAAGGCCGCGGCCTGAAGCAGGTACGTCCCGAGGGCGGCGGTGAGAGCTGCCGCGAGGCCGGCTCGCCGGCAGAGGATCACGAGCAGGCCGGCTGCCGCCACGGCGACCGCCACCTGGAAGGGCCATGGATGGATGTTGACGAAGGGGAAGGCGAGCCCCGCGGCGAGCGTCGCGGCCACGGCGGCCCATCGCGCGGGCACGAATCTCCAGGCGAGGCCCAGCGCCAGGGCAACGGTACCTGCCAGAACGACACCGTCGTTGAATGGGGTGAAGACGCCGAAGATTGGGAGCCGCAGGCTTCCTTCCTCCGGCCAGGCGCCGGGAAGGCGGGCCGCCACAGCCTGGGCGGCCAGCCGTAGTCCAGCGAGCGCGGCGCCTCCGGCAACGCCCCAGACCAGCGCCCGGCCTCCCCGGGGCCCGAGCCGGCCATGGAGCAGAGCGTCGAAGCTCACGGTCAGCCCCGGTTGAGCCGAGCGGAGGTACGACTCGCCCGTGGACCAGACCGCGAATGCCCACAAGGCGATGAAGAAGGCGCCGAGAACCGAGAGCAAACCCATCCAGGTCCAGTCAGCGGCCAGGGTCGGGACCGTGGCCACGGCCAGGAGGAGAGCTCCCAGCCACGCGCCGGAAACGAGGTCGATGCGACGCCGCACGAGCAGGAGAAAGAAGAGGATGACGGCAGTGAAGACCCCGCAGAGAACCGGCACGGCGGTGAAAATGATCTCAGCGGCTGTGCCGGCGGTGGAGCCCGAGCTTCCTTCCGCCCGCTCGACGAGTTGGCGGACGACGAGGACGGCGCCACCAGGCAGCGCTCCGGCCGCGATCCTCTGAGGGGGCCGGCTGCCCTGGATCGGATAGGTCTCACCAGCCAGGCCCTGGAAGCCGCCTTGAGCCGGCGGGCCGAGTTTCTCCCCGGGCCGGAGCAGGAGGCTGGTGAGACGGGCTTGGAGCTCGGGAGAAGCCGGCGGGCTCTTCCGCGTCGCGTTCTTGACGACGGTCTCTCCTGTACTCCCAAATTGAATGAGCAGCGGGTCGCCGGAGGCGGAGAAGTGAGCGATCAGCGCGCGACGATCGTTCTTGGCTTCCAGAATCCCGTCGTGTCTGGCGTCGACGATCAGGCCCGCCCCCACCTCCGCAGCCTTGCCAGGAGGCAGACCGTCGACAACCGATTCGTCGAGATCCAGTTTCTTGTCGTGCTTGGCGAACACGACCCGGGGAGCGCCTGCACCCAGACGGATTCCCGCCACTTGGGCAAGCTCCTCGAAACGTCGCACGAAAAACGCCTGCGAATGGAGGTGCTGAGCCTGCCAATCGGGCAGCCACCGCCGCGCCAGGGTCACCCCCGTCGCGAAGAGCAGGGCGCCGAGTAGGAGGGCCAGGAGGGGGCGGAGTATGCCGGTCTGGGTTTTCATCCTAGGTAGAGACTACGGTAAATCGGGCTCGGAGTTCCCGGGGGTTTGCTAGAATCCCCCGCTCGCGAAGGTTCGCTCACCTCCTAACCCGGAAACCGGTCACGCCATGACGAAGATCCGCTCCCTGCCTCTCGCTCTTCTCGCCCTGCTGGCGCTCTCGATACCCCTGGCCGCTGAAGGCCCCAAGAAGCTGATCATCCTCGGCTTCGATGGCGCCGACGCCAAGCTGACCCAGCAGTGGATGGACGAGGGCAAGCTGCCGAACCTCGCGAAGCTGCGCGCTCAAGGCACCTTCTCGCCCCTGCGGCCCACCATCCCGTCGCAGACGCCGGTCTCCTGGTCGACGTTCTCGACCGGCCTCAACCCCGGCCGGCACGGCGTGTTCGACTTCCTGAAGCGCAACCCCAAGACGTACGTCCCCACCTTCGCCGCCGCCGAGGAGGGCAAGGCGCCCTTTCTCTTCGGCGCCCGCAACGGCCTGTTCGTCGGCGCGATCGCCGGCGTGGTCCTTGCTCTGCTGTTCCTGCTGATCCTCAAGCTCTTCCGTCTGCGGCTGGCCGTCGCCGCCGGCATTGCCCTGGTGATCGGCATCGCCGCCGGCGTCGGCGCGGGGACGGCGGCCGCTCGCCTGCTGCCCGTCTCCCGGCCCATCGCCATCAACAACCAGCACGGCGACACCTTCTGGAAGCTCCTGGGCCAATCGGGCAAAAGGGTGCGGGTGATGCGCATCCCGGTGACCTTCCCGCCCAAGGACTTCGAGCACGGCAAGCTCCTCTCGGGACTGGGCGTCCCCGATCTCTCGAAGCGCATCGGCAAGCCGTTCTACTTCACCTCCGAGCTGTTTTTCACCCCGAAAGGCGGCGGCGACTTCAAGGTCGAGGTGGTGGAGCTGGTGGACAACCGGGGCACCATCGAGACCGAGATCAAAGAGGTACCCAACGAGCTGTTCCCGAAGAAGGGCGGCGGCACGGATCACGTCAAGATCCCCATGAGCCTGACGGTGGCTCCGGACCGCAAGAGCCTGCGCATTCAGGTCTCCGGCAACGACCTGACGCTGAAGTCCGGTCAATGGAGCGATTGGGTGAGCTTCACCTTCCCCTTCAACTCGCTGATCAAGGTCAAGGGAATCGGCAGGTTCAAGGTGCTCTCCCTCGATCCGGAGATCAAGCTCTACCTCTCGCCCCTCGACTTCGACCCCGAGCACCTGCCGCCCGGCTTCGACGTCACCACCCCCGCGAGCTTCGTCAAGGACCTCACCAGCGAGCACGGCCGGTTCAAGACGCGCGGCTGGATGATCGACACCTGGTCTCCCACCGCCGGGACGATCGACGAGCAGACCTTCCTCGACGACGTCAAGCAGACGGTCGACAAGGACAAGGAGATCCTGAACGGCGCCATCAAGAAGGACGACTGGGACGTGCTCGTCCACTACTTCGAGTTCACCGACCGGGTG